>Ga0194132_10006340_pt1 | contig 18399 bp, 15 predicted proteins | sample TA2KigOf80mmetaG_FD_148612 | JGI IMG/M metagenome (GOLD analysis project Ga0194132, IMG submission 148612) | Freshwater microbial communities from Lake Tanganyika, Tanzania - TA2015054 Kigoma Offshore 80m | ecosystem: Environmental > Aquatic > Freshwater > Lake | place: Tanzania: Lake...
GCGTCCCCAATCGGTCCCGCTCACGCTGGGTCATCAGTAGCTGGTCCTCTTGCATCCTCCAAGCCTGAGGCTGTCAAGGGGACATTTCTACTTTGCTCTAAGGGGACATTATCACTTTGCTGTGACAGCACTTTCCTGAGTTTTTCGAACTGTTTCTCGCGCCGGGCCCCCACACGGGGCATCCTGAACCCGTGACATCATGAAACGGATGCGCATCGTTCCATTCCTTGCCCTGCTGGCGCTTGCCGCCCCCCGGACCCACGCCCAGGAACCCTGGGTGGCCACGCCGCTCACCGAAAAGAACTCCTTCACCGGCGAGATTGAAGGCCCCGCCGTGGATCGCGACGGCAACATCTTCGCCGTCAGTTTCGCCCGCAAACCCACCATCGGCCGTGTCACACCGGACGGCAAAGGGGAACTCTGGCTCGACATGCCCGAAGGCAGCACGGGAAACAGCATCCGTTTCGACCGCGCCGGCACCATGTACGTGGCCGACTACACCGGCCACAACGTGCTTCGGATAGACCCCCGCACGAAAAAGGTCGAAGTCTTCTCCCATGAGCCGCGCATGAACCAGCCGAACGACCTGGCCATCACCGCCAACGGCGAATTCTTTGCCTCCGACCCCAACTGGAAGGACGGCACCGGCCAGATCTGGCACATCAACCGCGAAGGGCGCGCCCGCCGCGTCGCGGACAACATGGGCACCACCAACGGCATCGACATCAGCCCCGACGGCAAGACCCTCTACGTCAACGAAAGCGTTCAGCGCAAGGTCTGGGCCTTCGATATCGGCTCCGCCGGCGCGCTCACGAACAAGCGCCTCCTCATCGCCTTCCCCGATTTCGGTTTCGACGGCATGCGCGTGGACGTCGATGGCAAGCTCTACATCACCCGGCACGGCAAAGGCACGGTGGCCGTCGTATCCCCCGCTGGTGTCCTCGTCCGCGAAGTGCCCGTCCTCGGCTCAAAGCCAAGCAACATCTGCTTCGGCGGGCCCGATGGACGCACCGCCTACGTCACGGAGATGGAGCATGGCCGGCTCGTCCAGTTCCGGACCGAACGGCCAGGCCTGGAATTCGAGCGCAACCGCCCCCGGGCGCCGCGCAACATTCGAAAGCTCGAGAAGTAGCCACGCGGTTCGCCGGCACCCGGGCATCGACGGCCAGCTCAACCTCTCGGGCCCGCTCAGGCAGCATGGCGTGAACCACAGGTGGACCGCCGGCTGCCGCTGCTGTTCCGGTGAAGGCGGCTGATATCCTAAGAGTTCATGATCCGGACCGGACTTCCGTTCCTGCTCGGCGCTTCCGTCCTAGCCTTGGCTGCGCCGGCGGTGGAATCGCTTGAGGAGATTCTGCGGGGCGCTCAGCAGCGCGTTGCCGCGGGCCGCCGCCTCTTCACCGAAGGCAACATCAACGGGGCGCGCGCCGAATTCGACCGCGCGATCGGCCTCATTCTAGCCGCCCCCGAAGCCACCGTCACGGCGCCGGGCGCCGAACGCCGGATCGCCGCCCTGGTCGATCAGATCTACCGCTACGATGTGGAAAGCCTCGGCGCCGGCGAATTCAACGCCGCCCCCGAATTTGACCGCTCCCCGTTGGATGAGATCCGTGAACTGACCTTCCCCATCGATCCGAAGCTGAAGAACCGCGTCCGCCAGGAAGTGGAAGCCACCGTTTCGCAGATTCCGCTCACCATCAACGATTCCGTGCTCAGCTTCGTGAACTACTTCTCAAGCGAACGCGGCCGCCGCACCGTGCTCTACGGCCTTCGCCGCAGCGGACGCTATCGCGACATGATCCAGCGCATCCTGGCCGAAGAAGGCGTGCCCCAGGAACTCATGTATCTGGCGCAGGCCGAATCTGGCTTCATGCCCCGCGCCGTCTCCTATCGCGCCGCCGTTGGCATGTGGCAGTTCGTCAAGTTCCGCGGCAACGAATACGGCCTCAAGCAGACCCCCCTCTACGACGACCGCCTGGACCCCGAAAAAGCCACCCGCGCCGCCGCCCGCCACCTGCGCGACCTCTACATGCAACTGGGCGACTGGCGCCTGGCCATGGCCGCCTACAACTGCGGGCCCGGATGCGTGGAACGCGCCGTTCAACGCACCGGCTACGCCGACTACTGGGAACTGCGCGAACGAGGCGCTCTGCCCAAGGAGACCCGGAACTACGTCCCCATCATCACGGCGATGACCATTGTTCTGAAGAACGCCAAGGACTACGGAATCGAGGACAAGGACCCCGATCCGCCCATGGTCTACGACACGCTCCAGTTGCCCACCGATACCAGCCTGCAGTTGCTGGCCGACATCCTGGATACCACCGTATCCACGCTCAAGGATCTTAACCCGGCGTTGCTGAAATCCACCGTGCCAGCGAACTACGATCTGCATGTCCCGCGCGGAACGGCTTCCCTGGTCCGGTCCGCCCTGGAGATGGTCCCGGCGGAAAAACGTTTGGGCTGGCGCGTCCATCGGGTGGCGCAGGGAGAAGATCTGGATACCGTGGCCCGCCTCTACAAGGTCACCTCGGCCGCACTCAAGACCGCCAATCGCCTGGACGATGGCGCCTGTGAACCCGGCGATCTGGTGGCTGTGCCCCTGGCTCCCGTGGTGGAGAAAGCGGTTCGCAAAGGCGCCGCCCGTGCCAGTGCCGGAACCCGTACCGCCACGCGGCGCAACGCCACCCGGACCAGTAAGACCAAGGCCAGGAAGAAGTAGCTTCCCCGGTTACCGCGCCTCGGCCAGCCGCGTCTCGTAGGCCTTCCTGGCGGCATCGTAGGTGCGCTCAGCTTCCCCGCGCTCTTCCAGGCGGATGCGCGGCATCTTCTGTTGCCGGCACTGCTCCACCGCCCGGACGCACCAGGCCAGGGACTCCTTCACGCGCACCGGGCTGCCACCCACAGTGACCCACACGGGATTGGTGTGAGCGCTGGGCAGCACGCGGTACGCCACCCAGGCCGAACGCGCGATATCCGCCTCCAGCGCCAGCTTGTGCGGACGTCCATCGGCGGCAACCTCAACGGTCTTCACCGCCTCGCCGTTCACAATCAATTCCACCTTGATGTTGTTCGACCGGCCCACCCGCGCCCGTTCGATATCCCAATACGGCTTCTGGTCGTAGGGGCGGCGTCGAAGCTCCTCGTCGGGCGTCTCGTTCAGCAGCGCCTGCACCGTGACGCTGGCCGTTACTTTGCCCGGTTTATCCAGCTTCAACTCGCTGGCCCCATCGCCCATCCGCGCGCCATTCACCTGAAAATCGATCAGGTGCGACTTGCCGTCGCTCACATAGTTGCGGCCCTCGCGCAGCCCCTGCACCCAGTCGCCATAATCGGCCGACTTCTGCCTAACGTAGCTGCGGCCCAGGCCCACGCGTTCGCCGTAGATGCAGGGGAAATCAGTCTCCCCGCTGATCCTCGTCCGGTAGCCCGCGTTCAACGTGTGATACCAGATGTTCAACTCATTCAGATACGGCGTATCCACCGTCGAGATGAAATCCACCAGATTCTGCGTCACGCCGACAATGTACTCATTCGCGCCGATGCCGTCAAACGGCGGCACCTCATCGGTGGGCAGCTTCTCCGCCTTGTACTGCAGGCCCCAGCCGGAATGCGCGAACCCCGTCACCGCGCCCTGGGACTTCGCCCACCGGAACACCGGCACGCCCCAGCTTGGCCAGTCTTCAATCCGCTGCGCGTTCGGGTAATCCTGCTCCTTCACGCCCAACAGGACAATGTGCCCCGTGTGGCTGGACGGGAACCCCGACACCTCAACGTCGTAGCGCATCTTGTGCAGATCCGTCGACAGCTTGTGATCCTTGCCTTCGAAGAAGGTCTTCTGGAAGTACCACCCCGGGCCCCAGCTCAGCACGGATCCCACCTTCAGGTCCTCACCCAGAATGTGCCGCATCATGTCCTTCGGGTAAACCCCTTCGGCCGGCTTTTCATAGTGCGCGCAGCCGGAGGCATGAATGTGGTGATCACCCGAATACCAGCCCTGCTTCGATGGATCGATCCATCGTTCAAGCTGGAAGCTCGCGGTCATCGGCTTGTCCTCAACCCGCAGCTTCATCGTCTTGCGGCGGTACTCCGGGCCACGTGTGTAGAGGATGTTGAAGTCGCCCAGCGGCAGGTAGACATCTTCTCCATCGGCGCGGTAGATCTGGGGGTGGAACGCAAGATCGGGCGCCGTGCGCTTGGCCTGCGACGGGTAGACGCGGCCCCCGGAATCGCGAATCTCGAACATCGCCGTGGCCGGCTTGCCATCCGTGTCGCGCACGCGGAAGTTCACCTTGATGGCCGCGCGGGCCGTGAAGAGAATGTCCACTTCATTGCGGAAGCCCAGGTCCTGCGTGCCCTGGCCCGCGTCGAAAGACAGCTTGGCTTCGCGTTTGCCGGAGTCCCGGGAATAAAGCTGAAGGATACGGTACTCCACTTCCAGCCCCGAAAGTCGCTCCTGCATCGGCTGCTTGGTGAACTGTTGCAGGTCAAGCCAGGCTTTATTGATGACGTTCTGCGGGCTGCCATGGTGCCGCTCGGCCTGCGGACTGCGCACCTGAAGCGCGGCGGTGATGCCGGCCTCGTTCTGCACCTTCACCAGGAATGACCGCCAGCCAAGTTGCACCAGATCGGGCCGCGCGGGCCCCTGCTGCACCTTCACTCTGCTTTCGGGGTTGATGTGGATGCCCACCAGGCACGCCGCATCCAGAGCCTTCTGCAACTCCTCCACCGAGCGCGCGGCAAGCACCGCGGTGGCATTGGGCAGCGGTTCGCCAAGCATCTCCAGGGCTTCCACCACCCGCACCGCCTGCGCCGCCAACGGCTGAAACTCAACCGAAGGCACCACCGGAAGCTCCTGCGCGGCGCAAGTCACGCCCAGCGCTAGGGAAACAGCAAGAAAAAGTCGCATCGTGGGTGCATTATACCCCCCTGACGCAGTGTATGGCGGCGGCGATGAAGCTACGAATGAATTCCGGGAGCCTCATGCCCCAGCGCCGTCACATACTCTTCGTAGGACCCCGGGTACGCCAGCGCGCCGCCATCCCCGTCCAACTCCAGCACCCGCGACCCCAATCCACGCAGGAACGTTCTGTCGTGCGACACAAACAACATCGTGCCCTCGAACCCCCGCAGCGCATCCACCAGCATCTCCTTCGTCGCCAGGTCCAGATGGTTCGTCGGCTCATCAAGCACCAGAAAATTCGGCGGGTCATACAGCATCCGCGCCATCGCCAACCGCGACTTCTCGCCGCCCGACAACGCCCGGATCTTCTTATCCACGTCCTCGCCCGAAAACTGAAATGCCCCAGCCAGTGTCCTCAGCGACCCCAACCCGTCCTGCGGAAAATCCCGCTGCAACTGATCGATCACCGTCAAATCCGGGTCCAGCACATCCAGCGACTGCTGCGCGAAATACCCCATCTTCAGGCTTGCCCCCAGCGTCACCTGCCCGGCATCCGGCTCCAGAACCCCGGCCACCATCTTCAACAACGTGGTCTTGCCGGCTCCGTTGCGGCCCATCACGGCCCACCGCTCGCCGCGGCGGATGGTCAGGTTCAGGCCGTTATAAATCCTGCGCGCGCCGTAGCGCTTCGCCACGCCTTCCACCACCGCCACCTGATCGCCGCTCCGGGACGGGTCGCGAAACTCGAACTTCACCACCTGCCGGCGTTTGGGAAGCTCGATCTTTTCAATCTTGTCCAGCGCCTTGATGCGGCTCTGCACCTGCGCCGCCTTCGCCGCATGCGTGCGGAAGCGCTCGATGAACCGCTGTTCCTTGGCCAGCATGGCCTGCTGCCGCGCGAACGCCGCCTGTTGATTGGTCTCCCGGATCGCGCGCTCCCGCTCATAGAAATCGTAGTTCCCGGAATACGTGATCACTTCCCCGGCATCGATCTCCGCCACCCTCGACACCACCCGGTTCATGAACTCCCGGTCATGCGACGTCATCAGCAGCGCCGCGGGCAGCGACTTCAGGAACTGCTCAAGCCAGATAATCGACTCAATGTCCAGGTGATTCGTCGGCTCATCCATCAACAGCACGTCGGGCCGCCCCAGAAGCACCCTGGCCAGGGCCACCCGCATCTTCCAGCCGCCCGATAGCGCGCCCACATCGCCATCCACCTGCTCCGGCGCGAACCCCAGCCCGGCCAGCACCTCGCGAGCCTGCGCCTCCAGCGTGTAACCGCCCAGATGCTCGTACTCTTCCTGCACTTCGCCGAAGCGCTCGAGAATGCGGTCCATCTCACCGGCGCGCTCCGGATCCCCCAGCGCGTTCTGCAATTCTTCCAGTTCATGGTGAAGATCGCCCACGCGTCCGCTGCCGGCAATGGCCTCGTCCAGCACGCTGCGCCCGCGCATCTCCTCCACGTCCTGGCGAAAATAGCCGATCGTCGCCTTGCGCGGCAACGTCACCTCACCATCGTCGGGTGACTCCTCGCCCATGATCATCCGGAACAGCGTCGTCTTGCCGGCGCCGTTCGGCCCCACCAGCCCCACCTTCTCGCCGGGGTTGACCTGAAACGACGCCTCCACAAAGATGAGCTGCTTTCCATACTGCTTGCTGACGTTCGCGAATGTGATCATGCGCTCAGCGCCCCAAGCACCGCGTCCAGTGCCTCCGCGCCCACCGTGCCCTGTGCCATGCAGGGGCTCCCCCCGCCGCGTCCGCCATGCGCCGATACCGCAGTTCTCAAAGCTTTGCCCGCGTCAATGCCCGCATCCGGTGAGGCAGCCACCAACACCGCCGGTGGCGTGCGCGACGCAATCACCGCCACCGCGCGCGGCAACGAAACGAAACCGCTCGCCTCCGCCCGCAGTTCCTCGGTGATGGCGCCAGATTCCACAACCACCAGCCAGCGCCGCAACCCGGCGTTGTCCGGCGCCGTGGCGGCATGGCGATCCACACCCTCCCGCCGCGCCCGTTCCATGGCCAGTTTTAGCCGTGCCTTCTCCGCTTCCTGGCAGCGCTCCGCCACCGCCGCCGCGTGGCGCGCCGCCGTATCGAGTGAACAGGAAAACACCCGCGCCGTGCGTGCCAGCTCGTCAAAGTCGGCGCGGGCACGCTGCACCGCGCGCCGTCCGCACACGAACTCCAGCCGCGCATTTCCGCGAACCTTGTCCACCCGCCGCAACAGAATCGGGCCTATCTCGCCCGTTGAGCGCACATGGGTTCCCCCGCAGGCGCTGCGGTCCAGCCCCTCGATTGTCACAATGCGCAGCGTGCCCGCGCGCCCGGAGGCCTTCCGCAATCCCTCCGCCTCCGCCGCGTCCTCAAAGGAAACAGCCACGCCCCGGTTCTCAAACACCACCTCGTTGGCCTGCCGCTCGATCTCATGCAGCACCCTCTCATCAAGCGAAGGCACGGAAAGGTCGATCGTCGAAGTCTCGGCCCCCATGTGGAAGCTCACTGTGCCGGCGCCGGCCACAGCCGCGGCCACGGCGGAAAGCAGATGCTGCCCCGTATGCTGCTGCATGTGATCGAACCGCCGCACGAAGTCGATCGTGCCCAGCCCCTCGGCCGCCGTCACCGCGCCCGCCATCCGGTGCGCGATGCGGTCATCCTGATCCAGGACCTCAAGCACAGGAACGCCGGCGAAACTCCCCAGGTCCCAGGGCTGCCCGCCCGATTCCGGATAAAACGCCGTGCGATCCAGATAGATCCGGTCGCCCTCGGCGCCTACGACGCGCGCCGTAAACTCGCGTTGATAGGAGTCTTGGTAGTAGAGCCGCTCCGTCATTGCACCGCGAGACGGAACACGTTGCTCGATACGTTGCCCTGCTGGATACGAACGGGCAGCGAATCGTTGCGGCCCAGGTTCGCCGGCACCGCCACGTTGATCTGATAGAGGCCCACAAACCCTGGCGAAAGGCCCGCGAAACTGGGCGCCACCGGCCGGCTCGAGGCCTCGGTCCACGCAAAATGCACCACCGGCTGCGGCGTCACCAGCGCCAAAGGACCGCCGGGCGCGCCCTCGCCCGTCCTCACCGCCGGCGTCGTCTGCCCAAAGCCAATGCCGTAGATCGTCAGCACGTCGCCCGCCTTGGCCGGCCGCGCCGGAACACCTTGCGCCACCAGCCTCTCGGGAACACTCAGGAAGTTGTCCTGGTGCAGCGCGACACCCCACTCGCCAAACATCAGAATGCGAGGCGCCGCCGCCGCCACCGGAGCCGAAATCAGGTTGCCCGTCTGCCCTCCGCGGTCAACACGGATCACCGCCGTGCCTGCCTGCGTTTCATACGGCACCTGGAAGTTGATCTGTCCCGCGGACGTGAAATACAGCGGCGCAGCCACGCCGTTCACCATCACACTCACGCCCTCAATCGAAGTGGGCAGGGGCAGGGAACTGCCGAATCGGACATCGGTGGTGGAAAACTGTTCTCCAAACACGGCGGCAATCTCGCCCGGCGCCAGCGGTTCGCCCGAGATGAACGTGGCGTTGTTCACCGCGCCCCCAATGCTCGCCAGCGGCGGTCCGGGCGGCACCACGTCCACGCTCACCCGCACCGTCAGCGGGTTCGCCGCGTTGGAAGCCACATCAAGAGTCGCCGTGTAGTTGCCCGGCGCAACCGACGAATCGATGGAAAGCGCCACCCCAGTCGCGTTGGCGATCAGGGCCGCCGAAAGCCACGGGGCGCCGCCGCCCACCGTGACACCGGATAGCGTGAGAGTGCCCCCGCCGCGATTCGACAGAAACAGGTTCCGCGCCACCCGGCCACTGCCCGTAAGCACCCGTGTCGAAAACAGACCGGGGTCCGCCACAATCGGCTGATTCGTGACCCGCAGATTCACCGGCACCACTTTGTTATCCGGCTGGAACGTCGGATTCCGGAACGTCACGTTCGCCGTGTACGTTCCCTCGGCCAGGCTCCCGGGCGTTGCAATGATCCGGTAGGGAATGCGGTAGTCAAACGTCGACACCGCGTCCAGAGCCAGCGAGAGCCAGTTTCCGCCCGTGGGCGGCGGGAAGGTAAAGCTGACGGCGCTGTTGGTCACTACCCGGGTTTCCACCGTCGCCGACGGGCGCGTGTAAAGGTCAATCCGGTCCGGAATGCCCCCGCCCACCTGCACAATCACCGTGACGTATTGAGGAGCATCCACCGCATTCGGATCGTTCACCGTCACTGTGCCCGTGTACGTTCCCCGCGCCAGACCCGACGTCTGGAACGAAACCGAGATCGGCAGGCACTGGCCAGGCCGGTTGTTCGAACAGGCGCGCGCCGCCCCAACCGCTGGCACGGCCCACGGCACGCTGGATGTCACTCGAAGGTTCAGCGCCCCATCACCCGCATTGAAAGCTTCGGTGGATTGCGGCCCGGCATTCTGGCCTTGCAGCATCGTCACCGGGCCAATCACTGCGTTTGTGAGCCGCAACGCCGGCGCCGCATGCAGCATGGCGCCCGCGGCCATCGTGATCAACAGGCCTCTCATACCCATTCGAAGGCTCCCTTCTTGTACGCCCACACGTATCCCACAATCAAAATGGCCAGGAAAACGGCCACTTCCGCCACGCCAAACCACCCGAGCTGTTTGTAGCGCACAGCCCAGGGATACAGGAACACGGTCTCTACGTCGAACACCACGAAAAGAATCGCAACGATGTAGTAGCGAACCGTGTACCGCCCGCGCGAATTGGATGCAGGTTCAATGCCACACTCGTAAGCGCCCAGTTTTGAAGGCGTCGGCTGGGAAGGTCTGACCAACTTTGCCACGAACAGTGTGACAACCGGAAACAGAATGGCAACAGGCAGGAAAACGAAGATCGGAAGATAACCGTCGGGCACCTGCTTGTAGGATAACAGAGCGGTCCCCGGCCATCCTTCCCTCGGACGGCCGCGTCCATGTATACTGCCGGATGCCGGAAGGAGCCAAAACAATGCCTGTACCCCGCTGGAATGAAGCCGGACGAGAATGGGACGAAGAGCACGGCCTGCTCGACCCCGGACAGGTGGCCGAATGCATCCGGGCCGACGTCGGCGACACCTTCGGATCCCCCGTCCCCACCCGCATGGTCTCCAACGGCGAGTACATGCCGGAGCGCCAGACCCCCCAGCAGGCGCAAGTCGAGGCCCGCATCGGCGAACTCGCCGGCGATGCCGCCCGCAAACTCGGTCTGGACCGGCGCGGTTTCCTCGCCACCCCCGGAGGCATGGCCGCCGCCTTCGTCGCCATGAATGAGGTCTTCGGCCGGTTCTTCGACGTCAACCTCGTCGAAATGCTTGAGCCCGCCGCCTACGCGCAAACCGGAACCCCGCGCGACCTCTTCGTCTTCGATGACCAGTTGCACATGGTGCGCGGTTCCGTGAAAGCCGGCGGCGCCGGTCTGCGCGCCATGGCCCAGGGACCCTCCGCCGCGTCCAGCGGCTTCAAGGCCAACCCTCAGAACCCCAAAGGCCTCAAGGACGAACACGGCGAGGAGTGGCGCGTCTGGAACCCTGCCCTGGTCGGCCTTCCCATCGGCCAGGAGACTGCCCAGATTACCAACTTCATCAAGGAAGTCTTCCTCGATAGCCAGATCTCCGTCGGGCTGCTGAGCAACGTCACCGCCTCCTCCGTCGTCATCGGCGCCGAGCCCCGTCGCGCGCCCCGCAACGTCGCGGAAGCCCTTCAGGGCGAAATTCTCACCGCCGCCCAAACCGCCGCCGCGCGCGACTTCGTCAACTCCGTCTCCGGTTCCACCCGCCTTCTAGCCCACGGCCTGCTCTACGTCGGCAAGGGCAACCTCCGCTACATCCAGCAGCAGACCGACGAGCATCAGCCGGATTCCTGGAAAGGCTACAACATCTCAAACGCCGCCAAGGTCGACGACGACCCCAACTCCCTCATGCGCCAATGGCGGCACGACGACGAAGACGTGGCCTACCCCACCTTCGAGCTGATTCAGAAGAACTACCGGAAACTCAAATCGAAGAAGCCCGGCTTCAACAACATCTGTGTCCACAAAGGGCTCGCCCCCGGACCCCCGGACCCCTTGCGCGGCCACCCCGGCGATCTTCCCAAAGCCGCCCGCGACTGGCCCGGCCTCAACTTCATCACCTACCATGCCTGCATTCAGCCGTCCATGTTCATGTACCCCGCGCTTGAGGAAGTGCGTGGAGGCAAACTGCGCGAAGGCGTCCCGGACATCAGTTGGACCACCGAATACGCCCTGCTGGCCCGCCCCTTCAAGAACATCTACGCCGAAATCGGTACCACCTGGGCTTCCTCGGTGATCACTTTCCCCACCGTCGCCGCACACATCCTCGGCCAGCTCATGAAGTTCATGGGTCCCGATCGTATCCTGTTCGGGTCGGACTCCGTCTGGTATGGCTCCCCGCAGTGGCAAATCGACGCCTTCTGGCGGTTCCAGATTCCCGAGGAGATGCAGCGCAAGTACGGCTACCCCGCGCTCACCGTGGCCGACAAACGCAAGATCCTGGGTCTGAACTCGGCCAAACTCTATGGCATGAAGGGCATCGATGAAAAGAACCTCGGCAAACGCTTTAAACCCGTGCCCGCGGATTACCCGCAGCGCATGAGCAAGGAACTGAAAACCATCCTCGAATTCCCGGGCTTCACCGCCGACAACATGTCGAAGATGAAGGAAGCGTACTCGGCCCAGAACGTCGAACGCAGCAATCGCCGCTACGGCTGGATTCGGGCCTAGCGTCCCGCCAGGCGCCGGATCAAAACGCCGTCGAACGCAACCCCACCAGCGACAAAAACTCCTCCCGGGTCGGCCGGCTCGACCGGAATACCCCCAGCATCGACGAGGTCAACGCCCCGGAATGCTGCTTCTCAACCCCCCGCATCATCATGCAGAAGTGCCGGGCCTCCGCCACCACACCTACCCCGGCAGCGCCCAGCACATCGCGGATCGTCTCCGCCACCTGTTGCGTCAGCCGCTCCTGCACCTGGAACCGCCGGGCGTACATATCCACGATGCGCGGAATCTTGCTCAGCCCAATCACCTTCCTGCGCGGCAGATATCCCACGTGCATCTTGCCGTAGAACGGCAGCAGGTGATGCTCGCACAGGCTGAAAAACTCAATGTCGCGAACAATCACCATGCCGTCGCCGCCCTCTTCGAACAGCGCGCCGTTCACAAGGTCATCCAGCTTCGTCTCGTAGCCGCTGGTCAGAAAGCGCAGCGCTTTCTCCGCGCGGTCCGGAGTCCGCACCAGCCCGGCGCGCGACGGATCTTCACCCAGCTCCCGCAGAATCTCCTCGAAGTGCCCCGCAATGCCGGTGTTCCCGGGCGCCGCCCGTTTCTTCTTCACCGCGCCACCGCCTTGCTGATGTAGTTGTTCAGGGTTTCCCGAATGCCGATCCGGCACAGCGCGGGACCTTCGGGAAACACTTCGTCCCACCGCGCCCGAAGCCGCTGCTCGATGACAACCGCCAGATTTTCCGTCGTGGCCACAAGATCGCCAAACTCCGGAATCTTGCAATTCAGGTTGGCGTGCGCCATCGGCGCCACTACATCCGACTGCACAAGCCGGTCCAGCGCGCCAGGGTCAACCACTTGTCCCGTCTCCGCCCGCACCGGACCCTCCACCGCGATCTCCACCGTGTAGTTGTGCCCGTGTCCAAACGGATAATTGCACTTTCCAAAAAGCTCCGCGTTCTCGGCATCGGAAAGCAGCGGTGTGTGAAGCCGGTGGTTGGCCGGAAAATGGTAGCAACGCGTCACCCGCATCATGAGCCGAAATACTCCACAAAGTAGTCGTCCGTCTCCTGCAGGCGCACGCAGTGTAGCCGCGCTACCGGTCCCGGGAAGTGCGGGGCCAGGCGCCGCCAGATCTCAATCGCCATGTTCTCCGGCGTCGGAATCACCGTGTCGAAAGGCGGAACCTCGTGGTTCAGGAACCGGTGATCGAAGGAATCCACCACCTCCGACGTCATAAGATCCTTGAGCACCTTGAGATCGACAATCATCCCGGTCACCGGGTCCGGCGTGCCCTCAACCGTCACTTCCAGTGTGTAATTGTGGCCGTGGCCGTGCGGATTCGCCTCCGGTCCGTACCGGGCCAGGTTCTCCTCGGGCGACAGGCTGGGCGAAGACAGGATGTGGGATGCGCAGAAATCGACGCGCCGGGTGATTTGCATGAACTCGCTTAATTGGATGCAGGCCGCGGCCTCAAAGATCCGGCGGCTGTGAGTGATCCACTAGAATGAGGATATCGAAATGAAGACAAGCAATGCGACCGCTGTGCTGCGCGGCGCCCTCCTGGCGCTGCTCGCGGTGTTCAGCTACGTGATCCACGACACCTTCACTGAGCGGATCATCGGCGTGGGGGACCGTGCTCCCGCCTTTGAACTCAAGACAGACAAAGGGCAAACCGTCACCCAGTCCAGCTTCGGCGGCAAGCTCCTGGTGCTCAACTTCTGGGCCACCTGGTGCCCGCCCTGCATCCAGGAACTGCCCACGCTCAACGAGTTTCAGCGCCGCCTGGCGGACCGCGGCGTGGTCGTCCTGGGCATCAGCGTGGATAAGGACGAAAAGAAGTACGCCCAGTTCCTCTCCCGCGTCCGCGTCGCTTTCACCACCGCGCGCGACCCCGAAGCCCGCGTCCCGGCCGGCTACGGAACCTACAAGTTTCCCGAAACCTACGTCATCAACGCCCAGGGACAGGTGGTGGAAAAGTTCATCGGCCCTGAAAACTGGTTGAACCCCGATATCCTCGCCCGCATCCAGAGGTACCTGTGATTCCCGCGGCGGCGCACCAGGAAGTCCTGGCCGTGGTGGGCCCTCGCGGCGTGCTGGACCGGCCCGAGGACCTCACGCTCTACGAATACGACGGCAGCGTCGACAAGGCCCGGCCGGACATGGTCGCCTTCCCCCGCTCCACGGAAGAGGTGGCGGCGCTCGTCCGCATCGCCAACAAGTACCATCTTCCCTTCGTCGGCCGCGGCGCCGGCACCGGCTTGAGCGGGGGGATGGTGGCCCGCGCCGGGGGCCTCATGATCTCCTTTGCCCGCATGAACCGGATCCTCGAGATCGACCTGCCCAACGAACGCGTCGTCGTCCAACCCGGCGTCGTCAATCTCGACGTCACCCTGGCCGTGCAGGGCGACGGCTATTTCTACGCGCCTGATCCTTCCAGCCAGCGCGCCTGCACCATCGGCGGCAATGTCTCCGAAAACGCCGGCGGCCCCCACACGCTGGCCTATGGCGTCACCACCAACCATGTGCTCGGTCTCGAAGTCGTGCTGCCCGACGGGTCCATCGTCACCACCGGAGGCAAGGAAACGGACCAGCCCGGATACGACCTCACCGGACTCTTCACCGGCAACGAAGGCACCATGGTGCTGGTCACCAAGGTGTGGCTGCGCCTTATGCGCGCGCCGGAGATGGTCAAGACCATTCTCGCCATCTACAATTCAGCCGAGGACGCCGGGCGCACCGTGCAGGAGATCACCGCCCGCGCCATCACGCCCGTCGCTGTCGAGATGCTCGACGGCCTCATGCTGCGCATGGTGGAAGAGGCCACCGGCGCCGGTTATCCCCTGGACGCCGCCGCCGTCCTGCTCATCGAACTGGAAGGGCTCAAGGAAGCCGTGGAAGAGCAGGTGGAACAGATTCGCCAGTGCTGCGCGGCCTGCAACGCCCGCGAGTTCCGCATCGCACGGTCCGCCGAGGAGCGCGACCTCCTATGGAAGGGCCGCAAGAACGCCTTCGGAGCCGTCGGCCGCGTGGCTTCGGCCTACTACGTGCAAGACGGCGTCGTGCCGCGCACCCAGATCGCCGGAACGCTCCGCGTCATCGGAGAAGTGGCGGACCGCCACGGCCTCAAGATCAGCAACATCTTCCATGCGGGCGACGGCAACATGCATCCCATCATCATGTTCGACAAGCACAAACCCGGTGACCTCGAACGGGCTCAGCGCGCCGGCGAGGAGATCCTCGAACACTGCATCCGCGTCGGCGGCTCCATCACCGGCGAACACGGCGTCGGCATGGAAAAGAACGAGATGATGGGCCACCTGTTCGACGAGGCATCGCTCGCCATGATCGGCCGGTTCAAGAACCTCTTCGACCCCGAATGCCGCCTCAACCCCGGCAAAGTTCTTCCCCTGGGCAAGGGCTGCATGGAGATCCGTCAACGGCCGCTCTCGGCGGCCTCGGAGATCTAGGCCTCTCTACGCCCCGGTCTCCGGCTCCGCCTCCAGATTCACCGCCGGTCCCTCCAGGCGGTAGATCGCCTTGTTCGCCTGCGACAGCACGGGCTTCATCATCGGGAAGAAGATCACATCGTAGATGTCGCTCTGTTCGGCGAAGATCATCGCCATGCGTTCAATCCCAGGCCCGATCCCGGTCGTCGGCGGAAGGCCATGCTCCAGCATTTCGAGAAAGTCGTAATCCAGCGGCTGGAACTCGCCCTCGGACGAATCATGGGCGTACATCTGGCGCCACCGTGCCAGCAGTTCCACCGGGTCGTTCTGCTCGCTCCAGTTGTCGCCGCATTCAATGCCGCCAATGAAGATCTCGAACCGCTCGGCGTATCGCGGATCCTGCCGCATCGGCTTGGCGAGCGGCGAAATCTCAATCGGGTGCCCGTGCACCAGCGTCGGCTGAATCAGCGTCGGCGCCACCACATGCTCGAACGTCTCCACCAGCGCATGCCCCACCGTGGCGCACGGCTCCGCTACGCCCGCCCGCCGCAGCACGGCGTTGGCTTCGGCAAGGTCCGTGATCTGCCGGAAATCGGTCCCCGTGGCCTCAAGCACAGCGTCGGCCATCGACACCCGGCGCCACGGCTGCGAGAAATCCACCTGATGCTCACCCACCTGAAACACGGACTTCCCGAACGCCTCCGTCGCGATATGCCGGAACAGGGACTCCACCAGCTCCATGTTGTACTCGTAGTTCTCATACGCCGTCATCGTCTCAATCATCGAGAACTCAGGATGATGGCTCCGGTCGATCCCCTCATTCCTGAAGTACCGGCCGATCGTGAACACCTTGTCGAAGCCCGCCGCGATCAGCCGCTTCAAGTACAACTCGTGCGAGATCGAAAGATACATCTCCACGCCCAGCGCGTTCACCTGCGTCCGGAACGGCTTGGCCGTGCCGCCGCCATACTGCGGCTGGATCACGGGAGTGTGAAACTCATGGAACCCCCGCTGATAGAGGAACTGCCGTGTGGCGAACAGCATCTTTGAGATGCACTCGAACCGCCGCAAAACCTGCGGGTTCGCGATGGTGTCCAGGTACCGTTTTCGCAGCACCAGTTCGCGATCCTTCAGGCCGCTCCACTTCTCCGGCAGCGGCCGCAGGGACTTGGTGAGCAAACGCAGCCGGTCCGTCATCAGTGAAATCTCGCCCCGCTGCGTCTTTCCCACCGTGCCTTCGGCCTCAACCAGATCGCCCACATCGAGAAGCTTCAGGTCGTCGTACCCCAGCGTGTTGGCCGCCGCGTCGGTCCCCCCCAGCGTCTGCCGGCGCAGCATAAGCTGAATCTGGCCTGTCTGATCGAGGATGTGCCCAAACGCAATCGCGCCCTGCTTGCGCCACGAAACCAGACGCCCGGCCAACGTCACGCGCTGGCCTTCAAGCTGCTCGAACCCGGCCAGAACCGGCTGGCTGTAATGAGTGCGCCCACTGGTCGAAGGGAACGGGTCGAGCCCCAAATCCCGGAGGGTCTTAATCTTATCGAGACGGGCGTTGCGGAGTTGTTCAAGAGGGGTAGCGGAAACGGGCGTCACGGGTTGCAAACGGCTGGCCTTTCAAAGCGGACTGGATAAGCTCTTATGGTAGCAGTCATCAGATGAACTGGCGGCCCAGAACCCATGCGTGTATACTGAAAGAGTTCGGGGCGTGGCTCAGCTTGGTAGAGCGCCTGGTTCGGGACCAGGAGGTCGGAGGTTCGAATCCTCTCGCCCCGACCATTATCTCGTTAGGCATCAATGAATTGCGGCGGCCGAAGGCTTCGAGTTCTCGGCCGCCTTTTCCATGTTGTGCCCATTTTTGTGCCCACCCTGTGCATTTCGGGCCCGATCGCTTCCACAATCGTGTGCGCCTGGGGATGAACGTAGCGCCGAGTGGTGGAGAAATCCCCGTGTCCAGCCAGGTATCCGAGGGTGTAAGGGTCCATGTACGCCGCCCATCGCGTTAAACACGTGTGGCGGAAGGTGTAGAGCGGGAATGCCGTAACATTCGCCAGCTGACACGCCCTGGGATGCTGCTTCTTCAGAGTCGATTTCTCGACATGCCCGCTTCGGGTCGGAGCCGGAAACACCCATTCGCTCTTCGCTGCCGCGCGCCGCATCTCCAGAAGCGCCGCCGCTCCCTGCGCCAAGGGAATTGTGCGCCGTGCGTTTTCCGTTTTCCCGAAGGGGATATGCACGGCGCCGTCCCGGACGTGTTCCCAGCGAAGGCGGAAGCACTCCTCGGGCCGTAGTCCGCAGTCAATCAGAACCGTTGTCACGTCCCGCAGAAGAAATGGGTCCGCAGGCTGGATCGGTTCTTCGCCACGCTTGGTGGCCCGGATGCCTTCAAGGGCGCGCCGGTAGGATTCCGAGATGCCATGACCGATAGAAGTTGCAGCTTCAAGGTAGTCAGCCTCTTCACCTGGGGTTAGCACGCGGTCGCGGTGGTTCTCGCCGGGAAGCATCTCGACCTTGGGAAGCGCCCTGTCAACCTTGCCCCACTCCATCGCAAGCTTCAACATTCTCCGCAGGACTTCCAACTGGCGGTTGATGCTGGAGATTTTCAGGCCGGCTTCGCGCCGTTTGGCAACAAACCCGGCGATCTTCTCTGCTGTAATGGTTTCCAGCGAGCTTCCCGCCAACGGAGCGTACCCGTTCAGGTTCTTGAGTCCCGTCCGGTAATACTCTAGAGTCTTCGGTTTGTTCTGGAACCGGGACTCAATGTAAGGAATGAAGTCCTTCTCTGCGAAGACCCTCAGTGTGGGGACCGGCGTTCTGTCCCGAATGCCAACCTCCCCCTTCGCCAGCGACGCCTTGTGCGTCGCCTCCATCTGTTCGGCGGTCCGTTTGTTAGACTGTTTCGTGCTCTCCCGGATGAGTTCGCCGTTCCAGACGAACTTGTACCACCACTTGTTGCCGCGTTTAAAGACAGCCATGTTACACCTCCGCCGTTCCCGGTGCAGGAATCGGCGCCAGCACAAAGCCGGCGCCGGTCAACGTGTGTTTTTCCATTTGACGTTCTCCCTTTCAGATTGAGCGTTCAGGCGAGGGACGCAGCGATGGCGGCTGAGGTCGTTTCGATGGGACGATGGTGGGAGCCATATTCGCGTGCACTCGCGAGTGTCGGTCAGGGTCTCCGGGGCGGCGCGTGTCAACAACTTTGAGACACCCGGCATGGGAATTTACTGACGTTCCTCTCTGTCTGTTGGGCTGGTGTCGACCGGCTTGTTGATCCAAACCTCCGATGGCAGGGGCAAAGGCTTGGGAGG
>Ga0194132_10006342_pt1 | contig 18397 bp, 14 predicted proteins | sample TA2KigOf80mmetaG_FD_148612 | JGI IMG/M metagenome (GOLD analysis project Ga0194132, IMG submission 148612) | Freshwater microbial communities from Lake Tanganyika, Tanzania - TA2015054 Kigoma Offshore 80m | ecosystem: Environmental > Aquatic > Freshwater > Lake | place: Tanzania: Lake...
TATACTCAACGCAGTTTAACGAGGTCGTGGCGGGGTAGACCTCCTCGGGCTGCGGAAAAGAAGCTCAAGAGACCAGTTATGAACTCTCGAAAAGGTCCTTTTACGATAAAGACGAGACTGCAACAGCGACTCATGTGGGTTATCGTGCTGGCCATGACGGTACCTACATTGGTATTTGGAGGCAGTCTTTTTGTCTTGATTCAAAAGTGGTCAAACCAGCCTCAACCACTCCAGGCGCTGGAAATGGTCATGAACTGCGTGCCGGTCGTAGCCATCGCGTATCCGATCCTGATTTCGTGCGTGTTCTACGTGGCATTGCAAATAACCGATAACATTGTTGGACCCGTGGATCGAGTGGTGCGGGAAATCGATGCCCGGTTGTATGGGGGGGCTCGGGGACCGATTCGAATCCGGGAGAAGGACGCGTTGGTGCCCTTGGTGGACCGGATCAATCAGGTTTTAGAGTGCGCCGAACGGCGTGATGGATTGGGGGCAACCCCCATTTCCATCCATGTTGGGGTCGATTCCGCGAACGAGGCGAGATCCAGTGCGGCTTGAAACTTTCGCCCCTGAGCGATTGGAGAAGTTTCGGGGTTTCGAGGCCGCACCCCTCGAGCGTTAGCCGGGGATCAGCTCGGAAACGAGCGCTCGCTCTTCCTTCAGCTCGTTGATGGTCAAAGCGATTTTGGCGCGGCTGAACTCATTCAAAGGAAGGTCCCGCACCACTTCCAGGGATTTGCCGTCGCTGTGCACCGGGAATGAACTGATGAGGCCCGCATCGGTCCCGTAACTCCCGTCGGAATGCAGGCAAACGCTGTGCCAATCGCCCGCGGCGGTGGGGGTCACGATCGAACGGACGGTGTCCACCACCGCATTGGCGGCGCTGGCCGCACTGGAGGCGCCGCGAGCCTTGATGATGGCGGCGCCGCGCTGCTGGACAGTCGAGATGAAGTCGCCCTGGAGCCAGGCCTCGTCATGGATGATTTCCGTGGCTGGGCGCCCTGAGATCTGAGCGTTGTGAAAATCCGGATACTGGGTTGAGGAATGATTCCCCCAAATGGTCATGCGGGAAACGGCGGTGACATCGACGCCCGCTTTCCTGGCTAACTGGGCTTTGGCGCGGTTTTCGTCGAGGCGGGTCATGGCGAAGAAGCGGTCACGCGCGATGCCCCGGGCGTTATTCATGGCGATGAGGCAATTGGTGTTGCAGGGATTTCCCACCACGAGAATCCGCACATCCGGCGCGGCGTTTTTCTCGATGGCCCGGCCTTGACCGACGAAGATCTTGCCGTTGATGCCAAGAAGGTCTTTGCGCTCCATGCCCTGCTTGCGTGGAATGCTGCCCACGAGCAAGGCCCAATTCACATTCCGGAACCCCTCGTCGAGGCTCGAGGTGGGCACGACGCCTTTGAGCAGAGGGAATGCGCAGTCATCGAGTTCCATCACCACGCCTTGGAGAGCGCCCAGGGCGGGCTCGATTTCGATGAGGTGCAGGATGACCGGCTGGCCGGGGCCGAACATCGCTCCGGAGGCGATGCGAAAGAGGAGAGAATAGCCGATCTGGCCGGCGGCGCCGGTGACGGCGACTCGAATGGGCGATGAACTCATAGCATGGAGGATGAAAAAGCGATCCGATTTACGGTCCGCGGAGTATGAGAACCGGGGAAGTGAAATCAAGCGGGAGTTTGGGCTTTGCAGTCCTGCGGGTGTGGTGTTTAGTGCTTGGCCGACGATGACCACGACGCGACTACAGGCGGAATCGGACCGATTATTCTCGGAAGCCTTGCGCTATCTCCCTGGGGGCGTGAATTCTCCCGTGCGCGCCTTTCGTGCGGTGGGGGGCTCGCCCTTTTTTACTCGCCGGGCGCGGGGAGCATGGCTGGAGGACGCGGACGGACGGCGCTATATCGATTATGTGTCCACCTGGGGGCCTGCCATCTTGGGGCATGCGTTTCCGGCCATTGTCGAGGCGGTGAAGCGGGCGGCGGAGGAGGGAACGAGCTTTGGCACTCCGAATCCCGGCGAGGTGGAGATGGCGCGGCTGTTGTGCTCGGCGGTCTCGAGCCTTGAAAAAGTGAGACTCTGCAACTCGGGCACCGAGGCGACGATGTCGGCCATTCGTTTGGCGCGCGGGTTTACGAAGCGGGACAAGATCATCAAATTCGACGGGTGCTATCACGGCCATGCGGATTCGCTGCTGGTGAAGGCGGGTTCGGGAGCCTTGACCTTTGGACATCCGGACAGCGCGGGCGTTCCCGCGGCATTCACGCAGCACACGTTAGTGGCGCCTTTCAATGAGGAAGCGCCGTTACGGGAGCTCTTCGCCGCGAACCGGGGAATGGTGGCCGGGGTCATCGTGGAACCCGTGCCGGGCAACGCGGGTTTGTATCCGCCGCGACCGGGTTACCTCCAATGGCTGCGCGAACTTTGCACGGAAGAGGGGAGCTTGCTGATTTTCGACGAGGTGATGACCGGATTCCGGCTGGCTTGGGGGGGGGCTCAATCCCTCTACTCGGTCAAACCCGACCTTTCGTGTTTTGGGAAGATCATCGGGGGCGGCTTACCCGTGGGAGCCTTCGGTGGCCGGGCCGAAATCATGGATCTGCTGGCTCCTTTGGGACCGGTTTATCAGGCTGGGACGCTGAGCGGCAATCCGCTTGCCATGGCGGCCGGCCTGGCCGCGTTGCGGGAGCTGGCTCGAGGCCATGTGTATCCGGCGATCGAGGCTCTTGGAGCGAGGCTGGAGTCCGGGATGAAAAAGGCGGCCGCGGAGGCCGGCATTCCGGTTCAATTCAACCGGGTGGGATCCATGTTTTGCGGATATTTCACGGCCGAACCCGTCCATAACTTGGCGGACGCGATGAAGAGCGACCGCGTTCGATTCGGGCGGCTTTTTCATGGCCTTTTGGAACGCGGGGTGTTTTTGGCGCCATCCCAATTTGAAGCGGGATTCATTTCCGCCGCGCATTCGACGGAGGATATCGACCGGACGATTGCGGCGGCGACCGAGGTTTTCGAATCCCTCGCTTGATCTTGTGAGACGAGGCGCGCGATGAGAATCATGTCCATTGACCCGGGAAGCGCCCGCTTGGGCATTGCGATCAGCGACCCCTTGCGAACGGTTGCGCAACCCTTGGAGTTCGTCCCCGCGGAGCCTGAAGCGGAGGTGTTTCCGCGTTTGTCGCGGCTGGTAAGCGAACACGAAGTGGAGAAGATCGTCGTCGGGATGCCGCGCAACATGGACGGGAGTTACGGAGGGGCTGCGGAAACGGTGCGGGCTTTCGTGGAACGGCTGAGGACGGAGTTGAAGGTCCCGGTGATCACCTGGGACGAGCGTCTGACCTCGGTGCAGGCTCATCGCATGCTCCAGGACGCCGGGGTGAAGTCAAAACAACGCCGGGGACGGGTCGATGGGGCGGCGGCCGCGATTTTGCTCCAGTCCTATTTGGACAGCCAGCCTGCGGTGTGAAAGCCGGGGCCATGTCGGATCGCGAGGATCGCTTGCGCATCAAGATCGTCGTGGCTTACGACGGGGCGCCCTTTGCGGGGTGGCAGGTGCAGAAGACCGGTGTGGGCGTGCAGGAGAAACTGGAGGAAGCACTGCGCCGCCTGTTCCCGGGACTGGGGAGAATTCAGGGATCCAGCCGGACGGACACCGGGGTTCATGCCCGCGGCATGGTGGCGCACTTTGACGTGCTTCGGTCCCAATTTCGAATGACGCCTCGGAAGCTGGTGTTGGCGGTCAATGCTCACCTGCCGGAGTCGATTCGGGTGATGCGGGCGGCTCGGGTGAGCGGCTGTTTTCACGCGCGTTTCGACGCGTCGTGCAAGGAGTATCGCTATTTTGTGTGGAATCATCCCGCGCATGACCCGTTGCGCCTGAACCAGGTTTGGCATGTTCCCCGTCCTTTGAATCTGACCGCGATGCGGAAGACGGCGACGCTGCTTGTCGGACGCCATGATTTCAAGGCGTTCGCGGCGCAGGCGGGATATCCGGTGCACTCCACCGTTCGTACTTTGACGCGATTGCAGGTGACGCGGTCTGGAGCGTTGCTGACGTTTCGTGTCGAAGGGGATGGGTTCCTCTACAAGATGTGCCGGGGGATTGTGGGCACGCTGGTCCAAGTGGGGCTGGGTAAATTGGGACCGGATTCGGTGCTGGCGATGCTGGCATCGAGGGACCGGCGGCTGGCTGGCATGACGGCGCCGGCGCACGGGTTGGTTTTGTGGCGGGTTGCTTACGCGGGCGGGGCACGGGATCCTCGAGGCCTGGAACCGGTTGAGGAGGGCGTTCCCGATGAATGAGCGGAAGTTTCATGTGGTGCTGGTGGAGCCGGAGATTCCTCCCAACACGGGGAACATTGCGCGGCTCTGCGCGGTGACGGGTTCGATGTTGCATTTGGTCGGGCCTTTGGGTTTTCAGCTGGGAGACAGGGAATTGAAAAGAGCGGGCATGGATTACTGGAGGCAGGTGGAGTTCAAAATCTGGAGTCATTGGACTGAGTTTTGCGGCGCCCTCCCCGCGGGATCGCGGACGTGGATGATCGAGGCGGGCGGTCCGAAGCGCTACGATCAAGCGTCCTTTGCCTGGGGGGACTGGCTGATCTTTGGCCGGGAGACCCTCGGACTGCCGGAGGAACTGCTGCGGGGTCATCGGGACCGGTGGTTGCGCGTGCCGATGCGGCATCCTGAGGCGCGATCCCTCAATCTCTCGAACTGCGCGGCGCTGGTGTTATTCGAAGCTTTGCGCCAGCAGGGGTTTGCCGACTGCGATCACTTGCGGACGAACCATTGAGCGATGCGTTTGCGCTCGCGCCAGCTGACGAAGGCAGCGAGAGCGGCGGCGGAGAAAACGGTGGCGGGCTCGGGGATAGGAACCACCTCCCCGGTGGGCAGGATGCGGGCGGCGATCAAGCCTGAGCCCGCTCCGAACGGATCGAGGAACCGGATTTGGGCCACTTGCGAAGACGTCAACGCCGTGTCGGCGCTCCCGAAGATCACCCGATCCGTTCCGCCACCGCTGGTGCTGCCGCTCCAATTCGCGATGGTGAGGAAGGTCCCACCGGTCCACCCGATCGACTGGCTGGCATCGAACTGGAGCACGCTGGATCCCGCGCCGAGGAGCAGGGTGCCTTGTTGGAGATCCGTTTCGCCGGTATAGGAATTGGCGCCTGATATTTGGAGGGTGCCGGTGCCTGTTTTGATCAGCCCCGAGGCTCCGCCAGAAATCGACGCGGTGACATTCATGTCGGGATGGGCCCCACCCTCCGCGATATTGAAGATACGGGTGGATGCGCCGAGGGAAAGGTTGCCGCTGACGGTGGCCATGGTGGAGCTGGCGTTGCCGGTGACGTTCCCGTTGAGGGTAAGGACGCCCGCTCTGGACTGGGCGGTGCCGCCGGTGAAGGAGAGGGGGCCGAGCGTGTCGCTGTTGTTGTTCAGATCGAGGGTGGCTCCGGCGGCGATGCTGATCGGGACGTTGTCCCCGAGCAGGTCATTGGAGGTGAAGCGAACCACGCCGGCGCTAATCGCCAGGGATCCCGAAAAGTTCATGGCATTTCCCAGCGTGAGAGTTCCCTGGCCATGTTTGCTGAGGGCCCCGGATCCGGTGAGCTGATTGGCGGCGTTCAAACTGTAGGTTTGGCCGGAGTCCACGTCGATGGCGCCTCCGCCCGAGGCGATGGTGTGCGTGCGGGAAGCGGCGGCCGTAAAGGTTCCCCCGATATTGAGAGTGCCCGAGTCCAAGGAAAGCGTGTTCGCCGAGTTGCCGAAATGGGTGTCGCTGGAAACGCGGAGGGTGCCGCCATTGATCTGGATGGCGCCGGTGAACGTGTTGGCACCCGAGAATTCGAGAGTGCCCGCGCCTTGTTTGATGAGGCTGGAGGTTCCTTAAATGACGGCGGAGACGGACATATCGACGGCGGGGGAGCCGTTGGCGATGGTGAAGGTGCGGGGACCGGTGCCGAGGATCAAGTTGCCGGAAATGGTGGCGGTGGTGGAGGCCGCGTTGCCGGTGACATCGCCGCCGAGGGTGAGAGAACCCACGCTCGCTCCGGGCGCGTTGAATTGGTTCATGTCGATGGAGCCGCCGGTCATGGCGAGGGTGCCGAACGTTTCGAGTTGGCCGTTCAGCCGAAGCCGTCCGTCTTGATGGATGGCGACGGCGGAGGTGTTGGCGATCTGTTGATTGGCGGCGTTGAAAAAGCCCAACTGCACTTCCGCGGAACCCGCGGCTCCGATGCCGTCGCCGATCATCAGAGGCCCGACGATCGCGCCGTTTGCGTTGTTGAGGTTGTCGAGGGCGAGGGCGCCATCCTCGACGGTGGTGGAGCCCGTGTAGGTGTTATTGGCGACCGAAATGTAGGTGAGCGTGCCGGTGCCGCGCTTGATGACATTACCCGTGCCGATGATACGCATGTTATTGGTCGTGGACCCAGCGCCATCAAAAATGAGCGTGTTGGCGCCGATGTTCAGCGTGCGCAGCGTGCTGGGATCGATGCCAAGTTGAAGGATTCCGGCGTCGGAAGAGATGGTCGCTCCGCTGCCCAAGGTGATGTTTCCGCGCCACCGGTTGTCTCCCGAAAGATTGCGCAGGGCTCCTCCACCCCCGACACCCGCTCCGTTCAAGGTCGTCAAGTCTTCGGCGTTGCCGATCGAAATATTTCCCTGGAGTGCGAGGGTGGCGCCGGAGGAAACCGTGGTATCGCCGCTGGTGGCGCCGAGGGCGGTGCTGCTTGAGGCGATGAGGGTGCCGCCAGCGACGGTGGTGAGTCCCGAGTAGGAGTTGTTGCCGGAGAGGGTCAGCGTGCCTGAACCGGTCTTGGTCAGGGTGCCGCCGCTTCCCAAAATCGTTCCGGAGAGGGTTGTACTCTGGGATCCATCAATCGTCAGAGATCGGCCGCCCAGTTGGATGGTCCCCGAAACGGTGATGTTGCCGTTGGCGGCATTCCAAGACTGATTGGCGGCCACGACGACGGGGGTGCTGATGGATTGGGCCGAACTGGAGTCATTGAGGATGCCGGTTCCCGCGAGCCCGTTGATCGTGATCGTATTGCCCGAAATGGTGCGGGCGATGCCGCCGGACGCGAAATGGATTTGTCCCACCGTGACCCCGGTGCCGCCGCCGCCGATATCCTGATTGATGGCCCCGGGCCCGACAGCCCCAAATTGAGCTGTTTCTGCGTTTGAGTCCGGAACGTTATTGAGATCCCAATTCGCGGCCGTGCCCCAATCGCCGGAAGAACCGCCGTTGTCCCACACGCGAACTTGGCCAAACGCCCCCAGGGTTAGCAGGAATGAGAAGCACCAGAGCGCGGTGCAACGGTATGTGCCATTAATGCTTGTTCTTAAGTCGTTGATGGTCAACGTTTTCATGGAAATCCAGGCGGTTTGCGACTGGACCACTCTCTTCCTTAGGGCATGAAGGATTCCGTTTTTGCGAGTCAAAAGAGAATGAGTTCGATTCCAATTTGCGGTTCCTCTGCGTTTTGCTAGCCTAGGCGGCATGATTTTAAGTGAACCTTCGAAGCCGTCCGGCAAGCCGGGGAGCCATCCGTTATCGGACAAGCAGAGCGAAAGAGACCACCGCGAGTTGAGGATCGACAAGGTGGGAGTGCGTGGGGTGCGGTTTCCGATTCAGATCAAAGACAAAGCCCATGCCTACCAAAACACCATTGCCACGATCGGGATGTATGTGGATTTGCCGAAGGAGTTCAAGGGCACGCACATGAGCCGGTTCCTCGAAGTGTTGAACGCGCATGGCAACAGGATTCATGTGGACAACATTACGGAGATTCTGCAGGCGACGCAGGCCAAGTTGAAGGCGAACTCCGCGCATTTGGAAATGGAGTTTCCGTTTTTCCTGACCAAGAAGGCGCCGGTTTCGGGCCGGGAGAGCGTGATGGACTACACGGCGAGGTTTGACGCGACCGCGCATGGCCGCGAAATTGATTTTGTCCTGACCATCAAGGCGCCGGTCACGACGTTATGTCCCTGTTCGAAGGCCATCAGCCGTTATGGAGCGCACAACCAGAGGGGGATGGTCACCGTGCGCATTCGCTCGCACCGGTCCATTTGGATCGAGGACCTCATCGCATTGGTGGAGAGTTCGGCGAGCAGCGAGTTGTATGCCCTTCTGAAGCGGGAGGACGAAAAAGCGGTGACCGAGCGGGCCTATGAGAATCCGGTCTTTGTCGAGGATTTGGTGCGCAACGTGGCTTTGAAGCTCAACGGGCATCAGGACGTTTCATGGTACAGTGTGGAGGCGGAGAATTACGAGAGCATCCATAATCACAACGCCTACGCGTTGATCGAAAAGGGATAACGGGCGGCTGCGGGGGGCGCCGGTCTTCCGGCTTCGAGCCATCGTGTTACCGGAAGAGTTGGCCGAATCTCTTGCCCAAAACGAGCGCTGCGGCGAGCAGGGCTCCACCCAGAATCAGCATTCCCAGCACGCCCAAGGCGCAGGCCACGGCGGCGGATGAAGGCTCGATCCGGCCCATGAGGATCCAGATCATTTTGGTGATGGGAAAGTAGTTTTCCTTCATGGCGAGCACGATGCTGTCGCTGACTTCGAGCATGGCGAATGCGAAAGTCAGAATCGTTCCCGCGATCAAGTTGGCGGCGACGAGAGGAAGCGTAATGCGCCGGAGGGTGGTCCACGGGGTCGCGCCGAGATTCGACGATGCTTCTTCGAGGGTGACGCTCGATTGTTGGAAGCCCGCCACCGCCGTGCGGACGATGTAGGGAAGCCTCCTGACCGCATATCCGATGATGAGCAACAGCGTGGGATTCTCCCGGGGATCGATCCATCGATTGAGCGTTGGAAAGCTCGAGTCCGGGATGTCGAACGCCGCGACATAGCCAAAGGCCAGAACGATGCCGGGAAGGGCGAGCGGAACCATCGCCAAGGCATCCAGCATCCAGGCCCCCGGAAGCCGGGTGCGGGTCAGGATCCAGGCGATGCCGATGCCCAGGAACAGATCGAGACCGGCACTCAAACTCGAGAAAACGAGGCTATTCCTGATGCTGCTGGCGGTGAGGGGATGATTCCAAACTTCCTGATAATGGGCGAGGGTCCAATCGGTCGGCCACGCGGATAGAATCCATTGACCTGCGAAAGACTGGAGGACCACAGCGAGGTGGGGAAGAAGCGAGATGAGCATGAACACGGCCAAACCCGTGCCGGCGAGAAAGGCCTGGGTTCCTCGAAGTGGTTTTCCGGACCCATGACTTTGCGCGCGGGCGAACATTTCGTGACGCTGTCCTGCCAGGCAGGCGCGTCCGAAAAGGAACAGCCCCAGACTGAGGACCAACACGAGCGTGACGAGGGCGTAGCCTTGTGGATTGCCTTGCAGTTCGGTGAGAGCGTCGAACAACTGGACGGGGACCACGCGCGACACGCCGAAGATCAAGGGAGTGCCGAGGTCCGTGAAGGACCAGATGAAGACGAGCGCGGCGCCGGCGAAGTATCCTGGCATGACGAGCGGCAGGGTGATGGTGCGAAAGACGCGCCAGCCTGAAGCTCCCATATTGCGGGCGGCTTCGAGCAGGGAGGGATCGACATTGGCCATGGCGGCGGCGAGATTGAGGTAGAGGATGGGGTGGAGGTTGAGCGATTGGAGCAGCACCATGCCGGCGAGCGCGTTGCTGCCCAGCCAGTCCGGAGGGTCTTCGGGCGAGGCCCATCCCGCTTGAATCAGGATCAGGTTGACCGTGCCGTACTTGGCGAAGAGTTGGCGCAGGCCGATTGCGCCCACGAAGGGGGGGAGCACCATGGGCAGGAGAAGAAGACCCGCGAACCAGGTCTTGGCGGGGAACTCGCATCGGACCATGAGGTGGGCCATGGCGAAGGCGAGGACGGATACGGTCGCGGTCGTCAGCGTGGCGAGCAGCAGGCTTTGCCACAGCGACGCTTGCAAGAGGGGGCTTTCCAACAGGACACGAAAATGGGTGAGCGTCAGACCTTGATCGTCGAAGAACGCCCTGCGCAGCAGATGCGAGACCGGATACGCGAGGAACAGCCCGAAGAAAGCCAGGATTGCGAAAGCCAGTCCGGCGGCGGGGAGGAGAGCTGTTGCGCGGCGCGAGGATTTCCGCCACCGTGGTTGCACGCGTTGACGGTGAACCGTGCGGCGGCTACCTTGCAAGCGTCAAACTTATGATGGCATCCACATCCAAAGCCGGTTCTCCTCCGGCGTCCAGTTACCGCATCGCCGACGAGAGGCTGGTGAAGCTGACCGAAAACGCTGCTCGCAAGGTGGTGTCGTTGCTTTCGAGGCAGGGTCGTTTGCACGGCGTGCTGCGCGTGGCGGTGATCGGCGGCGGCTGCTCCGGAATGCAATACAAGATGGATCTGCAGGATGGTCCGGCCGCGAGGGATTTCCTGGTGGAATCATCCGGGGTCAAGGTCGTGGTGGATCCGAAGAGCGCTTTGTACGTTTCGGGGAGCGAACTGGATTACGTGGAGGCCTTGGAGGACGGGGGATTCAAGGTCAAGAATCCGAACGCGGCGACGAGTTGTTCCTGCGGTGAGAGTTTTAGCGCCTGACGACGCCTGGAGGGGCGGCAAGAGTTCTTCACCATCCCGCCCTCGCGTTTGGTGAATCGCCATGGGTTGTGCTCATGCGGAGCGTGAGGGCCCCCGGTGCTGTGAGGTTCGATCAGCCGCTGAACCGTTACGAGCCGGTGCGGCGCAGATGTTCCTTCAGTTGGACCGCCATGAGTCCAACGCGTGGCTCCAGCACCAGCGCGCCGGGGTAACCCGGTGTTTCATGGACGGTGAGGTGGTCCATGGGGATCGATTCCCAACCCAGCGCTTGGCTGGGTGCGGCGCCGAAGCGCGTTCGTTGCGCTTTGAACAAGATGATTTCGCCGGGATAACCGTCGATGCGGTAGTTGCGAATGGCTCTGATGATGGCTTCCTGCGTGCGCGTGAGCGGGCCGTTCTCAGCCGGTCCATCGCGGTGGCTTCCCAAGGCATTGCGGATTCGTTTCCCGATGAGTCGGAGGGGATGGATCCAGCGTTTCTTGAGGTAGGCGACTTGCTCCGGAAAGCTCAGCATTTGCAGGCTGCCGATATGCAGCTGGGTTTCTTGGATGCGGCCTTGCACCCAGCGCATCCAGCGCGGGATATTCTGACGGTAGACGGTGTAACCCGGGGCGTTGGTTTCGATGAGGACCAGCAAGTCGATCTTTTGTCCCGCCTTCATCAACTGCTTCGCCATTTCCAATGCGATAATGCCCCCGGCGCAACATCCGGCCAGACGGTAAGGTCCGGCAGGCTGCGTTCGCCTGATTTCGGAGAGATAGGCCGAAGCCATGGCTTCAACGGTTTCCAGAGGAGGCGCCTCGCCGTCGAGGCTGGGAGCCTGCAATCCGTAAACGGGTTGTTCATCACCCAGGCGCCTGGCGAGGTCACGGTAGAACAAGACGTGTCCCCCGTGCGCGTGGATGCAGTAGAGTGGGCGCGAGGAGCCCCGGCCTTGGATTTGGACGAGCGAGCGGTGGGAGGATTGCCCGCCTCCGGACTGAATGGCCTGGGCGAGGAGCCGGACGGTGGGGAAGTCGAGGAGCGCGGCCAACCTCAATTTGCAGCCCAGCTTTCGTTCCATTTCACCGAAGAGTTCCAATGCCAATAAGGAGTGCCCTCCACATTCGAAGAAGTTGTCGTTCACGCGGAGATCGGGTGCTCGCAGCATGCTTCGCCAGAGTTCCAACAGTTCGCACTCCAAAAGGTTCTCGGGCTTGGCGGTTGCCTGTGCGCCACCGGAGTCACGACGGGAGACTGAGGTTTTCTCGTCCAAATCGAGCAGGACCGGGCGGTCCACCTTGCCATGGGCGTTGCAAGGCAGTTGCTCCTGAACGTGGACTCGCGCAGGAACCATGAAGTCGGAAAGTCGATCCCTGAGGAAAGCGCGGAGTTCCTGGGGAGTGGGTGAGAATCCCGGGGATTTTCCGACGAACGCGATGATCTCCGCCCCGAGGGTGCCCTGGGCTTTGGCGAGGACACAGGCCTGGCGGACGCCCGGATGCTGAGTGAGGTGGGTTTCGATTTCGCCCAACTCCACGCGATGACCCCGGATCTTGACCTGAAAATCATTTCTTCCCAAGTAGATCAAGCGCCCATCATGGAGGTAGCGAACCACGTCGCCGGTGGCGAACATGCGAGCTTCGGGGTCGGGAGAGAAGGGATCCTTGACGAATCGTTGCTCGTTGGACTCCGGGCGATTGAGATAACCGCGCGCGACGCCCGCTCCTCCGATAAACAATTCGCCAGCTACCCCGGGTGGGAGCGGTTGACGGGCAGGGTCCAGGACGTAAAGGCGCGTGTTGTCGACGGGGCGTCCCACGTTCGCGACGTCTTGAGACATCCGCTTCGACCATGTGGAGCAGGTGGTGGTTTCGGCGGGGCCGTAGAGGTCGTAGATTGAGCGAACATGGGGCAGGGCGGCGAGGCGTCCCACCAGGGCCTGGGTCAAGGGTTCGCCGATCAGGGTGACATTACGGACGGTCGGAGGCAGCGAACCGCGGGCGAGTAACGCTTCCAAAGCGGAAGGTACGGTGCTGACGAGGGTGATTTCCGCGCTCAGGGACACGTCCTCGATTTGAAGCACGTTTTCCGCCAGCAACAGGGTGCCTCCGGCCGAGAGCGTGACAAAAATCTCCAGGATGGACAGGTCAAAGCCGATGGTTGTTCCCGCGAGCACGCCGCGCAGGTCGTCCATGGGATAGACGCCCAAGGCCCAGCGCACGAAATTCACCGCGTTGCGATGTTCGATCACGACACCCTTCGGGCGGCCGGTGGAACCCGAAGTGTAGATCAGGTAGGCGGCGGTGTGCGCGGGGATGGGAGGCCTTGTCTGGAAGCTGGTCGGCGCTTCCATTTGGCCGTCGAGTTGCACGATCGGGCTGGAGCAGCTCTTGAGAAGTTCAAGTTGACCGGATTCCGCGAGTACGATCTTGGCGCCCGAATCCGCGATGATGAATTCAAGCCGATCTTTGGGATAGTGGGGATCCAAGGGCACGTAAGCGGCCCCCACTTTCAGGACGCCCAACATCGCCGCAATGAGATTGGGCGTCCGGCGCAAGCAAAGGCCGACATGATCGCCCACCTGAAGATGGGTCGCGCGGGTTCGGCGACGGCCGATTCCAACAATTGAAGGTAACTGGACGCGAGGCCTCGGGCGGTAAACTCGTCGAAGCTTTCGGTGGCGAAACTCAAATAGCCGTGCAAGCCCGTGGATTTCTGGGCCAGCCAGAGTGAAAGCGGGAACTGCGACTGGAGCGCCGGGAGCGCGATGCCTTCGACCCGAAGGCCTTCCAAGCCAAACTCGGAGTCGGATTGCCGGAGCGTAAACATCGAGGTCAAGAGGGGGCTGCGAGAAGCGGGAAGACCTCGAACTTTTTGCAAACCATTCACGATCCGCCCGTAGGGGACGTCCGAGTGAGCCAGATCCTGGACCAAAGTTCCGCGAACGTCCTCGATCAATTCCGTGAATGACATCGACGGTTGAAAGTCTGCCGCATGAGGAAGCGTGTTGACGAAGTAGCCCACCGTCGATTCCACCCGGCTCCACAGCCGTCCCGCGGAAGGGATTCCGACCCGAGTTCGCGATTGGCCTCCGCAGCGGTGAAGCAAGGCATGAAAGCCCGCCAGTAACGTCATGAACAGGGTGGCTCGGCTCGCGCCTCCCAGTTTGAGCAGCTTTTTGACGAGTTCGTGCGGGACATGCAACGGAATGCGTCCGCCGGGAGATCCACTACTTTCGGCGGGAACGGAGGGGGGAAACGGGGCTTCCGTTTCATCAGTACTTCGAACGAGCCTGGGGAGCCAGTAGCCCAATTCCTTTTCGAAGCCATCGTTCTCCCGCGCGTCGCGATGCCATTGGACAAATTCAAGGAATCCGCTCTGAAGCGCGGTCAGAGAGGGGGCGGTGTGTTGCAGATGGCCTGCGTAAAGCTTGGACAGTTCGGCGGCGAGGATTCCGCACGACCAGTCGTCGCAGACCAGGTGGTGGATTTCCAGAAGCAAGGCGTGATCCTCGGCTCCGAGGCGCATGAGCAGGCCTCGGATGGGTCCCGAGCTGGAGAGGTCGAGGGGCTCGCGCATCGCCTGGCGCAGCAGTTCGTTCAACTTCGCTTCTGCCTGCGAGGGCTCCGAGCCCTGGCATTCGACCTGTCGAAGCGGCCAATGCGGGATATCGCAAACCTGTTGATACGGCTGGCCACCTTCCTCGCCGAACCGCAGTCGCAGAGCCTCGTGGCGCTGGATCAAGTCGTTCAGACTCGATTGCAAGGCCGACAGGTTGAGAGGACCCCGGATCCGCCAAGCGATGGGTATCACATAGGCGTTGCTCTCGGGATTCAGCTGATGGACGAACCAAAGATATTGTTGGTTATGGGAAAGGGGACTGCGTTTGGAATGACCTGACTTGTCGTTTTGGCCCGCCGCTTCGTGCGGGTCCAGCGCCCGCCGGTGAACCGGCAGCTCGACCCCCGGTGCCATGCGCGGGTGCGCTATCAAACGAGAGGGAGGATGGAAGTTTTCAGCCATCGATCGATTGAAATAGTCCCTGACCCGAATGGACCATGTTGAGGGCATCCTCACGCAACTGAGGCCAAAGTTTCAGCATCCGTCCCAGTTGTCCCAAGGATCCGGCAACCGCGGCCGCCGCATCCTTGGGGGAAGGATCGGCGGCAAAATCCAACGGAAACCAATAGTCTGGCCGCTGCGAGGCCTCCGTCAGCAGGGTCAAGTAACGGGAGACATCCTTCCGCCAGAACGCGGGAGCCTCCTGGTGTGCGGAGAGCTGGGCTTCGAGGATCGACCGGTGTCCGAGCGCGTGCCGGTTCATGGTTGCTTGAGCCCAGGCACGGAAGTCCGGCGTGGGCAAAAGCGCGTGCGCGATTTCTCCAGGATGGGCTCCTGTTCGCAGCGCAAGCCGTTGAGCAAATTGAATGCGCTCGGAGAGTCCGGCGTAGGCGAAAGCGACGCCCCATTCGGCTTGCACTTCGCGCAGGACCATCTGGTTTTGACTCCGGGACTCCGGCGTCGCGCTATCGTCCAAGACCTGGATGGGAGTTCGCCGCCCTTGGGCCGCCCATTCCTCCGCGTAAGATCGCGCCACGCGCCGCAGGCTGGCGGGACGTTCTCGGGTCACGATGACCATGGAATCCAAGGTGGATGGATTGGGCGGGGAGTGGTGAGCGGAGCGGAAACTCTCGTGCCAGCAAGCCTTGCTGAAAAGCCAGCCTTCGGCCGCGAGTTCTCCCAGCCATGCTCGCATTTCCGAGGTGGATTTGCCTCCGGGCACCGTGGCGAGGCGGGCGGCACGCTGGTCGAGGCTGGCGAAGTGCGAGCAGGACTCGGGCAGTTCGAGATCACCGGTCGCGAACAACCGGTTCTTTCCTCCCTCTCGGGAACGCGCCACTTCGCGTCCCGGGCTAATGCGCACACGCGTCACAGCGCCCCATCGGAATTCCTGTTCTGCCTGCGTTTTCGAGCGCGAATCTCCGAGAGCGGACGGGCCAGTTCAATCCCTTCGCCCCTCATTTTCTGCGACTCTGACACGAGAGTTCCCCAGTGGACGAGCAAATCGCCGAAACGACGAACCAAGGTTTGGGCTTCGTCCCACGCTGCCTCGGGGTCAGGGACGTCTCTCAACAAGTCCATCGGAATACCGAACATCGGGTCGGTCAGATAGGATTCACAGACTTGCATGTAACGATGCATATCCTGGGCCCAAAAGGAAGGCGCGTCTGGATTGGCCTCAAGCCGGGCTCTCATGGCTTCGAGCCATCCGCCCCGGGATTGCAAGGCTTGCGAGGTTGCGAAGGACACAAAATCGGCCCGGTCGGAGGAGGCGATCTCCATCAGGAACTCGCCCAAACGACGGCAGCGGGCGGTGGGATCTTGAAGATGGGAGTCGGCGGGTGCGGCGTTGAGGCAATCCAAGAACAAGCGGGCAGCGTCATGGCTTGAGGCGCTGCGAAAGAGTTCGCCGTGTTGGAAGGTTCTGGGCTGCATTCGAAGATGCGGGGTGAGCCAGGGCAAATGCATCGCCCAGTCGCTGGCGTGACTTCGGCGGATCAACGCGCCGAAGAGAACATCTTCGCCTCGCAAGCAGGGCAGGAAAGGTGGCAGGCCCGTGCCGCGATGGTCCAAACCGAGAGTTGTGGTGAGGTGGGCGCGGAATCGCGTCAGAGTGGGAGCTTCCGCGCATCGGACCAAGCTCCGGCTGCAGCAGAAAGCACGGTAATCCTCGCGGGAGCGGGTGAGCCGGCCAAAGGATTCGCCTTCCATCATCAGGTATCCCATGGGCCCGTCCCACCAACCGAAAGGCAAGCCCCACCCAGGATCGCCTGCGATACCCGGGGTTGCCATCAGCACCCGTCCGTCCTGGGGGCCATCCAACCGTTCCGCCAGATAAGGATTCTGCGTCACCATCTCGGCCGTGGTCCTTCCCAGGTATTCATCCACGAGTCCTATGAAATCGAGGCTTCCGTCCTTGGCGAAGGCGAGGGCGGAGTCCACATCACCGCAGGGCCAGAACGCTTCCGGATAGGGGGATTTCCCCAGCCTGATCGAATCCGTCCAGGATGGAGGACGAGAAGGACGACAAAGGACATCGTCATCCACACTCAGGATCCTTTCCCCTGGGGAGCTCAGGAGCATGGCGTTGACGCAGGCGCCTCGGCTGTATTCCGCGTGAGGCTGACTCAGCAGGCCGAACTGGACGGTTTCGAGCGGGACCGACGTTCGGCGGGAAAGTTGCGCTGCAAAATGGCGGCGCGCCGCGTCATCGACGTAATGGAGCTGCACGTCAAGCCGGCGTTCGAGTTCTACGAGTGCCGCCTGGCATTGCGCCCTCTCGGCGGTCGTCGTCGCGTCGTCCAGGATAACGTAGCGCGGGGTGTGACCGTGCTGGCGGGCATTTTCGACAAAGGTGGGTAATCCTCGCAGGAGGGCGTCTGGACGGCCTCTCGTTGGGATGGCCAAGGTGGTGATCCGGTCTGCGGACAGGGTTTTCGAGATTGACGCCGGTTGGCTTCGCGAAGGGGTTGGAGCCGTGAAGGTTTCCAGGACAGGGTGGCTTGGGGTGGTTGAAATGGGGGCTGAGGCTCGACGTTCCATCATCGCCCGAAGGGTGGCACTCAGTTCGGCGATCGTGGGTGTTTTAAAAATGGCCTGAATGGGAACCTCGACCCCGAGTTGATCCCGGATGCGACAAAGGCATTGGATGACCGTGAGGGAGTGTCCACCCAGTTCGAAAAAATTGTCGTGTCGTCCGATTTGATCGGTTCGCATCAACGTGCTCCAAATGCCTGTGAGGACCGCCTCTACATCCGCGACGCTGGAACCGGGCAGGGGTTTTGAGATTTGAGATTGCCGGCGTTCCCGCAGCGTGCGACGCCAGGACTCGATCCGTTCGACCGACAGACAAGCGCGTTGGTGGGATTCCTCGCTGTCCACCAAGGGCCAGGCGAAGGAAGGGTAGGGGGGCACGGCCTGCTCCTGGGGGTGTTGGGCCGTCGCGACGACGTCTGGAGTTTTCGAGATTGGGGGATTCGTTTGGACGCGTCCCCGAGGAGGTTGCAAGGCCGAAGCGACTTCGAAGGTGATGTGCCCGTTGGTGGCGGTGTCCTTGGCGACGTAGGCATGCAAAAAGTCGCTGGCTGGCTTGTTGCGGGCGGTGGACTGGAACTTGAAACGAAGCTTCTCCAGGCCGCAGTCCCGCGCATGCTGGGCGAGGCATTGGAGCATGGCTTGTTCTACTCCGCGTCCGAGTGCACGGCAACTCAGCATGAGTGATTCGATGTCGAGCGAGGGCGCGGTTTCCCGGTAAAGCATGACGCCGACCAAGCCGTAGTCGCCGAATCGGTCTCGCACGTGAACGACTCTTCCTCCTTGAGTTGAATTCTCGATCCATCCGTCCAGTTCCCGGGCCGTGAGTCTTTGATTCGAGCTGTTGGACTGCGTGGTGCGGTAGCTTAGCTGCGAGACTCGTTCCCGATGTTCAGGTTTCAGCGGTCCGATCTCGATCTGGAGGTCAAGACCGGCGAGGAAGTCTTCGAGGCTGGACGCGGCATGGCGACTGGCTTGGCGACGGGTTTCCTCCATGAGGAACTGTTGTCGATGGTCATCCTCGAGCGTTGAGGTCAGGGGAGCATCGAGCTCCCATACCTGTTCCAAAAAGCAGAGGGCCTTGTGCGCATTCGCGGGCAACTGAAGCGTCAGGATCTCGGGCCAACGAGCTCTCACTTCGGCGCACTGGACGGGGTCATCATCGATGAACACCAGGCTGGAGGTCGTGAACCCGAGCTGTTCCGCGATGGATTGGAGGCTCTCGGATTTCGAGTTCCAGTCGATCCGGCGCACGGCAAAGTGTTCTGGTTT
>Ga0194132_10006343_pt1 | contig 18396 bp, 17 predicted proteins | sample TA2KigOf80mmetaG_FD_148612 | JGI IMG/M metagenome (GOLD analysis project Ga0194132, IMG submission 148612) | Freshwater microbial communities from Lake Tanganyika, Tanzania - TA2015054 Kigoma Offshore 80m | ecosystem: Environmental > Aquatic > Freshwater > Lake | place: Tanzania: Lake...
AGTCGACCGAGCCCTGTCCCATCGGCACGCTCTGGGCCATCGCACCCTGCGGCGTGGACCAAACGCGTGTGTCCCGGATGTGGCTCGTCACGACGTAGGGCGCGAGGATCTCGGCCGCACCGACGGGATGCTCGGCAGCCAGGACGGGGTTCCCCGTATCGAGACAAACGGCGGCGACGTCCGGTCCCGCCCGCTCGACGAGGGTTCGCAGCTCGGGAGCGAGAAGGTCATCGTAGTTCTCGAACGCCAGGCGGACGCCAAGGTCGCGCGCCAGCGGCGCGACGGCACGCGCAACACGCACACACTCCGCGATGTGCTCGTCGAGCGGAACGGAACCGGATCGCTCCGCAATCCCGCCAAGCGTGACGTGAATGCTTGGCGACCTGAAGATCCGAGCGGCGCGGAAGGCGCGCGGGAGCCAATCCTCGGCGCTTCCTCGCCTCGGGTCGTAGGCAGATGAGAAGCGATCGACGCAGCCGGCGCTGATTTCGATGCGGGCACCGTGATCGCGAGCCAGCAGTTCCAGAGCGCGCAGCTCCGACTCATCGTCGAGCGGTAAGTGGCGCCACGCCAATAACTGGAGCACCGCGATTCTCATCTCGCCGGCGAAGGCGATCAGACGCGACGCATCCCAACCTTGCCACCGGAGCGAGTAGGCATCGAGCCCAAGTCTCATCGGGTGCACCTGCTCGCTGAGTCGCGATTGCGGCGTGGGAATGACCTCGTTTCTCGGGCCGCCCGCGCGATTCTGTACCATCGCCGCGAGCAGCATCCTACCGGGGCGGCAACTCCCCCAGAGATTCCAGGATGGCTCGAGACCGGGTGCTTCCTGGTGAAGGAGAGCGGCATGGCCGAGTGGCGACTCGACTGGGAACGCGGACCTCTCACCATCGAGATTCCCGATGCCGATCTGCGGCAGATCGTCACCGCGAAGCAGCCACCCACGCTCGGATCCTGGACGGACCTGGTGCGGTCGGCCATCGAGGCCCCCGTCGGCGCGGCGCCGCTGCGCGAATGGGTTCGCCCGGGCCAGCGCGTCGCGATCCTCCTCACCGACGTGCACGACGCGATCTTCGGGTCGAAAGACCGCGTCGGGCCATTGCTGCTCGATTACCTGAACGCCGCGGGCATCCCGGATCGGAACATCGCGCTCATCCACGCAGCCGGTCTGCACGGCCATGGCGACGCGAAGGAGCGGATCGGTCCGGAGGTCCTGAATCGCGTTCGTTATCACGAGCACGATCCGCTCGACGAGGAGCGCCAATCGTTCCACGGTGCGACGTGGCAGGGCACGCCGGTGTTCGCGAATCGGATCGCGACCGAGTGCGACGTGATGATCGGCTTTGGCGGGTGCGGCCCCAGCCTCTTCGGCTTCCAGGGCGGGGCCGGGATCATCCTCCCGGGGATCTCCGGCGCGGATACGATTCGCCACAACCACATCAAGATCATGAACAGCACCCGCGTCATCAGCGGGTGGTGGCCGGGCAATCCCCAGAGGATGGATGTGATGGATGCCGGCGATCGGGTCGGTTTCCGATTCAAGATCGATTTGACCGCCAACGCGGTGTTCGCGGGGTATTTCCGCGATGAGTGGCCTCGGGCGGTGGAGTACGTCAAAGAGAATGTCCTCACTCGCGTGGCGCCGACCGACATCTACGTCTCGGCCACGCCGGGGCGCGAACTCGCCAACGCGCTCTACATGCACCTCGAGTACGGCACGCAGATCGTCCGCCCCGGCGGCATCATCATCATCTGCGCCTCGGCCGCGCACCACCAGTACGGACCGGCGCGGCCGGTGGAGGAGACGCTCGCCGAGCTGATCTACTGCACGCGGATCTGGAACGCCGAGACCGGTGCGGGCGATCCGGCGGTGCGCGCGTACCTCCGACGGCGTGACGTCCACTGCAAGGAGGAGTTGATGCTCCTTCCTCTCGATCAGATCTCGCGGATCGTCTCCCGTCGCCTGGGTGAGCCGCGATCGACGACGATGTCGTGGTCGCACAAGCGGGCGCTCCTCTCCACCCGGACGTTCCTCGTCACCGAGGGCGTCACACCGGAGGAGGGGGAGCGCCTGGGGTTCGCCTACGTGACCGGCAGTTTTCGCGATGCCTACGAGCGTGCCCAGCGCGAACTCGGCGGTGGCGGCCAGGTGGTCGCGAACGTCTCGGGCGGGTCGTTCGGCGGCGTCACCGCGCCCGCCGGCGGCATCCCCTACCCGATGCACGAGTAGGCGGACGCGCCGGCAGCGATCTCAGCCCGTGGGCGTCAGAAGCTGGCGCAACCGCGCCGCGACGGCATCGACATCTCCCTCCGTGCGCAAGGGCTCGGGATTCACGACCAGGATGTTCGGAGCGCGATTGACGTAGATCATCGGGTTTCCCTGCTGCAGGCCGACGAACACGTCGTCGGCGTCGCGACCGGGACGCGACGGATCGACGTGGATGTGGAGGAGTCGCGGAGCGGCTCCCCGCTGACGGATGGTCTCGCAGGTCACCCCGGGGAGACTCTCGACCGCCCGGGCGATGACGCCGATCCGACGCTCCGATTCGGCGAGACGGCGATTGTGATCCGTGGTGAGCCAGTCTTCGACCGCGACCACGGCGCAGACGATCTCTTGACGATCGAGTTTGTACCCGCGCCCGAGTCCTTTCCGATTCGTCTGGTGCTCGAATCCGATGAACGCCTGCATCGCCGCGGCCTCGACGAGGTCTTTGCGCCCCAGCAGCATCCCCGCCGAGTTCGCACCGCCGAAGTACTTGAGGCTGTAGGCGACGAGGTCAGCACCGCTCTTCGGGAACGAGGTGAACCGCTCGATCGGAAACACCTGACCCGCGGCATCGACGATGACCTTGACGTCACGCGCGTGCGCGATGCGGATGACCTCGTCCAGCGGGACGATGCCGGTCAGCAGATCGAGGTGGGCCGGGAAGAGGATCGCGACCGTCCGATCGTCGATCGCGGCGGCCAGTTCGGTGGCGGAGCACCCGTCCTCGGACCCGACCTCGCGGAGGCGAGCCCCGTGGACGGTCACAGCGCGGTCGTACTGGTTGACCATCGGGCGCTGGGTGAGCACGGTGTCGCGCAGTCCCGTCGTATCCGGCAACTGCGCCATCCGGTCGATGTCCATACCGGTCATACAGGCTGCGGTGCCGAGGGCCAGCGCCGCGGCTGCCCCGGGGGTGACGTGAGCGGCCTCCGCGCCCATGAGGTCGGCGATCGCCCGGCCAGAGGCGGCGAGGAGTTGTTGCATGTCTACGTAGTACCGCTCGACCTCCTCGATCGCCTCGCGCATCCGAGGCGATGGAGTATTGCCGCCGACGACGGTGTTGAACCCCTTGGCATTGATGACAGGCTTGATCCCGAGCCGTTCGAAGATGCTCGTGCGCGTCGATGTCTGCATCGGCGACCTCCCGCACTCACAGTCTACCTTGGACCGGCGCGCATTCGGACCGGGTCGTGGCATCGTGGCATCGGCGCGGGCCGCAGCGTACCGCCAGGCGAACTACATTCCACAACGTGACGATGACGGAAACGCGGGTGGTGCGGGCAGTTTGCGGGCACGACTGCCCGGATCAATGCTCGCTGCGGGTCACGGTCGCCGATGGTCGGGTCCTTCGCGTGGCCGGCGATCCGGCGCACCCTTTCACCGATGGCTGGCTCTGCGGAAAGGTCCAGAACTACGAGGAGCGGGTGCATTCGCCGGACCGGATCCTCACACCGCTCCGGCGCGTCGGGCCGAAGGGTGAGGCCACATTCGCACCGATCTCGTGGGACGAGGCGCTGACGGAGATCGTCGCGCGGTGGCGCGGCGTTCAGCGCCGTTATGGAGGCGAAGCGCTCGTCGGCTACGCCTACAGCGGCCACATGGGCTTGATCAACCGCAACCTGCCGCGGGCGCTTTTCCACGCTCTCGGAGCGAGCCAGTTCCAGACCGGGACGGTGTGCGATAGCGCTGCCGAGGCGGGGTGGACGCGCGCGATGGGCGACACACCGGGCGTGGATCCGGAGACGGTCGTCGAGTCCGACCTCGTTCTCTGCTGGGGAGCGAATCTGGCGACGACTAACGTCCATATGCTGCCGTTCGTCGAGCGAGCGCGCGAACGGGGTGCACGGCTCGTCGTCGTCGATGCAGCCCGCACGCGCACGGCTCGCATCGCCGACTGGCACCTGATGCCGCGTCCCGGCACCGACACGGCGCTGGCGCTGGGGTTGATGCACGTCATCGTGCGCGACGGCCTCACCGACCTGGACGCGGTGCGAGCCACGAGCATTGGGCTCGGCCGCCTGATCGCGGAGGTTCTGCCCGCCTACGACCCATTGCGGGTCGCGGCGATCACGGGCATTGAGGCGCGGCAGGTCGAGCGGCTCGCCGATCTCTACGCGACGGCCGCCGCGCCGTTCCTGCGGATAGGGATGGGCCCCTCTCGCCACGCCGGCGGGGCGACAACCATCTGGTCGATCGCGCTCCTGGCGTCACTGGTGAACTCGTGGGGCAAGCCCGGCGGCGGCGCGCACATGGACTCGGCGAAGATCTGGGGCTGGAACTACAACGCGCTCCGGCGTCCCGACCTCCTGGCGCGTGCCACCCGGACCATCAACCACAGCCTTCTCGGCCGCGCGCTCACCGAGTATGACGATCCCCCGGTCATGGCACTGTTCGTCGCCGCCAACAACCCTACCGTGACCTGCCCTGAAAGCGCGAGGGTGCGCGCCGGACTCGCGCGAGGGGATCTGTTCACCGTCGTCCACGATCTCTTCCTCACCAACACCGCGCGCTACGCCGACATCGTGCTGCCGGCGACGACCGCGCTGGAGACGGACGATCTGTATCGGAGCTACGGCACCTACTACGCGCAGTACGCGGACCGATCCATCGATCCGATCTGCGGGGCGCGCTCGAACGCCTCGCTGATGAGCGAACTGGCGGACCGGTTCGGGATCGACGATCCGCTGTTCTCGCGTTCGCCCCGCGAACATCTCGCGGCGCTCCTGGCCGATGCCAGCGGACCGACTGGAGCGCTTACGGTAGAGGAACTGCTCACCGGTGACCCGATCAAGCTGCCGTGGAGCGTAGGCGTGCCTCTGGCGCGTTTCGAGGCGGAGGACGGCTTGCTTCCATCCTGGTCGGAACCGCCGGAGGATCCACGTTGGCCGCTCCAACTCCTCACCGGTCCGGGTCACTTCCAGGCGCACACAGCGTACGAGGGTGTCGACCGTCTGCGGCGCCGGGAGGGTCGGCCCACGTGCCTTCTGCACCCTACGGACGCCGAGGCGCGGGGGATCCGCGCCGGGGACGAGGTCACGATCGCGAACGAACGCGGCGTGGTGGGTCTGTGGGCCGAGATCGGCGATGGCGTGCCAGTCGGAACCGCGCTCGTGAAAACGCAGCGATCGCGCGCGGCGTACCGGCACGGTGGTCCTCTGAATGTGCTGGTCGGGGATGACCTCACCGACTTCGGAGCAGGCGCGACCTATCAGGACACGCGCGTGGAGGTCCGGCGCGACTGATCCTGTTCAGCGACCGCTGGTCCCGGCACGGGCCCCCTCCGCGACGCCATCGCGCGGCCGGACCGTGCCGCTCAGCAGCGCGCGCCCGAAGAGGATGGCGGCCAAACCCGTCCCGGCCGCTCCGACGACGAAGGTGACGGTCAGTCCGGCCGCGTCGACCAGCGCGCCGAGTGCCAGCGAGCCCAGCGGCATCACCCCGGCCTGGACGACCGTGTACAAGCCCATCACCCGGCCGACCAGATCCTCCCGCACGCTCAGTTGCAGGGTCGCGTTGGAAATCGACATGTGCGCGATGCTGAAGAGACCGATGGCGATGAGCGACGCAACCGCGACCGGCCAGCCTGCCACGCCGAGCAGAGGCGCAAAACCGAAGAGCACCAGCGCGCCGGTCACGCAGAGGGGCAGCCACACGATGAGGTCGATCGAGTGGCGCTGGACGACACGGGTGCCGGTCAGAGCCGCGCCAACGATGGCGCCGACTCCCACCGCGGTCATCATCAGGCCAAGCCCCTCCGGGCCGGCGCCGAACCCCACGCTCGCGTACGCCGGCAGGAGGTGCTGGTACGGCTGCCCAAAGATGCCCAGCCCACCGGTGATCACCATCATCCGGCGGACAAATGGATCGCCGAACGCATAGCGCAGGCCCTCCGCCATCGCCGGGAGCCACGGGCCGGCAACGACCTTCGGGCGGGGCGGCAGCTGGAGCAGCAGGATCGAGATGAAGACCCCGGACAACATGATCGCGGCGATCGTGAAGCAGACCGCTGGACCGTAGGCGGCGAGGATCAGGCCGCCGACCGACGGGCCGAGCACGCGGGTGAGGTTGAACCGCGCGGAGTTGATCGCGATCGCGGCGCGCAGTCGCTCCGGACCCACCAGATCGCGAATGAAGACCGACCAGACTGGCCAGCCCATCGCATCGAAGATGCCGTTGGCCAGCGCCAGGCCGACGATCAGGGGAATCGATGCGACATCGAGCCAGACGGCGATCGCAAGGGGCGCACTCGCCAGAACGCCGCCAATCGAACTGACCTGCAACATCGACCTCCGGCTGACACGATCGCCGAGCGCGCCCGCCGGGAACGCAAGGATGAGGAGCGGGAGCATCCGCGCGAATCCCACGAGTCCGAGAACGAAGCCCGATTCGCCGAGCTGGAAGGCCAGCCACCCGAGCGCAACCGCCTGCACCCACGATCCGGTCGCACCGATGAACGACCCGATCAGAAAGGTCGCGTGATTGCGGTTAATGAGGATCGCGTCGACCTGACGTCTCATCGCGTCGTGCGCCGCCCTCCGTGCGGAGAGTGCCAGACCGTATCATTCCGGACGCTCGTGGTGGTCCGTGGCTTGCTGTTCTTCGCGCTGTACGTCGCATCGATCGTCGGCGCAAACTGGGCGATCGTCACTTTCGGCGTCGTTCCGGTGGCGCCGGGACTGATGGCACCGGCCGGTGTGTACTTCGCCGGTCTTGCATTCACCTTTCGGGATCTGACACAGGATGCGCTGGGCAAGTGGTGGGTGGTTGGCGCGGTTATCGTGGGCGCGGCCATTTCGTATGCACTCTCGACACCGGAGCTGGCGATCGCTAGCGGCACCGCGTTTCTCTTTTCCGAACTGGCCGACTTCGCCGTCTACACCCCGCTCCGGGAACGGAATTGGTTGGCGGCCGTTTTCGCCTCAAATGTCATCGGAGTCACCGCCGATTCGGCGCTGTTCCTGCAACTCGCGTTCGGGAGCCTCGATTTTCTTCTCGGACAAGTCGTCGGCAAGTTGACTATTACGCTCCTGGCGGTCGCCGTGCTGTACTTCGCCCGGACCGTGCTTAGCCCTCGGCGCGAGGCGGCCGTGTGATAGGCTGGCGTGTGTGCGCGCGCCGCGGGCTGTCGGCCGCGTCTGGGGCGCGCAGCAGACGGCGATCGCTCTGAACGTTCCTCAACGTCAACACCGGATGTCGATTGATACCTCGCCGATCGCGCCTCCCCGATCGATGAGATGTGCCGCGAGGCCGCGCGGAGCGGCCCCGAACCCCGTGAGGGTGCGGCTACACCGGATCGTCTACACCGATGCCTCGGGCGCTGCGGTCGCGGAGTCTTCCGGGCAGTCCGCTCTACGCTGGTTTGCGTATCGAGGAATCCCTTAGGGGCGCGAGGCTGAGCTGCCCCACCCGCCCGTACCTTGTCCCCTGCCAGGAGGGACTCGGACGTGATGAATCAGAAGACCACAGTGTTGATCGGGTATCGGCACCTGCTGCTCCGCCAGGCGCTTCGGACGGCCCTGACCATGACCGGAGAGTTCGAGGTCGTACACGAAGCGGCCGACGGTAAGGACGTGATCGAGTCCGCCGAGCGAGTGCAGCCGGATGTCATCCTCATGGACACCCAGATGCCGATCGTCTCCGGCATCGAGGCCACGGCACACCTGCGGCGCACCGGCAATCGGGCGCGCATCTTGCTGATGACGCTCGGGGCAGACGACGATCTGATCCTTGCGATCCTCCGCGCCGGCGCGGCCGGCTCCATCCTGAAGGACGCGAACCTCACCGAACTGACGCGGGCGCTGCACACGCTGGCACGGGGCGGCACCTACCTCTCGCCCGAGATCTCGGAGCGGATGATGCAGAACTACGTCCGCTTCGCGGAACGCCCGCGCGACGACGCGCCGCGCCGCGAACTGCTCTCGGTCCGCGAGCGCGAGATCCTGCAGTTCGTCGCCGAGGGAAAGGGCAATCAGGCAATCGCCCGCGATCTGACCCTCTCGGTCAAGACGGTCGAGGCGCACAAGGCACACATCGCGCAGAAGCTGGGCGTGCGCGGGCGCACCGAACTGATCAAATACGCGATCCGCAAGGGTCTCATCGAACTCGAGAGCGAGACCGCGATGGCCCAGCCTGTGGCGGCCTGATCGGCTCGATCCGGGACAGGCGCCGGCAAGCGCTGCCAGACTAGGGGAGCATGTCGAGGAGTCTGCTCCCCGCCCTCTTCTCCCTGATCGTTCTCCTCGGGTGCGCCATGCCGCCCACCCCTACCATCCTGGCCAGACAGGCGCCTCAGACCCTACCGACCAGCACGCGCCCGACCGAGCCATCGCCCACGCTTGTGGCCAAGCCCACTGCGGCGCCGGCGTCGCTCCCCACGGCCACTGCCGCGCCACCCGCGACCGTCAGGCTGACCGCGCCGACCCAACCCACGGCCACAACCGCGCCCGCGAACCCGGCGGCTCCGGTGCCGCCCACTGTGACATCCGCTCCGGCGACGCCGAGCACCCCCACGCCTACGGTCACGACCTGGGTGAGCGGCCTGGCAGTGCCCTGGGGCATCGCCTTCGCCCCCGACGGTCGCGCGCTCATCACGGAGCGCCCTGGCCGCATCCGTGTCGTCGAACAGGGACAACTCCGCGCCGAACCGTGGGCAACGCTCGACGTCTACGAGCGCACGGGCAGTGAGGCCGGTCTCCTCGGCATCGACGTCGATCCACAGTTCGCGACGAATCGCTACGTCTACGTCGCCTATTCGTACCTCTCCGGTGTCTCGATCCGGAACCGCCTGGTGCGCATGCGCGATGATCCGGCGACCGGCCGCGGGAGCCTCGACCGAGTTCTCCTCGACGACCTGGATGGCGCGGGGAACCACGACGGTGGCCGGGTCAAGTTCGGGCCGGATGGCATGCTCTACTGGACCGTCGGGGATACGTTCCGCGATGACCTGGCCCAGGCGCCGGACTCAAACAACGGCAAGCTCCTCCGCATCACGCGGGATGGAACAGTGCCCCCCGACAACCCCTTCCCGGGTTCGCCGGTCTGGTCGCTGGGTCACCGCAATCCTCAGGGCCTCGCCTGGCAGCCAGGCACCGGCCGCCTGTACGCGACGGAGCATGGGCCGAGCGGAGGCCAGGGATATGGTCAGGATGAGGTCAACTTCATCGAGAAGGGGAAGAACTACGGGTGGCCGACCATCCGTGGCGAGCAGCGACGAGAAGGTCTCGAGGCACCCATCGTCCAGAGTACGGCCGCGGTGACGTGGGCGCCGGGTGGGGCGGCATTCGTCTCCTCCGGTCCGTGGGCGGGATCCTTCCTCTTCACCGGACTGCGTGGACAGGCGCTCTATCGGCTCACCATCGATTCCGCCAACCCACGGACCGTGATCAGTTTCGAGACGCTCTACGGCAGCGTGTACGGGAGACTGCGGGATGTGATCGAAGGGCCGGACGGCGCGCTCTACGTCCTGACGAGCAATCGCGACGGGCGCGGTTCGCCCCGGCCGGAGGACGACCGCGTCCTCCGGCTGAATTTCGCCCCCTAGGCGCGAGCGCCGACCAGAGCGTACGACGCGTTCACCGCGACCTCCCGCTTCTCGGCTGCCGACCGAATGACCCCATCCATGATGACATTGACCAGGTAGACGCCGCGCGGATCGATCGGTGACGGCAGGCCGTCACGCACTGCCTCGGCGAAGCGGCGCATCTTCAGTCCCCACGCTGCGCTCGATTCCTCCTTGGCAATGTTCTTCGGTGTCATCGTCATATTGAACTCGCCAACGCTCTGGTTCTGGAACACCTCCAGCGGATCGAGCGCGAGGCCAGCCTTTGTGCCAAGAAAGAAGGTCCGACCGATAGAGTCCGCGTGCGCCGCCCAGGTGGACTTCACGATCATCGCCGCGCCGTTCTCGAACCGCACGAACGCGAAGGCGAACTCCTCGACCTCGAATTCTTCGGCCGACCACGGCCCGCCGAACGTCTGACGGATCCCCTTGTAGGCCTTGGCGAGCGGGTTCCCTGTGATCGCGCTTACGGCGATCGGCTTCGGATCGCCCATCAGCCACAGATTATTGTGGATCGCATACACCCCGGTATCGACCAGCGTGCCAAAACCGGCGGTGGCCTTCTTGACGAAGTTTCCACCGGGGATGCCGAACCGTCGATGCGTCACCGCCTCCGAGTAGTAGATGTCGCCGAGCATGCCGGTATCGACGATCTGTTTGGCGGCCAGATTCTCGGCCGAGAAATCCGGCTGAAAAGCGACCATCAGAATGCGGTCGGTCTTCTCCCATGCGCGCATGATCGCGGCCGCGTCGTCGAGCGTCGCCGCCATCGGCTTCTCGAGGAGGACGTGCTTGCCTGCCTCCAGCGCGTAGATCGTGGGCTCGCGATGGCCCATGTTGAAGGTGCACACGCTGACCGCGTCCGGCACGACGCGATCGATCATCTGCCTGAAATCGGTGAACACACGGTCGGCAGGAATCCCAGCCGAAGCGGCCGCCGTGGCGGCTTTCCCGGGAGCCACGTCTGCCCAGCCGACGATCTCGACGAAAGGCAGATCCTTGTAGAACTTGACGTGGGCCTGCCCGGCCCAGCCGGCACCGACCACCGCGATACGAATCTTCTTGTCGGCCAATAGTCTCCTCTTCGTAGGTGAATCCCCGTTGACTCGAGTGCTGAAGGAGGCGACCAGCCGCTACGAGGGCAGTGGCCGACAGCCCGGACGGTCGTACCGATGGAACTCGCCGGTCGGCGTGAAGGCGATCCGGATCGTCGTCTCGGTTCCTATCGGTTCGATGTGGTGCCAGAGATCCTTCGGGGCGAAGACGAAATCTCCCGCCCGCACGTGCACCGGTTCCGGATGATGCTCGTACTGCCAGGTCAGTTCACCCCGATAGATGAACCACGTCTCGTTCTCGAGGTGGTAGTGGTGATCGTTCGGCGTGCCCGGCGGCTGCTGGATGACGGTGATGGTGAACCGCTCATCGATCTTGATGCGCTCGCCCCACTTGCCCGGACCTTTCGACCGGATCAAGTCGTCGACCGTGACCTTCAACTGATCGGCGCTCAGCAGGAATGGCGCGGCAACCGACATCGCTCTCGCTCCCGAAAGAAGTCGCACGATTCTACGCCGTGCTCCGCCTCGGCGACGCAGCCTCCGGCGTCACGGTCAGACCCTCGGTCTCGAACACGCGCTGGCCCACTTCGGCCGTCGTTTCCGCTTGCTCCCGCGTGCGACGGCGCAGGAGATCGTCCAGCGACCCGCGGAGGGTATGCCAGAGTGCGTTACCGGCCCGGGGTACCCGCGCGGCGGCGACGACAGCTGCCGCCTGGACGTGCTCGCAATCCGGCGAGCCGCACGCGCACGCCACCTGAACGTCTCCGGTCGACGACACCGTCGCGCGCGCGCTGTGACCGTCGTCGAAGCGGACGGTGGCCCGATTGGCTCGCACCCGAACCGCGACAAGCGTCGCGAGCCCCGCCGCCGCACCCGCGACCGCCAGACCCGAGATCACCTTCGTCCTTCGACGCATCTGCTTTCTCCCGCGCTGTGCACGGATGTTAACACCGCGTGCTCATCGTTACGTCAACGACAATTCGCCTCTCATCGAGCTGCCGAGGATCGTCAGGATACGTTCCGCGGCATTTCCGTCGCCGAACGGATTCGCTGTCTTCGCCATCCGCGCGTACTCATCGGGCTCGTCGAGCAACTGCTCTAGATTCGCCCGAACCGCAACCTGCCCGGTACCGATCAGTCTCGCACACCCGGCCTCTACGGCCTCCGGTCGCTCCGTCATCTCGCGCAGGCGGGAGCAGGCGCCTCGAGCACCTCCGCAAGTTCCGGGATGACCCACTGGGGCTGACCGCCATTCGCCACTCGCACGATGTTCTCGTAGCAGTTTGCGAATCGCCGTGGATAGCTCTCCCAGGTAGGCCCGGCCATGTGGGGGGTGAGCAGGACATTCCGAAGCGCGAAGAGAGGGTGATCCTTCGGCGGTGGCTCCTGGGCAAACACGTCGAGTCCCGCTCCCGCGATGACGCCGCGGGCAAGCGCATCGGCCAGGGCAGCCTCATCGACCAGACCGCCCCGGCTGTTGTTGATGAGAATCGCGGTTGCCTTCATGAGCGCGAGGGTCCGGGCATCGATCATGTTGCGCGTGCTGGGCATAAGGGGGACGTGGAGCGTCACTACGTCGGACACACTGAGCAACTCGTCGAGCGGCAGATAGCGCACGCCGAGTTCCTTCTCTCGCTCGGGCGGCGGCCGGAACGGATCGAAGTAGACCATCTCGCCCGGTTCAAACGGGCGGAGCCGGCGGGCGACCTCCTGCCCGATGCGGCCCATCCCCACGATGCCGATCGTCTGGCTCCAGATCTCGTGGATCCTCAGACCTCCCAGTGCCCCGCCGCGCCAAACGCCCGTTCGCACGTTCTCGTCGAGCAAGGCGATGCGCTTCAGGAGGGCCAGGATGAACATCAGCGTGTGCTCGGCCACCGAGATCGCATTCGCGCCGCCATTCACGGCCACCGGCAGGCGCGCCTTTCGGGCCCCCTCCACGTTGAACGAGTCATACCCAACGTTCATGAGCTGAACGAGCTTGAGGTTCTTCGCCCGAGCGAGGAGATCGTCGTCGATCCATCCGGGCTCCATGCCCAGGAGAAACTCGATCCCGGAGATGCGCGACGGCAGATCGGCCTTCGAGACGATCTCCAGTCGATAGCCTGGCGGAAGCAGCCTGCGCCCGATCGCCAGCACATCCTCGGCCAGAATCGGCACCAGCGTGATGACCCGCTCGCCCATATCGCACATCCCCTCGTGCCGGGGATCGAACGCCCCGTCGGCAGAGAAGCATAGGAGAGTGGCTTTGAGGCCAGACGCGGAGGTCGCGGCGCATCATGCGGCCGGAGGGTCAATGCAGTATCGAGAACTCGGGCAGACGGGAGCGCGCCTCTCCGTGATCGGCTTCGGCGGCATGCTCTGCGTCCGGGAAAGCCAGGCGGACGCCAATCGGGACGTGGCCGAAGCGGTCGATCGGGGCGTGACTTACTTTGATGTAGCGCCGAGCTACGGAGCGGGAGAGGCCGAGGAGAGACTCGGCCCGGCCCTTGCGCCGTTTCGGGCGCGCGCGTTCCTGGCCGGCAAAACCAACCGGCGCGATGCCGCGGGGGCACAGCAGGAGCTAAAGCGGACGCTCCGCAGGCTCCAGACGGATCACCTCGATCTGTATCAACTGCACGCGATGACGACTCTCGCCGAGGTCGAGCAGGTGTTCGCTCCGCGGGGCGCGATGGAAGTCATGCTGCGGGCGCGGGAGCGCGGTGAGACCCGCTTCCTCGGGTTCAGCGCGCACTCTGCGGAGGCCGCGGTCGCGTTGTTCGAGCGTTTCCCGTTCGATTCCGTGCTCTGCCCCGTCAACTTCTGCACGTACATCGAAGGTGGGTTCGGTGGACAGATCCGCGAGGCCGCGCACCAGCGCGGCGCAGGCGTCCTCGCGCTCAAGGCCATGGCCCGCACAGCATGGCCCGCTGGGACCACCCAGGAGCAGCGCTCCTGGCGGAAATGCTGGTACGAGCCACTCGTGGATCGGCGGCAGGCAGAACTGGCTCTCCGATTTACCCTTGGCCTGGGCGTCACCGCGGCCATACCGCCGGGGCATCGAGAGTTCTTCGCGATGGCCCTGGATCTGGTGTCCGAACCGCGACCGCTCAGCGACGATGACCAGGAAGAGATACATTCGCTGGCCGGCACCGCCGCCCCTCTCTTCACGGCTGCTGCATGATCAGCGCGCATCTCTATGTGTGGCATCACCGCTCCTTCAGGTGCCGACTCCATCGAGAATCCTTCGACAACTTGACCGAGAGCGCGCCTGCCTGGTAGCCTGCTGGCCTAGATGACAAAACGATTACAGAGTCTTGCCGCGGCCCTCGCGGTGATCGCGGGACTCGGCCTGACACCGGTTTCGGCGGATCACGTCTACGTGGGGAGCGAGGCTCAGGTCGCCGGCGAGGATATCGCCAATCTCCGGTCGGAGCCGGGCATCTTCTCTCGCATCATCACCCTCATCTTCCCCGGGCGCTACCTGTACGTGCTGGACGGGCCCCGGGTCGGCAACGACGGGTCGTGGTATCGGGTCGAGTTCGATGGCGACTTCGGTTGGGTTCGCGGCGACCTCCTGCGCCCGGCGGCACCCCGCGACGCTGCCCTTGCTCCCGCCGCCAGCGCGCCTCTGCCGGCCGGGGTGCGCGTCGGGTCGGAGGCGTCGGTCATCACCGACGGTGGTTTGAATCTCCGCGCGGCAGCGTCAACCGGCGCGCCGGTGATGGAGGTCGTGCGCGACGCCGCCTTCGTCTACGTCATCGATGGCCCGGTGCGGGCCGAGGGTCTTTCCTGGGTCAAGGTCGAGTACGACGGCGCGTATGGATGGGTATCCGCGGGTTTCCTCGGCCCGGCGGATCGATCGGGTGGAGCGCGTCCGCGCGCTATGTCTACCCCCATTTCGGTGGCCGATCCGGGGCTAGGTGGGCGCATCGCGCAGACGGCACTCAAGTACGTGGGGCTTGACTATGCCTGGGGCGGAAGAAGTCCCGCTACCGGGTTCGATTGCTCCGGTCTGGTCGCGTACGTGCTCGCCCAGCACGGCATTCATGCCGGTCGGACCGCGGACGAGCAGGCCGGCGCTGGGGTGAGTGTGAAGCGGCAGAACCTGTTGCCGGGCGATATCGTCGTCTTCGCCAACACCAGTGGCGCCGGCTACACACACAATGGCATCTATGTCGGCAACGGTAAGTTCGTCCATGCCAAGGACTGGGACACGGGTGTCGTGATATCGTCCGTCTTCGAGGCGTACTGGAGCCGTCACTACGCGGGTGCACGGCGACCCTGGTAGGCGACGACCACCGCCGGCATAACATCTCGCCGTGAAGCGCGACGTTCGGGTTGCCTGCCCGAACGGCCATACCTTCGACGCCTCGGTCCATCGCAGCGCCAATGTCACCACGGCGCCCCACCTGCGCGCGGAAATCATGGACGGTAGCTTCAACCTCACTACGTGCCCAGTCTGCCAGATCGAGTCGTATGCCGATGTCCCGTTCCTCTACCACGACACCACGGTGTCGCTCCGAGTCTGGGTCTATCCAGAACGAGATCGCCACGCCGCCGAGGAGATTCGCACCAAGATCCGACAGGCCGCCGCGATCGTGGAGTCTGTCCTGCCGACCGATCGACGCGGTCCGGAGCTCCTTTTCGGTCTCGAGGAGCTACGGGCCCTGATCAACTGAGCCAAGGCGCAGGCTGTCGGGCAAACCGGCCGCGACCGCCGCGCGGTTAAGGGACTCGAAGACCGACACCGGAAGACGCAGGCCGCGGGCGCGAGCCTCCCGCCGCTGCCGTTCCGCCCCCTCGCCAGGCACCCGAGATGCGCCGGAGGGGTCGGCCGCACGGACGTCGACGACGAGGGCATCCATGCGGGCGAGGAAGTCGGTGCGCGGCATGACCGTGGCAGGGTCGATCGCCAGGAAGACATGCCCCTCATCCCACGGTCTCTCTCCGCGTTCGACCTCCACCGCATGCTGTCGCCCGAACCGTGCTCCGGAGAGCACGCCGGCCAGCGCCTCCAGCGCCAGAGCGAGGCCGATCCCCTTGTGAGGCGCGGCCGGCGCACCAAGGGGGAGCGCGAGACCGCTCTCCGCCGCGGCGCGCGCATCGGTCGTAGGGCGACCGGAGCCATCGAGCGCCCAGCCCTCGGGAATCGACTCGCCCTCAGCCACCGCCAGATCGACCCGCCCCCCCGCGACTACGCTGGTGGCGAAATCGACCGTCAATGGAGGCTCATCCCGCGAGGGGAACGCCCACGCAAGCGGGTTGTTCCCGACGAACGGCGTGACCGTACCGGGGTGCGCGAGCATCACGTTACCGTTTGTCGTCGCGAACGCCACGTATCCCGCGTCCGCGATAAACCGCGCGTAGTGGCCGACCGCACCCAGATGATTAGAGCGCCTCGCTACCACAAAACCGATGCCGCACGCGGCCGCGTGGGCAAGGCACTCGCGCGTCGCGAGCGTCGCGACGTATTGGCCTGGGCCGTCGTCGCCGTGCACGACCGACGCGAACGGCGCCGTCCGCTCGATGCGCACGCGGGGGCGAGGATTGATAATCCCCCGGCGAATTCGATCGAGATACGTGGGCAGCGCGCGCAGACCGTGGGAGTGCATGCCCCGCTCATCGGCCGCGATCTGAACGTCGGCGATCGTGGTGGCGACGATTCCCTCAACGCCGGCTGCGCGTAACAGCCCTTCGCACAGCCGCCGGGCGTGCGCCACATCGACGCGCGCATAGCGCGGACTCAAACGGTAGGAATCCGGTAGAGGCGGGTGAGCACCTCGCCGAAGATCAGCGCCTCGGCCTCACGACCGAGGTTGAGACGCTCGATCGCTTGACGGCACCAGAGGGCGCTCCTCGGGTACTCGGGGAGGTTCGAACCCCAGACAACTCGACCGGGCCCAACCCGACGCACGGCGTCAGCGACCGCGGTGGGCACGGCCCGTGAGGGATCCTCGCGGAAGAACCGCAGGATCGTGGTGCCCAGGTAGATGTTCCGGTGCTCCTCCGCCGTGCGGATCGCAGCTTCGGTCGCGTCCGGATACCCCATGTGATCCATGATGATCGCCACATCAGGGAAACGGGCCGCCACCCGGGCGATGCGGTTCGGGTGCACCACGTCACCCCCGGAGTGGATTGAGACGACCATGCCGCGCGCGCGCGCGCGCTCCATCACCGGGTCGACCATGGGGTCGTCGATCTCGTACTGGTGGAGCACTGCCATCAGCTTCGGCCCGCCGAACCCATAGCGATCGATAATGGCGAACTGCGCCTCGATGTTCGCCAGCCCGAGCTTCGGGTTGATCGTCGCGCAGCCGATGCAGCGGGGGTTCCCGTGGATCGCGTCGGCCAGCCGCTGATTGTCCGGCTGAATTCGCAGTTCGCGCTCCGGGGCGGGACCATTGTTCGCCGGCATCACCACGGCGACCTGGATGCCCGCCTCGTCCTCCATTGCGAGCAGCTCTGGAACGCCGAACGGCTTGCCGCCATCATAGTCGTGGGCCAGATACGCCTCGAAATCAACCGTCGGCACGTGGAATCCCTCCTCCCGGCGCGCAGTCTACTCGGGACTGAAGCCGGGACCGCGCGGCAGGAGCGTGCACCCGTCGACAAGCCGACTGGAACCACCCTCCGCGAGGACGCCGCCCTCCATGTAGAGCACGTTCGGCAGGGCCGCGAGGACGTGCAGGTGCACGCCACCACCGTGGGACGCATACGGCACGCCGAACGCATCGGCCATCAGGCCGATCTCCAGACACTCGGTCACGCCGCCGGCCCGCCGGATATCCGGCTGGATGATGTCCACCGAACGGCGCTCGAGGAGGTCGCGGAACTGCCGCTTGCCGAAGTCATTCTCCCCTGAGGCGATCGGGATATCGAGTGTCGCGGCCAGGCGGGCGAGTCCATCGTGATCGTCGGCGCGCAACGGTTCTTCGAACCAGCGACACCCGAGTTCCTCGTACACCCGCCCGCGGCGCGTCGCTTCGGCGAAGTCGAACACCTGGTTCGCGTCCACCATCAGCGGCGTCTGTGCCCCGACGATCGCGCGGACGGCGCGGATGCGGCTGATATCCTCGGCGAGTGCTGGCGCTCCCACCTTCATCTTTACGCCGGCGAAGCCCTGCTCCATCGCCCGGCCGCACACACGCTCGAGCACAGGAATGTCGTAGTTCAGCCAGCCGACCATCGCATAGGTCGGGACGCGATCGCGCACCGGGCCAAGCAGCTTCCACACCGGCGCGTCCAGGGCCCGACCGATGAAGTCCCACAGAGCGATGTCGATGCCGGAGACACCCATCAACGTCAGTCCCGTCGAGCCGTGGTAATCGGTGAGCCGCCAGAGCCGATCGCGAATCGCGCGGACGAGGAAGGGATCCTGCCCCACGATCTCGGGCCCAAGCAGATCGGTTACGACTCGCGCCATCAGATCGGGCGCCGAACCGAGCCGACCGAAACCGATCTGTCCCCGGCCGCAAATGCCGATATCGGTCTCCACCTCCACGGTGCAGACTCCGCTCGTATCGAGCGTCTGGAGG
>Ga0194132_10006346_pt1 | contig 18382 bp, 13 predicted proteins | sample TA2KigOf80mmetaG_FD_148612 | JGI IMG/M metagenome (GOLD analysis project Ga0194132, IMG submission 148612) | Freshwater microbial communities from Lake Tanganyika, Tanzania - TA2015054 Kigoma Offshore 80m | ecosystem: Environmental > Aquatic > Freshwater > Lake | place: Tanzania: Lake...
TTTATGCCAGCAAGGCGTGGATCGAAAGCAGGGGCGAGGATCGCTACCGCCGCGGCCTCTACACGTTCGCGAAACGCTCCACGCCCTACGCGATGTTCAACACCTTTGACGGCCCGAGCGGCGAGGCCTGCGTCGCCCGCCGCGATGTCTCGAACACGCCGCTCCAGGCGCTCACGCTGCTCAACGACACCGTCATCCTCGAAGCCGCGCAGGCCCTCGGTAAGCAGCTCGCCGCGCAGACCGGCAGCGTGGAGAACCGAGTGGAAAACCTCTTCCGCCGCTGCGTCACGCGCCCGCCCTCCGCCGAGGAACGCGCCCAACTCGTGAAGTTTTACGAAACCCAGCGCGTCCGCTTCGCCGCCGGTGAATTGAAAGCCGCCGACTTCGCCGGCAAAGGCGACGGCGACGCCAACGACCGCGCCGCGTGGACCGCCCTCGCCCGTGCGCTGCTGAACCTTGACGAGATGATTTCAAAAAGCTGAACCATGACCTCGCTCCAAGAACATTGCCTCGCCGTCACGCGCCGACACTTCTTTCGCAACTGCGGTGTCGGCCTCGGCAAGCTCGCGCTCGCGGGCCTGCTCACGGACGCCTTCGACCGTCGTGCGGGCGCGGCGCCGGCAAATCCATTTCCCATCAAGCCGCCGCACTTCGCGCCAAAGGCCAAGCGTGTCATTCACCTGTTCATGGCTGGCGCGCCGAGCCAGTTGGAATTGTTCGACTATAAGCCCAAGCTCGCGGAACTCGAGGGCAAGCCCATTCCGCCCGAGGTCATCGGCGGCCAGCGCTACGCGTTTATTCGGTCAGATGCGGCAGTGCTGGGGCCGCGTTTCAAGTTCGCCAAGCACGGCCAGTGCGGCGCGGAGTTGGGCGAAACGTTGCCGCACCTCGCACGGATTGTGGACGACATCGCCATCGTGAAGTCCATGCGCACGGACCAGTTCAACCACGCGCCCGCGCAGATTTTCTTCAACACCGGTTTTGGCCAGCCGGGCCGGCCCAGCATGGGCTCGTGGGTGCTCTACGGCCTCGGCGCAGAGACGAGCGACCTGCCGGCGTTTGTGGTGATGAGCACGGGCAGCGGCATCAGCGGCGGCTCGGCGTGCTGGTCCAGCGGAATGCTCCCCGGCGTTTACACCGGCGTGCGCTTCCGCAACCAGGGCGACCCGATTCTCAACGTCTCCAACCCGCCGGGCGCGGACGCGCAGTTGCAGCGCGACTCGTTGGACTTGATTGGCAGCCTCAACCAACGCCGACTCGCGCTCGACGGCGACCCGGAAATCGCCACGCGCATTGCCGCGTATGAAATGGCCTTCCGCCTCCAGACCAGCGCGCCGGACCTGATGGACTTGCGCGGCGAGAGCAAGGCCACGCTCGACCTCTACGGCTGCGACCCCGCCAAGCCCTCCTTCGCGCGCTCGTGCCTGCTGGCGCGGCGGATGGTCGAGCGCGGCGTGCGCTTCATCAATATTTACAACGAAGGCTGGGACGCGCATACGAACGTCGAGGGCAATGTCCGCAACAACTGCAAGACCACCGACCAAGCCAGTGCCGCGCTCGTGACGGACCTCAAGCAACGCGGCCTGCTCGACGACACGCTCGTCATCTGGGGCGGCGAGTTCGGCCGCACGCCGATGGTGGAGTCCAACGCCGCGCTCGGCCGCAGCCTCGGGCGCGACCATCATCCGCAAGCGTTCTCGATGTGGCTGGCGGGCGGCGGCGTGAAGCCCGGCCTCACCTACGGCGCAACCGACGAGCTTGGTTTTCACATCGTGGAAAACCCTGTCCACGTCCGCGACTTGCAAGCCACCATCCTGCACCAACTCGGCCTCGACCACGAACGCCTCACCGTCCGCTTTCAAGGCCTTGATCTGCGGCTCACCGGCGTGGAGCACTGCGAAGTGGTGAAGGGGATATTGGGTTAACGCGGGCTGACCGGATGGTGGCGTTCGCCGTTGACAGACTACTTCTGAGCCCGCTGAATGAGTGGGACAACCGAATCGTTTCAGCAATTATCATTATGAAGCTTCCCTCCGCCCTGTTTTCACCCCTCGCCAGCGCGCTAATCGCGCTCCCCGTCTTCGCCGCCGACGAAGCGGGCTTCAAGCCAATCTTCAATGGCAAGGATCTCACGGGCTGGGAGGGCAACCCCAAGCTGTGGTCTGTGAAAGATGGCGCAATCACTGGTATCACCCCGCCTAGCGAGAAGGATCCCAAGAAGGGTGCCATCACACATAACACGTTTCTCGTGAACAAAGATTTGAACCTCAAGGATTTCGAGCTGCGCCTCAGCTACCGCATCGTCAATGGCAATTCCGGCATCCAGTATCGCAGCAAGGTAGCCTCCCAAGGCGAATGGGGTCCCATCGTTAGCGGGTATCAGGCGGACTTCGAGGCGGGCAAGACTTACAGCGGCATTCTTTACGAGGAAAAGGGCCGCGGCATCCTCGCCAAACGCGGCGAGAAAACCACCGTCAAGGAAGTTGAAGGCAAGACCAAAGTCGAGGTTGCCGGTTCGGTCGGCAAGTCCGAGGACATTCAAGCCAAGATCAAGAACGAGGACTGGAACGACTACGTGGTCATCGCTAAAGGCAACCACCTGCAGCATTTCATCAATGGGATGCAGACGGTGGACGTGATTGACGAGGGCGGTGCGAAGGCCGCGAAGGAAGGCGTCCTTGCCCTACAAATCCACGTTGGCCCGCCGATGACGGTTCAATTCAAGAACCTCCGGATCAAGGAACTCAAGTAGTTCCCGGGTCTCGCCTTTGCAGAGCGCGTCGCAAGGCGCGCTCTTTTTTTGGCTATCATTTCGTTACGTTGATCCCGTGGACATCGCCGCCCATGTCGCCAGCCTCCGCGCTCGCATCGCTACCGCATGCAACCGCGTTGGCCGCGATCCCGCTTCCGTCACGCTCATGGGTGTGAGCAAGAAGCAGTCACCTGAGGCCGTCCGTGCCGCGCTGGACGCTGGCGTAACGTGTTTCGGCGAAAACCGCGTGCAAGAGGCGAAGGCCAAGATCCCGCTGTGTCCCGGCCGGGCCCGTTGGCAGATGATCGGTCACCTGCAATCCAACAAGTGCCGCGATGCCGTCGCCCTCTTCAGCATGGTTCAATGCGTGGACAGTCTCGTGCTGGCGCAGGAGCTAAACCGTCAGTGCGAAAAAGCCGCGAAGACCCTGCCCATCCTGCTCGAAGTGAACGTGGCGGGAGAGGCCAGCAAGTTCGGTTACCGGCCCCCTGCCCTGTTGAGTGAGTTCAAGGCGGTCGCCGCACTGCCCCGGCTGGAAGTCCACGGGCTGATGACCATCGCGCCGTACACCCCAACGCCCGAGCGGGTGCGGCCCGTATTTCGCTGTTTGCGCGAACTCCGGACGGAATGTGAGCAACTCCTCGGCGCGCCGCTGCCGGTGTTGAGCATGGGAATGAGCGGCGACTTCGAGGTGGCTGTCGAAGAAGGCGCTACCCTCGTGCGCATCGGCACCGCGCTGTTTGGTGAACGCCCAAAGAAAGCTGAAACCGAGACGGAGACCTGAATCGCAAACCACCAATTAAAGCCGTGTCGCGCTTACCCCGAGGCAACGAGCCGCACTTGAGCACTGATTGCAAGAATCTGGTTTTGTGTTCTCTCGGATTTGTCTTTTCGACTTGTCCCTCGGCGCGCTTTGAGCCTCTGCGTCTTTGTGGTGAATTACCGTCGCCGCAGTTTTTCCTCCGCTCGCGTTGGCGATATCGATTATGCTCACTGCGCGCATGAAGACCCTTTACCTCGACGTGTTCAGCGGCCTGAGCGGCGACATGTTTATTGGCGCGCTATTGGACTTGGGCGTGGATTTCCGTCAGCTCGAATACGGCCTGGCGAAACTGAACCTCGACGGCTACCGGCTGGAGCACCGACGCGCGGCCAAGCACGGCATCGAGGGCGTGAAGTTTGACGTTCATCTCACGGAGCATGCCACCCACAACCCGCAGGGAGATCATTCGCACAGCCACGGCCCCAGTGATCACGCGCACTCGCATTCGCACGGGTCGGGCGAAGGCGATCATGCCCACGACGGCAGCCGCAACTTTGCACAGATCAAAGTGCTCATTGGCGCCAGCGCGCTTTCGGAGTGGGTGAAGGAAAAGTCCCTCGCCGTGTTCCAGCGCATTGCGGTGGCAGAGGGAAAGATTCACGGAATGCCACCGGAGGAAGTTCAATTCCACGAAGTCGGCGCGGTGGACTCCATCGTGGACATCGTGGGTGGTTGCCTCGCGCTTGAACTGCTTGGCAAGCCTCGCGTGTTTGCGTCCGCCGTGGTCGAAGGAACCGGCTGGGTACGCTGTGCACATGGCCGGATGCCACTGCCCGCCCCCGCCACGCTAGAAATTTTAGGCGCGCGCGGAGTGGCTATTTCGCAATGCGAGGAGCCGCGGGAGCTGATCACGCCTACAGGAGCAGCACTACTCGCGGAATTGGCAGAAAGTTTTGGGCCGTTAAACGGAATGGCGGTGGAACGCGTCGGCTACGGCGTTGGCACGCGGGACAATGACACGCGGCCAAACGTGGTGCGAGCAGCGCTCGGCAAGCTGGCGGCCGGAAGTAATCAGGGTTCTGTGATGAGGATTCAGTCGGAACCAGCTTTACCCTCACCGACGCAAGATTGGGATACCGATACCATCGCAATACTCGAGACAAACTTGGACGACATAAACGCGGAGCTGCTTGGCGCGTTTGTTGAGCGGGCGCTAGGCGAGGGTGCATTGGACGTGTTCCACACTCCGATCCAAATGAAGAAAAACCGCCCGGGTGTGCTACTTACAGTGCTTTGCACCATGGAAGAGGCAGACAAGTTTGCCGCGCTAATGTTGCGCGAGACGACGGCCTTTGGCATCCGCCAAACCCTGGCTGAGCGCCGAAAGCTCAAGCGCGAGTTTCTCACCGTAAAGCTTCCCCAGGGCGATGTGACTGTGAAGCTCGGCAAGTTGGACGGGGCCGTCGTGCAGGTAGCGCCGGAGTTCGAATCGTGCAGGCAACTTTCGGTAAAGACCGGTTTACCACTCAAGGCCATCTACGAAGCAGCGCTGTCTGCCGCGCGCGCTCAACTTGGATAAGTGGTGCATCTGGCCGACGAAGCTTGCAGTCGCACCAAATTCTTGGCACGAAGCCGCCCACTACCTTTTTGGCTTTAGGGGAACCGGATTTGGCAAAAATCGGATGGTTCAAGGCAAAGTCGCATCCACCGGTGCCAACTTGTCTTTCTCCTCGCCGCCTTGCACCAGTAGCATCAGCTCTTCGTCCTTCAGTTGTCTGAACACTTTCGGCGCGTCCCGCTTTTGCAGGGTCAGGTCGCGCACGCCATCGGCTTGGCAGCAAAACAACTTCGCAAAGCCCTTGTAAACGCGCGGTGCACCGACTATTCGACGCCAACCAGCAAACCGGGCGGTATCACTTTGAAGGCCACGCCGCTCCAGCACCAGAAAGCTGTAAGGCAAACTGCGCAGATCAAGGCCTATCCTTTGCCCAAACCGTACCCAGTCCGAATCGGCCTGCAGACCCGGCGGCGGGGCAGCAAAGTTATGACACCAATGTCGCTCATTGCTGGTGGTGAGCAGACCGCAGGTCTCACCATGCGTGCAGGGCGCGATGACTTCAAACTCGTCGCGAAGCCGCTCGCGCATCGCGATGAGCGCCCGGCTTTCCGCGTGGGCACCGGGCTCGACCCACAGCACTGCATCCGCACGGCGAGCGAGTTGCAGCACGCTCTCCCGCGCCGCATCCGGCAATTCGTTCAGCACATGGCTCAAGACCAGCGTGCCAATGTTACCTTGCTCGGGCAAACCTCGGGCCACAGAAAGTTGAGGAAAGGCAGCCTTCGCGCGCGCGGTGGCGAAATCCATGGCTAATGGAGAGTGATCATAAACGTGAAGCGCGGTGAACTTCTCCAACCCAAACTCACGCACCACGCATCGGCTAGCCACGCCACTGCCGCAGCCCCAGTCCAGCATTCTTCCCGGCGGCGGCATCCATCCCCGCATCTTCAACTCGGCCAATACGGCTTCCCACTTCCAAGCGATACGTTGGGCAAAAGTCAGGTCGTAGGCCGCTAGATCTGCGCTCGACTGCCAATACGCGCCGGCCCCGCCGGCCCCGCCGAGGAAGCCTTCACGCAGCCGCACGAGCGCCGCCCAGTCCAGCGTGTCCCAATTCGCCTCAGCGTTCATCATGGAAAAATAGCAGCCCTGCTTCAGCTGGCAAAGCCGACACTGGGATGCCGCGCATACCAAAATCCCTCCAGCGCTGGACAGTGAAATCCCGCCAGTGTGAACAACTTTGCGTTGCTCCGGCACGGCCCCGTCCGCAGCCTGAGTGCATGGCCAAACCTGCTTTAGGAAAAGGGCTGGGCGAGTTGCTCCAAGAGACAAGTCCGAACAAGCCGTCCGTCACGTCGGAAACCAGCACCTGCGCGCCGCGGATGAGCGCCGGTATGAATACATTGGTGCAACGGCCTACTGCAAATCCGCCTTCTGGGCAGACAGAGTGCCTGCCCCGGGTGGTGCGCGGAGCGCTGCTGGCCGGGGATGCCGCGCTGACCGTTGGCGCGGTGCTATTTTTGCAAGCCCGCCCAGCCGATGGAATCAATCTCACTCTTGCCGTTGGAGCCGTTCTGTTAGGTGCGTGGCTTGGCTGGCTGGCGCTGGTTGGCGGCGAGGCGTGACGCAAAGCGACACCCCGGGGAGAGGTTAGACAGTGCTTTGAGGACTTAGGCTATTCTGGTCAGCCAAACTCGGCGGCGGCTCACCTTTTCGTGGGGATAAGGGGATGAGTAGAAAGAGCCTTAATCGAAGCCGACGCTACTTGCTGCTTGCCAGCCATATGCCCCGCCGGGCATTAAATGGCATGGCAAATTCAAACGCCGCCAACGCCCTCGACTCCGAGTTCTACCAGCAAGCGGAGCGGTTTTTTCCGAATCAGTCCGGCACCGCGCTGACCTACGACGACGTAACGTTGGCGACGCTTTACTCGGAAATTCTTCCACGGGACACGCAGCTCGACACCAAGCTCGCTGAGTCACTTCAGCTAAACATTCCGGTGATTTCCTCTGACATGGACACCGTGACGGAAGGGCGCATGGCCATCGCCATGGCGCTTAACGGCGGGCTGGGCCTGATTCATTACAACATGCCGGAGAGGCAGCAGCTCCAAGAAGTTGACCGCGTAAAGAACCACGTCCACGGGCTCATTCAGGAGCCGATCAAAGTTTCGCCCGACCAGTTTATCAGCGATGTGCTGGCACGCATTGAAGAGAAGCGTTTTGCCTTCAGCACATTCCCCGTGGTGGATGAACAGGGCCGGTTACTTGGCTTACTTTCCAGCAGCGTGGTCAAGCCGCGCTATGCGAAACGAAAAGTCTCCGAGGCGCTCACCCCACGCGACCAAGTCTTCACGCTCACGGAGAGGAAGCTCGGTAAGAACCCCATCGCGGCGGCGGACAAATTCTTCAACGACCATCCGGGCATCCACAAGCTGCTGGTAGTGGATGACGAGGACCGGCTGCGCGGCCTATTCACCATGAGCGACATTGAGCGCATAACGCAGGAACGTGCGGCACAATTCAAGCCGGCGCGCGACGCACAGTTCCGCCTAGTCTGCGGTGCGGCAGTGAGCGCGACACGCAATGCCTTTGGCGAGTTGGATCGCGACCGCATTCTCACACATGTTGGCGGCCTCGTAGAGCGTGGCCTCGACACCGTAGCCGTCTCCACTGCGCACGGCCACACAAAGGGTGTGGGCGAGACGGTGCGGATGCTGCACGATGCGTTTCCCAAACTGCCTATTATCGCGGGCAATGTGACCAGCGCAGCCGGAGTGACTTTCCTCGCGGACTGCGGCGCGAGCATCATCAAAGTTGGCCAAGGGCCCGGCTCCATCTGCACCACGCGCGTCGTTGCGGGTGTTGGTATTCCGCAGCTAACAGCGCTTTATGTCTGCTCCCGCGCGGCGGCAGAAAAAAAAGTTACCGTCCTGGCTGACGGCGGCATCACTAAGTCCGGCGACATCGTGAAAGCATTGACCTTGGCGCACGGGGTCATTTGCGGCGGCATGCTGGCTGGCTGCGCGGAAGCACCCGGCGAAATCCTCGAAATCGGGGGCAAGCCCTACAAGCAATACCGCGGAATGGGTAGCCTGGCCGCGATGAAAGCTGGCTCGGCCGCACGTTACGGGCACGCCACCGGGGATACAGCTCGCAAGGTTGCGGCCGAGGGCGTCGAGGCTCTCAAGGAGGTAGCTGGACCGCTAGAACGCACGTTGGCCACACTCATCGGCGGTATCCAATCCGGCATGGGTTACCTCGGGGCAGCGAACTTGCCCGAGTTGCGCAAGCGCGCGCGCTATATTCGCGTGAGTCCCGCCGGCATGAAGGAAGCCGGAGCGCATGACGTGGTCGAGGTAAAGACGGGTAATTAAATACTTTCCCCTCTGACTAAAACTCGACCGCTTCATTCGTGGCGCCGCACTGTGGGCAACGCGAGACTTCCACATCTTGGTCGTCGGTATATACAAAGGCGCATTTACCACAACGAAAGATAGTGTCCTCCGTGGGCTGCGGCTCAAAACGGCGGCGACGGCGTTCCGCTAAAACCGCGAGTGCAGCAATTGCCCCGAGCAGGAGCACGACGTAACCGAGGATCATCCGCTCCATGTCACTCCTTTACGTTCGCGGGCGGCTCGGTGGTGTGCCATTGGAAAACAAGCACGCCCTCCCCTAAAGTCCCCGGACCTTGGTTACCGGCCCGGGGCAAGGGAGCGAACCTTAGGGTGCGTGCCACGTCGAGCGCATGCCGATCGGCCGCCTGTTGGACAAGATTGCGGGCCGCCGTCGCCCCCGTGAGGCGCGGCGAAATCACCAGCCCTTCCGCACTCACAATCACCTGCACCCGGGTATCAGTCAGCAAGTCCGTGTGCGACCACGAACGCAGTGGCGGCACCTTGTCCAACGGCCTGCGAGCGAGGTCACCCTGCACCAACAAACGCGAGGCCACCCGAAGCACGGGCGGAGCGATGAGCACACCAGGCGCGGCCACCGCCGGCTTACGCGCGGGATCAAAGGCTGGTTGGTTTGCAGCCGACTCGACGAACCGAAATGCCCCGCCCAGCGACTGAGTAGGCTGGGTAAGCGGGCGATCTGCGTCGATCCATTCGCTCACGCGGAATTCTTGCGTCGAGGGCCGTAACCAGGCGGCGCCCGAAAAGCCACGAGGGCTGGCTATCGCTAACAGCGTGGAATCTTCAAGCAATAATGTGTCTAAAGTGCGCTTTGCGAGGGCTGGATTCGCCAACCAGCGGATTTTTAACCCGGCCTCCGTTTGGCGACCTGACACGGTGACCCGAGGAGCGAGCAGGTAAAATAACACAAACTGAAGAGCCAGCACGGTCAACACCACGGTTACCCAACGCCGCAGCGACCACGGCACGGTCTCTGGTGGATTACCATTCATGGCCTGAGAGACGCGCCCGAGGTGCGTGGTTTGGTGGCCTGAAGAAGTTCTCGGATTCCAGCCTCGCGGGCCAACTCAGCGAGGCGGAATGTGACATCGCTGGGCGTGAGCTTATCAGCGAGGATCACTAAGGTCAGTTGCGCCCCGCGCCCCCGCGCTCTTTCAACGGCGGTGCGCAACCGGCTTTTAAGCTCGTCCTCGTTGAGGAGTTGGTTCTCAAAATACAATTGGCCGCTTGGAGCCACCACCACTGACACTGTCGGATTTCCGGTGCCAGGGAGACCATCGGCCTCCGGCAGATCCACGCGTACCCCTGGGGTGAAGACCAAGTGCGAGCTGAAGGTGATGAAAATCAGGGCAAGAAAAAACACCCCCGCAAAAGGCGCGGCATCGAGCTGGCCTTTGAAGATGCGAGCGTGACGTGGAAATCTCATCGGAGGAGAAAATCGGAAGCGGAATCGATTTGAAGCTTTAAAGCTGAAAGTAGCCGCACGCTGGGAGCCAAAGTGCTGTACGTATTCCTGACTCTGCTCGCCTGCACGCTCATGGTTTTCTCACACTTTCCCCCGTCACTAAGTTTAGGATTTCGTTCGAGGACTTCTCCATGTCGAGGACGATTTGGTTCACGCGGCTAACGAGGTAATTGTAGCCCACGTAAGAGGGTATCGCGACAGCCAGGCCCATTGCCGTGCAGACCAGCGCTTGCCAAACGCCGCCAGAAAGCAGCGCGGCGTGGGCGAACTGACCTTCTTGCTCCATGATCGCAAACATTTTAATAAAGCCCAACGCGGTGCCAAGCAGACCGATCAGCGGCCCTATTTGCGCTATGGTGGCAATGAGGTTGAGCTTCTCCTCCAACCGAGGAACCTCTTGCAAACCCGTGTCCTCCAAAGCCTCGCGGACACCCTCTCGCCCGCGTTCGCGGCTAAGGATGGCGTTCTTTACCAACCGCGCGACAGGCCCAGGCGTGGCATCGCAAATAGAAAGCGCCTCCACCACGTTGTCGCGCTTAAGCACGGTGCGCACGCCGGCGAGGAATTCGGCGGAATTGATTTGCACGCGGTGAAAGTGAAGCACTCGCTCAACGAACACGGCAATGGCCACCGCACCAAGGATCAGCAGCAGCCACACAACCGGTCCGCCTGTAGAAAGTAACTTTGGCAGCATGGGAGATTTATATGGAGTAAGCGGGAGCGGGCAAAGTTCAATCTTCTGCGAAAGTGACGAGCCGTTTCACCAAGGCAACGCTGCATAAGCGACGTTTGAAATTCGCTACGATTAAATTAGCCAGAAATTCTTTTACCCGACTTGCAACACTTGTTAGGAAATCGGAGCTTCGCTGAGTTGAAATCTACCCGGCGACAGAAAGTCGTCTGCGCGACTGCAAAACCAGTTGCACCAGTAAAGTGTTGTGATAGCGTAAAGAGAGAATTTCGGAATGCCGAATCCAGATGGCTCCGAACCGCAGAGGATTTTCCCGAGTGGCAGAATCAGCAGTAGCAAGTCAACCGATGAAAGAGACCAATACGAGCACGCAGACTCGGTGGCAAGGTTTGCCGCCCAAGCAAGGACTTTACGACCCACGGTTTGAGCATGACGCCTGCGGCGTCGGCTTCGTGGTCAACATGAAGGGTAAGAAGTCCCACGAAGTTGTCCAACAAGGCATTCAAATTCTCATCAACCTTGACCATCGTGGCGCGTGCGGTTGTGAGCCCAACACCGGCGACGGCGCAGGCATTCTCCTCCAACTTCCACACAAGTTCTTCGGCAAAGTCGCCAAGGAACTTGGCTTCAATCTCCCGGCCCCCGGCCGTTATGGCGTTGCCATGATATATATGGGCAAGGACGAGGAGGACCGACACCACTGCGAGCGCGTATTCGAGCGCGTGGTGCGTGAAGAGGGCCACTCGGTGCTCGGCTGGCGCACGGTGCCGACAGATAATTCTTCCCTCGGACCGACGGCGATTGCCTCAGAGCCAGCCATCCGCCAATGCTTCATCGAACGGAACGTCCGGCGGGCCAAGGATGAACTTGCCTTCGAGCGGAAGCTCTACGTCATCCGCAAGCGTGCGCTGACCGAAATTCGCAACTCCGGCGAACGAGGTACGCAGGAGTGGTACATGCCCAGCGTATCCTGCCGAACAATCGTCTACAAAGGCATGCTCATGCCCGCGCAGGTGGATGCGTATTACCCGGAGCTGCGTGACCCGGACATGGAATCAGCACTCGCACTGGTTCACTCGCGTTTCTCTACGAACACTTTTCCAAGCTGGGAGCGGTCACATCCTTACCGCTACATCGCGCACAACGGCGAAATAAATACCCTGCGCGGCAACATTAACTGGATGCACGCGCGGCAGTCCATGTTCGAGAGCGACGCTTTCGGCAAGGACATCAAGAAAATTTTTCCGATTATCAACCCGAATGGCTCGGACTCGGCCATGTTCGACAACTGTCTCGAACTGCTGGTGCTCGCTGGGCGCCCTCTCGCGCACGCGATGATGATGATGATTCCCGAGCCGTGGGCAAACCACGAGTCAATGAGCGACGAGCGCAAGGCCTTCTACGAATACCACTCATGCCTCATGGAGCCATGGGACGGCCCGGCTTCCGTGGCGTTCACGGACGGTGTGCAAATCGGCGCGTGCCTCGACCGAAACGGCCTGCGCCCGTCGCGTTACTATGTCACGAAGGACGACCTCGTCATCATGGCGTCGGAAGTCGGCGTGCTGGACATCGCGCCAGAGCGTGTGTTGTTGAAAGGACGCCTGCAACCGGGCCGCATGTTCCTCGTGGACACCGCACAGGGCCGCATCATAGCGGACGAGGAAATTAAGGATGCCATCTGCAAGGCGCAACCTTACCGCCAGTGGATTAACGACCAGATGGTCGAACTCGCCAAGCTCCCTGAAACGCCGCATGCGCCCGAACCAGATCACGCCTCTGTGCTACGACGGCAGCAGGCGTTTGGCTACACGTTCGAGGGTTTGCGAATGCTCATGGTTCCGATGGCCCGGGATGGCGTCGAAGCAGTTGGCTCGATGGGCACGGACACTCCCATCGCAGTGCTTTCGCAGAAGCCGCAGCTGCTCTATAATTATTTCCAACAACTTTTTGCACAGGTCACGAATCCGCCCATTGACTGTATCCGTGAGGAAATTGTCACGAGCGCGGAAACGACAATTGGCAGTGAGTGCAACCTGCTAAATCCGCAACCCGAGAATGCGCGGCTCATCGAGTTGAAGCAGCCCATCCTGAGCAACGAAGAGTTTGCCAAGCTCAAGCACCTCAAACACCCGCACTTCAAGTCTGTCACGCTGCCGGTGCTCTTCAAGGCGGCGGAAGGCGCGGCCGGCTTAGAGAAGGCGCTCGACGATTTGTGCGAAGCCGCGACCAAGGCCATCAAAAACGGAGCGAACATCCTCATTCTTTCCGACCGCGGCGTGGATAAGGATAACGCGCCCATTCCTGCGTTGCTCGCCGTGGCCGGCGTGCATCACCACCTCATCCGCGAAGGCACGCGCACGCGCGTCGGCCTCGTGCTGGAGTCCGGCGAACCCCGCGAGGTTCATCATTTCTCGCTACTCATTGGCTACGGCTGCGGCGCCATCAACCCGTATCTCGCCTACGAGACGCTGGACGACATGATTCAACAGAAATTGCTCGTCGGCGTAGACCATAAGACGGCCGTAAAGAACTTCACTAAAGCCGCCGTGAAGGGCGTTGTGAAGGTCGCCTCCAAGATGGGTATCTCCACGATCCAATCGTATCGCGGCGCACAGATCTTCGAGGCTATCGGTCTGAACGACGCCGTTATTGACAAGTATTTTACTTGGACAGCCTCGCGAGTTGGCGGCGTCGGTATCGAAGAAATCGCGAAGGAAGTTCTCGCCCGTCACGAGCATGCGTTTCCAGAGCGTCCCACGAATGGCCACACGCTCGAAGTGGGTGGACAGTATCAGTGGCGCGCGGACGGCGAACTGCACCTCTTCAATCCGCAAACTGTCCACAAGCTCCAGAAAGCCGTGCGCAACGCGGATTATAAGACTTTCAAAGAGTATTCCGCGCTAGTGAACACGCAGCTCAAGGACGTTTACACGCTGCGCGGTTTGCTGGAGTTCAAACCCGCGACGGCGATCCCCATTGAGGAGGTCGAGTCCGTGCAGAACATCATGAAGCGCTTCAAATCCGGCGCTATGAGCTATGGCTCAATCTCCGGCGAAGCGCATGAAACGCTTGCCGTCGCGATGAATCGTATTGGTGGCAAGAGCAACACTGGCGAGGGCGGCGAAGATCCCGCGCGCTATACGTGGACTAATGACAAAGGTGACTCAAAAAATTCTGCTATCAAACAAGTCGCATCCGGCCGCTTCGGCGTCACCAGTCTCTACCTGACCAACGCGCAGGAGCTGCAAATCAAGATGGCGCAAGGCGCGAAGCCCGGCGAAGGCGGCCAGCTCCCCGGCGGTAAGGTTTATCCATGGGTGGCGAAGGTCCGCCACTCCACGCCCGGAGTCGGTTTGATTTCACCGCCGCCGCACCATGACATTTACTCCATTGAAGACCTCGCGGAGTTGATTCACGACCTCAAGAACTCCAACCGCCGCGCACGCGTCAGCGTCAAGCTCGTCTCCGAGGTCGGTGTCGGCACCGTTGCGGCAGGCGTCGCAAAGGCGCACGCAGACGTAGTGTTGATTTCTGGCTTCGACGGCGGCACCGGCGCCTCACCGCAGACCTCCATCAAGCACGCGGGCATTCCGTGGGAACTCGGCCTCGCCGAGACGCACCAGACACTTGTGTTAAATAATTTGCGCTCGCGCATCGCAGTCGAAACCGACGGCCAGCTAAAGACCGGTCGCGACGTCATCGTCGCCGCGATGCTCGGCGCAGAGGAATTCGGCTTCGCCACTGGCCCGCTCGTAGCCATGGGTTGCATCATGATGCGCGTTTGCCATCTGAACACCTGCCCTGTCGGGGTTGCCACGCAAGATCCCAAGCTGCGCGGTATTTTTCCCGGCACACCAGAACACGTCGTTAACTTCATGACCTTCATCGCGCAGGAGGTTCGCGAGCTCATGGCGCAGCTTGGCTTCCGGACTGTAGAAGAGATGGTCGGCCGCGTGGACCGGCTCGAAGCTCGTAAGGCGGTGGATCATTGGAAGGCGCATGGCCTCGACCTCTCAGCAATCCTGCACTCGCCGGATGTGGACGCGAGCGTAGGCCGCTATTGCCAAATGACTCAGGATCACGGTCTCGACAAGTCGCTCGACGTCACACACCTACTTGGAGCATGTGAGCCCGCGATCAACCGGAAAGAAAAAGTCGTGGTGCAGCTCCCAATACGAAACATCAACCGCGTCGTCGGCACGATTTTGGGCAACGAAATCACGCGGCGCCACGGTGCAACTGGCCTGCCTGATGACACAGTGCAATTACATTTCAAAGGCTCGGCGGGCCAGAGCCTCGGCGCGTTTATCCCGCCTGGCGTCACGATTCGTCTTGAGGGAGACGCAAATGACTACTGCGGCAAAGGTCTCAGCGGTGGACGCCTAATCATCTTTCCCCCTAACAAAGCTACCTTCCGTGCCGAAGAAAATATGATCATCGGCAACGTCGCGCTTTATGGCGCGACAAGCGGTGAGGCCTACTTCCGCGGCATGGCGGGCGAGCGCTTCTGCGTCCGTAACTCCGGCGCGAAAGCGGTCGTCGAGTCCGTGGGTGATCATGGCTGCGAATACATGACCGGCGGTATAGTCGTCGTGCTCGGCAAGACGGGCCGCAACTTCGCGGCGGGCATGAGTGGAGGCGTAGCCTACGTGCTGGATGAGGACGGTACTTTCGCGTGCAACTGCAATCAGCAGATGGTCGGGCTGCAGAAGCTCACTGATGTCGAAGAAGTTGCCGATCTGCGTGCCCTCATCGAGAAGCACGTCTCGCATACCGGCTCAGAAAAGGGACGTAACGTGCTCGCGCTTTGGAAGGACAACGTGCCAAAGTTCGTGAAGGTGATGCCTAAAGATTACGAACGCGTGTTGCAAGCCATCAAGAAGGCGCAAGCCGCCGGGCTTACTGGGGACGACGCCCTTAACGCCGCGTTCGAGGCGAACTCAAAAGACGCCGCCCGGGTCGGCGGTGGCTGATGACGCCAACGCCAAGGTTCTTACCCTACACCGAATAAATTTTCATCCACTGACATGGGCAAACCCACCGGATTCCTCGAATTCAATCGCGAACTTCCCGCTCACCGCTCTCCGTTGACGCGAATCACCGACTGGCGTGAGTTTCACGACCACATGCCTGAGCCGGCCCTTCGCCAGCAAGGCGCACGCTGTATGGATTGTGGCGTGCCCTTCTGCCACACCGGGCAGCTCATTAGTGGCATGGCCAGCGGCTGTCCCATTAACAACCTCATTCCCGAGTGGAACGACCTCGTCTATCGCGGACTTTGGCAAGACGCACTCGAGCGCCTGCACAAAACCAACAACTTCCCCGAGTTTACTGGCCGCATCTGCCCCGCGCCCTGCGAAGGTTCCTGCGTGCTGGGCATAAGTTCGCCCGCCGTCACCATCAAGAATATCGAGTGCAGCATCATTGACCACGGGTGGGCAAATGGCTGGATCAAGCCCGAACCACCCGCGAATCGTACCGGTAAAAAAGTCGCCGTGATTGGATCAGGCCCTGCTGGCCTCAGTGCTGCCGCACAGCTCAACAAAGCCGGCCATAAGGTACACGTCTTCGAGCGCGCCGACCGACCCGGCGGCCTCCTCATGTATGGCATTCCCAACATGAAGCTCGACAAGCAGGAAGTCGTGCTTCGCCGTATCAAGTTGCTGGAAGAGGAGGGCGTAAAATTTATTTGCAACGTCGAAGTCGGCAAGGACCTGACCGCCAAGCAACTCATGGAGGAGTTCGACGCCGTCGTCCTCGCCACCGGTGCGACCAAGCCCCGCGACCTCCCCATCGAAGGTCGTCAGTTGAAGGGCGTTCACTTCGCCATGGAATTCCTCCACGGCAACACCAAGGCCCTGCTTGACGGCAAAAGGCCTGCGATCGACGCCGCCGGCAAAGACGTCGTCGTCATCGGTGGCGGCGACACCGGCACTGACTGCGTGGGCACCTCCATGCGGCATGGCTGCAAGAGCCTTGTGCAAGTCGAGATTCTTCCCAAGCCACCACTAGAACGTGCGAAAGACAATCCATGGCCCGAATGGCCTAAGACCTACAAGCTCGACTATGGCCAAGAAGAGGCAAAAGCGAAGTTCGGCGATGATCCGCGCATTTACCTCACCACTGCCACGAAGTTTGAAGGCGATGACAAGGGCAATCTCAAAGCCATTCACCTCGTCAATATCGAATGGGCCAAAAACGACAAAGGCCAATTTGTGCCGAAGAACGTCCCCGGCACTGAACGGGTCCTCCCCGCGCAAGTCGTGCTGCTGGCAATGGGCTTCCTCGGACCAGAACAGCCGCTTCTCGAAGCCTTGGGCGTCGAGCGCGACCCGCGTTCCAACGTGAAAGCCGATCACGGAAAATTCCAGACTACGCTCCCGAACGTCTTCGCCGCCGGTGACTGCCGCCGCGGCCAAAGCCTCGTCGTCTGGGCCTTCAACGAGGGCCGGGGTGCCGCCCGTGAATGCGACCGCTACTTGATGGGCAAGACGGACTTGCCTTGATGCAGATCAGGCCCACTGCTTGATAATCAACGAGCTTTTGCTTGTGATTTGGTGGTGAACCAATCCGCCTCAAGGCGATCAAACGTGAGTAATTCCATTCCCGCCTGTCGTCCGTTCGAGTGAAAGATGGAAGTCAGGCTGGAAGCCTGACCTGCTTTGAGGTTTGCTCTCCCATGTGAGCGCCGCCGCCAAAGTCACGCCCGCCGCTATTCGTGCCATGAAGGCCGCACGGCAACGTATTGCCGCGCTGACGGCCTACGATTACCCGATGGCCCGCTTACTTGATGAGGCCGGCATTCCGATCATCCTCGTTGGCGATTCGCTCGGCATGGTGGTGCTTGGCTACCCGGACACCACGCACGTCACGCTCGCCGAAATGGAGCATCACCTCCGCGCGGTCGCTCGCACCCGTCCGCGCGCGTTAGTCGTGGGCGACCTGCCATATCACACCTACCAGTCGCCCGAGCAAGCCGTCAGCAGCGCGCAACGCCTTGTCGCTGCCGGGGCCGAGGCCGTGAAGGCGGAAGGCGGACGCGACATCCTCCCGCAAATCCGCGCCATCCAGTCGGTGGGCATCCCGGTCATCGGCCACCTCGGGATGCTGCCCCAGCACGTCTTGGAGGAAGGCGGCAAATACCGTGTCAAGGGCAAGGACGACGCCGGTCGCGCCAAGCTCCTCGATGACGCCGCCGCACTCGCGGAAGCCGACTTACCCGCCGTCGTGCTCGAACTCGTCACGCCGCCCGTGGCGCGAGAAATCACCGCGCAGTTTCCCTTCGCGACCATCGGCATCGGCTCCGGCCCGGACTGCGACGGGCAAATCCTCGTCACACACGATTTGCTCGGCGCGTTCCCGTGGTTCACACCGAAGTTCGTGCAACCCAAGCTCACCCTCGGCGAGGACGTGCGGCGAGTGGTGCGCGAATGGGCAGCCAATCTTTGACTCCATGAAACGCCTCTCTCACCTCACCCGCACTGGCGAAGCCCGCATGGTGGATGTGTCCGCCAAACCCGTCGTCCTGCGTGAGGCCGTCGCAAGAGGAGAAATCCGCCTCTTGTCGACGACACTAAAACTAATCGCATCCAACGCCATTACCAAGGGCAACGTCCTTGCCACCGCGCGGCTGGCGGGAATCCAGGCCGCAAAGCGGACCGGCGAGTTGATTCCCCTTTGCCACTCACTGCCTATTACGCACTGTGAAGTCACCTTCGAGATTCCCGCCGCCCGC
>Ga0194132_10006349_pt1 | contig 18377 bp, 20 predicted proteins | sample TA2KigOf80mmetaG_FD_148612 | JGI IMG/M metagenome (GOLD analysis project Ga0194132, IMG submission 148612) | Freshwater microbial communities from Lake Tanganyika, Tanzania - TA2015054 Kigoma Offshore 80m | ecosystem: Environmental > Aquatic > Freshwater > Lake | place: Tanzania: Lake...
TTGCCGATGCGCCGGCACCGCCCGCCGCGGCGGTCCCCGCCGTCCCGCCCCCGCCCGTCGCGGTGGTGGACGCCGATCCGGGCCTGCCGCCCGCGCGCTATCCCTTGCCGCGCCCCCTGGCGACGACGCAGACCAACATGCCGCTCGATGCGGTGCGCGTGGCCGCCGCCATCATCGATCGCCTGAGCGGCGGCACCGGCCTCGCCGCCGGGGTGCAGTTCACCGACGAGGCCGGCGCCAAGGTGGACGCCTCGCGCAGCGCCCTGCCCGCCATCGAGTGGCGCGACTCAAAGCTCCTGCAATATGCGCCGGTCGAGTACTCGCCGCGCGTGCCGCCGCAGGGCCGCGTCGTCGCCGGCCAGCTGGAGTTCGCCGACGAGCTCGACCGCCGCGCGACGATTCTGTTCTCCATCGAGTACTCACTCGCCGACGAGCCGATCGCCGTGCTCAACATCGAGATCGCGCCGATCTTCGCGCTCAACCCGGAAGTGGCGCTGTTCGTGCTCGACGCGGCCGACGTGCCGGACGCCGCGGGCACGGTGCCGCCGACCCACGCCGACCTGTTGCGCCTCGCGCTGGAGAAAGGCGTGCGCTGGCGCACCGCACCCCCGCCGGCGGGCGCGCGCGACTGGCTGATCTTCGCCTTCCTGATGGAGCGCGTGTCGCCGTCGTCGCGGCTGCGGCTGGGGGTGACCGATGCGCCGCAGACCGCGGCGATGTTCGACGCCACCGCGCGCGTGCTCGACGACCACGGCTGGCGCGTCGCGGTGATGCCGGGACGCTTCTCGCTCACCGATCCGGGACTTTGGGTGCGCGCCGAGTTTGCGCCGGGGCTGGAAGCCGATCCCGACGAGCGGCGGCTGCGCACGGTGGGGCTGTTCCCGCTCAGCGTCATCGCCGCGCAGGCGGCGGCGGGCGGCTAGACGTTAGGCCAGCCCTACCTTGCCCATGTCGAGGAACTTCTTGCGCCGCATGGCGCGGAAGTCGGGATTCTCGATGTCGTCGAGATCGGCGAACGCCGTGGCGATGGCGGCGCCGACCCGCGTCACCATTTCCTGCGGGTGGCGCTGGGCGCCGCCGGTCGGCTCGGAGATGATCGCGTCGATGACGCGCAGCTTGTAGAGGTCCTGCGCGGTGAGCTTGAGCGCTTCGGCGGCATCCTTGGCCTTGTCGGAGCTGCGCCACAGAATCGCCGCGCATCCTTCCGGCGAGATCACCGAGTAGATCGAGTGCTCGAGCATGAGCACCTTGTTGCCGACCGCGAGCGCCACCGCACCGCCGGAGCCGCCCTCGCCGAGGATGACGCTGACCACCGGCACGCGCACGTCGAGCCCGATCTCGATGGCACGGGCGATGGCTTCCGCCTGGCCGCGCTGCTCGGCGCCGACACCGGGATACGCGCCTTGCGTATCGACCAGCGTGAGGATGGGCAGGTTGAAGCGGGCGGCCATCTGCATCAGGCGCGCCGCCTTGCGGTAGCCTTCGGGGTGCGCCATGCCGAAGTTGTGGGCGATGCGGCCGTCGGTGCCGATGCCCTTCTCGTGGCCGATGACCATGACCGAACGGCCGCGGAAGCGTCCCGGCCCGCCCTGAATGGCGCGGTCGTCGCCAAACACGCGGTCGCCGGCAAGCGGCGTGAAGTCCTCGATGAGCCCGGCGACGTAGTGCGTGAAGTGCGGCCGGTCGAGATGGCGGGCGACGAGAGTCTTCTGCCACGGGGTGAGCGCCGCATAGGTCTCGGTGAGCAGCTGGTCGGCGCGGGTCTGCAGCTTGGTGATCTCGGCCGTGATGTCCATCTCGCCCTGGTCGGAGAGATGACGCAGCTCCTTGATCTTGCCCTCGAGCTCGGCGATCGGCTTCTCGAATTCGAGGAACGTGCTCATCTCAATTCCCCATCGCGCTAGGCGCGCGCGGCACGCTTGCTTTCGGCCTTGGCGCCTTCCGCCTTGCCCGCCGCCTTCGAGCGGCCGGCGCCGGCGATGAGCTTCGCCTTGGCGACCATGACCTCGGCCTGCCGCACCGACGCGGCGTCGATCATACGCCCATCGAGGGTCACGGCGCCGCGCCCCTGCGCTTGCGCTTCCTTCATGGCGGCAAGGATGCGCTTGGCGCGGTCTACTTCCTTCTCGGGCGGGTTGAAGGCTTCGTTGGCGAGCTCGATCTGGCTGGGGTGGATGGCCCACTTGCCCTCGCAGCCGAGCACCGCGGCGCGGCGAGCCTGAGCGAGGTAGCCGTCCTTGTCGGTGATGTCGCCGAACGGGCCGTCGATCGGGCGCAGGCCGTTGGCGCGCGCCGCCACCACCATGCGGGCAATGGCGTAGTGCCACATGTCGCCCCAGTGGATGTCGCGGTTGCCCTCGGCGTCCTTGTCGGTGAGCACGACGTAGTCGGGGTTGGGGCCGCCGATCACCGTGGTGCGCGCGCCGGTGCTGGCGGCATAGTCGGCGACGCCGAAATGCAGCGACTCGTTGCGCGGGCTGGCGGCGGCGATGGCTTCGACATTCTGCATGCCGAGCGCCGTTTCGATGATCAGCTCGACGCCGATCTTCTTTTTGCGCTGCATGGCGTGCTCGATCTGCGTCACCAGCATGTCGACGGCGTAGACGTCGGCCGGCGTGCCCACCTTGGGGATCATTATGAGGTCGAGGCGTTCGCCGCTCTTCTCCATGACATCGACCACGTCGCGATACATATAGTGCGTGTCGAGGCCGTTGATGCGCACCGAGACGGTGGACTCGCCGAAGTCGAGCTCGTTCAGCGCGGCGATGACATTGGCGCGCGCGGCCGGCTTGTCGTCGGGCGCCACCGAATCCTCGAGATCGAGGAAGATGACGTCGGCGCCGCTTTGCGCCGCCTTCTCCATCATGCGCGGCTGCGACCCCGGCACAGCCAGTTCCGAACGGTTGAGACGCGGCACCGCCCGCTTCGGCAGCGTGAAGCTCATAGAAACCGACCCCCTGTGTGATGGACGGGCAACCTAGTCTGCCAGCGGATGGCGCTGCAAGAGAGCCTGCAGCCGATTCTCCAGCACATGCGTGTAAATCTGGGTGGTGGAGATGTCGGCGTGGCCCAGCATCTTCTGCACGGCGCGCAGGTCGGCGCCATTGGCTAGCAGGTGACTGGCGAAGGCGTGCCGCAAAACGTGGGGCGACACCCGAGCCGGTGGCAGGCCGACGGAGCCGGCGAGCTCCTTCAGCATCTGGGCGAGGCGGCGCTCGGTAAGGTGGCCCTTGGTGCCGCGGGAGGGAAACAGCCACGGCGAAGCCTTCGCCGACGGATCGGCGAGGGCGTCGCGGAACGCGCGCACCGCCGCGACCGCGGGATCCGACAGCGGCACCAGCCGCTCGACCGATCCCTTGCCGCGCACGCGCAGGAACCGCGGATCGTCGCGGAACGCCGACGAGCGCAGCGATACCAGCTCCGAGACGCGCAGGCCGGTCGCGTACAAGAGCTCGAGCAGCGCCAGGAGTCGCAGCCCGGGCAGGCCTAGCTGCGCGCGCGCCGCCGCGAGCAGAGAGTCCACCTCCGCTTCGCTGAGAATCTTGGGCAGCGGACGCGTGCGCCGCACGGCGTCGAGCGTGCCGGTTGGATCGTCCTTGCGCACCCCGTCGTTGCAAAGAAAGCGGTAGAACTGGCGCAGGCAGGCGAGGCGCCGCGCCTGCGTCGCGGCCAACAGCCCGCGCCGATGCAGGGACACCACGTAGGTCCGCACCGTCTCGGAGTCGGCCTGCGCCGGCGCGACGCCGCGCCGAGTCAGGAACGCGGCGAAGTCTGCGAGATCGCGGCCGTAGCTGACGAGCGTCGCGCGAGCGGCCCCCCGCTCTGCCGACATCATCTCGAGGAACGACGACACGTGCTGGTCGTTCGGCGTCGCGGAGCGCGCAACCTTCTTCACGCGCGCCCCCGCCCGGGCGTCAAATGCCGTGCCCGAGTGCGGCTTCGACGGCGATGGCGCGCGCCTCCTTGTCGAGGCCGATGGCGCGCAAGGCGCGAATCGCCTCGGTGACCGCGAGCGCGTCGGCGCCCTCGGGTCCGACATCGCCCAGCATCATCAGCGTCAGCAATACCGTCTCCCCCATGCGCATGTTGCCGGCCGCATCGGCCAAAGCATTGCTCAGGGCGGCGCTCGGCGCGAGGGCGGTGCGCGCCAACGGGCCGCCGAGCAGCAACGGCTCCCACGCCGCCGGCGGCAGCGGCTCACCGAGGGCGGCGAACAGCGTGTAGAGGTAGGCGCGCTTGTCCGCCTCGGCGCCTTCGGGAGAGCGCGGCAGCTCCTGCCACCAATTCGCGTTGCGCGAGGACGAGCGCTGGCGCGCGCTGTCCGGGTCGGCGAGCTGGAGCAGCGGCCACAACTGCGCCGCAAGCGCGATGGCCTGGGTGTTCGCGCCCTGGGGCGTGATGGTGCTGGCCTGGCGCACGGCAAGATCGAGCCAGCTCCACGCCAGCTCGAGGTCGCCCGCGGCGAGCGCGGCGTGCATGGCATCGGGGGCGAAGCCGAGCAGCTCGGGCGCCGGCGTGACCTTGCGCAACGTAGCGAGGTTGACCCGCGCCGCCGTCCCCAGCATGCCTTCGGCGCGCGCTGCCTTCCAGGCCGCCTGCAGCGCCGCCGCGCGGCGGCTCGGCTCGTTCCACACCTGCGCGGCCTGATGCAGCAGCGCGTTGACGCGCGGGCCCTGCTCGCGCGCCGCGAGGTCGAGCGCCTGCTCAATCTGCGCATCGGCGTAGGTCACCGCGAGGTAAATCTCGGCCAGGGTTGCCGTGTCCAGCGCCCCCGCGGCCTCGGCGCGCTCCGCGGCGTCGATGGCCTCGAGCGGAACGACGGTGGCGTTGCCCTTCGGCGCCGTGGCGATGGCGCGCAAGATCGCCGGTTGCGCGCCCTTGACGGCGTCGGCGGGCACCGCCTGGTTGGCGGCCCGCAGCATGGCGAGATGGAGCGGCGTCGGATCGACCAGGCTGGTGACGGCCGGAGCTCCGCCGGCTGCGGGCAGCGCGGCGATCAGCGCGAAGAACGGCTCGTCCCCGACCTGGCCCTGATCGCGCAGCAACGTGGTTGCCAGTGTCACGGCAGCCGCATCGCGCTCCAGCGCGCGGCAGAATGCCAGCGTCTTCAGCCAATACGGCGACGGATCGGCCTGCATGAGCGCCGGCACCTTCGCGCAAGCGCCGCCGAAATCACCGGCAAGCAGCATGGCGTCCACGTTGGCGCGCGACAGCGCCGGGTCGGACACCGGCACCGCGGCGACGCGCAACAGCTCGTTCACCTCGGCAATGCGGCCGCCCGCCATCAAGCGCTCGACGCGCAGTCCGAGCAGGCTGGGCGCGATCGCCTGCCCCGCGGGGACCGCCGTGGTGGTCAGCAACAGACGCCGGGACAGATCCTGCATCGCCGGCGAGAACGTGCCCATCGGCAGGCGCGGCAACAGCATCTCCACGCGTGGCCGCGGCGTGCCACCCCACATCGACGTCCCGAGCCCGCCGGTGCGATCGTCGAGCAGCCCGACCACGGATGGGTCGATCTCGCGCAACTGGCCGACCTCGATGTTCCCGTCGGGCAGTCGCCCCGGCGCAACCGGCTGACGCGGGCCTTGCAGCGGCGTAGGCCGCGCCGGATCGAACGGCGCCACCTCGGCCGGGCCGGGCGGCACGACGAGCGGCTGCGGGCGCTCCTGAGCAAACGCCGGCAACGACAGCGGCAGCGCCAGGGCCAGCGGCAGCGCGGCGGTCGCGCACAAACGGACGAGCAAAGGAGAGTGCATCGGCTTCTGCGCGAGCGTTACTTCGGGAAGCGGTCGGTGGGAATTGTCTGTTCGATGCGCTGCGACGGCGCCGGGATATCCCACATCGCCAGGAACACAGCGCCGGACGCGATCGCAACCAACAGCACCAACAGGAACGCGCCCAACAGGCGCGATCCGGAGCGGCGGTCGGATGGCGTCGGGCGCTGAAGTCGGGTGTTTGCCGTGGGAGCCGTCCTTGCTGCGCGGGGGACCGCGATTCTTATCGTTGCGCCGTCTGCGCCTGAAGGCCGCGGCGGGCCGCAGGCGAGCCGCCGGGCGGCCGAGCCCAGAGGCGCGCCCCACCGCGACGTGTGCTAAGAGGATAGACTAAGGAATATGGCGAAGATGCGACAGTCCTTCGACGCCGGCTTGGCGCTTCAGCGGCTGCCGTTGCACACCCGGCGCGCACCCGAGCAGCAGTGACAATGAACGACCGTGCCGCAGTCCAGCGCACCGTCGTGCTGGTCGGCTTGATGGGCGCCGGCAAGACGAGCATCGGCCGCCGCCTCGCCGCGCGCCTCGGCATGCCGTTCGTCGATGCGGACGCCGAGATCGAGGCCGCCGCCGGCGAGTCGATCTCCGACATATTCGCGCGCCACGGTGAGCAGGCCTTCCGCGATGGCGAGCGCCGCGTCATCGCCCGGCTGTTGGACCGGCCGCAGCACGTGCTGGCAACGGGAGGCGGCGCCTTCCTCGACGCCGAGACGCGGGCGCGCATCAGCGTCGTCGGCACGTCCGTGTGGCTGCGCGCCGCCATCGACACCCTGGTGCGCCGTTTGGAGAAGAGCCGCACGCAGCGGCCGCTGCTCGCGGCGGGCGACCTGCGCGAGCGGGTCACCCAGCTCATGGAAGAGCGCTATCCCATCTATGCCAAGGCGGACATCGTCATCGACACCGGCGAAGGGCCGCACGAGCCTGTCGTGGACGCGATCCTCGCCGCGCTGAAAGACCCGGCAAAGGCGCGGGCCTGAGACGATGAGCGTGTTCGGATCCGTTCGCCTGGGATTGGGCGACCGCGCCTATGACGTGGTCGTCGGCCGTGGGCTATTGGCCGAGGCCGAGCGCCACATCGCGCCGCTTCTTGCACGGCCGCGCGTCGCCGTGGTCACCGACAGCAACGTCGAGCGGCTGCACCTCGAAACCCTGACCCAGGCGTTGGCGCGCGGCGGTATCGCCGCCACTGCCATCGTGCTGCCGGCCGGCGAGGAGACGAAGAGCTTCGCTCACCTCGAGAAGCTCCTCGACAAGCTGCTCGATGCCCGCATCGAGCGCACCGACACCATCCTGGCGCTTGGCGGCGGCGTGGTCGGGGACATCACCGGCTTTGCCGCGGCGACGTTGCGGCGCGGCACGCCGGTCGTCCAGGTCCCGACCACGCTGCTCGCGCAAGTGGACGCGGCGATCGGCGGCAAGACCGGCATCGACACGCGCCACGGCAAGAACCTAATCGGCGCCTTCCATCAGCCGCGGCTGGTGCTGTCCGACGTGGCGACGCTCGACACCCTGCCCCGCCGCGAGCTGCTGGCCGGCTATGCCGAGGTGGTGAAGTACGGCCTGTTGGGCGATGGGCGCTTCTTCGAATGGCTGGAGCAGAACGGGCGCCTGGTGATCACCGGCGACGTCGCCGCACGGAGCTACGCGGTGCTGACCAGCGCCCGCATGAAGGCCGAGATCGTGCAGAGCGACGAGCGCGAATCCGGCGCGCGCGCCTTGCTGAACCTCGGCCACACTTTTGCGCACGCGCTGGAGACGGAGCTCGGCTACGACGGGCGCCTGCTGCACGGCGAGGCCGTGGCATCAGGGCTCGTCCTGGCGTTTGAGCTGTCCCAGCGCCTCGGCTTGGTTGGCGCCGCCGACACGGCCCGGGTGCGGCGCCACCTGGCGCAGATCGGCCTGCCCGCCGGGCTGCCGGCGGCCGCCCCCGCCAAAGGATGGGATCCGCGCGTGCTTCTCGACCACATGCGCCAGGACAAGAAGGTGAAGGGCGGCACCCTGACCTTCATCCTGGTCAAGGCGATCGGCAAAGCGTTCGTGAGCCGCGAGATCGGCGAGTCGGACGTGCTCGGGGTGCTCGACGCCGAGCTCGCCGCATAAGCTTCTCCGCTCCCCATGCGCACTACCATCCTCCTGTCCCTGGTGGCGATCTTCTTCCTGCTCGTCATCAGCGCGTTTTTCTCGGCGTCGGAGACGGCGATGACGACGGCGAGCAAGGCGCGCCTGCATCACCTCGAGCGCAAGGGCAACCCCCGCGCCGCCACCATCGCCAAGCTGAACGCCCGGCGCGAGCGCATGCTCGGCACCGTGCTGATCGGCAACAACCTCGTCAACATCCTCAGCTCGGCGCTGCTCACCAGCGTGCTCATCAGCGCGTTCGGTGATGCCGGCGTCGCCTACGCCACCGCCATCATGACCATCCTGGTGTTGGTGTTCGCGGAGATCCTGCCCAAGACCTACGCGCTGCTGCATGCCGAGCGCGTCGCGCTGGCGGTGGCGCCGCTGCTGCGCATGGTCGTCGCGGTAGTGGGGCCGGTCAGCATCGCCGTGGATGCGCTGGTCGGCTTCATCCTGCGCGTGCTGCGGGTGCGCGCGCCCAAGGGCGCAGCCGTCGCCCACGAGGAGCTGCGCGGCGCCATCGACCTGTATGGCCTGCAGGCGGGTGGCCGCGGCGAGCGGCAGATGCTCGGCGGCATCCTCGACCTCGCCCACGTCGACGTGTCCGAGATCATGGTGCACCGCAAGAACATGTTCGTTCTCGACGCCGGCCTGCCGCCGGCCAAGCTGCTCGAGGGCGTGCTCGAGGGGCAGTACACGCGCGTGCCGCTGTATCGCGACAATCCGGACAACGTCGTCGGCGTGCTGCACGTCAAGGACGTGCTGGCGGCGATCACGTCGCACAAGGAGGACATCGCCACCCTGGACATCGTCAACCTTGCCAAGGAGCCGTGGTTCGTGCCGAGCACGACCAACCTGCGCGAGCAGCTGCAGGCGTTCCGAAGCCGCAAGGCCCACTTTGCCCTGGTCGTGGACGAGTATGGCGCGCTCATGGGACTGGTCACCCTCGAGGACATCCTCGAGGAGATCGTCGGCGACATCTCCGACGAGTTCGACGTCGCCGCGGCCGGCATCCGGCCGCAGGCGGACGGCAGCTACATCGTCGAGGGCGCCACCACCATCCGCGACCTCAACCGCCGCTTCGAGTGGACCCTGCCCGATGACGAGGCGACGACGGTGGCGGGACTGGTGCTGCACGAGGCGCGCACCATCCCCGAGGCGGGGCAGGTGTTCACGTTCCACGGCTATCGCTTCGAGGTACTGCGCCGGCAGCGCAACCAGATCACTCTGCTGCGCATCACGCCGCCCCGGCGGCCCGTACCCGCCGCTGCCTGAGGCATGCTGACCGTCATTTTCCAGGTCATGGCGCCTGTCGCCCTGATCCTGGCGGTGGGCGTCGCCTGGGACCGGCTGCGCCAGCCGTTCGACGCGGGATTCACCAGCGCCGTCGTCTACTATGTCGGCGGGCCGTGCCTCACCTACGCGACGTTGGTGGACTTCGAGCTCACGCCCGGCGTGCAGAGGCTGGCGTTGGCGGCCCTCGCCGCCCTGGCGACGTTCGGGATCGCTGGCGCCATCGCATTGCGCGCGCTGCGGCTTGACGTGCGCAGCTTCTTGAATTCGATCGTCTTCCCGAACCTCGGCAACATGGGCCTGCCCGTCGCCTTCTTCGCCTTCGGCGAGACGGGCCTGGCTCTGGCGGTGGTCGTCTTCACCATCGGCTCGGTCACCCATTCGTCGGTCGGCATCTGGATCGCCTCGGGGCGGCTGGCGCCGACCGAGCTGCTCAAGGCGCCGTTGCTCTATGCGACGCTGGCGGCGGTCGCGGGGCACTGGGGATTGGAAGCGCCGACCTTCGTGCTGCGCGCCACCGAGATCCTCGGCGGTTTCACCATCCCGATCATGCTGCTGTCGCTCGGCGTGTCGCTGTCGCGGCTGCAGATACGCAACACCCGGCGCGCGGCGACGCTGGCCGGACTGCGCCTGGGCATCGGGTTGGCGGGCGGCCTGGCGGTTGCCTGGGCCTTCGACCTCTCGCCTCTGGAGCGCGGCGTCCTGGTGCTCGACGCGGTGATGCCGTCGGCGGTGTTCAACTACCTGCTGGCGGAGAGGTTCAAGACCGCGCCGGAGGACGTGGCGGGAGGCGTCGCGCTGTCGACGTTGGCTTCGTTCGTCGTGCTGCCGCTGGTGCTGGCGTTCGCGCTCTGAAGAACGCGGAAGTAGTTCATGATGAAGACGCGCAGGTTGGACGTGAAGCCGCCGTCCGGCCGGCTGTGCACCACGTGCGTGCACAGCTGATTGAGGTTGGCGTTCTCACGCCGGCCGATCTCGGCCAGCGCGTCCCACATCTCGCGTTCGAGACGGACGCTGGTACGCCGGCCGGCAATGCGCACGTTCCGACTGACCAGAGAACTTGCCACGCATCCCCCGACGCACAGGACCGCTCCCACACTTAGCAGGTTGGTATCACAGATGCGTGTTCGGTGCTATGACGGGTTGCAGGAGCTGAGCTCATGGAGCATGGCCCGCGTGCCTAGCCCGCCTCTCCCGGCGCCAGCGCGCGCAGTGCCAACGCATGCACGCCGCCGGCCAGCTCCTCGGCAAGCGCGCGATGGACGCGGCGATGCCGCTCGGTGCGTGCCACACCCGCGAATGCCGGCGCGACGATCTCGACGCGGAAATGAGTCTCGCCGCCCTCGCGCCAGCCGGCGTGTCCTTCGTGGCGGTGCGATTCATCGATGACCGTCAAAAGGTCGGGCGCGAACGCATCGCGCAGCTTCGCCTCGATGGCGGCGCGCACGCGCCTCGGCGTCGCCGCACCCTTACCCGTCGCGGAGGGTTTGTTGTCTGCCGGCATGCGCGCAAGACTTGGCTTCGCGCGGTGAAGGCGTCAAGCACGTGCCGCGCGACGATGCTACCTTCCCGCTCATGGAGCTTTCCCCCTGGATGGTGCCGGCGGCGATCACTGCCGCGGTCGTGGTCCTGGTCGTCCTGCTGATCGCCGTCCTGGTCGCCACCGCCAAGGTGGCGCGGCTGCGCGACATGTTCATCGAGCTCGGCGCCGCCCAGGAGGTGGTGCACAACACCGTCCGGGAGCGCCTGAACGAGCTGGGATCACGCGTCGGCGAGCGGCTGAACGACCTTGGCACCCGGGTCGGCGAGGGCCTCGGCCGCTCGGAGAAGACCATCGGCGAGATCCGCGAGCGGCTGGCGGTCATCGACGCCGCCCAGAAGAACCTCACCGAGCTTTCCAGCCAGGTCGTCAGCCTGCAGGACATACTGTCGAACAAGCAGGCGCGGGGAGCGTTTGGGGAAGTCCAGCTCAAAGATCTGGTCGAGGCGGTGCTGCCGCCGTCCGCCTACTCGTTCCAGAAGACGCTGGCGAACGGCATGCGCTGCGACTGCATCATCCTGTTGCCGAACCCGCCGGGTCCGATCGCCATCGACGCCAAGTTCCCGCTCGAGAGCTACCAGGCGCTGCGCAACGCCAAGGACGAAGTCGCACGGGTCGAGGCGCAGCGGAACTTCACCCGCGACGTGCGGACCCACATCGCCGACATCGCCGAGAAGTACATCGTCCCCAACGAGACGGCCGAGTCGGCGCTGCTGTTCCTGCCGTCGGAGGCGATCTACGCCGAACTGCACGCGAATTTCCGCAACTGCGTCGAGGAGTCGTTCCGGCGCCGCGTCTACATCGTTTCGCCGTCCACCTTGTGGGCGACCCTGAACACGGTGCGCGCCATCCTGCGCGACGTGCGCATGCGCGAGCAGGCGGCGGGGATCCAGCGCGAGGTGCTGGTGCTGCTGGAAGACATGCAGCGCCTGAACGACCGCATCAACAAGGTCGGCGCCAACTTCGAGACGACCACCAGGAGCTTCGGCGAGGTGCGCACGTCGTTGGACAAGATTCAGCGGCGCGCCGAGAAGATCCGCGAGGTGGATCTCGCGCTCGACGAGACGCAGCCGTCGGCCGTCGAGCAGCGCACGCCGACTCTGTTCCCCCGCCAGTAGTAGCCCACCATCGCCCTCGCCTCTCGCGGCGGCGTCACGGCGATGCCGCCGCTGAGCCGGCATGCTTGAGCGCAACACACGGCTCATGCGGTTCGCCGCTCGGCGCGCATGCAGGACGAAGACGAGGACTCGGACTGGGACGAGGACGAGGACCGCGACGCGGACATGGACGACAAGGAGGAGCAGGAGACCCTGCAGACGCGAGGCCGGCGCCACGGCGGACCGGACGTGGAGCGGCCGGACGACGGCTGGCAGGACGAGCGCGGCCGGCGCGGCGGGCCGGGCCAGAGGCAAGTCGATGCAGGAAGGCGGCTACCGGATCGACGACCAAGAGGAGTCGACGCGCGCGCGCGGGACCGGCCGCCGCCGCGCCGCCGCCAGCACACGTCGCAGCCAGAAGGCCGCCGGCGCCCGCACCAAGAATGCCGCTCCCCGCAGGGCCGGCGCACGGGGCCGCACCGGTGCCAGGAAAGGCACTACCCGCAGCACCACCACCCGCAAGGCTGGCACGAAGAAGCGCGCCGAGGCGGGCATGACGCGGTCCGCGCGCTCCACCAGTGCCAAAGCGAAGCGCAAGGCCATGGCGAGCGGCGCGGCGCGCGGGAAGCGCACCACCGGCGCGACGCGCGGCGGCGGCCGCAAGGCGACGCGTTTGCAGCGCCGATAGCGACGAGACTCGCACTGACATCCCCTCCCTGCCCTCTCCCGTAAGCGGGGGAGGGTTGGAAGGCGGGGAGTCATGAGACGGGATGCCGCGACTTGATGGCCCAGCCCAGCGTGCCGTCGTCGAGGTAGTCGAGCTCGCCGCCCATCGGCATGCCATGGGCGAGCGCCGTGACTTTGACCTCGTTGCCGATGAGGCGATCGGCGATGTAGTGCGCCGTCGTCTGCCCTTCGACGGTGGCGTTGGTGGCGAGGATGACCTCGTGCACCTCGGGAGACCGGGCGCGCGCCAGCAGCGAGGGGATGGCGAGGTCGTCCGGATTGACGCCGTCGAGCGCCGACAGCGTGCCGCCGAGCACGTGATAGCGGCCACGGTAGGCGCCGGCGCGCTCGAGCGCCCACAGGTCGGCGACATCCTCCACCACGCACAGGATCGAGGTGTCGCGGCGCGCATCGCGGCAGATCGCGCACGGGTCGGTCGAGTCGAGGTTGCCGCACACGCCGCAGCGCCGCACGTTGGCGGCCGCGCGCGTGAGCGCCTCGGCCAGCGGCACCAGCAGCGCCTCGCGCTTGCGCATCAGGTGCAGCGCGGCGCGCCGCGCCGAGCGCGGGCCGAGGCCCGGGATGCGGGCGAGGAGCTGCATCAGGCGTTCGAGCTCTCCGCCGCCGGGGCTGGGGGAGTCCATCGACTAAATCGGCAGGCCGAAGCCGGGCGGCAGGGACAGTCCGCCGGTGGCCTTGCCGATCTCGGAATGGACCAGCTCAGCCACCTTGGCGCGCGCGTCGTTGTGTGCGGCGACGACCAGGTCGGAGAGCATCTCGGCGTCGCCCTCGCGGAACAGGCTCGGGTCGACCTTGAGGCGCTTCAGCTCGCTCTTGCCGCTGAGCGTCACCTCGACGAGGCCGCCGCCGGAGGTCCCGGTCGCCTCGAGCGTCGCGATGCGCGCCTGCGCCTCCTCGATGCGGGCCTGGATTTCCTTGGCCTGCTTCATCATCTGACCGAAGTTCTTGAGCATTGGACCTTCCTATGAACTCTCGTCACCGGGCTCGTCGGGGGCCGCGTCCGGCATCGGCGGCGGCGCCTTCTGCACATCGCGCACTTCGCGGATCTTGGCGCCCGGAAAGGCGGCGAGAACCGCCTGCACGGCGGGATCAGTGCGAGCCTCGGCGAGACGCTGCTCGCGCACGGCGGCTTCCTGCTCAGCGAGGGTCGGCTGCCCGGGCTGAGTCGACAGCACCATCGACCACATGCGCCCGGTCCACCCCTGCAGCGTCAGCGCGAGGCGGCTGGGCATATCCTTCTGCGCGCGCGGCGCCATGCGCAGCTCGATGCGGCCGGGCGCGAAGCTGACGATGTGCACGCCCTGGATCAGCTCGGCGCGCAGGCGCGGCTCGCCGCGCTCGCCACACACGCGCACGACGTCGCCGAACGTCTTGATGTCGGGAATGGCCTCGGTCGGCGGCGACGCCAGCGTCGGCCGCGCGGCAAGCGGAACGTCGGGGGCTTTCGCCCGTTGCACCGGCGGGCGGTCGCGCGGCGAGATCTTATCTGCCCCCGGCCGCGCTCCGGCCTCGTCGCGCCTGAGGCGCGCATCTTGATCAAAGTTGGCCCTAGCCCGGGGCCCCGGATCTGACCCGGTTTGCGGTAGCGGACGTGAGGATTCGCGCAGCGGCGCCGGCGGATTGCTCACCGGCGCGACCCGCACCGCGGTGCGGGTCTCGGCGCTCGACTTGGCGGAAAGCTTCTCGACCACCTCGGCCGGGCTCGGCAGATCGGCGACGTAGGCGAGGCGCACCAGCACCATCTCGACCGCGGCCATCGGGTCGGGCGCCTGGCCGGCTTCCTCCAGCCCTTTGAGCAGCATTGACCAGGCGCGCGCCAGCGCCGGCATCGACACCTTGTCGGCGGCGGCGCGGCCGCGCTCCTGCTCCACGGCGGTGCGGGCGTTGCAGTCGGGACTGGTCGGCACCGCCTTGAGACGCGTGAGCCAGTGGACGAGGTCGAGGAGATCCTGCAGCACCAGCACAGGATCGGCGCCGAGGTCGTATTGCGCGCGCAGGTGGCCGAGCGCGCCAGCGACGTCGCCGCCCAGCAACGCATCGAGCAGATCGAAGGTGCGGGAGCGGTCGGCAAGGCCGAGCATTTCCTGCACCAGGGCGGCGGTGATGCCTTCCTGTTGAGCGAGGGCCATCGCTTGGTCGAGCAGCGAGAGGCCGTCGCGCACCGAGCCGTCGGCGGCGCGGCCCAACAACAGGGCGGCGTCCTCGGCGAGCGGCACGCCTTCCTTGGCGGCGATGCTGGACAGATGCGCGGCGAGTAGCGCCGGCTCAACCCGGCGCAGGTCGAAGCGCTGGCAGCGCGACAGGATGGTAAGCGGCAGCTTGCGCGACTCCGTGGTGGCAAACACGAAGGTGACGTGCGGCGGCGGCTCCTCGAGCGTCTTCAGCAGCGCGTTGAACGCCGCCTTCGACAGCATGTGGACCTCGTCGAGGATGTAGACCTTGGTGCGCGCCGAGACCGGCGCGTAGCGAGCGCCCTCGGTGAGGGAGCGGATGTCGTCCACGCCGGTGCGCGAGGCGGCGTCCATTTCCAGCACGTCCACCGAGCGGTCCTCGGCGATGGCGCGGCAGTGCTCGCACGCGCCGCACGGCGCGATGGTGGGGCCGCCCTTGCCGTCCGGCCCCACGCAGTTGAGGGCGCGGGCGATGATGCGGGCGGTCGTCGTCTTGCCGACGCCGCGCACCCCGGTAAGCAGGAAGGCGTGGGCGATGCGGCCGGTTGCGAAGGCGTTGGTGAGGGTGCGCACCAGCACGTCCTGGCCGACGAGCTCGGCGAGCGTCGTCGGCCGGTACTTGCGCGCCAGAACGCGATACGCCTGCTGCTTGGCCTCGGGCATCGGGGTCAGTGTAGAGAGATTCGCCGGCGGCCGGCGGAGAGGCGGGAGACTGGACGAACGACCCGAGGCCGGCTCGTTACGGTTGCTTCCTTCCGGACCTGGCCGGGTTGGCGAGGGCCTCGTCCGCCCGCCAGCCTCCCAGGCGACAATAAGGGGGCGGGGGGGTGGCAGAGTCAACGTGGCGGGGAAACTCGCCCCGGAATCAAAGGCTGCGCCTTGGCCAGGCGGTCCTGTTCGAGGTCAGCCGCGTCCATCCGGCGGAGCGGAACCGGCTCCCATACCGGACTGTCATCGGCTGGCTCGGGTTGCGCATCATCCTCGCCATGCCAGGGAACGCCGCGCTGCATCCAGCCGCAACCCGGAATGAGCTCGGTCTTGCGCATTATCACGCGGCACGCCGGGGCCGGTTTTGTTGCGGCCTCACGGCGGCGCTCTATGCCGCCCACGCGGCTGCCGCGCCCGACTTTCACGTCGGGCGTCCTTCGAGGAGGAGGATGCGCCGCTCGAGCTCGGCGGTTTCGATGGCGCGGCGAAGGGTCTCGATGATCGAGGAGATCGCCTGGCCCTCGGAGGGCGTCATCTCGACGCTCGCCACCATTGCCGTCACCCAGCCGGCGGCGAGGACGGCGTCATTCGCCGTCTCGATATGGGGCAGATCGAACTCGACCGCGCGCTCGCGCCGCAGCGGCACGAGGCGGTCGAGGCACAGCTTCATGGCCGTGACGCTGCCGCTCATGGCCAGCTCCTTGACGCGCTGCACCAGAGCGTTGGCGTCGCTTTGCAAAAGGCTTTGGGCAATCAGGGTCGCCTTGTTGCGGGCGCCTTTAGGCTTGCCGGGATTGCCGCGGGCGAACCTTCCGGTCGCCGGATCGCGTCTCACCGTAATAGCGGCGGAATTACGTGGGGTGTCGTCGGCCGAGGAGTCTTCGTCCAGCGGGGCAAGCGGTTCTTGGTTCATGGGAGGGCCTTTCAAACGAATTGGCTGGTCCTCCCTATACCAGATATCTCATTTCGTATCAATACTTTTCGTGTAGGATCACCTGATGGCCGAAGGTGCGCCCCGCGGCGTGCGCACCTCGAGGCGTCCCAATAGAATGCGCAGGCGATACTCGAGCCCGGCCGGCGGAAAGGTCATCTCGACCTTGTCCGCGAACTGGCCGGCGACGCCCTGCAGCACGATGTTGCCGAAGCCCTGGCGGGTCGGGGGCGCGACTGCCGGTCCACCGTACTCCTGCCAGGTGAACGAGAAGGCGTCCCCGTCGACGTGGCCGGCCACATCGATGCGGCCGGTGTCGTTCGAGAGGGCGCCGTACTTGACGCGTTGGTGATCAGTTCGTGCACGATCATGCCGAGCTGCTGCGCCATCGCCACTGGCATCCGCACCTCGCAGCCGCGGATGCCGACGTGCCCGGCGAACGGCGCAAGCTGGCGGCGCAGCAACTCGGCGAGGGGCGCGCACTGCCAGTCGGTCTCGCCGATCAGCTCGTAGGATTCGGCGAGGGCCTTCAGGCGACCGGTGAAGTCGGCCTTGGCCTGCACGGAGGTCACGGCCGGAAACAGCGTCGTGCTGACGATGGAATGGACGACCGAGAACATGTTCTGGGTGCGGTGCTGCAGCTCGCGCACCAGCACGCGCTGGCTGTCCTCGGCGCGCTTGCGCGCACTGATGTCCACTACCGTCGCCATGACCGCGGTCTCGCCCCGGCTGGCGGCGGGATGGAGACGGACTTGCGGGTGCTCGTCGTCGAGGAAACGCTACACAGAAGCACCATCTGGAATCGATGTTCGCCGAGCTCGGCTGCAAGAGCGCGGGGTGGGCGTGGCGCGTGACCGATGCGTTCAAATTCGCGCAAGGGCATCGCTTCGATATCGCAATTCTGGACATCGGCATCGGCGAGGAGTCGATCGCACCGTTCGCCGAAGAACTCGCGGTGCGGCGCAAGCCGTTCGTCTTCGTCACCGGGATGGGACGGACAGCGGTGCCTGACGGATTGCGAGGCAGGCCGTTCGTGAAGAAGCTGTTCGACGCGGTGGACCTGCGCCGGGCCATGTTGTCGGCGCTGGGCGCCGGCGCGGCTCCACCGACTGGCCGGTAACGCATGTCCCTCGCCACACGCCTGTTCCTGCTGACTCTGCTGGCGGCGCTGCCGATCTTCGCCATCCTGATCGTGCAGGAGGGCCAGCTGCTCGACCACCGCCGCGACGAGATCATTGCGCGCCTTCCTGAGGTCGATGTCGCTCATGGTGTCGCCCCTCGGAGACCACACGGCAATCCCGGCTGCGCCCGGGACGGCAGTGACCAGCGCCGCGCCGGCATCGGCGACGAGGAGGCGCGGCAGCAGTTCGACGAGGTCGCGGCGAAGGTCGCGACGGTCGCGCGCGTGCACCAGCGGCTCTACCGCGACGAAAATGTCGAATCGCTCGCCTTCGGCACGTTCCTCGAGGAGATGTGCAAGGACCTCGTGACGGCGCTGTCGGGCAGCACCCTGGCGCGCGTCCACTGCGAAGCGGAGGCGTGCCGGCTGCCAACCGACGTCGCCATCCCGCTGGCGCCGATCATCAACGAGCTGGTCATCAATGCCGCCAAGTAGGGCACCGCGCCGGGCGGCGGCGACATCCGCGTCGCGCTGAAGAAGGAAGGCGCGGCAGTGATCGCCTCGGTCGACGACGAAGGACCGTTGCCAGAGGGCTTCTGCCTGCGCGGCGGCGGCGGACTCGGCTTGCACCTGATCGCCGGGCTCTTGGACCAGCTGCGCGGCACGCTCGACGTGATCCCGGCGGGCCGGGGCAAGGCGTTCGTCGTTCGGTTGCCCGCCTAGGTCCTGTACCCATAAAAGGGATTCCCTTTAGGGGCCGGCTGTGATTCAAGCTTCCAAACTGTGGGAGCTTGACGATGGCGCGCTTCGATCTCAGCGACGGGGAGTGGGCGTTGATCGCTCCGCTGCTTCCCAACAAGCCGCGCGGAGTGCCGCGTGTC
>Ga0194132_10006350_pt1 | contig 18377 bp, 18 predicted proteins | sample TA2KigOf80mmetaG_FD_148612 | JGI IMG/M metagenome (GOLD analysis project Ga0194132, IMG submission 148612) | Freshwater microbial communities from Lake Tanganyika, Tanzania - TA2015054 Kigoma Offshore 80m | ecosystem: Environmental > Aquatic > Freshwater > Lake | place: Tanzania: Lake...
GGCCGGCTGTCGCCGTTGGTCTTCGGCGGTTCCGGCGCGCGTGCCGGCGGCGCCGGCGCGGCGGTCTCGCCGGCGGCGAGCGCGGCCGATCCCTCGCCCTCGCCGAGCAGCATGGCGATCACCGCGTTGACCTTCACGCCCTGCGTGCCGGCGGGGACGACGATGCGCCCGAGCGTGCCGCCGTCGACGGCCTCGACCTCCATCGTCGCCTTGTCGGTCTCGATCTCGGCGATGACCTCGCCGGGCTCGACGGCGTCGCCCTCCTTCTTGTGCCAGCGCGCGAGGTTGCCCTCGGTCATCGTCGGCGACAAAGCGGGCATCAGGATCTTGATCGGCATGACGTCATCCCGCGGGGTGGCGGCGACGGCCGGTGCGCGGATGCGCGCCGGTCACGTGCGGTAGCAGACGGCCTTCGCCGCGGCGACGATGTCGTCGGGCTGCGGCAGCGCGAGGCGTTCGAGGTTCGCCGCGTAGGGAAGCGGCACGTCGGCCGCGGTCACGCGATGGACCGGTGCGTCGAGCCAGTCGAAGGCCTGTTCCATCACCATCGCCGCGATCTCGGCGCCGATGCCGGCGAAGGACCATCCCTCCTCGACGGAGACGACGCGGTTGGTGTTCTTGACGGAGGCGACGATGGTCTCGGTGTCGAGCGGGCGGAGCGTGCGGAGGTCAATGACCTCGGCGTCGATGCCGGCGGCGGCGAGCTTCTCGGCGGCGGCGAGCGCGTGGCCGACCATCAGCGAGTAGGCGGTGATGGTGACGTCCTTGCCCGGTCGCGCGATGCGCGCGCGCCCGATCGGCACCACGTGGTCCGCTGCCGTCGGGACATCGAAGCTCTGACCGTAGAGGATCTCGTTCTCGAGGAAGATGACGGGGTTGGGATCGCGGATCGCCGCCTTGAGGAGGCCCTTGGCGTCGGCCGCGGTGTAGGGGGCGACGACCTTGAGCCCGGGCACGTGGGCGTACCAGCTCGCGTAGTCCTGCGAGTGCTGCGCGGCAACGCGCGCGGCGGCGCCGTTGGGACCGCGGAACACAACCGGCACGGTCATCTGGCCACCGGACATGTAAAGCGTCTTCGCCGCCGAGTTGATGATGTGGTCGATCGCCTGCATCGCGAAGTTGAAGGTCATGAACTCGACGATCGGCCGCAGCCCGGCGAAGGCGGCGCCGACGGCGAGGCCGGCGAAGCCGTTCTCGGTGATCGGGGTGTCGATGACGCGTCGTGCGCCGAACTCCTCGAGGAGGCCCTGGCTCACCTTGTAGGCGCCCTGGTAATCGGCGACCTCTTCGCCCATCAGGAACACGCTCTCGTCGCGCCGCATCTCCTCGGCCATCGCATCACGGAGCGCCTCGCGCACGGTGAGCCGCGTCGTCGGCCCGACCGTAGCGGCGTCGGCGGCGATCGGCGCCGGTTTCGGTGCCGGGGGTTTCGCGGCCGCCGGCCGCGCGACGGGCGCCGGTGCGGGTGCGGGCGCGGGCATAGACGCGGTAATGGTCGCGGCCTGTTTCGCGGCTGCTGCAGATCCACCCTCGAGGATTTCGCCGGCGCGGAGCAGAAGCGCGATCACCTCGTTGACCTTGACGTGCGCTGAGCCCGCGGGGACGACGATCTTGCCGAGGATGCCGTCATCGACGGCCTCGACCTCCATCGTCGCCTTGTCGGTCTCGATCTCGGCGATGACGTCGCCCGCGGCGACGCGGTCGCCTTCGCTCTTGTGCCAGCGCGCGAGATTGCCCTCGGTCATCGTCGGCGACAGAGCGGGCATCAGGATGTTGATCGGCATCGCGCTTCCTCGGCGGCTCGAGGCGTCAAGCCGGGACGAGAACGTCGGTGTAGAGCTCGGCGGGATCGGGCTCGGGGCTGTTCTGCGCGAACTCGGCGGCCTCGGCCACCGCGGCGCGCACCTCGCGGTCGATCTCCTTGAGCTTGTCCTCCGTCACCGTGCCGGCGGCGAGGAGGAGCCGGCCGGCATGGTCGATCGGGTCGCGCTCGGTGCGCATGCGGGTCACCTCGTCGCGGGATCGGTACTTCGCGGGATCCGACATCGAGTGGCCGCGATAGCGGTAGGTCTGCATCTCGAGGATGCGCGGCCCTTGGCCCGAGCGGATGTAGTCGACCGCCTTGCGACCCGCCTCGTGCACGGCGACGACATCCATGCCGTCGGTCTGCTCGCCCGGGACGCCGGCATAACAGCCGACGCGGAAGAGCTCCTTCGAGGCCGAGGCGCGCTCGACCGAGGTGCCCATGCCGTATTTGTTGTTCTCGATGACGTAGAGCACCGGCAGGTGCCAGAGCGCGGCCATGTTCATCGATTCATGGACCTGGCCCTGGTTGACGGCGCCGTCGCCGAAATAGGTGACGGCGATCGCGTCGGAGCCCGTGTACTTCGCCGCGAAGCCGAGCCCGGTCCCGATCGGCACCGATGCCCCGACGATGCCGTGCCCGCCGTAGAAGTTCTTCTCGCGGCTGAACATGTGCATCGAGCCGCCCTTGCCCTTGGAGTAGCCGGTGCGGCGGCCGGTGAGCTCGGCCATGACGCCCTTGGGGTCCATGCCGCAGGCCAGCATGTGGCCATGGTCGCGATAGGTCGTGACGACGCGGTCGCCGTCCTTGAGCGCGTGCTGGAGGCCGACGACGACGGCCTCCTGGCCGATATAGAGATGGCAGAACCCGCCGATGAGACCCATGCCGTAGAGCTGGCCGGCCCGCTCCTCGAAGCGACGGATCAGCAGCATGTCGCGGTAGAACTTCAGGAGCAGTCCGGGGTCCACCTCATGCCCGGCGTGGCCGTTCCGGGATTTGGCGGCCTCCTCCGGGGCGTGCGGTTCGGACGGACCCTTGCGCTTGGCAGAGGCGGGCATGGGGTTCTCCGTCAGGTCGTCGACGCTGGCGTAGCCCTGACAGCTAACCCAAAAGGGTTAACGTTCGCAATATGTGCCTGGGTAAGTTTGTGTCGTTTTAAGCCGTTGGCTTGAAATGAAAAGCGCGCGTTCCGCGGCGCTTGTGGAGAACCCGTATAGAATGAACAGCGCGTGGCCTCAGCGCCGTGTCTCGGGCGGCTGGCGGTTGAGGTAGATCACGACCTCGTCCGGCTTCCCGAGGCCAACCAGGAGACGCGCGCGCTCGTCGAGGAGGTCGGGATCGAGATGGCCCGATTGCAATCCGGCGACCAATGTCTCGAGCCGCTTGCGCTCGATCGCCCGGCCCGCGCGCAACGCCTCGGCCTCGGCGACCTCGGCCCGGAGCGTGACCCAGGCGAGGATGCCGCGGTCACCCTGGAACGCGTGGTAGAGGAAATAGCCGACCACGAGCAGCCCCAAGGTCGGGACCGTCACCTGGACGAGGCGTCGGCGAATTTCGCGCGTCAGCGACATGGGCGGAGGGAATCACAACACGATTCCGGGCGTCAATCGGAATCGTCGAGTGAGTCCAACTGGTTGCAGAATCGCCTCGCGGACTCGCAAGGCGTGCGCCGGATCAGCGGAGCACGCTCCGGCCGGCGAAGCGCGCGACCGAGCCGAGCCCCTCCTCGATCCGGATCAGTTGATTGTACTTGGCGAGCCGGTCGGAGCGGGCGAGCGAGCCGGTCTTGATCTGCCCGCAATTGGTCGCGACCGCGAGATCGGCGATCGTCGCGTCCTCGGTCTCTCCGGATCGGTGCGACATGACCGCGGTATAGCTCGCGCGGTGGGCGAGCTCGACGGCGGCGAGCGTCTCGGTCAGGGTGCCGATCTGGTTGACCTTGACCAGGATCGAGTTGGCGACGCCCGCGTCGATGCCGCGGTTGAGACGCGCCGGGTTGGTGACGAAGAGATCGTCGCCAACGAGCTGCACGCGCCCGCCGAGCGCCTCGGTCAGGGCGCGCCAGCCGTCCCAGTCGTCCTCCGCCATGCCGTCCTCGATCGACAGGATCGGATAGCGCTCCGTCAGCATCCGGTAATAGTCGACCATGCCGCCGGCATCGAGGACGCGCCCCTCGCCCGCGAGATTGTAGCGTCCGTTCTCGTAGAACTCGGTCGAGGCCGCATCGAGCGCGATCATGACGTCCTCGCCCGGCGCATAGTCCGCCGCCTCGATCGATTTCATGATGAAGTCGAGCGCGTCGGTCGTGCTCTTGAGGTTCGGCGCGAAGCCGCCCTCGTCGCCGACATTGGTGCTGTGGCCGGCCTCGGCGAGACGCTTGCGGAGCGCGTAGAAGATTTCCGATCCCCAGCGCACCGCCTCGGCGAGCGACGGCGCGCCGACCGGCATGATCATGAACTCCTGGATGTCGATCGGATTGTCGGCGTGCGCGCCGCCGTTGATGATGTTCATCATCGGCACCGGCAGGATGCGCGCCTGCACGCCGCCGACATAGCGGTAGAGCGCGAGCCCGGCCTCCTCCGCCGCCGCCTTGGCGATCGCGAGGCTGACACCGAGGATCGCGTTGGCGCCGATGCGGCCCTTGTTCTCGGTGCCATCGAGCTCGATCAGCGTCTCGTCGATCGAGACCTGGTCCTCGGCGTCGCGGCCCGAGAGCGCGTCCATGATCTCGCCGTTGACAGCCTCGACCGCCTTGAGCACGCCCTTGCCGCCATAGCGATCGGTGTTCTTGTCGCGGAGCTCGACCGCTTCGTGCGTGCCGGTCGAGGCGCCCGACGGCACGGCGGCGCGGCCCATGGCGCCGGTCTCGAGGAACACGTCGACCTCGACGGTCGGATTGCCGCGCGAATCGAGGATCTCGCGGCCGCGGATGTCGACGATGGCGGTCATGGCAAAGGCTCCCGGACAGTCGGCGTCCCTATCGGTCGCCGGGGAAGGTTGATAGTCGGTGAATGCGTCAGCCCGCCGACTTCGCGAGACGGTCGAAGGCGACGAGGCGGCGGAGCAGCGGTTCGAGCGTGGCGAGCGGGACCATGTTGGGGCCGTCGGAAGGCGCCCGGTCGGGGTCTTCGTGGGTCTCGATGAAGACCGCAGCGACCCCGACCGCGACGGCGGCGCGTGCGAGCACGGGAACGAAGGCCCGCTCGCCGCCGCTCGCCGTGCCGCGCCCGCCAGGCTGCTGCACCGAATGGGTCGCATCGAACACCACCGGGCATCCGGTCTCGGCGAGGATCGGGATCGCGCGCATGTCGGAGACGAGCGTGTTGTAGCCGAAGCTCGCACCCCGCTCGCATACCATCACATTCGGATTGCCGGCGCTCTCGGCCTTGGCGACGACGTTCTTCATGTCCCAGGGCGCGAGGAACTGACCCTTCTTGATGTTGAGCGCCCGTCCGGTCCGCGCCGCCGCGACGATGAGATCGGTCTGGCGACAGAGGAAGGCCGGGATCTGGATCACGTCGACCGCCTCGCCGACCGGGCCGCACTGGTCGGGCTCGTGGACGTCGGTGAGAACGGGAATGCCGTGGCGTTCGCGGATCTCGGCGAGGATCGGGAGTGCGGCGGCCATGCCGATGCCGCGCGCGCCGCCGATCGAGGTGCGGTTCGCCTTGTCGAACGAGGTCTTGTAGATCAGCCCCACACCGAGGCGGCGCGTGATGCCGACGAGCGCCTCCGACATCTCGAGTGCGTGCTGGCGGCTCTCGAGCGCGCACGGCCCGGCGATCAAAGCGAGCGGCCGGTCGTTGCCGATCGTCACGTCGCCGATCGTGATGTGGCGGGGCCCAGTCATCGCATCAGATCAGGCGCGAGCGGGCGATCGCCGCGCGCACGAAGGCGGTGAAGAGCGGGTGCGGCTCGAACGGCTTCGACTTGAGCTCGGGGTGGAACTGCACGCCGACATACCAGGGATGCGTCGCGAGCTCGACGATCTCGGGCAGCACGCCGTCCGGCGACAGGCCGGAAAAGACGAGCCCCGCCTTCTCGAGCACCGGCCGGAAGTTGATGTTGACCTCATAGCGATGGCGGTGCCGCTCGACGATGCTGGTCGACCGGTAGGCCTCGAACGCGCGGGTACCTTCGCTGATCAGGCAGGGATAGGCGCCGAGACGCATGGTGCCGCCGAGGTCGCCGTCGCTCGAGCGTCGCTCGACGGTGTTGCCGCGCACCCACTCCATCAGGAGGCCGACGACGGGCTCCTCGACGGGGCCGAACTCGGACGACCCCGCGCTGGTGATCCCGGCGAGATTCCGCGCCGCCTCGATCACCGCCATCTGCATGCCGAAGCAGATGCCGAAATAGGGAATCTTGTGCTCGCGCGCGAAGCGTGCGGCGGCGATCTTGCCCTCGGTGCCGCGCTCGCCGAAGCCGCCGGGAACGAGGATTCCCTGCACGTCCGAGAGATAGTGGACGGCGTCCTGCGATTCGAAGATCTGCGAATCGAGCCAGTTCAGCCGCACCTTCACGTTGTTGGCGATGCCGCCGTGCTGGAGCGCCTCGGCGAGCGATTTGTAGGCGTCGAGGAGGTTCGTGTACTTGCCGACGACCGCGATCGTGACCTCGCTCTCGGGGTGCTTGATGCGGTCGACGATCCAGTGCCATTGCGCGAGCGTCGGCGGGGGCTCCGGGTCGATGCCGAAATGGCGGCAGACCTGGCGGTCGAAGCCGTGGTCGTGGAGGGTGAGGGGGACCTGGTAGATCGTGTTGACGTCGGGGAGTGAGATGACGGATTCGACCGGCACGTTGCAGAAGAGCGAGATCTTCTTCCGCGCATCGAGCGGCACCTCGCGATCGGACCGGCACAGGATGACGTCGGGCTGGATGCCGACGCTCAGGAGCTCCTTCACCGAGTGCTGCGTGGTCTTGGTCTTGATCTCGCCGACGGCCGGGAGATAGGGGACGAGCGTCAGGTGCACGAACATCGCGCGCGCGCGGCCGACCTCGTTCGCCTTCTGGCGGATCGCCTCGAGGAACGGCAGGCTCTCGATGTCGCCGACCGTGCCGCCGATCTCGCAGAGGATGAACTCGGCCTCGCCCGGGTCGGCCGAGATGAACGCCTTGATCGCGTCCGTCACGTGCGGGATCACCTGCACGGTCGAGCCGAGATAGTCGCCCCGGCGCTCGCGCGCGATGACCTCGGAATAGATGCGGCCGGTGGTGATGTTGTCGGTCTTGCGCGCGGCGACGCCGGTGAAGCGTTCATAGTGGCCGAGATCGAGGTCGGTCTCGGCACCGTCGTCGGTGACATAGACCTCGCCGTGCTGCGTCGGGCTCATCGTGCCCGGATCGACGTTGAGATAGGGGTCGAGCTTGCGCAGACGGATCTTGAATCCCCGCGCCTGCAGAAGCGCGCCGAGTGCGGCCGTCGCCAGCCCCTTGCCGAGGGAGGAAACCACGCCGCCGGTCACGAAGATGAACCGCGTCATGGACCTGAATTGTATAACAGCGCGTGCGCCGGCCCGAGGGACAAAAGCGCCCGCGTTATCACGGCCTTCCGCGGACCGATTCGGACCGGAGCCGGTTCGAGCGGGCGCGCCCTCACCGGCCCTGCGTCGGCGGCGAGGGGACCACGGGAATGCTGGGTGCGACCGGGGCTTGCGGCAGCGTCGGCTCGCCAATGCCCGGCCGGTCGAGGATCGATCGCGGCGCGGTCCGGTCGGTCGCGAGGATCGCGAGGGCGAGGCTCGTGATCATGAACAGGGTCGCGATGACCGCGGTCGTCCGGGTCAGGAGATTGGCGCTGCCGCGCGTCGTCATCAGGCCGCCGAAATTGCCGCCGCCGCCGAGGCCGAGCGCGCCGCCCTCGCTCTTCTGCAGGAGGACCACGCACACGAGCGCGATTGCGAGGATGAGGTGGATGACCAGAATGACGGCGATCATGGACGGGCTCCTGTGCCGCGCCGGGCGGTCCTCTCGGGTGGGGCGGCGTCGGCCGCGTCGGCGGAGTCTATGTAGGCGCTCCGGCGGGGTTTGAAAAGCCGCGCCGGGGCGTCCGATCGTCGCGCGGCTCAGCGCCCGCCCGGCCCGGCGGCCCCGGTGGCGGTCTAGGTAGCGGCCCGGGTGGCGGCCTGGGCGATGGTCCAGAAATCCTCGGCCACGAGGCTCGCGCCGCCGACCAGCGCCCCGTCGACATTGGCGATCGGCAGGATCGTCGCCGCGTTCTTGGCGTTGACCGAGCCGCCGTAGAGGAGCCGGAACCGGCCACCCGGGAAGCGCTCGGCGAGAAGGGCGCGGAGCCGGGCATGGACCTCGGCGATCTCCTCCGAGGTCGGCGTCCGGCCGGTTCCGATCGCCCATACGGGCTCATAGGCAACGACGCAGTCGGACGCCGTCGCCCCGTCGGGGACCGAGCCCGCGAGCTGACGCCCGACCACCTCGATCGTCCGCCCGGCGTCGCGCTCGGCGAGCGTCTCGCCGACGCAGACGATGGCGACGAGGCCCGCGGCGCGCGCCGCCATCGCCTTGGCGCGCACGGCCGCATCGGCCTCGCCGTGGTTGGTGCGCCGCTCGGAATGGCCGACGATGACATAGCGGCAGCCGAGGTCCTTGAGCATCGGCGCGGCAATGTCGCCGGTATGGGCCCCCTTCTCCGCCGCGTGACAGTCCTGCCCGCCAAGGGCGACCGCGCTGCCGGCCAGCGCATCGGCTACCGGCGCGATCAGGGTCGCGGGCGGGCAGACGAGGAGCTCGCAAGCGTGGGCGGCGGCGCCCCGCGCGCGCTCGACCACGGCGCGCGCCAAGGCCGCGCCGTCGGCCCTCTGGCCGTTCATCTTCCAGTTGCCGGCGACGAGGGGGCGGATTCCGGGTGTGGTCATGGTTCCTTCCGTGCGGCAGACGACGAGGCGACGGCGGCGGCCGGGCTTCCTTGCGGTGTTGATGACCCAAAACTATCATGCGCCGCAAGCGGGCCGGACGGCCCCTGATCTAGCGCAAGTGGGTTACCGATGCTTGAGTTGATGCGCCGAAAGGCGGCGACCTGGGTCTTCCGCGTCCTCGGCGTCTTCCTGATCGGCAGCTTCGCGCTGTGGGGCGTCGGCGACTATGTCCGCCGATCGACGCTGCCGGAAACGGTGGCGGAGGTCGGCGACCTGACGATCTCGGGTCGCGATCTGTCGACGCAGTTCCGCCGCGAGATGAATCGGCTCCGCACCACCCTCGGCCAGAGCCTCGACACCGAGACCGCGCAGCGCCTCGGCCTCGTTGACCGGACGCTCGACAGCCTCGTGGTCGACCGGCTGTTCCGGATCGATGCCCAGAAGCACGACGTCGTCATTTCCGACGACCGTGTCGCCGAACAGGTCCGCCGCGAGCCCGCCTTCCAGGGTGCGCTCGGCCAGTTCGATCGGAATCAGTTCGTGAACGTCCTCATCCAGAACGACATGACCGAGGAGTTCTTCGTCGGCTCGCTCCGCGAGCAGATGGTGCGCACCCAGCTCACCGACGCGCTGACCGCGGGCATCGTCATCCCGAACGCGGTCATCGATGCCGTCTACCGCTACCGCAACGAGCGCCGCGTCGCCGACATGGTGGCGATCCCGGTCGATTCGATCGCCGTGCCGCCGGAGCCGACCGAAGCCGAGATCGCCGCCTACCACGAGGCGAACCCGGAGCTCTTCAGCCGGCCCGAGCGACGCGAGATCACGCTCGCGACGCTCGATCCCGAGGACGTCGCCGGCGGTATCAAGCCGACGGACGATCGTATCCGCGACGCCTACGAGGCGCGCCGGGCGAGCCTGCAGGTGCCGGAGCGGCGCGCGATCCGCCAGGTGCTCGCGCGCGACGAGGCGACCGCCAAGGCGGTGTCGGCCGCGCTTCAGGCCAACCCCTCGCTCGACGAGGCGGTCAAGACCGCGGGCGGCGACAAGGCGACCGTCGCCGATCTCGGTCTCCTCGCCCGCGGCGACGTGCCGCTCGCAGCGCTGGTCGAGCCCGCGTTCGCGCTCGCCCTTGGCACGCCGAGCGCGGCGGTCTCGACGCCGCTCGGCTGGCACATCCTCGTCGTCGACCGGATCGAGCCCGGACATCTGCCGAGCCTCGCCGAGGTGCACGACCAGATCGTCCGCGATCTGGTGCGCGACGAATCGGTCGAGGCGGTGGTCGCGCTCGCCAACAAGTTCGAGGACTCGCTCGGCGCCGGTCAGTCGCTCGAGGTCGCGGCGCAGGCGAACGGCCTCAAGCTCGCCGACCACAAGACGATCGACGCGCAGGGTCGTGACGAGGCCGGCAACCCGCTGCCGACCATCCCCGCCGACCCCCGTTTCCTGTCGAGCGTGTTCGAGCTCGAGTCCGGCCAGTCCTCGACGCTCCGCGAGACCGAGGCCGGCGGGTTCTACATGGTCCGCGTCGACAAGGTGATCCCGCGCGCGCTCCGGCCGCTGGGCGAGGTCCGGGCCGATGTCATCGCCGGTTGGAAGCGCAATCAGCGGCTCGACCAGGCGCGCAAGAAGGCCGACGAGATCGTCGCCGCGATCAAGGACGGCAAGTCGCTCGGCACGGTGGCATCGACGATGGACCTTCGTCTCGTTTCGTCGCGACCGTTCAACCGCTTCGCGCTCGAGCCCGAGATCGGCGTGCCCGCCGCTCTCGCCGCGGCGCTGTTCCGCGTCAAGCCGGGCGAGGCGACGAGCGTGCAGTCCCCCGATGGCTATGTCGTCGGCCAGTTGACGCGGATCGTCGACGCCGACCCGGCGGCCGATCCGTCGGGACGCACCGCGGTGCGCGAGCGGTTGCAGACGACGTTTTCCGCGGAGCTCCTGATCCAGTATGCCGACGAGCTCCGGGCGCGCTACGGCGTCAAGATTGACCGCAACGCGGTCGCCCAGCTTTTCCCGACGTCGTCGCCCTAGTCTTACGCGTCCGCGTCCTTCGGCACGACATAGCCGGTCCGTTCGACCCATGTCCGGTCGGCAAGGACGACCGAGGTCGCGATCTGGCGCTCGGGCACGTTCCAGTAGCGACGGAGCAGGCGATCCTTCGTGCGGTCGCCGACGGCCGTGAACCCGTGCTTCTCGTAGAACACGATCGCCCAGCGCGCGGCCGCCCAGGTGCCGATCAGGACCGGACGCTCGGCGCCGGCGAGGAGGTGACCGAGGAGCGCGCCGCCGATGCCGCGGTTGCGCCGCGCGGTCCGCACATAGGCATGACGGATCAGCATCACGTCGTCGACCGGCTGCGCGCCCATGACGCCGACGAGGCCGCCCGCCTCCTCGTAGCCGGCGAACGCGACGCCGGCCGCGATCTCATGGCGGAGCTCGTCGGCCGGCATATAGGGCTCATGCCAGCGGTCGGCGGGAATGACACCGCGATAAGCGATGGCGGCGTCGTTGATGATGGCGAGTACGGTCTCGAACTCCGCCGGCAGGCGGCACGCGCGGATCATCGGCCTCCGTCTCCACCGCCCGTCGGTCCGTTCGCGCTGCGCGGCCCGGCTTCCCCGAGCACGCGGATCGTTTCGGCCACGGCCACGGGCGGCGGCAGAAGCCGGTCGAGTGGCACCATCACGAAACCGCGGCGCGCGCTCTCGGCGAGCCAGGTCTCGATCCCGGAGAGCGCGACGTCGCGGCCCTGCGCGACCGCGACGGCGCGGCCGTTGCGGGTGGCGATCTCCTCGGTGCGCCTCAGCGCGGCTTCGACATAGTCCGCCGTCTCCTCGTTGTCGAGCACGACGTCGCGGGCGAGGACCGGCATCCCGATCTCGCGCGCCGCGGACACCCCGAGCGATGGCGGGATCGCGAGCAACCGGATCGGGGTCGATACGGTGATCGCGCTCGGCGGCACGGATGCCTTGACGCTCGTCGGCGTCAACATCGACAATCTCACAGCGGCCAACTTCATGTTCGCGCCTTGATCGGCCCGGAGTCCGAGGCGACGCCACCGGCGGCCTAGGGGCCGCCGGTTCTTTTTCATACCCGCCCGAGCCTCGTTTGCTATAAGAGCCACCCGTCGGGAAACCGCGCGGTGGCGTGATGTCGGGCGACATGAACGATCTCAAGGCCCTGATCGGCCGCATTGCGTCGGGCGCGCGCCTGACGCAGGCCGAGGCCGAAGGCGCCTTCGACATCATCATGTCGGGCAACGCGACGCCGGCGCAAATCGGCGGCTTCCTGATGGCGCTCCGCGTGCGGGGCGAGACGGTCGACGAGATCACCGGCGCCGCACGCGTCATGCGGGCCAAGGCGCTGAAGATCGCGGCGCCGGCGGCGGCGATCGATGTGGTCGGCACCGGCGGTGATGCCTCGGGCAGCCTCAACATCTCGACCGGGGCTGCGATCGTCGTCGCCGGCGCCGGCGTTCCGGTCGCCAAGCATGGCAACCGCGCCCTCTCCTCCCAGTCCGGTGCCGCCGATGTCCTCAAGGCGCTCGGCGTCAACCTCGATGCCGACTTCGCGCTCGTCGAGCGGGCGATCGCCGAGGCCGGCATCGGGTTCATGATGGCGCCGCGACACCACAATGCGACGCGCCATGTCGCGGGCCCCCGCGTCGAGCTCGGCACGCGGACGATCTTCAACATCCTCGGGCCGCTGTCGAACCCGGCCTCGGTGCGCCGGCTTCTCGTCGGCGTCTATGCGCGCGACTGGGTCGAGCCGCTGGCGCGTGTCCTCGGCAATCTTGGCGCCGAGCGGGCCTGGGTGGTGCATGGCTCGGACGGGCTCGACGAGCTCACCACGACGGGGGCTTCCTATGTCGCCTCGCTCGATCGTGGCCGCATCGAGACCTTCGAGGTTCACCCGCGCGATGCCGGTCTTCCGACCGCGACGCCGGCCGATCTCATGGGCGGTGATGCCGCCTACAACGCGGCGGCCATGACGGCGCTCCTCGCCGGCGCGCCCGGGCCCTATCGCGACGTCGTAGTCTACACCGCCGCCGCCGCCCTCGTCGTTGCCGGCGCGGCCGCCGATCTCCGCGACGGCGTGGCGAGAGCCGCGGCCTCGATCGACGACGGCCGTGCCCGGGCGGCGCTCGAGCGCCTCGTCGCGATCAGCAATGCCGGCCCGGCGCCGGCCGGCAAATAGACAGGGAGCGTGGTCAATGGCGAGCGCGCTCGAGCGGATCTGCGCCGACAAGCGTCGCCATGTGGCGGCGCGGAAGCGGATCGCATCGCCCGAAGCGATCGAGGACGCGGCACGCGCCGCGCCGCCGCCGCGTGGCTTCCTCGCGGCGCTCCGCCGCGCGATCGCCGCGCGGGGCTTTGGCCTGATCGCCGAGGTCAAGCGCGCATCGCCGAGCAAGGGGCTGATCCGCGCCGACTTCGATCCGGCCAAACTCGCGCGCGCCTATGAGCAAGGCGGCGCGGCGTGTGTCTCGGTATTGACCGACGCGCCCTATTTCCAGGGCGAGGACGCCGACCTCGTCGCGGCGCGCACGGCGGCCGCGATCCCGGTGCTGCGCAAGGACTTCATGCTCGATCCGTACCAGATCGCCGAAGCCCGCGCGCTCGGGGCCGATTGCGTCCTCCTGATCCTCGCGGCGCTCGACGATGACACCGCAAAAGAGCTTGAAATCAAGGCAATGTCGTTCGGTATGGATGTTCTGATAGAGGTTCATGATGCGGCCGAGCTCGATCGCGCGCTTCGCCTCAAATCTCCATTGGTGGGGGTGAACAACCGTGATCTCAAGACGTTGAAGACCGATCTTGGGACGACGAGAGCATTGGCGCGGCACGTGCCGCCCGACCGCCTCCTGGTCGCCGAGAGCGGCCTCTACACCGCGACCGATCTTGCCGAGATGGCCGCGCTCGGCGCACGCTCGTTCCTGATCGGTGAAGCGCTGATGCGCGAGCCCGATGTCGAGGTAGCGACCCGCTCGCTTCTCGACGGCACGTCGGCGCTCCGCCGACCCGGTTCGCCTGAGGAGTGGTCGCGATGAAGCGTCTCAGCCATCTCGATGCCAAGGGCAAGGCCGCGATGGTCGATGTCGCCGACAAGGCCGTGACGCGGCGGACGGCGACGGCCAAGGGGACGGTCCACATGGCAGCGGCGACGCTCCGCCTCGTCATGGAAGGCGGCGTCAAGAAGGGCGACGTGCTCACCGTCGCGCGGCTCGCCGGCATCATGGCCGCCAAGCGCACCGCCGAGTTGATCCCGCTCTGCCACCCGCTGCCGCTCGAGGCGATCGACCTCGACCTCGCCTGCGACCCGGCACGGAGCGCGGTTGACATCACGGCGACCTGCCGCACGACGGGAAAGACCGGCGTCGAGATGGAGGCGCTCACCGCGGTCTCGGTCGCGGCGCTCACGGTCTATGACATGTGCAAGGCGGTCGACCGCGGCATGTGGCTCGCCGACATCCGGCTCACGCACAAGGCCGGTGGCAAATCCGGGACCTTCGAGACAAGCTGATGATCGCGGTCGAGGAAGCGGTCGAACGGATCGTCGGCGCGCTCGCGCCGTTGCCCGCCGAGCAGGTCGCGCTCGCCGAAGCGCTCGGGCGCGTGCTCGCGGCCGATGTCCTGGCACGCCGCAGCCAGCCGCCGGTCGACGTCTCGGCGATGGACGGCTATGCGGTTCGCGCCGCCGATGTCGCGACGCTTCCGGCCGAGCTCCGCCTCGTCGGATACGCCCCGGCCGGCGGCTCCTATGATGGCCTCGTCGGGGCCGGCGAGGCGGCGCGCATCTTCACCGGCGCGCCGGTGCCCGAGGGCGCCGACACCATCGTGATCCAGGAGAACACCAAGGCCGATGGCGATCGGGTGCGGGTCGTCGACGGCAAGGCGCCGGTCGGGCGTTTCATCCGCAAGGCCGGGCTCGACTTCCGCACCGGCGATCCCCTCCTCCGCGCCGGCCGGGTGCTGACGGCGCGCGATGTCGGTCTCGCCGCGGCGATGAACGTGCCGTGGCTCCGCGTCCACCGCCGGCCGCGCATCGCGATACTCGCGACCGGGGACGAGATCGTCATGCCGGGCGAGCCGATCGGGCGCAACCAGATCGTGAGCTCGAACGCGCTCGCGCTCGCGGCCTTCATCACTGCCGCCGGCGGCGTCGCGCTCGACCTCGGCATCGCGCCCGACGATGCCGCTGCGCTCAAGGCGATGGCTGCCGGCGCGCACGGCGTCGACATGCTGCTGACGAGCGGTGGCGCCTCGGTCGGCGATCACGACCTCATCCAACGCGTCCTCGGCGAGGTCGGTCTCGAGGTCGACTTCTGGAAGATCGCGATGCGCCCCGGAAAGCCCCTGATCTTCGGGCGCATCGGCGAGACGCCGCTCCTCGGGCTTCCCGGCAATCCGGTGTCGGCCCAGGTGTGCGCAACGATCTTCCTGTGGCCGGCGATCCGCCGCCTGCTGGGCACCGCAGCCGACGAGTCCCGGATCGTGACCGCGCGGCTCGGGCGCGATCTCGCCGCGAACGACGAGCGCGAGGACTATCTCCGCGCCGCGCTCGCCCGCGAGCGTGACGGCACACTCGTCGCCACGCCGTTCGCGGTGCAGGACTCCTCGATGTTCGCGACCATGGCGCGCGCCGATGGCCTGGTCATCCGCAAGCCCTTCGCCCCGCCCGCCATGGCCGGTGAGGCCGTGGCCGTGCTGCCGCTCACCGGCAGCGTCGTCAGCATCTGAGCGAACGCCCTCACGCACATGCTTGACCCGATTCTGGAACTTTAGTAGAACACATATGTTTTGGTTTTGTTCTACTCCTAGTGGATGACTGGACAGGCTCGATCAAGATGCTGACCCCCAAACAATACGAGTTGCTGCGCTTCATCCATGCCCGCCTCGCCGCGCGTGGCGTGCCCCCCTCGTTCGACGAGATGAAGGATGCGCTTCGGCTGAAGTCGAAATCCGGGATCCATCGGCTCATCACCGGGCTCGAGGAGCGGGGCTTCATCCGCCGCCTGCCCCACCGTGCCCGCGCGCTGGAGGTTCTCAAACTGCCGGAGAACCAGCACGACGGGCGACGCGCCGGCGCGGCCCCGTTCGCGCCGACCGTGATCGAGGGCAATTTCCGGCCGGCGATCGCCGGCGCCCAGATCGCGGCCGAGGCGGAGACGGTGGATTTACCCCTCTATGGACGCATCGCCGCGGGCTCACCGATCGAGGCGCTGCGCGATCCGAGCCGCACCATCGGCGTGCCGGCGAGCCTCCTCGGACCTGGCGAGCACTACGCTCTCGAGGTCAGCGGCGATTCGATGGTCGATGCCGGGATCATGGACGGCGACATCGCGCTGATCCGGCGCGAGGACGAGGCCGACAACGGCACCATCATCGTGGCGCTCGTCGATGACAACGAGGTGACGCTGAAGCGGTTGCGGCGGAAGGGCGCCTCGATCGCGCTCGAGCCCGCGAACCCGTCGCACGAGACGCGCATCTTCGGCCCCGATCGGGTCAAGGTCCAGGGACGGCTGGTCGGCCTGTTCCGCCGCTACTGACCGTGGCGCCCGCTACAGGCGCTAGCTCTAGGTGCTCGCTATAGGCGCTCGTTGCGCCGATCGGGCCGCGTCGACCATGGCCGGGCACCGCGCCGCGCCGCGACCGTCTCGACCCGAAGCCCGTCGCGCGTCGTCCAGACGGCGTGCGTGCCTTCGCGCCATAGCCGGCCGCCGTCGATCAGGAGCCCCGGTCGCGGGCAATCCCGCCGCCGCACGAAGGCGAATGTCACGAGGCGATCGGCGCTCCGGCAGGAGAGCGCGAGCGCCCGCTCGTCGCGGACGATCGTGACGGTGCGTGTTCCGAGCGCGTAGGTGCAGACGCCGTCGTCGCACGCGAGCCGGCCGTCCGCCGCGCGCACCGCCACCATGCGCCGGTTGCCGTCGACCAGCATGTCGGGCGGGTCGGCGAAGGCGAGGCTCGCGAATCCGGCCGCCACCGCGGCAAGCCCGAGATGGCGCCAGCGCGCCTGCCAGAGGCAGAACCACAAGCCGCCGATCACGATCAGCACGAAGCCGAGATCGGGCATGGTCGGGATCACCCAGACAGCGCCCGGCCACGCGGCGACCATGTGCGCGGTCTCGATCACGACGGCGACACCCCAACCCATCGGGACCAGCGCGAGATCCTCGATGCCGAATGGCATCAGCCCGCCGGCGATCACCGCCCACGGCATGATCCAGAACCCGCTCACCGGCACGGCAATCATGTTGGCCGCGATGCCGTAGAGCTGGATGCGGTTGAAATGGACCATGCCGAAGGGCGTGGTCGCGAGCCCGGCGACGAGGCTTGTCGCCGCGGTCAGCGCGACTAAAGCCCGATCCGCCGCGCGAGGCTCGCGTCGCGATGGAGCGTCGCGAGATGCGGGCGGAGGGCCTCGAAGGCGGCGATCAGGCCGATCACGGCGGCGAACGAGAGCTGGAAGCTCGCGCTGACCAGGCTCTCGGGCGCGATCACGAGAACGACGAGCGCGGCGAGCCCGACCGAGCGCATCGAGAGCGCGGTGCGGTCGATCAGCACGGCGAGAAGGACGATCGCGATCATCACGAAGGCGCGCTGCGCCGGCACCGAGGCGCCCGAGACCTCGAGATAGGCGAAGCTCGCGGCGAGCGCGCCGATCGCGGCCCATTTCTTGATCGGGAAGCGGAGCGCGACGAACGGGATCGCGGCGAGGAGGACGCGCAGCGCGACGAGCACGATGCCGGCGACGAGGCTGAGATGAAGGCCCGATATCGACAGGAGATGCGCGAGCCCGGAATCGCGCATCGCCGCGTTGACGTCGGCCGGGATTGCGGCGCGGTCGCCGGTGACGAGCGCGGCGGCGACGGCGCCGGCGCCGGGGTCGTCGATCCCGGCCCGGATGCGCGCGGTCGTCGCGCGGCGAAGCTCGGCGAGCCAGATCGCGTAGGATCTCCCCTCGTCCGCCGGCGGATCGACCGTCGGGCGGCCCAGCGCATAGCCAACCGCCCCGATCCGCTCGAACCAGGCCGCGCGCGCGAAATCGTGGCCGCCGGGAAGCGCCGGGCCGGGCGGCGGCATCAACGCGGCGCGGACGACGATGTAATCGCCGGGGTGGATCGGATCGGCGAGGCGGCGGACGCCGAGACGGATGCGCTCGGGTGTCCGGCCCGGCGGCAGATCGGCGATGGTGACACGGTCGAGGAGGAGGCGGACGCCCTCCTGGCGCGCCTCGACCTCGAGCACGCGTCCACCGACATCGACCGCGCCGAGCCGCCGGTCGAGGACGGGTGCCGCGACGCTCGCGGCGTGGAACTGGACGATGAGAAAGCCGGCCGCCGCGACCGCGACGGCGACCGTGGCGAGCGCCTCGGTACGCGGCCAGCGGAGGAGCGCGATGGTGGCGGCGAGGAAGAGGACGACCGCCGCCGGCCATGCGGCCGGCTCGTGGTCGAGGGAGAAATAAAGCGCAATGCCGGCGCCGAACGCGACTGGAAGCCAGAGGATCAGCCGCGGGCGGTCCTCGGCCGCGGACGCGGCGACCACCCGCGCGAGTCCTGCGGCCGCGCCGCCTAGGGTCTGGACTCATTTGCTCCAGTAGATGAGGGCGGCGGCGAGGAAGGCTGCGCTGAGATAGTTTGCGGCGAGTTTGTCGTATCTGGTTGCGATGAGCCGCCAGTCCTTGAGACGACACCA
>Ga0194132_10006351_pt1 | contig 18374 bp, 15 predicted proteins | sample TA2KigOf80mmetaG_FD_148612 | JGI IMG/M metagenome (GOLD analysis project Ga0194132, IMG submission 148612) | Freshwater microbial communities from Lake Tanganyika, Tanzania - TA2015054 Kigoma Offshore 80m | ecosystem: Environmental > Aquatic > Freshwater > Lake | place: Tanzania: Lake...
TCCAGCTGCTCCGGAACCTCAATCACCATCTTGCCCATGCCTCACCCTCCCTTATCTATCTACACAACACTTCCGCAGCTTGTTGTACCAGATTTCACCGGATTTGTCCAGGATGAGAGCCACACTCGGGAATAGCAACCTGTCCGGCAGCCTGGATCTCGCCGGCTAGCGCTGCACATGCCCGCTGGGAGCGCGCTGCGATGGCAACTCTAGAGCCGGCTTTGGCCAAGGCCAGGCTGACGGCGCGGCCCAGCCCTTTGTAGCCACCGGTCACGACCGCCACTTTGTCCTTTAAGTCGGGATACATCGTGCCTCCCACTCAGGCGAGAAAGTCTCGCGACTCGATCAGGCGGCCTTCCTCGAGTGGATCGGGCTTGATGACTTTGAGCAATTCGGTCTTCAGCTTGTCCACTTGCGTGGGTTGGAGGTTCGGCATCGGCTGCATGGTGGCGCCGTAATCGTAACCCAGCAGGTTCAAGAAAGCGTAGGTGGCAGCCGTGAAGTCGAACAGGCCTTGCACCGCCACGACCCGGCACACACCCTGACTGATGCGATTCGCCTCGGCGAGATCTCCTCGTTGAAAAGCGTTGTAGATCTCGACGTAAGGGCCAGGCATGAAATTCTGGCTCGCCCCTACCGTACCGTGATAGCAGTCCAAAGCCAGCCCCGCCAGGAGGACTTCTTCCATGCCCGTCAGAATCGAAACATCGGGACAGCGCTGAAGGATCTCGACCGCTTTGAATGTGTCGACGTCGGAGAACTTGATGGCCGATAAAGGAACGTGTTCGCAGAGTTCGACGAGCTGGGATGCGTCGAGCGACACTTTGGTCAAGCCAGGGACGTGATAGTAGGCCATCGGCAGTTCTGCAGCCTCGCGCAACGCCCTCAGGTAAGCAGCATTGTTCGCCGCGGCCCCAGGATAGATCAAAGGAGGAAGAGCGCTGACACCGCTAGCTCCCGCGCTTCTGGCGTGCCTGGCCAGATCGAGACCCTCTTTGAAAGCCAGGGCTGAAACCAGCGCCAGGACCGGAACCCGCCCAGCCACAATCTGGAGCACTCGTTCAAGCTGTCTCTTGCGCTGGGCGATGTCCAAATACACGCAGCAGCCTGTAGCTCCGTTTACCCAGAATCCAGACACTCCGGCGCGAATACAGTCGTCGATATGACGTTCCAAACCACCCTCAATTAGCTCTCCATAGCCATTCAGCGGCGCAGGCAAAGCGACCAGGACGCCTCGCAGTTTTTGCATCGAATCCGCCTTCCCGCCGGCCTTCACTGAGCTCTGAGGTACCCGGACCGAGGTCGCATTGTAAATTCACTCAAAAGCCATTGGTAAAGATATTTTGGTGTCCTGGTTGAACCACGCGGGTCCCGAGAAAAGAGAAGACATAGGGTCTCGCGTCAAAACGTCGTGGCTCGTTGTCGCTTCGTGGAGCCCTTGCTGACGCGCGGGTACGATCTTGCGCGAACCGGGCTCTTCAGCCCGACGGCAAGCGAGGGCCCAGATTTGACAGAACGCTGCAGGAGAGCAGGCGCGATTTGAATATCGATCGATATCCTGCCAGAGTTACGGGGTGAGCACTTCATTCCTAATGAGGGAGGTCTGCAATGAAACGAACGATGCATGATCAAGTGGCGGTTGTAACCGGAGCGGGTCAGGGACTTGGGCAGGCAATTGCGGTCCGGCTTGCGGAGGAAGGTTGTCATGTGGCCGTCGTGGACATCAACCAGCTGCTCGCCGAGAAGGTCGCTGGCCAAGTCGGGTCGCTCGGTCGGAAGGCTCGCGTCTTCATCGCCGACATGTCTGTCTGGGACGCAGTCGCCGATCTGGCACGACAGGTAGTCGAGATTTTCGGCCAGGCCGACATTTTGATCAACAACGTAGGTTGGCCGTGCCCGGGCGGGCCAATTCAAGAACAGTCGGTTGCGGTGTGGGAGAAATCGATGCTTCTCAACCTGACCACCCAGTTCTTCGGCTGCAAAGCCTTTGTGCCGCACATGGTGGGTCGCGGCTATGGAAGAATCGTCAACGTCTCTTCCATGGCTGGCAAGGAGGGCAATCCCAACCTGATTCCTTATTCGGCAGCGAAGTCGGGCGTCATTGGCCTGACCAAAGCGCTCGGGAAGGAGCTTGCCACCACGGGCGTCCTGGTCAACTGTATCTGTCCTGCCGTCATCGAGACCGAGGGAGCGAAGCTGGTCGGCGCCGAAACGCAGAAAATGCTGATCAGTAAGATTCCCATGGGACGTATGGGCCGACCCGAGGAAGTGGCTGCTCTGGTCGCGTACCTGTCGAGCCCAGACTGCTCTTTTTCAACAGGAGCCGTTTACGACATCTCGGGAGGCCGCGCAACCTACTGACTGGTTCTGAACCCCAGATGCAACGATCTCAAGCCGCAGAGCTGCGCACGGCGCAGGTGCGCGCGCTCGCGATGTGTGCCCCAGCCTGCGACGGTAAGCGAGGGCCCAGATTTGACGGCACGCTGCAGCAGAGCGCATCCCCAGTCCACGTAGCGCAGATCCCGCGTCTTGTGCGGGTCTGCGGCAGTAAAACTCGCGGCTCGCCTTTGCCAAGGTTCATGACCGCACTGGCACGAATCCTGCTTCGCGCACGGGCCTTCAACCTGCGTCTGTTCTAAACCACGGCCTCTGCCAGATCGCAACACTTCAAGCCGCAGACCTGCACACGGCGCAGGTCTGCGCCACAGGTGCGGCGCTCAAGTTCGGTGGCGCGCAAGGAGAACGTCGTGGTGCGAGTTCTGCACTCAGCAGCATCGCCATTCTACGCAGCGCAGATCCCGGGATGGCACTAGTACGTTGCGTCAGGTTCCAGCGGGTACAGGGGTCGGCGACGGTAGCGGTAGGAAAAAGCCTTCGGGTTGACACAGGTCGAACCCGGTGTGTCCACCAGGATCAATTGGCCCGCGATGGGTTCGTAGGCGGCACGGGGAGCGACAACACCTTTGGCGATGAGGATGTCTTTTTTTTCAGGCTTGATGCCCAAGCTCAGGATCTGCTCCAGGCTCAGCGGCGCCATGCGGAGGCTGGTGAGCACAAAGATGTGCAGCTCGGGCGTCTCTACCACTGCAGAGACCCCTTGATCGTACTGCCCCCATCCACCATGGCGGACTTGAGTCTCGGTGTAGAGACCATCGGAAACGAGCCGCACCTGGCCACGAATGCGCAGCGGTTCGCCGTGCAGGCGATCGGTCTTGCCACCGACGGCCAGCTCGACTTGCTGGCGGACACCGGCTTGAATACAAGCCTTCACGGCCTCGGGGTCGTACAGAATCACCAGCGCGTTTGGCACGTTCTGCTTCAAGACTTCCGCCATCAAGTGGGTTGAGTCACCAGGGCTGCCGCCTCCAACATTGTCGCCAACATCCATCAGAACAACTGGACGCTTCGATGAGCGACGGGCTTCGGCAACGGCTTGCTGCGGACTGGGCAACTCGCCTTGGAATTCTTCCCGGCGGTCCCAGGCTCGTCGCGCCATCCAGCGGGCAGCCTTTTGCGCCAGCTCTCGATCGCCGTCAGCCACTGCCACAAACGAGGCACCCATTTCGGCGACGTCCGCATAGTAGAAACCCATCGCCACGCTGGCCGAAAGAATGCCCTGCCACTGGAGCACCGTCTGCACATCGTCATACAGGCTCTTTGCCGGTAATTCTGGCGTGTGTTGTTTGGAAATATTGATCAACAGTGGCGGCGTTTCGAGTGCCTGAACTGGCCGAGCTTCTCCCGACAGGGTCCTTGCCATCAGCGCCGCGGCTTCCAGACCGCGCTCGTATTGGTCCAAGTGTGGGTTGGAGCGGTAGGCCACGGTCGCGTCGGCAAACCGGATCATCGCATCCGAGACGTTAGCATGCAGATCCAGCGTCGTGATCATGGGCGTTTCAGGTCCAAGCACCTCTCGCAGACCTCGGGTGATCTCGCCGTCGGCGTCTCGATACGTCTCGGAAACAGTCGCCCCATGAAGCGCAACCAGGAGCCCATCGAGAGGCATGGCTGATCGAAGCGCATTGATCAATCGCGACAACAGCGCTTCGAAAGCACCGCTCTGAATCGTTCCACTCGGAATGGCATAGGTAGCCAGCAGCGGCACCGCTTGAAAACCATGGAGTTTCGCTCCCTCCAGTAAACCGCTGAGCTCGTGCCGTCCGCCGGTCCAGCGGTCGAGCAGCGCCTGGCCTTCGGTCAAACTGCCACGTTCGAAGTGCTCGAAGGTCGTGGGCACTTCAAGGAACGTATTGGATTCGTGAAGCAGTCCGGCAATGCCGACGCGATGACGTTTCATTTCGGTTTCCTCAACGACCTTCAACCCGCTCTCGCCTGCTCGGTGGCTCCCCAGCCGTCGAATTCCTTCATCCAATCGTCCGGGAACTTCATTTCCACGGCGGCCACTGCGTTGTCCAGATGACCCAGGCGCCTGGCGCCGACGAGCAGCGACGTGATACCTGTCTTGCGAGCAGCCCACGCCATGGCTAGTTGAACCATCGGGATGTTCACCTGCTCGGATTTGCGTCGCAGCTTCTCGACCAGTTCGAAGTTGCGGTCCTTGAAGTAAATGTCGGCATGTCCAGGAATCACGTCAAAACGCGAACCTTTTGGAACGGCTGCTGTCGCCGACGGGTACTTTCCACTCAGAAAGCCAGCTGCCAACGGGCTGTACGCAACCACACCGATGCGCTCCTTGGCGCAGAGCGGCAGCAGGTCCGATTCAATCTCACGCGCAACCAAGCTATAAGGAGGTTGCACCACTTCGGGCCTGGCGAGGGTGCGGCGCTCTGCAATCTCGAGGCACTGAGCCAGCTCGGGCCCGTTGAAGTTGCTGCAACCGTAAGCCCGTACTTTGCCTTGCTCCACAGCACGCGTCATGGCCTCGATGCCTTCTTCCAAGGGTGTCTTCGCATCGAAGGAATGAAACAGATAGAGGTCAATCCAATCGGTCTGCAACCGCTTCAGGCTGGCTTCCAGTGCCTCTTGCACACGCTGCTTCGTCGAGTTGGTTGTGATCTTCGTTTGAAGCACTACGCGAGAGCGAGCCCCGGTCTCTTTGAGCCAGCGACCGATCGTGATTTCCGACGAATGCATCTCAGAGGAAACCTCTCGGACATCCTCCACACCCAGCACAGTTTTGCGGTACCGCTGGGCATTGCCTCCGCCATAGGCTTCCGCTGTGTCGAACAAGTTCATGCCTCGATCCAGCGCCCCGGACATGATGCCGAACGAAGCTTTCTCGTCGATTTCCCGGCCAAAAGTGACACAACCCAATCCCAGCTGGCTGACCTGAATGCCCGTCATCCCTACCTGTCGATTTTCCAATGGACTCCTCCTGGCCTAGTCTAGAACCGGCCGACATAAGTGTGGCCCGTTCGCGCTCTGCCCCGTGGTTCTCCGCCCGAGCCGTAGAACGCGCCTCGCAGATAGTGGAAAGCGATATCGGCAACGGCGTGGGGCAAAGGCGCAACTTCCTGGTACTCATCGCTAACCGTGTCGTAGCGATAGACCCGCCTTTCGAATTGCCCTGCCTGCGGAATGCTGGGATCGGAAGGTGTCGGGCTCGCGAAACCGGCAAACAAGAAGATGATGCGGTCGTCGGGAGAACTGGCACTCCAGGCTCGCACCGGGGCAGGCGCATCTTTCAGGCGCGTCCAACGGTCCGATGACGGGTCGTACCGGTAAGCCGACGCCAGGTTGTGTATGCCCTGGCTATCCGAGTAGCAACCGCCGAAGACGTAAATACTTCCTTTGCAAGCCGCAACTGCATGGATCGCCCGGCCTTCGCCAGGAATCGGAGCCAGCGTCTTCCACTGAGGATGCTTTTCGGACAAGCCGACCGATAGAAGCGACCGAGTTGCCGTCGAGAGGTCGTTCGCGTTCTCGGAGCCCGCGATCAAATACAAGCGATCGCCGGCAACAACGGCCTTGGCATAGCAGCGGTCCGCCGGAAGCGGCGTGAACTCGCTCCAACCGTATTTCCCGGCTTGCTTCTCGAGTCGATAGCCTGCTCGGTCCGGTTTCTCGGGCCCGGCCCCACCGAGAACGTAGAATGTTTCCTGGAAAGTCGCCGACGCACCATAGGCCAGGAGGCGTGGAAGAGGCGGCAATTTCTCCCACGTATCCCGGCTGGGATCATAGGCGACGACCTCGTCGAGCCAGAGTTTTTGGTTGTCCTTCCAGTAGGTGCCCCCGGCCAAAACCAGTTTCCCATCAAGGATGCCTGAGGCATACCCTCCCTTGGGCAGCGGGAGATCTTTGCCCTGGGTCCAGCGCAAAATGGATGAGGCTGCCGTGAAAGTCACAAGAAGTCCGGAGAGAATCGCTATCGTTTTACAGACACGCTTCATCACATCGTCCGAAGAGGCAGTCGCCACGGCCAACCCTCCGGCCAGAGTCATGTACTCCAAAGTAGCGGCCGCAAGCCTGCCGCACCGCAACCCCGGGTTGCCGCCTGAAAGGGCAATCATCTTTTCTGGAAAGGTGCCGCGCCGTCAAGTTGCATTTTGAGGCCGGATTTCTTGGCCGCACCAGCAACGTCGACGTCTGTATCAAGCACTTCGTGCATGCGATGCGCGGCTGACTTCCCTGGCGGCTTTGACTATAATCCCCGGCGCGGAAGCGTTGTCATTTCACGTACAGGAGAAAATCATGAACCGTCGCCTGAAGTTGCTGGTCCTTGGGCTGCTGATTCCCGCTGTGGTCGAGGCCGCCAGGGTGAACGTTCAGTTTGTCGACCACGAGAACAAGCCGCTGGCGAACGTGGAATCGAAGATCGTGGACTCTGTGGCCAAAGCGGAGAAAGCCCGCAAATCAGACAAGAAAGGCAAATTGGAGTTCGATAAGCTGGCCGCCGGGGAATATACCGTCTTGGCCCAAAAGGAAGGCTACCTTCAGTCGGCGAAAGACTCGGTCGAAGTGGCTGACAAAGATGTCGACTTGACCGTGAGACTGGTTTCGTTGGACGTGCTCAAGAAACTGGAAGCGGAGGGTAACGCCAAGTTCCAGGAACGAAATTTCGCTGCAGCCATCGAGAAATACATCGAAATCGCTCGTCTGGCCGAGAACAGCCCGATGGCCTTCGCCAACATGGCTCGGGCGTATGGCATGTCGCGCCAGCGCGACAAGGCGGCTGAAGCAGCCCGAAGAGCCGCGGCCCTCGATCCAGCTAACTTCAGCCAAATCGAGAAGCAAGTCGTGAGCGTCACCAGCTTTGAAGATGGGAAGGACCTGCTCGAAAAAAAGGAATTTGCCAAAGCGGTCCAGGCGTTCACCGACTGCGTGCAGGCCGACCCCACGATTGCTGAAGCCTTTGTGGGACTGGCCCTCTCGTATGGCAATCAACGCAAGTACCCCGAAGCACTCAAGAACATTCAAGAGGCGCTTCGGCTCAGGCCGGGCGACCAGGGCTTTCTCGACATCGAAAAAACTCTTAAGCACAACGCGGCGATCACCGCCAAGTAAGCAGCCAGCCCTAATCCCGTGAGAGTCGAACTGAAACAGACGAAGCGCCGCCTGGCCAGCCGGCGACGATTCCTGCAGCGCATGGGCGCAGTCTCGCTGCTCGCGCCTCTCAAACCTTCCGCCTTCGCGGCGCCTCCGACGGACGGAGGTATCAGCAAGACAGAAGCTCTGAAGGCTTTCGAGCCTCGAGGATGGAAGCCTCACACGCTCAGGCAAGGTGACGGCAAAGAGGGCTGGATCGTTCGGAGCGCAGAGATTCAGTTCCATCACTACTCGGACGGAACTACGCCAGTCCACCCGATGCCAGGGCAAGGAATCTGGCCGTTTGGCGTGGCCCAGATGGACAATGGCGAGGTTGCATTATTGGCCAGCTGGGACGCCAGCCACGATCAGTCGCACGGCAATCAGGCCCCGTGCCGGGACTTCGAAAGCCCAGTGGCCTGCGAAAAACCCATGATCGCTTTCAGCCGCGATGGAGGGAAGACCTGGACAGATTTTCAGAGGATCAGGGGCGGGGAGGGCCGCCCCGTCATGTTGACCTATCTGGGCAAGGGAAACCTGCGCTTCCTGTCGGATCGGGTCATGCCGATCCTCCAATACTTCAGCAGCGACTATGGGCGCACCTGGGAAAGCAGCCCGTTTCAGCTGACGTCTGCCGGCCAAACTTTCATGCCTTGCGACGGCAACACCTGGGTCGACCGGGATGCCCGTGGGATCGCTACCAGAATCGGCGAGATCGGGTATGTCTATCCCGGCGAGCCGTCGGTCGGGATGCTGCGTTGGTCTGAGGACGGCGGACGAACCTGGGGAAAGGAAATCATCCCAAGCCAGTGGCGCTGGCAGGAGAACTATGGAGGCAAGACCTACACGCGCGCAACGAGCGAGGGCTCTCTGGTCCGGGCAGCCAACGGTTGGCTGGTGGCGGCCCTGCGAACGACGCCCCACCCCCTCCTGTTAGCTCTTGAGAATGGAGGTTTGGATGGCGCCGGCATTTCCATCTCGAAGGACAACGGCGCCACGTGGTCCAGAGTGAAGATTCTGTTCGAAGCCGGGCGGCATCACGCGCACTTCTTGAGACAGACGAACGGCGATCTCGTCATGACCTACATCGTGCGCCAGGACGTGCAGAACGGCAAACTCGCCAGCTATCGCCGCGGCTGCGAGGCCGTCGTCAGCCACGACCATGGCCAGACCTGGGATGTGGCGCGCCGATACATCCTGGATGAGTTTGCCTACTCAAATGGCCTGCCTCTGAGCACGGCAACGGGCCATCTCTTCTCGACCCTGCTCGACGACGGCCACATTCTCACCTGCTACGGGCAATATCCTTCAAAAGGCGCTTGCCTCATCCGCTGGAAACCGGCCAGCAGTTAAGCATCGACCCGCCCCAGACTCACTTCTTGCACTCCAAAGCCACCTCGCTCAGAAGGGCGGAATTCCCTCCGTCTGGCGAAGTCAGGACAGCCCGATACTGCAGCCAGCGCTGATCACGTCCGACCCCAACCAATGCAGCCCCCGACTGGGTGTAGTACGAAGCCGCTCCTTCCGGACCGGACCAGCCGGCGTTTTCGAGCCCTGCGCGCGTGGTGGCGCTACGCACCTGAAACTTGACTCCAGTTCCAAGCTTCGTCTCGGCTTTCCACTCCAGCCGCGCGAAGGCGGTTCCTTGTGGAGCCTCGAGCGGAGCCGACAGATAGTCCCATTCGTACTTTCGGTGGTAGATATTGCCAGCGTCGACCATGGCGTCCAGGTGCACGCCGATCGTCGGCAGATGGGTCCGGTTCGAACGGGAATAGCCTTTCTCGCTTCCCCAGTAGATGTTCGTGCCCGCCGCATGATCGAAATCGATCTGATGATTCGAGACCACCAGATCTACCCAACCGTCGCGGTTCAAGTCCAGCGCGTCGATCGCTGATGACGACTTGGCATCGAGCAGCGTGCGGCGCTTCGCGCTGAAGTTCCGGCCTCCATCGCCCCAGTAGATCATCGCAGGCAGGTCGCGGGTGGTATCGGATTTGTAGTTGGTCAACGCGATATCGAGATGGCCATCGCGGTTGAAGTCGGCGACGGTCGCGTCGAGCGTCGTGAAGCCTTCGACGCCGGTTCGCGCTGCGGTCGAAAAGCCCTCAGCGCTACCCCAATAAATGAATGCCAACGAGTTCACGCTTCGCTTGTTCGCATCCAGTCCGGCCGTAAAGACCACGTCCAGCCAGTCGTCACGGTCCAGGTCGGCAACCACAGCGTGGGGCGCGCCGTTGGCCTCGAGTTTCGTAACCTTGCTGGGCGCGTATCCCGTCTGGCTTCCCCACCAGATCTCCGAATACGCAGAATTCGCCACGGGGAAGATCAAATCGAGGTAGCCATCTTTGTTCACATCGGCGACCGCGTTCGATTCGATTCCGGGTCCCGACAGCTCGATCGTGTCTGTCCGCGCCTGCTTGAAGCGAGCCGCGTTCCCCCAAACGATGATGCCTCGCGCCCGTTTTTCTCCAGCCGCTGCGGGGATGCCAAAAACGATGTCGAGATAGCCGTCCCGATTGAGATCGGCGACGCAGTGGCTCATCGGAGACTGAACCGGCAGTTCCGAGCGGCTCTCTTTGGCATAGCCCGCCTGGCTGCCCCACCAGACGAAGGCCTTTCGCTCCAGCATCAGCACAATGTCGGCATGGCCATCGTCGTCCAGATCCGCAACGCTGTGTTCCATATCGCCGCCCGGTTCGAGGAGCGAAACGGAGGCGTTGGAATAGTGGTGATCCTGGTTTCCCCAAAAGATAACCGAAGGAAGGACGCTCCCGCCGCTCAGGTGGCTGACCAGCAGAATATCGAGCTTGCCATCGCCGTTGAGGTCTGCCACGCCGCAGCCAACCGTGCCGAATCCCTGGAGGTCGCTGCGCCGGTAAACCGCAAACCCGTTCGCTGCTCCCCAATAGATCTGCGATGGAACATCCCGGCTTTCGGCGTCGTGCGCGTTCCCAAACAACAGGTCTGGAAACCCATCCTGGTTCAGATCGGCGGCTTTGACCGAGGCAGCCCCAATAGTTGGCAACTCGGTGCGACGGTCTGCGCTGAACCCCAGGTTGGCGCCCCAATAGATGACTGAGGCCGGTGGCGCCTGCTGATACGCGCCTTCGTTGGCTAAGACCAGGTCGACATAGCCGTCACGGTTGAGGTCTGAGGCTTCCATGCCCTGGCAGTTCTGGGCTGGCAGCTCGGCAGCTGCTCTAGCGTCGAGCCCGTTTTCCGTTCCGTGAAAGATCACAGCCGTACTGGTGCCAGCGACGACCAGGTCACTGAAGCGGTCCCTGTCGAGGTGGGCGGCGAGCAAAGTCTTCATTCCGGTGAGCCAGCCGAACTGCCCTCGCTTCGTAGCAGAGAGCCGCAGGTCAGCCCGCCGCAACGCCTGCCGGCGCTGCTCGCTGAAACCGCCCTGCCCGTCTCCCCAGTAGAGGTAGACACTCTGCTCCTGGCTATTGTAATTCACGAAAGCCAGGTCGGGAGCCCGGTCACCGTTGAAATCGCCGATCGCAACGTCGGCCGCGCTAATGGTTGGAATCGAGGTGCGTCGCGCCACGTCGTATCCGTTCAAGTTACCCCAATAAATGTAAGACTCCAGGTGATGGCCAAATCCCCAGTGCTCGCCGCTCTCATCTCCGTGGTTTGCCAACACCACTTCTGGCAGGCCATCGCCGTTCAAGTCCCCAACGGCCACACCGCTGGCAAGATAGGCCGGCAGTTCTGTTCGCTTTTCATTTGTCAACCCTTGAGCGCTTCCCCAGTAGATGTAGGCCGGCTGGTCGGTGCGGAAGTTGTGCATGAAGTTGGCGAAGACGATATCGGGATAGCCATCGCCATTCAGGTCCGCGATTTGGCATCGACCGCCGCCGGCCGTTGGCAGCCTCGTGATGCGCCGGCTGGCCTGCTCCACATAGCTTAGCAGCGAGAAGGGCGCACGCAGCCGCCACATTTCGGGCAGCAAGGACTGGAAGCCGTCGTTACTCCCCCAATAGATGAGCGAGTCGGGCGTGTAGACGCTGTTGTGGTCCTGCGTAAAAAACAGGTCCAGCTCTCCGTCGCGGTTCAGGTCCCAGCGATTAACGGTCTGAAGGCGGCCTCGTGCGGAAAGATAGAGATTCGCGCCCGAGTCTCCGGCTGATCCGCCCTTCAAGCCTTCGAATCCACTGTGCCGTATCCAGATCGAGCCGGATGACTGGGCTGCGGGTTCTCCGAACAGAGTGGCCATCATGAGCACGACCCAAACCAAACTCGTTGCGACCGCCCTGCGCACGTCACAGAACTTCGCCATAGAACCTCCTGATGAGGATGATTCGCTCAAAAGCGCCAACCAAGTTCAGCTAACGCTTGGGAATGTCGGAGACACCGATTCGTATCCAGGTTGTCGAGATCTTGTCTGGGGTCATCACTACCCAACGATAGCCGATGCCGTCTTTCTTCGGACCGACGTCATCGCTATGGTCTCCTACCATGGATCCATTGATGACGTGTAACACGCCCCGAGCATCGAGGCTCATCCGATTTAAGTGACGATGAGAACAAAAGGTGGCGATCAAGTGATACGGCTCCAAGACTTCGAACAACTGCCGCGCATTGTCAATGCTCCAGTTGTCTTGCTCCCATTTGGATTCGTCCGGGTACAAAGGATGATGTCCGAACAGAACCACTGGCATGCCGTGACCCATCGCCTGCAAATCGGCCTGGAGCCACCTCAGTTGCTGGTCACTGACGGTGCCCACCCGGCTTGGCTTTGGCCCTTCGGTATAAAGCATGACAAAGTGAACGCCGCCGGATTCGAAAGAATAGTAGGGCGCCGTCCCGGTCGATTCGCGAAAGACTCGCGTTGGATCTCCGCTGGCATCGAGCACCATGTCGGTATTTCCCATACCGAGATAGAAAGGACGTTCCGCTTTGCGTGCCGCCTCCAGCAGCGTCTTGAAACTCGCGCGCTTCGTACTTTCAGACTCGCCTTGCCCTCGCGTCAGATCGCCAGTGAAGACGATGAAGTCCGGTTTCTGATTCTTCAACCGCAGCATCGCACCATCCAGGCCGCGCATGTCGTCTGGTCCAACATGGGTATCGTTGATGACCACAAAATGAGCGCGCATCGAGCGGCAGCCCCATTTCTTGATCTCGGGCACCGGTACTTCGGTGCGGTGTTGCACATGGGTTCGCTCGTCCCGGCTGGCCGGCACTCTGGCGTTCGCTCTCACAACCTTCGAGCTCGCACCGGTCGCTGGTGTCACAAGCTGGATAACCAAACAAACGAACAAGGCCATTTGCCGTGCCGTCATCGAATCCTCCCGAAGGATTCCTCGAAGGGGCTCTCCCCGAACTCTGAACCAGGAATCTGCGTCGGCGCGAGCAGGTGAACTGAGGGCGTCGAAGCATTTGGGAAGGCGAGACATCCATGCCCAGTGAAGCACTCACGTGCTTCACCTGGAGTTTCTACACTCTAGTTCTGCACGGGCAAGATACCCATGCCACATCGAAGCCGTCGCTCCCGCGCAAGGTCGTCAGCCCGGCGGATAGCCAGCCGGGGCGGGAGCCCAGGGATGGTTGGGGCTGTACCCTCAAGTACCGGTACCCACAGTAAGACTGGATTCCCGCTTTCGCGGGAATGACGATAGGGTGCCCACGGGTCTAGACCAAGTCTAGGCCATGTAAAGCACCCACGTGCTTTACTACAAACGGAAGCGTTCCATGCGGGAGATGCATCGCTATTGCTCTTTGCTCTTGGAACCGGCGAAACTCCCGGCTTCGTCGCCAATGATTGGCTTCAAAACAACGAAGCGGCAGATTGCGAACGTGGGAGCGGACCTCTGGGCCCCGACTGTTGCTGAATGGGGATTGCGGTCGCTGTCCGTAGGCTGGCTCCCACATTCGAACCTCCAATCTCCAGGGCACGGGCTGCCAGCCCGTGCTGTGAAGCACTCACGTGCTTCACCTGGAGTTTCTACATTTCGAAGCCGGCTATGCGCTCGTAGTGCCGCACGCAGTGCGGCCATTCTGAAGCACTGCGTGCTTCACTACAAACGGAAGCCTTCCATGCGCTCGTTGTACCGCACGCCAGTGCGGTCCTTAGCAACCGGCGACCGGCCGCACAGGCCTGGTAGTCGTGAAATTTGAGATGTCCAAACTCCAGGTTCCCGCCCAGGTGGGAACAGCACGGGCGAGACGCCCGTGCCACGTCTCACGGGCTTCCTTCAGCCGGTGCGATTGTCGCTGCCGCTAGCGCCTGGCGAAAATCGGCCAGCTTCATGCCGTTCATCACGAGATAGATGTTTCGGTCGGTCGGGAGTTGGCGAAGCCCTACTGAGACCGGTATCCTGATGGGACCTTTGTAACCGACGCGGAACGGAGAATCGTTGGCCGGCCCCATCCACCACCAGTGAACTCCGCCAATATTCTCCGTTTCCCGAACCGGCTCCGGCCAAAGCTGTTTGCCTGTTTCATCGAACAACCGGATCTTCTCAAGCTCGAAGGGCAAGTTGACAAATAGCTGCGGCGCCGCCAGGCTGCCTCTGGCTCGCGTGAACCAAGCCATCAGACGGCCATCTCTCAGTTCCCACAGGAACAGGCGCACGTCGTTGCCGAGCGCCACGCGCTCCTTCAATGTGGCCGCACGCAGCAACGGCATGCCGCTGACCGACAGTTCAAACTCGTTCTCGATCGGCTTGCTCCAGCCAAGATACCCTCCCACCAAGGCCTTCCAGGTTGTGGCACACTGTTCGAAGCCTTCGCCAAAAGCGACCGCATCCACGGCCTGGGGATCGACCTCAAGACGGCGCTTGCGCAGTTCTTCCTGAATTTCCAGAGCGATCATACGATTGTAGAAGTTCACCTCGAGCGCCTGCGCGTTCCACATATCCGAGTTCTTGCGCACCGCCTCCAACAGGTCATCCAGCAACTGTACCTTGATCGATTGCGGCAACAGCTGGCGATAGTCGACGGCGTCGTTGCCCGAAGGACTCTCAGACCGAATGACGATGCAACGCCGTCCTAGAGCATTTTGGCCCGCCTGGACCAGCTCCTGCATGGCCGGGCGATTCCCGATCGGATAGATCACAAGCGCCTCGTCAGGTCCCATCCTCTGGATGTAGTCCTTCTGCTTCTGATTGACCTTCCGCTCCCAGTCGAGGATTTCATAGAACTCCTTTTCGTCGTACCAGGCGCCGCCTCGATAAGTGAAAACCTGGTAGCGATAAGAAGGCTTCATCTTTCCATCTGCGGCCAGGGCAAGGTCCCAACAGACCGGATGAATCAGAAAACTGATTTTGGAAATCTTCACCGGTCTCTGGGCATCGTCTGAAACGCGTGGCCCCGCCTCCAACCCGATCGCAGTGAATAAAAGGATGAGTACCGACAGACGGACGAGCATGCCAGCGCCTCTCCTAGCCTCTGATGCCAGCTGAAACGAGCCGCAGTTCATCTGAAAGTGAGCCTCGAGATTCGCGAAACCAGATCGTCGTTCCACGTCAGTACTCCCTTCTTTGCAGTTACGATAACACGACAGTCCTCGGAAAACCTTGCTATTACTCAACCAGGAGCCATCACCGAACCCCGAAGGGGTTCAACTGAGGTCTTTCGCCCTCCTAGGGCTGAAAACCGCCTCTCCGTGAGGGATTGGCCCCTCCTGTCTCGAGCACGTCGAGTTGTGCGGCGCCTTGGCGCGGGCAGGCTTGCACAAGCATGGCTGGAGTAACCAAAGGCGGTACCGCCTGTAACCAGGCTAGCGCTTTCCCTTTCGAAGAGTCTTCTCGATCCAGCCGAGAACCACGGCGGCGACTTCGTCACTATTGTCCTCGATAAACATGAAGTGGCCGTTCCCGTGAATTCCAACATCTTGCAGCTTCAGCCAGGTGTGATTCACGCGCGCCTGGGTCAAGAACTTCGAAGTGCATGGGTCCCACCAGCTGTTGTAGCCAGAAGGACTCGTCAGCAGCAGGATGGGCACCTTTTGCAAGTTCGGCAGCTGTCGCGGAGGATCGCTCTGCATCCAGCACGTCGCTACTTCAGGTTCCTTGGGAAGCGCCACGAATTTCAGCTCGGCAGGGTCGGAGGCGGGCGGGCTATACGTGATCGGATTCCGCGTCAGTCCCCACGCGAAGGTCGGCTCCGTATCGAACCCCGGGGGCCCGTCGCGGATCACGGGCGGCCCACCGGGTTCGAGTTGGACTAAGGCTTTCACGAGGTTTGGACGCCGATCGGCCACGAGCCACGCCGGAGCGCCAGGCTGAGAGTGAGGCATGAGCACAGCCGGACCAATCCGGTCCAGCAGTGCTACCAACCCATCGGCCGTCAGTGTCTCTTGCGTCAAACCGTTCGCCAGCCCGGACGCCTGCGAGCGCAGGAACTGCTCGAACACAGGATCGCCCTGCACGCCCTTGCCGACCCAGCGAGTGTGCAAGCGTGCCGATGGCCAGAAGTTGTAACGCTCATGCGCTGTGAAAAACTGCTGCGCGCGCAGAACGTTGGGTGGCTCGTGGAGCGGGCCAAGACCCGGCTGGTACGGTGACCGCCCACGAGCGGCCTGATCGACGACGTAAACCGCGTAGCCTCGGCGCAAAAAATAAGGCGCCCAGCCTTCCCGCCCGTCTGGCGTCTGCCACCAGCTCTGGCCCATCTGAGCGCCGCCGTGTACGAAGACGATCGGATAGGGTTGCGTCCGCTTTTCGGGAATCTGATACTCGACGAACATCTGGCCGGCAACCTGGCCACTGGCGTTGTACGTTCCCCCCACAAAGAAATTCCCTTGTTCCGCGATCGACAAAGGCGGCTTGCGCGCTTTGTCTGCTTTCCCGGCTGCAACATGCAGAAACAGAATCGGGAACATCAGTACCCAGGCTCTACCAGCCTTGCGTGAAGTCGAGTGCATTGTCGCTCTCCCCACGAACGTTGAATTGAAGTGCGAAGCCGCACCGAAAGCCGGCCTGCTCATGCCGCCCGTGGAGCCCTGTTGCCGCGCAGGATGCTGCTTTGACGGCGCGCGGGTTTTTCAGCAGCCCGCACGTCAGCCAGAGCTCCACACAGCGCGCAACGAGTGATGGGACTTCGAGGAGACCCGGAAGCTGTGACAATTGTAGCGGCGCTCTATGAGCGCCGACCTTGCTGTTGAAGGGAAACGAGATCGGCGGTCGCAGACCGCCGCTACAGCTAATTTTTCACCGCTTCCCGGTGAGCCAGCCCGAGTCAGTCGACAAGCTTGGCCACCTTCCGAAGCCGCAAAGGCCGGTCAACCCCCGACCGGAAGTTGGTGACGGTCAGCTGAATCTCCAGGGGTTTGTTCGAATCGCGCGTCTTTCTCAACGTCAGCGGTACCAGGGTAGTCGAATCTCCGCCTAGCTTCATCGTTCTGGAGAGCGTGCCAGGCAGGCTGGAGAGACCGGCGTTAAAGGAGATGGACCCATCGGATTCGTCCAGCGAGAACTGCACCTCCAACGGGATCGAGGTGCGATTCTCCACCGAAAGATAGCGCATTGCGAATTCGGAGCGATCGGCAGCCGCCACGGCACGCAGGTGCAGCGCCGCCTCGGCAAGAGCCTTGAGCCAGGGCTCGGATGCCCAAACCATTTCGTTAAAGTACGCCAGGGTGCGGCGCTGCTTGATCGCCTCATAGACGCCTTGTGGATCTCTGCGCGTCGCAAGCAGCAAGGTCATTGGGCGGCGCTCCCCTTTGGAACGATCCACGAGCAAATCGATGGGCCAATGCGCATCGGAAACGGCGAAAACCGCCAGGTTATTCTTCAAACACCAATCCACCGCTTGCGGGTAGAACCACGTGCCCAGCGAGAACTGTGTCCCCAGGCGATTGCCGACCTGGGTGTTCTTGACTTCGATCCCATCCAGGCGCCCGCTCTTCAGCAGCTCGCGTGCCTCAGGCACCCAATCCGTGTGCGGATGAGCCCAAACCAGAAGGCCACGCTGCTGTTCGGACACTGAGTTGAAGACCGAAGGATAGTCGCCCGAGAGAGGAGCCTCGTCTGTAATGAAGTGAGCCGTGTAGTCACTGTTGCGCGCTGGCCGCAAGGAAGCCGAGGAGGTGGAAGCCGTGGTCACCTCAACGCTGTGAATCAGCAACAGGTCCAGCTGCGCAGCCAGCTGCTTCACACGTTCGTAAGCGCGTTCGCGATCGTCCGGGAACGCAGTCTTCAGGTACTCGGGATGATCGGTGATGGCCAACACATCCAGACCATCGCGCCAGGCTTCGTAAACGCGGACCTCCGGCGTCACCTGGGCGTCTGAGTAGAGGGTGTGAATGTGAAACTCGCCCTTCAGCACCTGGTAGCCAGCCACCTCCGGAAATGTAATTCGATCGCGCTTCAGGCCGTTCTCGTAGCCGAGATAGAACACGCGGTAGGGCCACTCGAGAGCCGGCGAGGGACCCGGGCTGGCCGGTGGACGCTGCTGCGAAGCCGGGTCCTTACTTTGCGGCGCCTGGCCGACGGTGGCCGTCTGTCCTAATCCCGCGAGGACCACAAGCAGAACAACTGGAAAGGCCCGAGTTGTCAGTTTCGAGTTTGGAAACATGGAGCTGGTGGATCGCCCCCATTCCTCTGGCACGCCCTGTGCCCATTCGGCGTAGCACACGACAGATTTAGCCTGGCATTCGGACGTCAAGAATTCCTATTCACCAGGAAACCGTTCTTTGCTTCCAGGCGCCCTGTGGCGGGCCAGGATCATATCACTTTCGCGGATCAGTTCGACTAGAAGGCCCAGGCGAGCACGGCCCCGTCAAAGTCGGAGGCCGATGAGGCGCAAGACTTGGGGACCGAGGCGGGCGCAATGGCGGAGCGCAGGGGCGATGTAGCGGGCACCGGCCATACGGAGCAGCGAGATGGCCAAGTTGCGCAGAGAAGCCATGACCTGTGCGCCCATCCCTTTGCGGACTTGGGAGC
>Ga0194132_10006353_pt1 | contig 18374 bp, 13 predicted proteins | sample TA2KigOf80mmetaG_FD_148612 | JGI IMG/M metagenome (GOLD analysis project Ga0194132, IMG submission 148612) | Freshwater microbial communities from Lake Tanganyika, Tanzania - TA2015054 Kigoma Offshore 80m | ecosystem: Environmental > Aquatic > Freshwater > Lake | place: Tanzania: Lake...
CGACTGCTGGCCGGCCCCCGCCCGTCGAGGCGGGCCGGGCCGTCCTGCGCGGCGGCCACGGCGGCCAGGAGCACGAGACTGACGGTGAGGGCGAGGCGGGTCAGGGTCATGACCGGGTCTCTCTTGTGAGGCGGCGCTTCATTGCGCCAGCCACCCCCGAACAAAGCAGGATCAATGCCGGATCGACAGATCCGTCTAACCTACTGACATAACAGGTACTTGTGAGTTCATTTTCGACAGGGATCCTGCGCCACTGTGCCAGGTTCGCACACCCTGCCACTGTGTCATCCTGACGGAGGCACGGGGATCCGGTCAGACCGCGAACGGAGGCGACATGAACACCACCTGGATCGACATCTCGGTTCCCCTGCAGACGGGCATGGTGCACTGGCCGGGCGATCCGGCCGTGCAGATCGCACGCACCAGCGACATCGCGCGGGGCGACCACGCGAACGTCTCGACGATCGTCATGGGCGCCCATACCGGCACGCACATCGATGCGCCGCTGCACTTCCTCGAGGCGGGAGCGGGCATCGGCGAGATGCCGCTCGAGGCCGTGATCGGCCCGGCACGCGTCGTGGCGGTTCCCGATCGGCGCATCGGCCGCGCCGCACTCGAGGCGCTGGATCCGCAGCCCGGAGAGCGGCTGCTGTTCAAGACGTCCAACTCCGACGCCGACTGGGTCCTGCACCCGTTTCAGGAGGACTTCGCCCACATCGCGCTCGACGGTGCAGAGCTGCTGGCCGCGCGTGGCGTACGGACGGTCGGGGTGGACTACCTGTCGGTGGGCGGCTTTCGGACGGACGGGACGGCCGTACACCGGACGCTGCTCGGCGCAGGCATCTGGATCATCGAAGGGCTGCGCCTGTTGCACGTGCCACCGGGCGCCTACGACCTGATCTGCCTGCCCCTTCGCCTCGTCCACGGCGACGGCGCGCCTGCGCGCGCCGTGCTTCGGCCTCGCTGACGGACCCGCGTGGACCGTGGCCCCCGCCTCAGGCGACGTCGGGGTTCGGAACCACGCTCGCCTCGGCCTCCTCGTCCCGGCGCCGAGGCACGGCCCCGTCCGGTCCGATCCCCGACATGAAGCGGGCCCCGGCGACCAGGCAGACCACACCGCCCACGCCGATCGTGAGCGGCGCCCCCACGCGATCCGCCACCGCTCCGGCGAGCAGGCTGCCGATCGGGAGTGTCCCGAGAATGGCCATCGTGTAGAAGCTCATGACCCGGCCCCGGAACCGCTGCTCGACCGTCGTCTGGAGGAGCGTGTTCGTGGCGGCCAGCTGCACGATGAAGCCCACGCCGGTTGCCGCCGCGACCACCAGCGCCAGCCACAGCACGTTCGACAGCGAGAAGGCCACCAGGCTGCCGCCGAAGAACAGCGTGCCTGCGGCGATCACGCGGGCCAGGCCTGCCTCCGTCTCGCGTGACGCCAGGTACACGCCGCCGCCGAGCGCGCCGACGCCCACGGCGCCCATCAGCCATCCGAGCGTGTCCGGCCCGCCGTGCAGCGTCTCGGCCGCCACCGCCGGCATGAGCACGGTGTAGGGCATGCCGAGGGTGCTCGTCACGGCCACCAGGGCCAGCGCGGTCCGGATCGGCGGCGTCGCCACGACGTAGCGCCAGCCGCGCCGCAGCTCGTCGAGGACGGGCGGCGCCGGACCGTCCAGAACCTGGCGTCGCGTCGTCATCGCCAGCAGCGACGCGATCACGGCCACGTAGGACAGCGCGTCGAACCCGAAGCACCAGCCCTCGCCCACCAGCGCGATCAGCGCCCCTCCGACGGAGGGGCCGATGACGCGGCTGCTGTTGACCATGATCGAGTTGAGGGCGATGGCGTTCGGCAGATCGCGCCGGTCGTCGACCATCTCCACGACGAACGCCTGCCGCGCCGGCATGTCGAAGGCCGTGAACGCCCCCTGCACGAGCTGCAGCGCGAGCAGCTGCGTGACCGTGATGACGTCGAGCAGCGTGAGGACCGCCAGCACCGCCGCCTGGATGAGCAGCAGCGCCTGCGTCAGGACCAGGAGCCGCCGATGGTCCACGCGATCGACGATCACCCCGGCCACGGGCGCCAGCAGCAGCGCCGGAATCTGCCCGCAGAACCCGACGAGGCCCAGCATGAGCTCCGACCCGGTGAGCCGGTACGCCAGCCAGCTCGTGGCGACGCGCGTCATCCAGGTGCCGACGAGCGAGATCGTCTGGCCGCCGAAGAACAGCCGGAAGTTGCGGTGCGCGAGCGCGCGTACCAGGCGTGGAACGGGACGGGAACCCACTCTCCTACAGGGTGTCACACTGTCCGGCTGCCGCGTCTGGGACCGGGGACTCCCCGGTGCGGCCCCGGCGCCCCCTCCGGGGAAGCCGGTCACGCGTCCGGCGGCTGGCAGGAAGGCAATCCCCTGCTTGCGCAACGGGCTTCATGGACGGACCCGTGGTCAGGGTCCGTTCCTGGCCACGGCCGTCGCGCCGGGTGACGGCCACGAGCGGACAGCGCCACCCACACGCACGATCGCCAGGTCGTGGACCGCACGGCTGCCCTCACGCGTCACCGCTCCCTGTTGATCCGCGCCCATGCGTCACGCCGACTTTCCCGTTCTGGAAATGGCCGTCCTGAACGTCAAGGCGGGGCAGGCAGACGGCTTCCGGGCCGCGTTCCGCCAGGCCCGACCATTTCGCGCCACGGGGTCAGCGCGGGTCGAACGGGTAGCCGATGTGCGCCTCCGCCTGCTCCGGCCGCAGCACGAGCATCGTCAGCATGAACGGCATCAGGTAGCGGCCATCGGCACGGCGGGTGATCGCCGGCATCTGCAGGTGCTCGACGTGCCAGTCGTAGACGCGGTCCCAGACGTCGAGGCCCACCTCGATGAAATCCGGGTACTTGTCGTGCGCCTTCAGGAAGGTCCGCTGCTGCTCACGCAGTCTACGAAGCTCCGGCGGGAGCGCCTGCCGGCTCTCCAGCGAGCGGCGCAGGGCGTCGACGGCTTCTGCGATCGCACGATCGTCGCGCTCCTGGGCCACCGCAGCCTCCGCCGCCGTGGCCGTGCCGAACAGCGCCGCCGCGCCGAGCAGTCCGCCCGAGACCAGATCACGCCGTTCCATGAGAGCCTCCTTCAGAGGACTGCGGACCGTCACCGCCAGACGACAGAACCGGCTTTCAGGACGAGCACGCACGAGAGACAGCAAGGGCTGTACCTCCCCCGAACAGGTATGATTCCGGCGTGCCATCAACCAACCTGTGTGGGTCCCGCCTGTGGCTGGTGCTCGTGGTCGTGAGCCTTGCGGCCTGCGGCCCGGTGTCAGGGAGCAACGACGTGACGGGACTGATCAAGGACGACAGCAGCATCGGCGACGGAACCGAGGCCACCCGTGGACGGGCGGTGACGGTGCACTACACCGGCTGGCTGTACGACGCGCAGAAAGCCGACCGCAAGGGCAGGAAGTTCGACAGCTCGCGCGACCGCGGCGAACCCTTCGCCTTCCGGCTGGGCGCCGGCGAGGTGATCCGCGGATGGGACGACGGCGTGGCCGGCATGAAGGTCGGTGGGCGCCGGACGCTCACGATCCCGCCAGCACTCGGGTACGGCGCGCGCGGCGCCGGCGGCGTCATCCCGCCGAACGCCGTGCTGGTCTTCGACGTCGAACTGCTCGCCGTGCGCTGAGTTCGCCTGCGACACGGGTGGGGGCCGTGTAGAGCGTGTGCATCAGCGGCTTCCACGGTACCCCTTGCTCTTCCGGATCGGTGCCGGACCATGCCGATCAGGCGGCCTCGGTCAGCCAATCTGAGGGGATGATGCGCGAAGATCGAATCGACGTTCAGGACCTCTCAGCCGTGGGCACCCCGTGTGGCGCCCTTCCCTTGGACGAAGCTCAGGGCACGGGCGATGACGCTGGCTCGTCATGAGCGAGCGCAGCGAGTCGAATGGCGCGCCCGGCAGGACTCGGAACCGCTGGCGGCGAGCGGGAGCGAGTCGCCGCGCTTCCACTGAAGACGGGCGGGCGGGCCCACCTCGCGAAGCGAGGTGGCGCGCCCGGCAGGACTCGAACCTGCGACCCTCGGCTTAGAAGGCCGATGCTCTATCCACCTGAGCTACGGGCGCGTGCGGGAGGACGAAGGCCGGCCTCGAATACGCGTAGCCACCTGGCTGATTGTAGACGTGGTCGGCCATGAACTGAATCACCTGCAGCGTGCAGCGCGCGCACCACCGCCGCACGGGCCGACCTTCTGCGGATCGCCCAGATCGTTATCGACGATCCACGAGGCCGGCTCCGGCAGCTTGAAGTGCGCGGACACCACCGGGGGCAGCACCAGGCCCGTCACGGCCACGGCGAACAGGAAGCGGAGCGTGGGCGTCCGGCCGGTTGAAAGTCCAGTCCGTGAGCCATGAACAGCCTCCTGCTGCAGAAAGAGAAGGGAGAGTCGCCTACTGCCCTGCGGCGATCGGCACGCTGGAGAACGTGTCCAGCGTCCGCTCGGCAATCAGCCATCGGCCGTTGACGCGCACGACCTTGTCCGTGTACGTGCCGTAGACCACACTGACCCCGGTCCGCTTGCTCTCGGGCCCGTACACGTGCGTCGCGATCAGATAGGACTGCACCGTGCCCTCGTCTCCGTCGATGTCGCTCCAGATCGACCCCATGTGGTGCTGCGTGTAGACGTAGCCCGGTCCCCGGAACGCGTTGTTGACGTAGTTGGCCCACTGCAGGGCGGCGTCGGTGTCCGCCTTCCGCGTCGCCGGATCGGGCACCTGCGTGCCCACCTTCCCCCGGTTCGACAGCGTGAACGTGAACGAGGGCGCGAAACACCGCCGGTAGTACTCCAGCCCCGCACGGAAGTTCGGATCCACCATCGCCGTGGTGGCGTTCAGGTCCTTCGTGGCCGGCGCGGTGGATGCGCGGCCGATCGCGTCGGTCCCGCGCGCGTAGCACACCGGGAGCCGCTCCACCTCCTGCCGCGCCCGGGCATCCACCTCCTGCGCAGCCGCCGGACCCGCGCCCCAGACAACCAGCCCACCAGCCCACACCAGCATCGCGATCACACGCATGACTGCCTCCTGTTCGGAACGAACCGCAACCAGGTCGCCGGTATTGTAGACGCCCCCTCTACCCTACTCATGGCGATCCTGTTCGCCTCGTACGCAGCCGCGCCCGAGTCGCCCGCCGGCAGCCGAGCCGGCACGACGGCCGAGGCACCCGTCGAGGCGTATGGCCATTCTCCTGGTGTGGAGCCCGGGCGGCGGGCTGGTCCCGGCCATCATAGCCACGGGGCCTCCCGGCGTGCCGACTTATGATGGAGCGCGTTGCCCAGACACGCCCGCGCCGGAGCCCCGCCTCCCGCGTCTCCACCGGTTTCCTCCTGGCCGGCGTCCCGGCTGGCCGCGCTGCTGATCGCGGCAGCCACGGCCCTCGTGTACGCGAACGCCCTGGGCGGCCCCATCCTGCTCGACGATCAGCGGGCGGTTGTCCAGAACACGTCGATCCGGCAGCTCTCACCGCTGTCGGCCGTGCTCCACCCGCCGGTTCAGAGCCCGGTCACGGGCCGTCCCCTGGTGAACCTGTCGCTCGCGCTCAACTACTCGGCGAGCGGTCTCGCGCTCGAGGGCTACCGCCTCACGAACATCGCCATCCACCTGCTCGCGGCGCTCGCGCTCTTCGGCGTCCTGCGCCGGACGTTCCAGCGCACGGCGCTCGTGGGCGCGGAGGCCGCCGGGCCGCTGGCGCTCGTGTGCGCGATGGCCTGGGCGGTCCACCCGCTCAACACCGAAGCGGTGAACTACCTGACGCAGCGCACCGAAACGCTGATGGGCCTCTTCGTCCTCGTGGCGCTCTACGCGTCAATCCGCGCGGTGGACGACGACCTGCCTGAACGATGGTGGGGCCTGGCCTGGGTCGCCGCCGTGTGCGGCGTGGCGTCGAAGGAAACGGCGCTGCTGGCGCCGCTCGTGATCCTCCTGTGGGACCGTGTCTTCGCGTTTGCGTCCCTCGCCGCCGCCTGGCGGGCACGCTGGCGCCTCTACGCGCTCGCGGCGTCGAGCTGGCTCCTCTTCCTCTACTTCGCCCGGGATCTGCCGTTCTTCCGCAGCGACGGCTTCGAAGAAGACGTGTCGCGCCTGACCTACCTGCTCAACCAGGGGCCGATGATCCTGCAGTACCTGTGGCTGTCGATCTGGCCCCGGGACCTGGTGTTCGATTACGGTCTGCCGCTCCCGCTGACGCCGGCCGAAGCCGCTCCGGCGGTCGCCGTCGTCGCGCTCGCCGGCATCGCGGCACTCGTGCTGCTGCTCCGCGGATCGGCGCCCGGTTTCTGGGGCGCCTGGTTCTTCCTCACGCTGGCGCCGGCGTCGAGCGTGATCCCCATCCCGACGGAGGTGGGCGCCGAGCGGCGCATGTACCTCCCGCTCGTGGCCGTGATCGTCCTGCTCGGACTGGGGGCGGCCTGGCTGCTGCGGAAGGCCGAGCCGCCGCTCCGCGCACGGCTCGCCTGGGCGGTGTCGCTCGCGCTCCTCGTCGCGCTCTCCGCAGGCACGATCGTGCGCAACTTCGACTACGCGAGCGGCCTGCGCATCTGGCAGACGGTGCTCGACCGCCGCCCGCACGCCCGCGCCCACGAGCACCTGTCGATGTACCTGCGCGACCTGGGGCGCATCGACGAGTCGATCGCGCACCTCCGGATTGCCGCGCCGGAATCGAAGAACGCGCGCCACGCCCTGGCCTCGGCCCTGCTCGAGCAGGGCGACACCGAAGAGGCGCTCGAGCAGTTCCGGGAGTTCATCCGCCTGGCGCCGGACGACGGGAACATCCTGCTGGCACGCGAGGAGCTGGCGGGCGCGCTGATGAAGACGGGGGATCTCGCCGGCGCCGAGGAACAGCTGCGCGCGGTCATCGAGCTGAATCCGAACTACACCCGCGCGCGCGTCGGCCTCGCCAGCCTGCTCGTGGAGAAGCAGGATCTGAAGGGCGCGCTGTCGGAGCTGGAGACCGCCGTCCGCCAGCAGCCCGGGCACCTCACGGCGCTGCTCAACCTCGGCTACCTGCAGGCGCAGGACGGGCAGCTCGACGCGGCCATCGGCACGCTGCGCCGGGCGCTCGCCGTCAACCCGCTCGAAGTCGGCGCGCGCCAGCAGCTCCTGACCATCCACATGCAGCGGGAGGAGTACGCCGCGGTCGAGGAGCACGCGCGCGTGCTGACAGCCCAGACGCCGGACGACCCGGCCGCCTACAACGTGCTCGGCCTCGCCCTCGCGTACCAGGCGCGCTATCAGCCCGCCCGCGAGCAGTTCGAGCGCGCGCTCCAGATCGACCCGAACTTCGTCGACGCAGAGCGCAACCTGGACGCGCTGCCGTAGGGTCGGGCCGGCCGATCAGCTGAACTGCAGGCCTGCGGCGGCGGCGCTCGGGTCCCGCAGCCGCTCGCAGGCTGGTCACGTCGGGACTTCGGACCTGGGCTTCGGCTTGGGCTTCGGCTTGGGATTCGAGCTTCGGGATTCGGGATTTCGCGTCGGCGCGCGCCAGTACCAGGCGACGACGCTCCCGATCAGCGAGTGAAACACGCTCGAGATGGCGCACGGGATCGCGACCAGCGGGCTGGCGAAGTTCTGCCTCGCCAGCACGACGCCCAGCCCCGAGTTCTGCATCCCCACCTCGATTGAGATCGTGCGCGCGGCGATTTCCTGTCCGGAGACTGGCCGGCTCACCGCATACCCCAGCGCGAAGCCGGCCACGTGCAGCAGGAACACCGCGGCGAGCAGCCGCCCGCCGGCCGTCAGCACCTCGTTGCGTCCCTCGCCCATGATCGACGCCACGATCAGCGTGATCATCACCACCGCCGTCAGGGGGGCCACCGGCAGCACGCGGGCGGCCAGCCGCGGCGCGAACCGCCGCGCGGATACTCCCAGCACGACGGGCAGCACGACCACCTGCAGCGTGCTCTGAAAGAGCCCGACGGCCGGCACGTCCACGCGGCTCCCGGCCAGCACGGCCGTCAGCGTGGGCGTGGCCAGCGCCGCCAGGAGTGTGGACGCCGCCGTCATCGTCACCGAGAGCGGCACGTCCGCCCGGGCGAGGTAGCTGATGACGTTCGACGCCGTCCCGCCGGGACAGCACGACACCAGGATCAGGCCCACGGCGAACGGCGTCGGCAGATCGAGCAGCCACGCGATCGACCACCCGGCCAGCGGCATCACGGTGTACTGCAGGAGCACGCCGAGGCCGACCAGGCCGCCGAGCGTGCGCACGCGGGTGAAGTCGGCGAGTTCCAGCGTGAGCCCCATGCCGAGCATGGCCACGCCCAGGCCGATGGTGATGAGGGGACCCGTGAACCAGGTGAAGAGCGACGGCTCGACGAGCGCCGCGACGGTCGCCAGCAGCACCCAGAGGGGAAACGCGTTGGTGAGCGCCGCCGCCACCGCGGCATTCTACCGGAGCGCGACCGCTACTCCTTCCGGAACGCTCCGTCGAAGGTGACGCCCATGCCGCCGTAGCCCGCGCACCCGGACGTGTGCACGACCAGACCGCCGCTCGTGCGGACGAACGTCACCTCACATCTCGTCGTCTGGTCTGCGTCACGATAGGTGGCCACTCGCCCGCGGACGATCGCCACGCCCTCGATCGAGCCCATGCGAACGTTGTCCGGATCGCCGTGCAACTGGAGCGTGGCGCCCAGGCTGAAGGACAACCGGTCTGCGGCCGCGCTCTCGTGGGTGACCCATGCGGCCGCCGGCGGCGCGGCGCCGGAACACGCGCGACGACTATCACTGATGGGGTGGGTGACGGGGATCGAACCCGCAACCTCCGGAGCCACAGTCCGGCGCTCCACCATTGAGCTACACCCACCGTCGAAGACGCCCACGACGTCACGGCCGGGGCCATGACGTCGTGGGCATCCAGCGAGTGTAGCAGGAACGGAAGGGCCAGCTGACCACCGTCGCCAAGGCTACGGTGGTCCGCCGAAGCTTCAGCGAAGGCGGAAGCTGGCCCCCACAAGGGCAACGAGCGGCGGCCTTCGACTGCGCTCAGGCCAGCCCGGGTCTCAATGCGAAGAGGCGCCGGTGGCCTGGATGTACGCCTCTTCGCCGTGCTGGCTGATGTCGAGGCCGACGGACTCTTCCGACGCTTCCACGCGCAACGGGATCACGAGGCCGATGACCTTCAGCAGGATGAACGTCACGACGCCGCTGTAGACGATCGCCGCAACCACGGCTGTCGCCTGGACGCCGAGTTGCGCCGCGTTGCCGAACAGCAGGCCGTTCACGGATCCGTTCACGGCCTCCTGCGCGAACACGCCGGTCAAGAGCGCCCCCACGGTCCCGCCGACACCGTGTGCGGCGACGACGTCCAGCGAGTCGTCCAGGCCGCTCTTCGCTCTCCAGAGCAGGCCGAAGTAGCTGGGCACAGCCGCGATGCCACCCAGCGCCAGCGCGCTCATCGGGCCGATGAACCCGGCCGCGGGCGTGACGGCCACCAGGCCGACGACGATCGCGGTGGCCGCGCCGACGGCGGTGGGCTTGCCCGACCGCATCACGTCGAGCACCGTCCAGACCACCAGCGTGCCCATCGGGGCCAGGAAGGTCGTGGTGAAGGCGAGCGCGGCGCCCTCGCTGGCCGCCAGGGCGCTGCCGGCGTTGAAGCCGAACCAGCCGAACCACAGCAGCCCGGCGCCCAGCAGCGTGAACGGCACGTTGTGCGGCAGCAGCCCCTTGGACCCGTAGTCGCGCCGCGACCCGACGACGACGGCCGCCACCAGCGCGGCGACGCCGGCGTTGACGTGCACGACCGTGCCGCCCGCGAAGTCGAGCGCCCCCATCTCGGCCAGCCAGCCGCCGCCCCAGACCCAGTGGGCCACGGGGCTGTACACGAGCAGCGCCCACAGCATGATGAACACGAGGTACGCCGAGAACCGCATGCGCTCGACGATGGCGCCGGAGATCAGCGCAGCGGTGATGATGGCGAAGGTGCCCTGGAACGCCATGAACAGGAGGTGCGGGATTGACCCGTTCGCCTCCAGCCCCACACCGCTCAGGCCCAGGTAGGAGAGGTCACCAATCCACGCGCTGCCCTCGCCGAACGCCAGCGAGTAGCCCACGATGGCCCACAGTGCGCCCACGAAGCCGAGCGACACGAAGCTCATCATCATCGTGTTCAGCACGTTCTTCGAGCGAACGAGACCGCCGTAGAAGAACGCCAGCGCGGGCGTCATCAGCAGCACGAGCGCCGTGGAAACGAGCATCCATGCCGTATCCGCCTGATTCATCGTATGTACCTCGAAGGCTGAAGCCCGGCCGTCGCACGCGTCCGGGACACGGGTGATGGCCGTTCGCGGGACCGGGCGTCAGCGGGGCCCCGGACAGTGCCGACAGATTTGTATATGAATTGGGGCCGGCGGACAACCGGAGAGACAGGACCTACCGCTTCCTGAAGATCAACACGTGCTGCCAGGGCAGTTCGTTCCGCACGCGCTCGAGGCGGAAGCCTTCGTGCTCCACTTCGAGCTTCGCCACCTTCACCGACATCTTGTGCAGCGGGAGGATCGGGACGTTCGGATCCTCCTCGCGGTATTCGAGCAGCACGAGCCGCCCGTCCGGCTTGAGGGCGGTCTTGATCCGCTGGAGCATCACCTGCGGCTCGGAGAGCTCGTGGTACACGTCGACCATCAACGCCAGGTCCAGGGCGGCCTCGGGCAGCTGCGGATCGGTCTGCGAGCCCAGCACGGGGGTCACGTTGGCCAGCGCCGCCCTCGCGATGCGCTCGCGGATGATGTCGAGCATGCCCGGCTGGATGTCGTTCGCGTACACGTGCCCGTCCGGCCCCACGAGCTTCGCCAGGCGCACGGTGTAGTAGCCGGATCCGGCGCCGATGTCGGCCACCACGTCGCCCGGCTTCACGTCGAGGAGCCGCACGGCACGGCTCGTCTCCTCCTCTTCGTCGCGTTCGGCGCGATCGAGCCACGCCGCGCCGGCCACGCTCATCGTGCCGGCGTACACGCGCCCGCTGACCGGGTGCCTGCCCGCCTGCTGGGCGAACACCAGCGCCGCGCCGGCGACGAGGGCCACCGCCGCGAGGACGCCCGCCGCTCTGGTCATGCCCGCACTCATCACACCCTCAACCGTTCTCCCGCACCGGCACAGATCGTCATCCGCCACGGCCGGGGCCGCGTGCGCGCCCCCGGCTAGAATTCGACTTTGAGTTCGCCGACGACCTGGCGCTTCAGGACGTCGCCGAACACGTGCTGCATCACCTCCTGGTTGGCCAGGTTGGTGACCTTCACGCTCGTGGTCACGCGATCGTCCATCCAGCGGACGCCCCCCCCCAGGTTCACCAGCGTGTACGCCTCGGTGGTGCCGTAGAAGCGCGCGTCGAGCACGTCCTGCCAGTAGGCGTCGTCGGTGTAGCTGACCGTGAGGTTGCCGAGCCACCGCCCGCGGTTGTACGCGAAACCGGTGTTGAAGCGGTTGCTGGGCGGGTGGTTGGTCTCCGTCAGCGGGAACCCCTCGACGACCGGCAGCCACTGGTACGAGTAGTTCGCGAACACGCTAAGATGCTGATCGACGGCGGCGTCGATCCCGAGCTCGATCCCCTTGTCCTTGACCGTGCCCAGGTTCCGGTACGAGAAGACCGACGGGAGCGGCGACCCCGCCGCGGCGATCAGCTCCAGCACGACGGGCGGCAGCGGCCATCCCGGAGGGGGCGACGCCGCCGAATAGCGGCCGACCGGCGTGAAGAAGATCCCGTCGGTCGTCTCGTTCCAGTACACGGCGGCGCTCACGGTCGCCCGCTGCCGGATCGTGCCCGTGTAGCCGACCTCGAAGGCGGTCATCGACTCCTCTTCCAGATCGGGATTGCCCACCGCCCGCACCGGGAAGATGTACTGCACGCCGCTCAGCGCCGGGTTGATCAGGCCGAGGTTGAGCCGGTTCAGCAGCGCCGCCCGGATGTGGTTGTTGATGAACGACGGCGCGCGGAACGCGCGGTTGAACGACACGCGGAACGTCTGCGTGCGATCGGGCTTGATCATCAGCGTCGTGCGCGGCGAGAACACGGCGTGTTCGATCGACGAGAACTTGTCGACCCGTCCGCCCACGACCCAGCGGAAGTGATCGCTCAGGAAGATCTCGTCCTGCACGTACGCGCCGCCCTCGCTCCGATCGTCCCCATCGGCCGCCAGCGAGATGTCGAACGTGTTCCGGCGGAAGTTGCCGCCGTAGCTGATGACGTGGCGGCCGGCGACGGTCGCGACGTCGCTCGCGTCCACGTCGAACGTCTTCGTGTCGAACACCAGGCCAATGGGCCGGCCGTCGGCGCCGACCGACAGCAGGTTCGAGGCGTTGCCGTCCAGCAGGTTCGTGAAGAAGCCGATGCGGCGGCCGCCCTTGTTGTAGCGGGCCGACAGGTAGGTCAGGTTCGACCCGCTCTCGATGTCGAACGGCCCAAGACCCGAGTGAATCACCCCCTCGGTTCCCGCAAAGCCGCCCGACAGCGTCAGCGTGCCCTGATCCGGCAGCTCGTAGTCGAAGCGCCCGTCCACCTTGGGCTGGCTGGTGCCGGTGTTCTCATAGGGCGGATACGGCGTCCGGAAGGCGTTGGCGATCGTCCCCCGCGGGCGCGGCAGCGGATCCTGTGTGAGGTAGGAGAGCGACACCTTGAGGGCCGCTCGTTCGTTCACCACGTGCGCGTGCGAGGCCGACACCGAGAACAGCATGCCGGTGTCCTCGTCGGCTTCGCCCACCGAGCGGTTGAACGCGCCCACGCCGATCGAGAACGTCGTGGGCCGGTCCGCGGCCAGCTCTCGGGGCGTCTTCGTGATCACGTTCACGACGCCCGTCATCGCGTTCGCTCCCCAGACGGCGGAAGCCGGACCGCGAATCACCTCCATCTGCTTGATGTCGGTCGCGCTCGTCGGAACGAGGTCCCACATCACCATGCCGAAGAAGTCCAGGTAGATCGACCGGCCGTCCACCAGCGCGAGCTGCGACGTGGCGAGCGTTCCGGTGGCACCCCGGCTGGTGATGTTGATGTCGCGCGCGGACGCCTGCATGACGTTGACGCCGGGCACGGTGCGGAGCAGGTCGCCCACGTTGGCCACCGGCGACGCGGCAATCTGCTGCGCGTCGATCACGCTGATCGCCGCCGGCGCGTTCACCAGTTCCTGCTCGGTCTTCGACGCGGTGACGACGATGGTTTCCTCGTAGACGTACGGTTCCTCCTCGGCGGGCGGATCCTGCTGCGCCGCCGCGGGCACCGCGAACACGACGGACAGTCCGAGCACGGCCAGTCGCCAGTACATGAGTCCCCCCTCCTCGCCCATCCCCAGCCTCAGGGTCCGGGTTCGCCATTCTGGCGCCGGTTTAGGCGCCGGTCAATGGGGCCACCGGACAGGCGACCGCCGGGCCGCCATCGGCGCGGCGATCAGGATCAGCGCGAGCACCGCCCCGCCGCTCCCGGCCACGGCGAAGACGCGCCGGTACGCCGGGTCGAAGCTGAAGCGCGCCGTGTGCGCGCCGGCCGGCACGACGACGCCGATGAAGTCACCGTACACCCGCTCGACCTCGGCCGGCTGGCCGGCCACCTCCGCCACCCAGCCTTCATCCCAGGCCTCGGACACCACGAGCAATCGCCGCCCGGCCGCCAGCGTCCGGACGCGGATCTCGCCTGGCACGTCCAGCGTCTCCATCGCCTCGCCCCGCGCCCCCGGATCGAGTGCGAGGTCGCGCTCCACGAGCGCCACCGACTCCACGTCGATCCGCGCGATGTCCGCGGCCGGATCGCGGCTGACCCGCGCCTCCGCCACCAGGCGCGCGCGCGGCAGCGGTGGCGGAAGGGCGAACCACTCGCGCGCGTACGGCTCCGCACCGCTCACGGCCGCCTGCTCCTGAAACACCCGGTGTGCGTAGCGCACGCCGGCCACCCGCAGCTCGGACGCGGTGTCGTACTCGAGCACCCGCGCCGGCACGAGTCCGGTATACCCGCGGAGGAACCGGTAGCCGTCCAGCACGAACATGTCGGGAAACAGCAGCCCGTACGCCACGCGGCCGTCGCCCGCGGGCGGCCGCTGTTCCCGCGGGCCGAGCAGCTCGACGACCTGCTGCCGGGTGAGGAAATCGCGCCAGACCACCATGCCGCCAAGGCCGTACGCGGCCAGATCGGCGATCGCGAGGACGGCGAGCAGCGGCGCCGCGCCACGCCATCCCAGGACACCCAGCGTCAGCACCGCCGCAGCCGCGGCCAGCAGCAGCGGTCCCGACGTGGCCACCCACGGGGTGACCGTTCCTCCGCCGGCCCCCGCAGAGACGAGCCACACGGCGGAGGCGCCGCTCAGCACGACGAGGGCCCAGGGTGCGGCCAGACTCCACGCGCCATCGGGCAGCCGCCGATCCCGGGCCATCAGTCGGGCCATGGCGAACGCCGCCAACGCGGCCAACCCGGTCTGGGCGAACAGGATGTAGCGCACCGGCGCCCGGAACTGACCCACGACAGGCAACCACGTCTGCAGGTAATACAACTTCCCGTAGCGCCCCGTCCCCAGCCACAAGGCGACAACGATCGCAGCGGCCAGGCCCCACCCGACGATCCGCAGCTCCCGCCGGGTGACACCATCCGGCCTGGCGGCCTGCGCCAGCCACCAGACGGCGAGGACGATCGCGACGGCACCACCGTAGACGCCGAACTCGTCCCCGGCGCCCGTGTCTTCGTTCCACCGCCAGAGACGCCCCCAGAACAGGTACGGGTGCAGGAGCTGCCACAGGTGGACGAGCGGAAGGGAGAAGGTCGTCGCAAACTCCGGGTCGTCCGCGCCGCGGGCGGCGCGCGCCAGCGCGCCCGCTGTGGCCAGCAGTTGCGCCGACCCGATCGCGACGCCGACCAGCGCCCCGATCAGCACCGCGGTGCCGCCGCGCAGCCACGCCGCTCGCGGCACGACGCGGGAGGCGAGCAGCGTGCCCGCCAGCGTCGCCAGGGCGGCGAACCAGGCGGCCTGCGGGTGGCCGAGCAGGAGCACCGACCCGGTCAGCACTGCCAGCCATCCGGCCTGGCGCAACCGCCCCGGCCACGTCTCCTCGCGACATGCGCCGTGCACGACGAGCAGCAGCCACGGCACGTGCGCCACGATCGTCACCATGTTGGGGTGGACGCCGTGCAGCAGCATGAACCCGGAAAAAGCGGCGAGCATGGCCCCGAAAGCCGCCGCCGGGGCGGGACAGGCGCGCCCGAGCAGGCGCCACATCCCGGCGAACAGCAGCGGGTAGGCGGCCACGACCTCGACCATGAACGCCGGGTCGAGCGGAAGCACGCGGTACAACAGCCAGTGGAACGGGTGATACGCACCGAGCTGTCCTTCGGCGGCTACATCGAAGCCCAGATGCAGAGACGGCATCCACTCCACGCGGTGGCCCGCGGCGAGCGCGCGCGCGTAGAAGTCGCGAAGCGGGTAGTGGAAGTGCAGCAGGTCGCCGGTGAACGGCACCTTCCCGAGCGGGATCGCACGTGCCATCCAGAGCAGCATCGCCGCGCTGCCCGCGAGGGCGATCCACAGGAGAGGGCGGCCTGACGGCCTGGCCGACGAGGGCATGCCGGAACGCCCCCAATTCTGTCACGCCGGGCGCGCACGGTACACTGCCGGGCGGCATGTCGGCGGCGGCCAACCCACCAGGACCCCTGACCGCGCAGCGCACGCTCGGGATCGCCGCCGCGTACCTGCTCGTGACGGTGGCCATGACGTGGCCGTACGTGAGCTGGCGCGACTTCGCGAGCGCCTCCTACGGCGGCGACATGCGGCTCATCATCTGGACGCTCGCCTGGGACAACCACGCCCTGCTCTCGGGCACGCCGCTCTTCGACGCCAACGTCTTCTTCCCGGCCGAGCGCGCGCTCCGTTACAACGAGCACCTCTTCGGCGTAAGCCTGTTCGCCCTGCCGTGGACCCTCGCCGGGGCCTCACCCGTGCTCGCGCACAACGCGACCTGGTGGCTCGGCTGCTTCCTCAACGGCCCGGCCGCCTTCCTGCTGCTCCGCCGGTTCGTCCGCGACCCGCTCGCCGCCTTCGCCGGCAGCCTCGCGTTCGCCTGGTCGTTCTACGTGATGCTGCACGCGCACGGCCATCTCCACCTGGTGTGGATGTGGCCGATCCCGCTGTCGCTCGTGCTGCTGGAACGCTGGTTCGACGAGCCACGCCTCAGGCGCCTGGTGCCCTGGGCGGTCGTCGCGCTGCTGGGCCTGCTCACCTCGTGGTACATGGCCGTGCTGACGGCGATCGCCAACGCGCTGGCCGGGCTGGTCTTCGCGTGGAGCCTGCGCCGTTCACGGGACGCGTGGCCCCGGCGCGTCGTGCACCTGATGGGCGCCGCACTCGTCCTGGCCGTCGCGTTGTACCCGTTCGCCCGCCACTACGTGGGTCTGCAGGCGGACCCCGCCGAAGCCGCCGCACATTCGGCCACCCTGACGGACTACCTGGTGCCGCCCGAGAACACGCTGGCCGGCCGCTGGTGGGAGGCGAACGTCGACGAGCGGCCGGGATCGATCTACGGCGAGACGACGGTCTTCTCGGGCTGGATCGCGCTGCTGCTGGCCACGCTCGGCCTGGCGTCGTTCCCCGATCGCCGCCACCTCCGATCGCGCGCCTGGATGTTCCCGCTGCTCGTCCTGGCCGGCTTCTTCCTGTCGCTCGGGCCGGAGCCGGCGCTGCCGGGCGGCCCCGCGCTCGCGCCGTTTCGCTGGCTCGCCTCGCTCCCCGGGTTCAGTGGCATGCGGGCCCCCGCCCGCTTCGCGCTCCTCGCCTCGCTGGGCCTCGCGGGACTGGCCGCGATGGGCGCCGGACTCGTCGTGCGCTGCGCCGGCAGGGCCGGACGCGCGGCGGTGCTGCTCCTCGTGCCGCTGATGCTGGCCGAGTGGTTCGTGATCGGGTTCCCCGCGGGCCCGCCACGCCCCGAGCCGATTCCACCGATCTACCGGACGCCGCAGGTGCAGTCCGCGCGTTCGGTGATCTCGCTGCCCGAATACCGCGGCACGGAGGCGTGGTTCCTGGGCGGCGACTACCTGTACTACTCGACGGCGCACTGGCGACCGATCGTGAACGGCTTCGGGCGCGCCGAGCCACCCGGCCACGACGAGGCGGTGCGCCTCGCCAACGCGTTCCCCGCCTCGACCGACCAGCTCCGCGAACTGGGCGTCCAGTACGTCGTCGTGCACGCGGCGCGGTTCCCCGATCGGGGGGAGAAGCTGCTGCTGACGGCGCAGGTGACGCCCCGCTGCCGCCTGGTCACCTACATCGGCACGGACTACCTGTTCGAGCTGATCGAACAATGAGGCGTAGAAGATTACAGACTGATGAGTGGTGAATTCGCCGACGATCGGCGATCGGTGATTGGATCCCGCTCGCCCCACTCACCCGGCCTGCCCCGGTCGCCCCACGAGAACGCGGCGACGATGAGCAGCGGCCACACCTGCGCGATCAGGCGCTCGAAGGTCGCCGACACCAGGTACTCGGTGTCCATGGGAGAGACGACCCACACGACGAAGTACGCCAGCACCATGCCGGCGGTCGTCAGGGCGGGAAGCCTCGCCGCGCCGCCGGAGCGCGTGCAGGCAGCCGCGAGGGCCGCCACGGCGGCCACGGGCAGGGCGCCCGCGGCGTCGGGACCACCCCACTCGAACACGCGGTGCCACATGATGCCGGCTACCGCTTCAAGTGAGCCCGCGCCGCCCATGGAGGCCAGCGTCGCGGTCTGGGTGTCGCCGGAGAGGTAGATCACCGGGGCATCGATCGCCACCCACAGCTTGAACCACGCGAGGATCGCGAGACCGGGCGCGGCCCCGGCAGCCCACCAGCCGAGCATCCGCGGGCGGCGCTGGCGCCGGACGACCATCAGGGCCACGAGCGACGCGCAGGCGAACGCCGGGATGCCTTCGTTCTTCGTCCAGGCGCCGAAGGCGGCCGTGGCGGCGCCGAGCGCGAGCACCGACAGGAGGCCCCGATCGTCCAGCCGCTCCACCCATTCGCGCCGCAGGAGGGCGATCGCCAGCACCACGAAGAACGCTACCGGGACGTCGGCCTGCTGGGCGGTGACTTCGCGCATGAAGTTCGTCGGCGCCAGGAGCACGGCGCCGGCCACCCACGCGCGGGGACGGCCGGCGTCCAGTGCGCCGATGACCGCCGCCGCGATGCCGGCGCCATACAGGTTCGCGAGCAGGGCGGGGACGGCGGTCAGTTCGGCGCCCGCGTAGCCCCAGAGACGCGCCACCGACGACGACACCAGCAGCGGGTGGGCCGGCTGCGCCCACCAGAGGGCCAGCAGGTCCGTCCATCGCTCGCCCCCGCGCACGAGGAACCGCGCTTTCTGGTTCCAGATGGCCCACGCGTCCCACTGGCCGTGGGGCGCATGATGGTAGTC
>Ga0194132_10006355_pt1 | contig 18367 bp, 10 predicted proteins | sample TA2KigOf80mmetaG_FD_148612 | JGI IMG/M metagenome (GOLD analysis project Ga0194132, IMG submission 148612) | Freshwater microbial communities from Lake Tanganyika, Tanzania - TA2015054 Kigoma Offshore 80m | ecosystem: Environmental > Aquatic > Freshwater > Lake | place: Tanzania: Lake...
GTCGGCCGCTGCGTCGCCCTTCTTGCAACGCCTGCTCGCCCCCCAGCCGGTAGCGGGCGATCCAGCTGAACAGCGTTCGGAGGGGAACCTTCATCACGCGCGCCACCGTCGAAGCCGATTCGCCGTTGCGCACCGCCTCGACGGCCGTCCGGCGTTTCTCATAACGCAGTTGGGATCGTACACTGACCAGGTCCTTCTGAGTAGGAGTCTTCTTAGTTCGTCGCATGCCCCGTACTATACTCGATTCGATTAGATTAAGCAAGTACTTTTGCAACGATTGATACAAGTACAGGTTGCCGTGAAACTCGTTACTGCCTGACGGGGTGACGAAGCTGACGTAGGAGCCGCCGCCGCCCATGGCTGCGCTAGGATTGGAACTGACAATCGTCACTTCCGCTACCTGGCCAATCAGAAGCTGGTTGGGTAGAGTGTCGAGACTGGTCGTGCGGAGGAGACCCTCCTGGACGCCGACACCATCCAGCTCGATTTGCGTGAATGCGGTCCGCTGGCCATTGATCATGGTGTGGGATGGATGGTAGGAGGCCGTGCCTGCCTGAGTGTCGATCAGCGACAGGACATTGCGGTCAAGAACCGGCAGCCGCTGAATTTGTTCGGTGCTCAAAGTCGCGGAAACTTCGGCGTTGGCGGTTTGTACCGTCTGCTCACGTGCTTTGACCTCGACGACTTCGGCAACTGGATTGATGTCCAGCAGGATGGTCGGCAGCGTTGTTTCGCGCGCAGCGTCGATCTTGACGCTTCGAAGGACCCTGGCGGTGAATCCAGCCTTCTCGATTCGCAAGTCATAGACACCTGGGGGCGCTCCGCTCAGTGTAAACCCGCCATCCGAGCTGCTTTCAGCGGCCAGCACCGAGTCCTGACCGCCCGCCAGCGTGAGCCGGATGGCCGCATTTGGAATGCTGCTGCGTGAGGCGTCATGCACTATGGCACTCAGACGACCGGTGCCCTGAGCTGACACCGAAACTGCTACCGAACACACGGCGAAGTTCGACAGCGCTGTCATCCAACGAGAAGACATGGCAGCCTCCTCCTCGTTTCGAAAGCCTCAATTGTTTTTCTGACAGTGGAAAGAGAGGACTTCGCAGGTGCTGTCCCTGCAAATTTGTCAACGGTTTCAAGTCGAGCATAGTCTACCACGCCTTGATTGGACATACAGTTGAATTCAAGTTCTTTTCCCCATCTGAAGCTCGGACCGCGAGACGGATCACGGAGAGCCTGACTCCGCTTGCCTTTGAGCGTCTATATGGAGCCTTGGGACGCAACATTCTCGATGAGTTCTCGAACGTTCGGAAAGACGATACCTTGAAGCTATCCTAGCCTAGGCCACGCACTAGGCATCATCGTTGTTGACCGCAAGCGTGGATAGCTTCCGCTACCCGCTCGCTGGCGAGTTTGCCATGAAAGTCGACTTAGTGCGCGCCAACTGCATCTCACCTGGTTGAGGCCCGGAATTCGGCGTGATGGCCGGGGTGTTGCGAAACTGCACCATCAAACGCATTTTGCCAGGTCGATCTGTCCGACAGCTACGAGCACAAGCATCTGGCTCTTTCGCCGGACGACCCCGAGAAAGGACTGCTCAAGATGACAGTCGACATGGACTCACACGGCCCCGAAAGTTCGCCCGTGGTATACTCACGCCCGCTGCCACGGTTCGCCCGAAGTCCGAAAGACGGTTTGAGACTTTGCTAGCAGAACCAGACGCAAGAGCCCAAGTCCAGGAACGTCCACCATCTCTTTTGCTTTGTGACAAGAACGGGTCACGCTCGCCTGCGTATGCCCGGGTGGTATGACGACCGAAAGTGGCGATGCGGTCAGACCAGGAATGCGCACCGCAGTGGTGAAGCAATGATCAGACATGACAAAGCTTGAACAACTGAAAGAGCGGCTCGGAGTCGTTACCGACCTGAACGGCGCGGCCTCGGTTCTGGGCTGGGATCAACAGACCTACATGCCACCAGGCGGCGCCGCGGCACGTGCCGAACAGCTGGCAACATTGGGGAGGTTGGCGCACGAAGCACTGATCTCAGAAGAGACAGGGGAGCTGCTCGAGGGAGCCTCGACGGAGGTGACAGGCCTCCCGAGCGACTCCGACGAGATGTGTTTGCTGCGAGTCGTGCGGCGCGACTTCGAGAGAGCTCGCAAGGTACCAGCTACACTGGTAGCCGAGATTGCGAGAGCCACATCGTTGGGAATGGAGGTCTGGATTCGAGCGAGAGCCGAGTCGAGCTTCACAGCGTTCCAGCCCGCCTTTCAGAGGATTCTCGACCTGCAACGACAATTAGCGCAGTGCCTTGGTTTCGAGGAAAGCCCCTACGACGCGCTGCTCGACCAATACGAGCCGGGCATGAAGAAGTCCGATTTGGTTCGCATCTTCGGCGAACTGAAGGCAGGGCTGGTTCCACTGGTCCAGTGGGTCGCAGAACGCCTGGACCGGGTGGACGACAGCATCCTGCACCGGAAGTATCCCGAAGCAAGCCAGTGGGAGCTGGGGATCGAAGCGGCAAAGGCTTTCGGATACGACTTCCAGCGCGGGCGGCAGGACAAATCGGTGCATCCCTTCACCACGTCGTTCTCCATCAATGACGTTCGCATCACGACCCGAGTCGACGAGCAGTTTCTGCCTTCGGCCCTCTTTGGAACGCTGCACGAGTGCGGCCACGCGCTCTACGAACAGGGTATCAGCCAAACCCTGGAACGTACGCCGTTGGCGAGTGGTGCGTCGCTCGGCGTTCATGAGTCCCAGTCTCGGCTGTGGGAAAATCTGGTGGGTCGAAGCCGCGGCTTTTGGAGGTTTTTCTTACCGCAGTTACAACGCACGTTCCCGGAAAATCTCCAAAGCGTTGCTCCGGAGTCGTTCTATCGTGCCATCAATCGCGTGGAGCCGTCCCTGATTCGAGTCGAGGCTGACGAGGTCACCTACAACCTGCATATCCTGTTGCGCTTCGAACTCGAGAGCCGTTTGGTAGAAGGCAAGCTCGATCTGGCTGCCCTGCCGGAAGCCTGGAATGCCGGAATGAAAGCGCTGCTCGGCATTGTGCCTTCGAACGATGCCCAGGGGGTTCTGCAAGACGTGCATTGGTCCAATGGTCTGATCGGTTATTTCCCGACCTATGCGCTCGGAAACCTGATTTCTGTGCAGCTCTTCGAGAAGGCCCAGTCGGAGATTCCGTCGCTGGCTGCTCGAATCGAGAGCGGCGATTTCCAGCCGCTGCTCGGCTGGCTAAGGCAGAACGTGCATCAGCATGGCCGGAAGCATTTGCCTTCAGAGCTCGTCGAACGGGCCACAGGCACGGGTCTTCGAGCCTCTTCCTACCTGCGCTACCTCCGCGAGAAGTACTCGGAAATCTACGGTTAGACCGTTTCGAACATGGAGCCGCAGCAGCCGAGCCAGACGTCTGGGAACCTTCGGGATTTCTGTTGCTCGATTCCAGGAGTGTGAGTAACGCCTGGCCGGTTTGCTTTCAATGGAAGGCTCCGAAACGGGACAACTAATCTTCACCGTTCCTCTCGACTGTGATTCCATCCCCCGCTGCCGCCAGCAAGAACGCGCTCGCTTTCGGTCCAACACCCTTGTCCCAAAAGCATTTGTCATTTGAAACCCGTGTGGCTATACTTACGCGCTGTCGCAATTGGAGCTTCTGTCTCGAAACGCCCGCGCAGTGCCGGAGGCGCAGACCGCTGCGCTGGACCTTGTTCGAACGACCGGAACACTCATGAACATCAAGGAAATCAAAGAGCTCATCGAAATCGTGTCCCAGCACGGCATCACCGATCTTGAGGTGGAGCGTTCCGGCGTCAAAGTCAGAATCAGGAAGGAAGGACCGCTGGCGGCGGGTTCAAGCCAGGCCCAGCCGGGCAGCGCCTTCGCAGCCGCACAAACCCATGGGTCGGCGCATGCAATCGAAGGTCCTCGTGTATTCGTGCCCGCCGAGCCCGGACCGAAGAATGACGAAGAAGGTCTCGCCCAAGTGAGGTCTCCGATCGTTGGCACCTTCTACCGGGCGCCCAACCCAGACGCCGAGCCCTTCGTCAAGACAGGCGACTCCGTTGAGCCAGGCCAAGTCCTTTGCATCATTGAAGCCATGAAGCTGATGAATGAGATCGAGGCTGAAGTGAATGGCGAGGTGGTCAAGATCTACGCCGAGAACGGAGAGCCTGTCGAGTTTGGCCAGGCTTTGTTTGGCATTCGGCTCTCCAAGAAACTCTGAGTCTGGACTCTCTGAGTCGATCGCTGACTTTCAGCATCCCCGGACCGGTCTTCACACAGTCAAACTCCGCTCATGTTCAAGAAAGTTCTGGTAGCCAATCGCGGCGAGATTGCCCTGCGCGTGATTTGTGCGTGCAAAGAGCTGGGCATCAAGACCGTCGCCGTCTTTTCCGAAGCAGACCGTAATTCGCTGCATGTCAGCTTCGCCGACGAAGCGGTCTGCATTGGTCCTGCCAAGAGCGCCGAAAGCTATCTGAAGGTGCCGAGCGTCATCAGCGCCGCCGAAATCACCAACGCCGACGCAATCCACCCAGGCTATGGGTTTCTTTCCGAGAACGCTTATTTCGCGGAGGTGTGCGAAGCCTGCCACATCAAGTTTATCGGTCCGCCGCCGAACGTGATTCGATTGATGGGGGACAAGGCACGCGCGCTGGCCGTGATGTCGAAGGCCGGGCTGCCTGTGCTTCCCGGGAGCAGCGGCATTGTGCCCTCGGTCGAGGCCGCCAACGAAATTGCGGGAAGCATCGGGTACCCCGTCATTATCAAAGCCTCGGCCGGCGGCGGTGGCCGCGGGATGCGGATTGTGCGCAGCCGCGAAGAGTTGGGAACGGCCTTCGCTACGGCGCAGCACGAAGCCGACTTGGCCTTCGGCGTGGCAGACGTCTATATCGAGCGCTATGTGGAACGGCCCCGCCACATCGAGTTCCAGGTCATGGGCGACAACTTCGGAAAGGTGATCCATTTCGGCGAGCGCGAATGCAGCATTCAGCGACGGCATCAGAAACTGTTGGAGGAATCTCCGTCAACCGCCATCAGCGATGCAATCCGCCATGAAATGGGTGCGAAAGTCGAATCGGCGTTGTCGAGCATTGGGTACGCCAATGCAGGCACGGTCGAGTTTCTGATGGATGAAGCGAGGAATTTCTACTTCATGGAAATGAACACCCGCATCCAGGTGGAGCATCCTGTCACCGAGATGGTAACCGGTGTCGACTTGGTCAAACTGCAAATCCTGATTGCCGGCGGCTCCAGACTCCACTTCGACGACCACCTGAAACCGCGCGGCCACGCCATCGAATGCCGCATCAACGCGGAAGACCCATTCACTCACATCCCCTCGCCCGGGAGAGTCGCGTCTTTTAATGTGCCGGGTGGCATCGGAGTTCGGGTGGACACGGCAGCACATACGGAGTGCACCATCTCGCCGCACTACGACTCGTTGATCGCCAAACTGATCGTTCACGCGAACTCACGACCTGAGGCCATTCGCAAGATGGAGCGCTCGCTCGAAATGTTCGTCATCGAAGGGATCAAGACGACAATCCCGCTCCACCAGCGCATCATGCGCGACGCCGACTTTGCTGCTGGCCGCTTTGATACCAGGTTCATGGAGCGGTATGCCGAGTAACGTTCGCCTCGATCACGGCGGGTGCGGCTCAAGGAAGAACGCAGAGCGATTGCAGGACGGAAGCGCCCGGCTCCGGTCGGCTGCCCGCTGCGAGGTCTGCGCTCCTGTTGCCCTTGCAGTAACAGATGGTATCTCCGATGTCGCTGTCTCTCTGGCTCTATCTCTGGGTCAGAGGAGAAGCACACCATGCAACTCCCCCGCGTTTACCCCATCATCGATCTTGAAGTGAGCTGCCATCCTTTAGAACTTGTGGTGGCGGAGTTTGCCGCTGCGGGTCTGTCGTGGGTTCAATGGCGCGATAAGAAGGCCAATTCCAGGCAGCTGTTCGCCGGCGCGCAGCGGGTGGTCGAGCTGGCCAGACGCCACAGGTTGAAGGCCGTCGTGAACGACCGTGCCGACATCGCCTGGCTGAGTGGAGCGGATGGAGTGCATGTCGGCCAGGAAGACTTGCCAGTGGAAGAGGCCAGAGAGATTGTGGGTTCTGATAAGATCGTCGGTTATTCGACCCACAATCTGACGCAGGCTCTCGAGGCTGCCCAAAGCAGCGCCGACTACGTTGCCATCGGACCCATATTTGCAACAGCGAGCAAAGTGAACCCGGACCCGATCGTGCCGTGGGAAGAGCTTCGAGAAATCCGAATACGGGTTCAGAAGCCGCTAGTCGCCATCGGCGGCATCACCAGCCAGAACGCCGCACCGTTGTTCGACATCGGAATCGATTCGGTAGCAGTGATTCGCGATCTCGTAGGCACTCCAGACCTTCGTTCCAAGATCCACCAGTTCTTGAGAATTGCAGGCGCCAGGTAAGCTGTCTTCGGTGAGGCTCGGAACTGCTGCCTCTTTCCGTTTATTCCGCCTCTTTCGCGGCCTCTTTCCGCGTGATGCGTCGCTTGCCAGCCAAGTGACTGCCTACAGCTCTCCCCTCTTCATCTGTTCCACGGCGTAATTGGCTGCGCGGGCGGTGAAAGCCATGTAGGTAATCGAAGGGTTTTGACAGGCGGACGAAGTCATGAACGATCCGTCGGTGATAAACAAATTCCTAATGTCGTGCGCCTGGTTCCACTTGTTAAGCACTGACGTCTTCGGATCGTTTCCCATGCGCGCCGTGCCCATTTCGTGAATGCCTTTGCCCGGCGGAGCGGGTTTCGCTTCTCCAAAAGTCCGCACGCTCTTGCAACCCGCGGCCTCCAACATTTCGGCTGCAACCTCGCGAATCTCGCCGTACATGGCCTGATCGTTCTCGTACCAGTCGGCGGTGATGTGCAGCACCGGAATGCCCCATTTGTCTGTCACGTTCTTGTTAATCTCAACTTTGTTGCGCTTGTCGGGCAGGCATTCTCCGAAACCCGCCAACATCATGGACCAGCCGCCAGGCGCCTTCATCGCTTCTTTCAAACTCGCGCCAAACCCGGGAGGCAGCGGACTTCCCAGACTCGGCAGCTGGAACCCGCCCAAATGGCCGGCGCGGTGGCTGCCACCCTGAAACCCGTAGCCGCGGAGATACTTCGCATCCTGGCCCCGTAGATTCTGGAAGCGTGGAATGTAGATGCCGTTCGGGCGGCGGCCCAAGTCGGAGTATTCCTCCAGCCCTGGGTATTCTCCTGACGCTCCAGAGCCGTACAGATGATCCATCAAGTAATACCCCAGGACACCGCTCGAGTTCGCCAGACCATTCGGATAACGCGGATTCGCCGAGTTCAACAGGATTCGGGTGGATTCCAGCGTCGACGCGCACAGGAACACGATCTTGGCTTTCAACTCGAGTTCTTGTCGCGTCACACCATCCACGACGTAGGCGCCCACCACGCGGTTGCTGTCTTTGTCATACATCAAGGCTCGCACCACGCTGTGTGGCCGCAAGGTAAGGCGTCCGGTAGCCTGAGCCGCCGGAAGTGTCGAGTTCAGCGTGCTGAAATAGGAACGCGTGATGCAGCCCTGTTCGCAGGGTCCGCAGTAGTGGCAGGCAGCCCGTCCCTTGTGATCTTCGGTGAGAATCGCCGTTCGACCGATGGTGACCACGCGCTGGCCCCGCCATTTTTCTGCAATCCTACGGCGCAGGATCCTTTCGCCGCAGCTTAAGGCCATGGGCTTCAGGAACTGGCCATCCGGCAGGTGAGGCAACCCTTCCTTCATGCCGCTGATGCCGATGAATGTCTCGACGTGGTCGTACCAAGGCTCGATTTGTTTGTAGGTCACAGGCCAGGGAATGCCAATACCTTCCTTCTCGTTGGCAAGAAAATCGAGGTCACTCCAGCGGTACACCTGGCGGCCCCACATGATGGAGCGTCCGCCGACGTGCCGTCCCCGGAAGAAAAGGTAGGGTTTGTCGGCAGGCGTCGTGTAGGGATTCTCCCTGTCGTTGACGAAGAGGTGGTGGTTGTACTCGCGGCAGGCGTAGCACTGGCGCTGAATGGGATAGTTTTCCTCCATGAACCTCACATTGGTCAGGCCTCGATAGGGCACGTCGTATGGCATCTTGTGCTCGGAGTAGTCCTGGTTCGGGTCGATGTTCCTCCCGGCCTCCAACAGCAGCACATCGAGACCTTCCTCGGTTAGCTCTTTCGCCGCCCAGCCTCCCGTGATGCCTGAGCCGATTACGATTGCGTCATAGCTCTTGATGGCCATCGTCTACCCCTGATGCTCCGGATGCGTACATCCTTTGTATTCCACCCATCCCTGGAAATTAAGCTCTTCCTCGATGCCGATTTTCGAGGTGTAATAACCAAAGGCGGTCAGGCTCTTGATGAGTTTGAAGAAGCTCTGCCCGGTCGCCGTCTCTGCCGAGTTCACGATGCTGAGCCGCGTCAGCAACTCGGTCTGTTGTTCAGCGGAGGCTTCCACGAAAGCTTTCTTGAAGAGCTCGTGGCTTCGCAGGTCGATCCATTGCAACCCCTCCAGGAACTCAAGCCGCTTCGAAGGGTTCAGTGAGCTCAAATAGATGTCGATAAACTCATTGACTCGGGCAGCAGCTGCGCCGGGCGTGGTCGTTTGTGGAATGATAAGTTCGCAAAGCGCGGTGACCGTTCGATTCTGGTGTGAGTTGAAAACTTTCAGAGTGCGAGAAGCCGGCGCTGCTTTCCGGGCCACATGCTGGTGGATCGATTTGCCTGCGGCGAGCAGAGCTTCGGCAGAAAGACCCGCAAACGAGGGAAGGGCGGCGGCGGCCGCCCAAACGGCTGACAGGTTTCTTAGGACTCTTCGCCGATCGATGTTCTGAAGCGCAGGCTGATCCGCCATGAGGCGCACCTCCGATGACTTTGCGCTGACGACTCCCGGCCAGCTTGAATCGCGCGTCGAACCCGGTGCGAAGCAAGCGCCTTAGGGACAAGCATTCGGAACGATTCGCCAGGAAGAGTAGCAGATGCCAGGAGAAACACAAAAAGCCTTTTACCCTGGCCCGAGGGCCTCGTGGCGCAAGTTTCAACACTGGCGCCCGTTCCAGCGGTTGACAATCGACGGAATCCTGCTCGATACTCCGGCTCTAATGATCTTTTTTCGCCCGCTGGATTTACTTTCCACTTGGCAGTCGTTGGCTTTGTGCTGGTTTCGTTGCTGGCTTCTGATTGCGTTCACTTCACTCGGTCCGGCCTTTGCGGTCGCCGACGGGCATGCGGATCCCCTACAACGAGAAACTACACCCCCAAAAACGGGTGACAAGGTGGAGGAATCCGCCGCCCAGGGTACTCCTGAAAACAGCGAAAGTGATGCTGTACAGAAAGCACTCGAGACGGCCTTGGAGGAGTTTCGAGTGCAAGCTGGGAAGATCGCTCCGGCCGATGACAAATCCCCCGGCAACGGCACGCGTGCCAGGACCCGCAACTATCGAGGCAATTTTTACGAATATCTTCGTAACGATGCGCTAGACGCGCTGCCGCATCAAGTCAGACAGGCCCGCGGCTCGAAATCGGTATTGCGCCGCAACCAGTTTGGATTCAATCTCACCGGCCCGGTGCGCATTCCGTGGCTGTACAACAATCGTGAGAACACTTTTTTTTCGGTGACCTTCGAAGGAACGCGGGAGAAGATCGCGCGACCCTACCTGGGAAACATTCCAACGGTGCAGCAGCGGTCCGGCGACTTCTCCGATCTTGTAGACAACGCTGGAGCGCCGATTGCTATCTACGACCCTCTCACCACGCGGACCAACCCGAGTTTCAACCCAGCGCAACCCGTGTCCCTTTCGAACCCTCAATACCTGCGCGATCCGTTTCCCGGAAATCGGATCCCGCGCGAGCGCATGGATGCGGTTGCCCTGCGGTCCCTCGCGTACTACCCGCCTCCGAACGCCAGCGTGGGGCCATTTCTACGCAACAATTTCTTTGTCAACGCGGCAGAGACGAACGCGCCGAATGGAAGTGTGTGGAAGCTGGACCACAATATTGGCTCGCGCCACAAGCTGACTTTCAATGGGCGCCTGTCAGGAGGTCTGGACGGGGCTGCGCCTATTTTCGAGAATATTGCCAATCCTGGCTACCCGCTCCGCCGGGTTCGCGCCCGCAGCGCGAGTTTCAGCGAGACATTCAACATCTCACCAACGCTCCTCAATCAATTGAGCGTCTCAGCCAGCTACGACGCGGTAGCGGCTGACCCATCGTCAGGCAGCTCCAACAGCGACTATGCGAAAGACATCGGGCTCGGCGGCGTCCAGCCTGGCGCATTCCCACGGTTTGAGCTTATCAACTACGTCGATATCGGCAGCCTGCCTGGTGCGCTGGTTCGTTACCAAACTGCCAGCTACCTGCTTTCCGACGGCTTGAGCCTTCGGTTGCGCAAGCATAACGTGAAGCTGGGTCTTTCCATGAGCCGCGGCCAGGTGAACAGTTTCCGACCGCGCAATCCGTCCGGGCGCTTCATCTTCGATGGCAGACTAACCAGCCTGCCCGGGATCAACAACACAGGCGACCCGTTTGCCCAGTTGCTGCTTGGCCTGTCGAATCGCGCTGAACAATCCATCGTGGTTCATCCTTCCTATTTCCGAAGCGAACGGTACCATTTGGCGGCCAGCGACGAGTACCAAATGACGCCCAACTTCAACGCCACGGTCAGTCTCGGTCTGAAGATTGACACACCCCGCCGAGACAAATACGACCGGCAGTCGTCGTTAGACCTGGGCCTCATCAATCCTGTTAATAACCGCCCAGGTGCACTTGCTTTTGCGGGCCGAGACGGGCGCCCACGAACGTTTTCGCCAACCCAGGCGAACTGGGAACCTTCGATCGGCTGGGCATGGAACCCTTGGGGAAGCCGGCGTACGGTTGTTCGCGGCACCTTCGCGCTCTCTTATTCCCCTTTCCCGCTGTACCCAACAGAGTTTGGCACGCTGGGCTTTAACGCTTCTCCGCTCCTGATTTCTACCAACGATCAGCTGGTCCCTGTCTTGGCTCTGCGCGACGGGTTTCCTCCGAGTTTTGTCGCACCGCCCGATCTGCGCCCAACCGCGGCCAACGACCTGGGGGCCGAATACTTCGAGCCCAGGGGCATCCTGCCCTACGACCAGGATTGGCGTCTGGAGATCGAGCGAGATTTGCCGGCTGACCTCGTCGTAAGGCTTTCCTACGTGGGGGAGAAAGGAGTGCATCAATTCTCGGGTGAGGGCATCGACCTGAATCCGCTCGACCCGTCTGTCCTGGTGTACCGCGACCGGCTGAACCAACTGGATTTCAATCAATCGCTGCGGCCCTACCCGCAGTTCCGATCCATCACGCCGGGTTATGGCTACCCTATCGGATCCAATTCCTATCACCGAGGCCAACTGCGCATCGAGAAAAAGCGCTCTCACGGCCTGAACTTTACCGGTTCCTATGCCTTCGCGAAGGCCATCGACGATGCGCTGGGAGGCGCGCGTCCTCAAAACAACCTCGATTTGAAGTCCGAGAAGTCCCTCTCTCCGAACGATGTCACTCATCAGTTTTTTTTCAATTATCTTTACGAGTTGCCGTTCGGCGAGGGCCGTGCGTTCTTGAATCAGAGTGGCTGGCTAGAGCGAATGATCGGCGGCTGGAGCTTGAGCGGGGTCACCACCCTGCGAACGGGTACCCCGGTCATGCCGCGAGCTTTGTTCAATAACACGGGTGGAGTCACCCAAAACTTGCGCGTGAACGTCGTGCCTGGCGTTAATCCTCATCTGAAGCATCCAACTGCTTCCCAGTGGTTCAATGCGGCAGCGTTTGTGCAGCCTCCAGACTTTGCTCTGGGCGATGGACCGCGCACACACCCCAGTCTGCGCAATCCTGGCTTTCAGAACTTTGACATGTCGTTGACCAAGCGTGTACCAGTAACCGACGAGTGGACGCTTGAGCTCATTATGGAAGCCTTCAATGCCCTCAACTACGGCAATCTGAACCCTCCGGATCCGATTGTTGGTTCTTTGGCCAATCCGAACCTTAACGCGGGAAGGATCGTGGGAACAACCGGCGGCCGCGTGGTTCAGGTAGGATTGCGGTTTAGTTTTTGATAGGGTTGCCATGGCCCTTCTGCCGCAAAAGCGCAAGAGGAGGGAACACCCGGAAGAAGCAACGACGCAGCCGCTCGAAGGAAGGGGCGGCTGCCGCTGCGGCTTTCGATCCTACCTGCAACGACTTCCAGACTGCGACTCGATTGGAATCGATCTTCCAAAGCCCAAGTCGTTCGACCGCATCGCTCCAGCCAGGCAGGTCGCTTCGCTATCACCTTCCTCTCTCGTTGCCAGTTCGGCTCCTACACCAACTGACTTCGGTCCTGCGAACGATCGAGTTCTGGTTCGGGGTTTGTAGCACATTGACTCTCTTCACAGTGCTCGTGGCTGCCGCTGCCCCCCAGTCGCCGGCTTTCGGCAAAGGCAAGCCGCCGAACAAAGCACGCCCAGTGCAGTTCAGGCTGCCAATCTGGCTGGGTGCGCCCAGTGAGAAGGCAGAGTCGGAAGTGGCGACCTCCAACTTGAAAATTACGGCCGACAAGGCTCCGATCAAGGTGTCGGCTTGGAGAGGGCCCGAAAGTCCGGCGCTGCTGTTTGTCGCATTAGACTTGGTGGGTGACATCGCAACTGCCGATCAGGCTCGTAAGGCTATTGTTGATGAAGTGCACGCGTTAAGCATCCAGTTCTGGGCAGGCCTGATTTCGGGGCAGGAGCAGATGTTCGTTGTGCAGGAACCGACCGGGGACCGAGTGCTGTTCCAACAGAAGCTTCAAGAACTCACGCAGATCGGGAAAGCCGGTCTGCTCGAATCGGTTCAGCCGGTTGCAGATCTCGCTACCGGCGTGCTGCTCAATAGCGAAGTGCGGGTCGCGATCGTGTTCATCACTGACAGCGACATCGGCAACTATCGAGCCGATTACCTGAATCCTCCGGTCAATGCCAGCGACGGCCGCGATCTGAGTCGTCGCTTTGCGGGGCGGGCGCTGCAAGAGAAGATCTCGCGCATGGCGCAACTGATGGCCAGGAACCAGGTTCCACTATTCATCGTCCACATCGACCCTGGACTCGATCCCCTGAACCGCTCCTACCACAACGGCCTGAAGCAATTGGCCGAAGTCAGCGGCGGAAAATGCCTCTTGTCGAAATCCCGGGGCGATATTCCGTTGAACATCCACGAGGCGTTTCAGTGGGCCAAGAGCTTCCACTTGGCCGAGTTCACCCTTGAGGGCCCAAAACGCGGCTACAAGCGCCTAGAAGTCGAGCTGGCTGAAGACCGAAAATCTTTAGCCCTTCGACTGGTTCACCCTGCCAGAGTCTTTCTTCCTTAGTGTCAGAATCAAAGTCGAGCCAACTCGGAAGTTCCGCGAGCCACATCCCAAAGCTCGTGCGTCCGGTCCGAACCCTGCTGGCGCGCGGCTGCCTGAGTGACTCGCGCGGTTGTTCAGTAGCGAGACCGCACGCGAGGCGTCACCGCTTTGACGAGACCCGGACGCTGAAGACTATATCTATGGCGAATTTTGCCTTAGACTCTCTGGTGAACGCACATTCTTGATTCTCGGTGCAACACGATGGGCTATGGAATTCGGCAGCGATCGATCGTTTGTTTCCAGCATTCGTCACGCGGCCGTCTGGTCGGTGTCGGCCTCCGGGTCGCGGCTTCGGTTTCACAGGCGGGCGTCGAAACTCATCACGGATGGAGAGCGAATGCCGTCTTAGGTGCAAGGCGCGCTGCGATGAGTTATTTTTGCTTTTTTCTGGCTGCTGGGGCGCTCGCTGCCGCCGAGGAGAAGCTCCCTCCGCCAATGAGATCGAAGGTTGATTTCGCGCGCGATGTCGAACCCATCCTACACACCAGATGCTACGAGTGCCATGGCCCGGCGATGCAGATGAACGGGCTTCGCTTGGACCAGAAAGAGTCAGCGCTCAAGGGCGGATACTCGGGCACGGCAATCGTTGCCGGCAGAAGCGCCAGCAGTCCGCTCGTCTTGCGTGTTGCAAGCTCCAAGGACGGCTTCAAGATGCCTCCGGCTGGACCCGCTTTAACGGCGAAGGAGATCGGCACTTTGCGCGCCTGGATTGACCAGGGCGCGGCCTGGCCCGATTCGCCTGCAGCGGCGATTGGGCCCAAGCTTTCGCAGGCCGAAAGGCTCACCCACTGGTCGTTCCAACCCGTGCAGCGGCCTCGAGAGCCTGCCGTGCGGCAACGCTCCTGGGTGCGCAATCCAATCGACGGCTTTGTTCTCGCCAAGCTCGAGTCAGAAGGCCTTACCCCTTCCGTTGAGGCCGGCAAAGCTGCCCTGCTGAGGCGCTTGAGCCTCGATCTTGTCGGCCTGCCTCCGAGCCCACGCGAGGTCGCCGCTTTCTTGATGGATAACAGCCCTGACGCCTATGAGCGCCAGGTTGACCGCCTGCTAGCTTCGCCGCATTTCGGTGAAAAGTGGGCAAGGCAGTGGCTAGACCTGGCGCGCTATGCGGACAGTGATGGCTATGAGAAAGACCTGCCTCGACGTTACTCCTGGCGCTGGCGTCACTGGGTGATCGACGCTCTGAACAGCGACATGCCGTTCGACGAGTTCACACTTGAACAGATGGCCGGAGATCTGTTGCCGGGCGCAACCGGCGAGCAGAAAACGGCGACTGGTTTTCATTGCAACGGATTGAAGAATCGCGAGGCGGGTGTGAAGCGCGATGAAGCCCGCTTTGAGGAACTGGTCGATCGGACAACCACGCTGGGCACGGCTTGGCTGGGCTTGACCGTCGGTTGCGCCCAGTGCCATGACCACAAGTATGACCCCATCACCCAGAAGGATTTCTACCAGTTGCTCGCTTTCTTCAACAGCACTGAAGACACGGTGATCGATGCGCCTCTGCCGGGTGAGCTCGGCCCGCACTTGCAATCCCAGCCAGGGTTCTACGCGAAGCGAAATGAGCTCCTCACAAAGTACCGTGTGCCTGAGCTCCAGCCCCAGTGGGAAGCGCACATGCTGCAGGCGATGGCTGCTCCCGGGAAAAACCTGGACTGGGACTTCCAGGTGACGGCGATTCGAGCGATGTTGGATGGTGCGGAACCCATGCTTCGCAAGACCGAGAAGGTTCGCACTCAGCGCGAACAGGACCAAGTCGTCGATTATTTCGTTCGCAATCCGGGTCCGGAAATCGCCAAAGACAAAGAGACCTCGGAGAAACTCAAAGAACTCGCCAGGCAGCTGCAGGATCTGGAGAAGTCGTTCCCGTCCGTCAGCCAGTCGTACGTCCTGGCGCAGAGCCCGCAGTCGGTGAAGACCTGCGTCGCAGTGCGGGGCGACTACCGGCGGCCCGGCGTCGAGGTCGAAGCAACTGCACCCGGGTTCTTGCCGCCGCTGGTTCAGAGCGACAAGCCCAGCCGGATCCGGTTGGCCGAGTGGTTGACGAGCCGGGAAAACCCGCTGACCGCTCGGGTGGTTGTAAACCGCATGTGGCAGGAGTTTTTCGGCCGCGGGCTGGTCCGGACTGCGGAAGACTTTGGCACCCAGGGCGAAAAGCCTACCCACCCGGACCTGCTCAACTGGCTGGCTGCCGAGTTCATGGAGAGCGGGTGGCGCATCAAGCGAATGCACAAACTCATCGTCCTGTCTGCCACTTACCGTCAAGCATCGAACTCGCGGCCCGATCTCAAGGAACGAGACCCAGCTAACGTACTGCTGGCCCGCCAGAACCGGGTGCGCCTCAGCGCTGAACTCGTACGTGATGCTGCCCTGCAGGCCAGCGGATTGCTCTACCCGGCCGTCGGTGGCAAAAGTGTCCGCCCTCCGCAGCCGGAAAGCGTTTCCAAGTTGACGTATGGTAGCTCGAAATGGGAGGAGAATCCTGGTCGCGACCGGTACCGGCGAGGCCTGTACATCCACTATCAGCGCACGTCTCCGTATCCCCAGTTGATTAACTTCGACGCCCCGGATGCGAACGTGTCTGCAGCGCAGCGACGCCGCTCGAATACTCCCCTGCAGGCACTGAATCTGTTGAACGACCCTGTGTTTGTCGAAGCTGCCCAAACCTTGGCGGTGCGGGTACTGCTGGAATCTCCGCCCGGCTGGAACGAACGTTTGGACAGTTTCTTCGAGTCGTGCTTGAGCCGTAAGCCGAGCCGGTCGGAAAGAGACCGACTCGCCATTTACTACGAAGCGCAGAAAAAGTTGGCTGAGAGAGACGCTGAAGCAGTTCAGCATTTGGCGCCCAACGTGCCGGCCGGTCTTCTGCCCTCGGAGGTCGTGGCCTGGACCGGCCTGAGTCGGGTGCTGATGAATCTGGATGAGTTCATCACGAGGGAGTGACGAGCGAGTGCTGAATGACAACCGGGCACCCAAAACTGAAATGAACTGGCGACAATTTGAACTGATTCAGACTCGACGTGATTTCTTTCGCAATTGCGCCGCCGGCGTTGGCATGGCTGCCTTGGCCGACCTGCTCACGGCCGATGGGCTCACCGCGGCCAGCAACGTTCCACTTGCCAACCCGCTCGCGCCGAAGATGCCGCATTTCACGCCAAAAGCCAAACATGTCATTTTCATGTTCATGGAAGGCGGGCCGAGCCAGTATGAGCTGTTCGATCCGAAGCCGGCGCTCGAGAAGTACCATGGCACTTCGCTGCCGTCCTCGTTGACAAAGGATCTCAAGCTGGCCTTCATCAAACCAACGGCCGCGGTCATGGCCAGCAAGTTCAAGTTTCAGCGCCGCGGCCAGTGCGGCATGGAACTCTCTGAGATGCTGCCCCATCTTGGCGCCTGCGCCGACGACCTCTGTCTGGTCCGTTCCATGCACACCGACGCGTTCAACCACCATCCAGGACAACTCTTGTTGTTCACCGGCAGCACGCAGTTCGGACGGCCCACGATGGGCGCGTGGACGATCTATGGGCTAGGTAGCGAATCACAAAGCCTTCCGGGATTCGTGGTGCTGACTTCCGGGGTTGGCACCAGCGGCGGCGCCAGCAACTTCTCCAGCGGTTTTCTGCCGTCGCATTATCAGGGCACGGTTTTCCGCAACAGTGGTGATCCGATTCTTTATCTGTCTAACCCTGCAGGGATCGGGCGTGAGTCGCAGAAGGCGGCGCTCGATGCCATTCGCGACCTGAACGCGGAACACTACGCCACGACGGGCGACTTCGAGATCGCTTCGCGGATTTCATCCTACGAGCTGGCGTTCCGTATGCAAACCGAAGGACCCGACTTGCTGAGTTTCAAGAACGAGCCTCAAAGCATCTTGGATATGTATGGTGTCAACAGCGAAGACGAAGATCTAAAGCAATACGCCACAAACTGTCTCCTGGCCCGGCGGATGGTAGAGCGCGGCGTGCGGTTCATCCTGATGATGGACGCGAGCTGGGACGACCACACCGAGCTGAACAAGAAGCTGCCCAAGCGCTGCCGCAAGATCGACCAACCAACTGCGGCCCTCGTCAGGGACCTGAAGCAGCGTGGACTGCTCGATGAAACACTGCTGGTCTGGGGAGGCGAATTCGGGCGCACACCGATGGTGGAGATTCGCAAGCCTGAAGATGCTGACAACGCGGGACGTGACCATCATCCCAACGCCTACAGCATGTGGATGGCAGGCGGGGGGCTGAAGGGCGGCCAGGTGATCGGAAAGACCGACGATCTCTGCCTGAACATCGTCGAGGATCCCGTTCACATCAACGATCTGCAAGCCACCTTGCTGCACTGCCTTGGCTTCGACCATCTGCGCCTCACCTACAAACACATGGGCCGGGAGTTCCGCCTGACAGATGTCGCCGGCAACGTAGTCAGGAAGATGCTGGCGTAGAGGTCATCTCACAGGCCAAGGCCCTGGTGCCACCTGAGTCAAGGCCTCGAGCCTGTAGCGCAGATCCCGCGTTTTCTGCGGGTCTGCGGCCCCAAAACCAGCGGTCGGCAACTCCCGAAGTTGAGTGCTCCACTGTAAGATCGAATGTCTAGTTAGTTTCTGTCGCGAAACGGTTGAAAGTGGCACTGGGAGGCTGGGGGGAGCCTCGGCAAGTTGCGATTATCAGGGTGGGAGTGTGGAAGAATCTAGAGCAAAGGGAAACCAGCAGGCAGACGGCGTTGCCCGCAGACACGTGGGCACAGTAGGGAGGAAGGAAGGAAGGTTTCAAGACGGGAGATTAGGCGGCGACAGGGTGTGGCGGTTTGTGTTTGGCGTGCAAGAGTTGGGCAATGCGGAGGAGGTTGTTGGCGAGCACCGCGGCGCCGCCCCGTCAAGCCGCTAAAAGAAAAAACTCCCCCTGATCCTGATTCCATGGATTGGGGAGCCAGCCTGGGTTCGGGTTCATTGCCTGCCTCTCTGAAGACCAGCGGCCTTCAAGGAGCAA
>Ga0194132_10006356_pt1 | contig 18366 bp, 16 predicted proteins | sample TA2KigOf80mmetaG_FD_148612 | JGI IMG/M metagenome (GOLD analysis project Ga0194132, IMG submission 148612) | Freshwater microbial communities from Lake Tanganyika, Tanzania - TA2015054 Kigoma Offshore 80m | ecosystem: Environmental > Aquatic > Freshwater > Lake | place: Tanzania: Lake...
GCTGGGCGCTCGGCCCGCGGCTCAACGCCGCCGGCCGCATGGAGCACGCCCGCCTCGCCCTCGACCTGCTGCTCACCGACTCAGCGCAGACCGCCGCCGCGCTCGCGGAGCGCCTCGAGGCGCTGAACGAGCGCCGCCGCGCCGACACCACCGCCGCGTGCGAGCTCGCCGCGTCACTGCTCGGCGAGGACGAGCGCGCGGGCCCGCTGCTCGTCGTCGCGTCCGAGCAGCTGTCCTCGGGCATCGTCGGCCTCGTCGCGTCGCGGCTCGTCGAGCAGTTCCACCGCCCCGCTATCGTCATGGAGCTGCGCGACGGCCCCGCTGGAGCGGAGGCACGCGCTTCGTGCCGCTCGCTGCCCGTGTTCGACATCACGGCGCTGCTGCAGCGCAACGCCCACCTCTTCGCGCGCTTCGGCGGCCACCGCGCCGCAGCCGGCTTCTCGCTCCCCGCCGCGCGCCTGCCGGAGGCGCGCGCCACGCTCATCGCCGACGCCGCGCGCCACCTCACAGTCGAGCAGCTGGTCCCCGAGTTCGCCATCGACGCCGAGCTCTCGCTCCGCGACGTCAACGGCGACGTGCTCCGCTGGCTTCAGCGCGTGGGCCCGCACGGCCCCGGCAACGTCACGCCGACGTTTCTCGCGCGCGGCGTGCGCGTGCTCGAGCAGCGGCTGCTCGGCGCCGACCAGGCACACCTGCAGTTCAAGCTGAAGGAGGGGCCCGCCACCTGGCGCGCCATCGCGTTCCGCTCCGCCGAGCGCGCGGTCCCGGACGGCGAGCTGGCCGATATTGTGTACACGTTCCGCCGCGATGCGCTGCGCGGCACGCTCCAGCTCGAGGTGCTTGACCTGCGCCCGAGCGACTGACGCTCACCGTGCTCCCCTCTCCCGCGAAGCGGGAGAGGGGAGCACGGTGAGCGTCAGTCGCCTCCGACTCCCATCGGCCCGCCCCGCGGGGAGTAGGGCCGGCGATGAGGGTCCGCTTACCCCAGCCCCCCGCGCACCAGCAGCACCTCCGCCGCTACAAGCGCGATCAGCGCGTACGCGTACAGCAGCAGCGCCGTCCACTGCAGCGTGTGGCGGTGCCCCGCACGGAGCGCCGCGCGACGGCTGGCCGGCACACCGCGCGCTCGGCAGCCGCGTAGTACAGCGTCACGTACAGCAGTCACACCGCCGCCGCCGAGCCGCTGAAGAACAGGGGGTACAGCACTAGGATCGCGCGCGCCGTGCCTTGCTGGACGCCGGCCTGGCGGCGCTGCCGAGCGCCCGAGCAGCCACCCCCGCGATCACGCGCGCACTTATCGCGCCCCGCTCGCCCGTATGGCGGGCGATGAGTCGGTGGCGAGGGCCTCCGCTGTGCTGCGCAGCATCACCCCCACGATAGCCAGTCGCCGCCATCACGTTTGTGGCGCTGGATCGAGGGCGCTAGGATGCCCGTCACACGCGCCGAGCACGCCGCGACACCCGGCACGCTCGCATCAGGCAGCAGGGGAGGCGACCGTGAGAGCGTACAGCCCGGACCAGCTCCGCAACGTGGTCCTGCTCGGCCACGGGGGCGCCGGGAAGACCACGCTCGCCGAGGCCCTGCTCTTCACCGCCGGCGCCATCGGCCGCATGGGCCGCGTCGAGGACCGTAACACCGTCTCCGACTTCGACGAGCACGAGCACCAGCACCGCTACTCGATCTCCACGTCCCTGCTCGCGCTCGAGTGGGCGGACCGACGCCTCAACCTCCTCGACGCACCCGGCTACCCGGACTTCGAGGGCGAGGCGATCGCCGCCACCCACGCCGCCGACTCCGCGCTCGTCCTCGTCGACGCCATCGCCGGCATCCAGGGCGGCACCGAGATCGCGTGGCGCCAGGCCGACCTGCGCGGTGCGCTCCCGCGTGCGATCGTAGTCACGCGTATGGATCGCGAGAACGCGGACTTCGACGCGGTGCTCGCCGCGCTGCGCGCGCGCTTCGGCACGCGCGTCGTGCCCGTCACCATCCCTATCGGCGCCGCCCACGACCTCACCGGCGTCGTTGACATCGTCTCCGGCGAGGCGCGCGCGGGCGCCGACGGCGCGCCCGCGCCGGCGCCCGACGCGCTCGCCGACGCCGTGGCCGCCGCGCGCGAGCAACTGCTCGAGTCCGTCGCCGAGACCGACGACGCGCTGCTCACCGCCTACCTCGACGGCGCGTCGATCGACGGCGCCAGCCTCGAGGCTGCGCTCGCCGCCGCCGTGCGCGCCGGCGACATCGTGCCCGTGTTCGCCTGCGCCGGCTACAACGCCATCGGCGTGCGTGCGCTGCTTGATCGCCTCGTCGAGCTGCTGCCCTCGCCGCTTGGCCGCGAGTACCGGCTCGCCTCCGGTGACACGCTCACCACCAGCGCCGACGGCGCGCTCGTCGCGCACGTCTTTAAGACCACCGCCGACCCGTTCGTCGGCAGGCTCACCTACATGCGCGTGTTCTCCGGCACGCTCCGCCCGGACGCCAACCCGTACAACGTCCAGCACAGCGCCCCCGAGCGCCTCGGCCACGTCTTTCTCATGCGGGGCAAGGAGCAGATCGCCATGTCGGAGCTCGTCGCCGGCGACATCGGCGTCGCCGCCAAGCTCGCCGTTACCACCACCGGCGACACGTTCGTCGCCGCCGAGGCGCAGAAGATGCTGCGCCTGCCGCCCCTCCCGTTCCCCGAGCCCACCTACCGCTCCGCGCTGCACCCGCGCACCAAGGCGGACGTGGACAAGCTGTCCAACGCGCTCGCGCGCATCGTCGAACAGGACCCCACGATCCGCGTGCACCGCGACTCCGACACTGGCGAGATGATCGTCACCACCATCGGCGACGCGCAGGCGCAGATCGCCGCCGCCCGCCTCGAGAAGAACTACGGCGTCACTGTCGACGCCGTGCTGCCGCGCGTGCCCTACCGCGAGACGATCAGCACGCCCGCGAAGTCCGAGTACCGCCACAAGAAGCAGACCGGCGGCCATGGCCAGTACGGGCACGTGGTGATCCAGATCAACCCCGGCGCTCGCGGCTCCGGCTTCACCTTCGAGGAGCACGTCGTTGGCGGCAACGTGCCGCGCCAGTTCATCCCCGCCGTCGAGAAGGGCATCGTCGAGACGCTGCCTGCGGGTCCGCTTGCGCACTCGCCGATCGTCGACGTGCGCGTCACGCTGCTGGACGGCTCGGCCCACGCGGTCGACTCGTCGGAGATGGCGTTCAAGCTCGCCGCCTCGCAGGCGCTCAAGCAGGGCATGCTGCAGGCCCACCCCGTGCTGCTGGAGCCGATGATGCGGCTGATCATCCGGGTCCCCTCGGACCACGTCGGCGACGTGATGAGCGACCTCAACAGCCGCCGCGGCCACGTGCACGGCGTGGAGCCCGACGGCGCAGTGAGCACCGTGCAGGCCGAGGCCCCGCTCGCCGAGGTGCAGCGCTACGCCGTGGGCCTGCGCGCGCTCACCGGCGGCCGCGGCCGCTTCACCATTGCCTTCGACCACTACGCCGAGGTCCCCGCCCACGTCCAGGACCAGGTGCTGAAGCAGCTCGCTGCCGCCGAGGCCTAGCCTCGGCAGCGCCTTGCCCCCCTCGCCCGGGCCCTCGTCGCGGCGTTGCTGAGGCGCGCACGTCGGGACCGCGCGGTCTGCGCCGGCCGTACCGGCGGCGCTGCTTCGCCCGCAGCGGTCCGCGTCGGCCGGCAAGGGAGCGCGAGGGGCGAAGCCCCTCGCAGCCGAAAGGGTGGGGTGGGCGGGCTCTCTCGGCCCGAAGGGCCGCCATTAGCTCCTCGCGCGTCGAGGTACCAACACCGCGAGCCGCCGCAGTCGCGGGCTACGGCGTGCGGTTCGTGTGGTCCCCCGCGCCCGCGCGGCCCCACACCGTGCGGTACTCCATGCCCACGATCACCTGGCGGATCTCGATTAGCTCCAGCGCCCGCAGCCGCGCCAGCGTACGCTCGGCCGCGGCCACCGCCTGCGGATCGCCGCTGTCCGCGAGCCGCGCCAGCACCGCGTCCCATACGCCCTCGCGGCGCAAGCACTCCACCGTCGACGGCCACGCGATCATCGAGAGCGAGTGCGGGCGCTCGAACCGCGGCCGCAGCCTCCGCAGCGACGCCAGCCGCTCCGCCGAGTTGTTCACCATCGGCACGACCGTCACTAGCGGGCCTTCCTGCTTGTCGCACCGGCTGTCCAGCAGCAACGTCTGGCGCAGCATCGGGAAGTGCAGCGTCACCACCTCGGCTTCGGCGATGTTCTGCACGATTGTCGCGATGTCGACCCCCATCCCGCCGTCGATCACGCGTGCGCTTCCTCGTCCACGATCCGCAGGAAGCGGTGCGGGCCCACCTTCAGCTCGTCGCCGTCCGCCAGCGGCTCGTCGAAGTGGTCCGCGAGACCGCCGTTGATGCGGATCGCTTTCTGCGCCACCAGTCGCCGCACCTCCGCCTTGCTGTTCGCTAGGTGCGCGGCTACCAGCACATCCGCCAGCCCGCGCGCGGCGCCCGCCGCGATGCGGTGCGCCGGCATCTCCTCCGGCGTCTCACGTCGCTGCACTGTCGCCTCGAAGTACGCGCGCGCCTCTGCGGCTGCCGTCACGCCGTGCAGCGACGCCGTGATCGACTCGCCGAGGCGCTTCTTCGCGTCCAGCGGCGGGCCCGCGAGCAGCCCGTCCACCTCGTCCGCCGGCACGCTCGTCAGCAGCGTGAAGTAGTCGCGCATCGCCGCGTCCGGCACCGACATCACCTTGCCGAACACGTCGCGCGGCCCCTCGTCGACGCCGATGTAGTTGCCGAGCGACTTCGACATGCGCACGTGGCCATCCGTGCCGACGAGGATGGGGAGCGTGATCACCACCTGCGGCGGCTGGCCGTACGCCTCCTGCAGCTTGCGTCCCGCCATCAGGTTGAACAGCTGGTCGGAGCCGCCCACCTGCACATCGGTCTCCAGCGCCACCGCGTCGTACCCCTGCATCACGCTGTACAGGAACTCGCTGAGATGGATCGCGTCGCCCCGCTCGTGCCGGCGCGCGAAGTTGTCGCGACGCAGGAACTCTGCCATCGTGAAGTGCGAGCACAGCCGGATCACATCCGCAAAGCTCAGCTCGCCCAGCCAGTCCGCGTTGTAGCGCACGTGTGTCTTCGACATGTCGAGAATTCGGCCGGCCTGCTGCGCGTACGTGGCGGCGTTCGCACCAAGCTGCTCCGCCGTCAGCATCGGACGGCGCCTGTCCTTGTCCGACGGATCGCCGACGAGCCCTGTGAAGTTGCCGACGAGGAACGTCACCTCGTGCCCGAAGTCCTGGAACTGCCGCAGCTTGCGCATGGTTAGCGTGTGCCCCAGGTGCAGGTCCACCGAGGTCGGGTCGTACCCGCAGTACACGCGCAGCGGGCGGTCCTCCGCGAGGCGCGCGCGCAGCTCGCGCTCCATCGCGCGGCGCGTGGCCTCGTCGCCGAAGTCCGTGCCGCGCAGCAGCGCGGCGAGCTGCGTGTCGACGTCCGCCATGCGCCGCGGGCTCACGCGAAGTACGCCCGCGTCGCCGCCACGTCCTCGGTGATCTGCGCGACCAGCGCCGCGACACCGTCGAACTTGCGCTCCTCGCGCAGCCGCCGCAGCAGCTCGATGCGGACCATCTGGCCGTACGCGTCGCCGGCGTAGTCCAGCACGTGCGTCTCCACGCGCCGCCGCGTGCCGTCGAACGTCGGTTGCGTGCCGATGTTCGTCGTGCCGTCGTAACGCGCCTCGCCGAGGTACACGTGCGTGATGTATACGCCGTTCGGCGGCAGCACCTGGTCCGCGCTCGTGCCGATGTTCAGCGTCGGGAAGCCGATCGAGCGACCGCGCTCGTCGCCGCGCAGCACCGGCCCGCGGAGCGAGAACGGGCGCCCCAGCAGGTGCGAGACGAGCTCTATGTCCCCGTCGCCGAGCGCGCGGCGCACGCGCGTCGACGAGATGCCGTCCTCCGACGCCTCGAGCAGCCGCACCGTCTCCACCTCGAAGCCCTGCGTCCCGCCGATCGCGCGCAGCCGCTCCGCCGTGCCCTCGCGCCCGCGTCCCAGCGCGAAGTTCTCGCCCACCAGCAGTAACTTCAGCCGCGTCTCCTCCACCAGCACGCGCGCGAAGTCCTCCGCCGACACCAGTGCCAGTTCCGACGTGAACTGCACGACCGCCACCCAGTCGACGCCCGTCCCCTGCAGCAGTTCTAAGCGCTGCTCCAGCGTGGTCAGGTACGCGAATGGCGTCTCCGGGCGCAGTACGGCGAGCGGGTTGGGGTGGAACGTCACGACGCCGGCGCCGAGCCCCCGCCCGCGCGCCTCGTCCTGCAGCCTCGCGAGCAGCATCTGGTGCCCGCGGTGCACCCCGTCGAACACGCCGATGGTGAGCGCCTGCGGGCCCGGCCCCACCGCGTGCCGCAGCTCGTCACGCGTCAGTAGCACGCGCGCTACGCTCCCACCAGCGCGTCGTCGAGCGTCGCCGCCACCGCGTCGCCGGGCACGCGCACGAGCTCGATGTCGCCGAACGCCTCCGTCTGCCGCGCCTCCAGCACACGCGCCTTGATCAGCTCGAGCACCGCCAGGAACTCGACGATCACCTTGACGCGCGTGGTAGCGCCGCCGATCAGCGCGCGGAACGAGACGCGCCCCTCGCGCGCCACGCGTTCCGCGAGCGCCGCGATGCAGTCCGCGAGCCGCACGCGCTCGCGCGGCACCACCGCGGGCTCCGGCCGCGGCGCGGGCACGCGCTCAAGCGCCTGCTGCAGCAGCAACACGAGCGCCGTCAGCGTCACCCCCTCGAGGCCGGGCGCGGGTGGCAGCTCCGGCGGCGCCGCCGCGCGCCGGTAGCCGTGCCGGTGCTCCAGCTCCAGCGCGCGCAGGAACTCCGCCGCCTCCTTGAACCGCCGGTACTCCTGCAGCCGCGCGACGAGCGCCAGCGGGTCCGCCTCGTCCTCGCCCGCCACGGGCTCCTCGCTCGGGTCGCGTGGCAGTAGCGCCCGCGACTTCAGCAGCAGCAGCCGCGCGCCCACCGCGATGAACTCCGCGAGCGCGTCGAGGTCCAGCTGCTCTCCCGCGCGCAGGTGCGCGAGGTACTGCTTGGTCACCGCCAGCAGCGACACTTCCGTGATGTCCAGCTGCTGCTCGTCCAGCAGGTGCAGCAGCAGGTCGAGCGGCCCCTCGAACGCCGCGAGTTGCAGCACGAACTGCTCGCCGGCCTCTGCTGCTGCCGCTCGCCGCAGCATCGCGCTACGCCACGCGCTGCGGCATGTCGGCGAACGGCCGCCCCAGCGCCGCGCCGAGCGCCGCGCCCGCGCGCATGAGCGCCGCGAAGTTCGCCGGCGTCAGCGACTGCGCCCCGTCCGACAGCGCGTGGTCCGGGCTGGGGTGCACCTCGATCATCAGCCCGTCGGCGCCCACGGCCAGGCTCGCCATCGACATCGGCTTCACGAGGTACCACTTCCCGGTGCCGTGCGACGGGTCTGAGATCACCGGCAGATGGCTCAGTCGTCGCACTAGCGCGATCGCGTTCAGGTCCAGCGTGTTGCGCGTCGCCGTCTCGAACGTGCGGATGCCGCGCTCGCACAGGATCACGTTCGGGTTGCCCTGGTTCAGGATGTACTCCGCCGCCAGCAGCCACTCTTCGATCGTCCCGGCCAGCCCGCGCTTCAGCATCACCGGCTTGCCGGTTTTGCCGGCCTCCTCCAGCAGCACGAAGTTCTGCATGTTGCGCGCGCCGATCTGCAGCACGTCCGAGTACTGCGCCACCGCGGCCACGTCGCGCACTGACAGCAGCTCGCTGATCACCGGCATGCCGAATTCGTCGCCCGCGCGGCGCAGCAGTTGCAGCCCGGGCACGCCCATGCCCTGGAATGAGTACGGCGAGCTGCGCGGCTTGAACGCTCCGCCGCGCAGGATGTGCGCGCCGCCGTCGCGCACCCCGCGCGCCGCCTCCCACAACTGCGACTCGCTCTCGATCGAGCACGGGCCGGCCATCACGACCGGACGCCCGCCCCCGACTGCCACGCCGTGCGGCAGCCGCACCACCGTGTCGTCCTGCTGCACCTCGCGGCTTGCGAGCTTGTACGGCTTGGACACCCGCAGCACCTCGTCCACGCCGTCCATCGTTCCCAGCTCGTCACGCAGCTCCGGGTACACGTTGCCCAGCACCGCGATCACCGTCCGCGACTCGCCCACGATCTCCTGCCCGCGCAGCCCGAGGTCCACGAGCCGCGCGATGACCGCGTTCCGTTGCGCTTCCGTCCCCGCTGCACTCATCACCACGATCACGGCGTCGCCTCCACATGCTGTTCGCTCACAAGGTCGGGTCGCAACGCGCGCGCCCCGCGCAGATAGATGTGCCGTAGCTCGTGCTGCCCCAGCTCCGTGTTCACGTGCATCAGGATGCGCAGGCAGCGCGGCAGGCTGCCCGGCACGTTCATCTCGTGGCCGCACATCAGCGCCACGTCGGTCCAGCCCGCGCTTCGTGCTGCCACCGCCGGAAACTCTGCGTTCAGGTCCGGCGTCGTCGTGAAGATGATCGACGCCACGTGGTCGCGCGCCACGTCGTTCGCGCGCACGATCTCTGCCAGCAGCTCGCTCGCGGCGTCGAGGATCGCCTCGCGCGTGTTCGTGTCTACCGTCGTCGCCCCGCGGATCCCGCGCACCAGCATCAGTCGCCGCCCCCGCCACTGCGGCTACTGCTACGGCCACATAGCTCCGCCGTGAACGCCCGCACCGCCGCCGCGCGCTCCGCGCGCGGCGCCCCGGCCACCGCCTGCACCAGCGCGCTCCCCACGATCACGGCGTCCGCGAGCGCGCCGACTGCCGTCACCTGCGCCCGCGTCGAGATGCCGAAGCCCACCGCGAGCGGCAGCGCCGTCTGCGCGCGCACCCGCGCCACGAACTCCGGCAGCCCCTCCGCCACCGCCGCGCGCGCTCCCGTCACGCCGGTCACGCTCACGCAGTAGATGAACCCGCTCGCGTGCCGCGCCACCAGCGCGATGCGCTCCGCCGTCGAGGTCGGCGCCAGCAGGTACACCACGTGCACGCCGGCCGCCTGCGCCACTCGCTCGAGCTTGCTCGCCTCCTCAGGCGGCAAATCGACGACCACGAGCCCGTCGACGCCCGCCGCAGCGGCGTCCCGCACGAAGCGTTCCAGGCCGTAGGCTAACAGCGTGTTGCAGTATCCCATGAGTAGCAGCGGCATGCGCACGCCCGCGGCACGGATCGCCGCCGCCTGCCCCAGCACCGCCGCCGGCGTCGCGCCCGCGGCCAGCGCCTGCTGATACGCCGCCTGGTTCGTCACCCCGTCGGCCAGCGGGTCGCTGAACGGGATGCCCAGCTCCAGCGCGTCCATCCCCCCGGCCTCGGCCGCCTCCGCGATCGCCACGCTGGCGTCGAGCTCCGGCCAGCACCCCGGCACGAAGCCGATGAGCGCCGTCCGCCCCTCCGCCCGCGTCCGGGCGAACAGCTCCCCGAGCCGGTCCGTGGTCGCTACGCCCATCATGGCTGCGCCTGCATGCGAGGGAGAGTACCAGCGCTCACCTGCGCCTGCGAGCGCTCAGCCGGCGCCGTCCAGCGCCAGCTGCAGCGCGAACGAGGCCCCGTTGAACAGCCCGTGCACCGCGACCGGCACCCACAGCGACTCGCTCGCCTCGTACGCCCACGCCAGCAGCGCGCCCACCATCACGAACGGCACCAGCACGCCCACGTCGAGGTGGAACGCCGCAAAGACTGCCGCGCTCACTGCGATTCCGGGCGCCACCCCCCACAGCCGCCGGAATTCCCGGTAGAGCAGCCCCCGGAAGAACAGCTCCTCCCCGAGCGGTGCGCCGGCCACCACCGACAACCCCAGCACCGTCAGCTCCGCTCCCCCCACCCCGTCCAGTGCCAGCGCGTTGCCGTCGCTCAGCCCCGACGTCTCGACGCCCACGGCCTCAAGCGCCATGAGCGCGAGCTGGTACGCGATGAGCGCCGCGTAGATGCCTAGCCACGCCACCCCGAGCGGCCACCACCGCCGCGGCCGGACGACGCCGAGGTCGCGCGCCCGCAGCCCGCGCCGCCACGCCAGCCCCACCACGATCGCGCCCAGCCCCAGCTCGAAGCCCAGCGTCGCCGCCGCGACCACCACGCCGCCCTCGAGGTCTGACCCGCTCACCGCCGCGTAGGCAGCCAGCAGGATCGAGAGCCCCACGATGCTCGCGACGAGCAGCGCCGCCCCCAGCAGCAGGTCATTCGCCCGCCACTCCCCGCGCGGCGGCTCTGGCCCCGCGGCCTCGAGTGGCGGATCGGCGAACACCGGTCGCGGCTAGAGCGTCACGCCGAGCGCGGCGGCGACGGTCCCCATGTCCTTGTCGCCGCGCCCGCTCAGGTTCACCAGCACCAGGTCGTCCGCGCCGAGCTGCGGGCACAGCTTCCATAGCTGCGCGATCGCGTGCGAGGACTCCAGCGCCGGGATAATGCCCTCCGTCTCGCACAGCAGCTGGAACGCCGCCAGCGCCTCCGCGTCCGTGATCGCCACGTACTCCGCGCGCTCGCTCGCCTTCAGCCACGCGTGCTCGGGGCCGACGCCCGGGTAGTCCAGCCCCGCCGAGATCGAGTGCGCCTCCTGCACCTGCCCCCACTCGTCCTGCAGCAGGTAGGAGCGGGCGCCGTGCAGCACGCCCGGCCGGCCCGCCACGAGCGTCGCCGCGTGGCGGCCGGCCAGCCCTTCGCCGGCCGCCTCGACGCCCACGAGGCGCACCGCGTCGTCCTGCAGCGGCGCGAACAGGCCCATCGCGTTCGACCCGCCGCCCACGCACGCCACCGCCACCGTCGGCAGCCGCCCTTCCGCTTCGAGCAGCTGGGCGCGCGCCTCGCGCCCGATCACGGACTGGAAGTCACGCACCATCGCCGGGTACGGGTGCGGCCCCACCACCGAGCCCAGCAGGTAGTACGTGCTGCGCACGTTCGTCACCCAGTCGCGGATCGCCTCGTTGATCGCGTCCTTCAGCGTGCGCGACCCGGCGTCGACCGCGCGTACCTCGGCGCCGAGCAGCTTCATGCGGAACACGTTCAGCGATTGCCGCCGCACGTCCTCCGACCCCATGTACACGATGCACTCGAGGCTTAGCAGCGCGCACGCCGTCGCCGTCGCGACGCCGTGCTGGCCGGCGCCGGTCTCGGCGACGATGCGCCGCTTGCCCATGCGCCGCGCCAGCAGCGCCTGCGCCAGCGCGGCGTTGATCTTGTGCGCGCCCGTGTGCGCGAGGTCCTCCCGCTTCAGGTACACCTTCGGCCCGCGCCGCTCGCCGCTCATGCGCTCCGACAGCCGCGCCGCGTACGTCAGCGGCGTCGGCCGCCCGACGTACGTGCGCAGCAGCCCGTCGAGCTCGCGCGCGAACTCCGGCGCCGCTTGCGCCTCTGCGTACGCAGCCCGCAGCTCCGCGAGCGCTGGCATCAGCGTCTCTGGTACGAACGTCCCGCCGAACTCGCCGAAGTGCCCCCCGGCGTCCGGCAGCTCGCGCGCGGTCACGGAGCGCCTGCGGTCGCGCGATTCGCCGCGCGCACCGCCTCGACGAACGCGCGCACGCGATCGTGGTCCTTGCGCCCCCCGCGCTCCGTCCCGCTCGACACGTCGACGCCCCACGGCCGCACTGTGCGGATCGCCTCGCCGACGTTCTCCGGCGTCAGCCCGCCCGCCAGCAGCAGCGGCATGCGGCTCGACACCTGCCGCGCCACTTCCCAGTCGAACGTGACGCCGCTCCCGCCGCGGTACGACCCGTGCGCGGAGTCCAGGTGCAGCGCGATCGCGAACCCCGGCTGCACGAGCGCGAATGGGTCTGAGGGCGAGTCCAGCGGCGAGATGTGCACCGTCTGGATCACCTGCTTCGTCACCAGCAGGCACTGCTCCCAGCTCTCGTCCCCGGACAGCTGCACTAGGTCGACGCCCGCCTCCTCGGCCAGCTCGTTCACCTCGTCGATGGGCTGGTCGGCGAACACGCCCACCGTTAGCGGGCGCTTCACGTCGAGGTACGCGCGCAGCAGCTGCGCGCCGTGCCGGAACCACTCGCCCGACTCCTCGCGCACGTGCGGCTGCGCAGGCGGCGGCGTCGCCAGCTCGTGCTCCGCGAGCGGCCCCCCCAGCGCGCGCACCATCGCCTGCGCTTCGTCCACGTCCACCTGCCGCGACGAGCGCGCGAACACCATGCCCACGAAGTCCGCGCCCGCGGCCGCCCCCGCCAGTACGTCTTCCGCCGTGCGATTGCCGCAGATCTTCACGTACGTCACGCGCTCGCCTCCGCGAGCATCAGCGCGTGCGCCTCGCCTTCCAGGTCTCGTGCACGCACCAGCGCCTCGCCGACCAGGATCGCGTGCGCGCCCGCGTCCGCCATGCGTCGCGCGTCGGCCGGCCTGCGGATCGCCGACTCCGCGACCAGCGTCACACCCGCCGGCACGAGCGCCGCGAGCCGCTTCGTCGTGCCGAGGTCCTCCGCGAACGTGCGCAGGTCGCGGTTGTTCACACCCACCACCCGCGCTCCCGCCGCGAGCGCCAAATCGAGTTCGCCCGCGTCGTGCACCTCGACGAGCGGCTCGAGCGCGTGTGCGCGCGCCAGCGCGACGAGGTCGCGCAGCGCCGCTGGCTCCAGCAGCATCACGATCAGCAGCAGCGCGTCCGCGCCATGCGCCGCCGCCTCGGCCACTTGGTACGCGTCGAACACGAAGTCTTTGCGCAGCAGGGCGGAGCGCCCTGCGTCTGCGCCGAAGGCGCAGCGCGCCGCCCGCAGGTCCGCGATCGACCCCGCAAAGAACGTCGGCTCCGTCAGCACGGACACCGCCGCCGCCCCCGCGCGCGCGTAGCGTAGTGCGAGCGCCGCCGCGTCGATGTCCGCGTCGAACACGCCCTTCGAGGGCGACGCGCGCTTGACCTCCGCCACGAGTCGCAGCCGCGCGCCCGTCGGCGAGGCCGCGCACCCTTCGCGCAGCCGCGCGACGAAGTCGACGCCCGCGCCCGGCAGCTGAGCGCCCAGCTCGGCGAGCGCCGCCTCGGGCGTCGTGCGCCGGTCCTCCGCCAGCCGCACGCGGCGGTCCGCCACGATGCGATCGAGCACCGTGCCCGTCGCGCGCACGCCGCCCGCGCTAGGCACGGCGCCGTGTCGCCTCGACGAACGCACCGACGCACGCCGCCGCGTCGCCGCTCGCGATCGCCGTGCGCGCTGCCTCGACGCCCTGCACGAGCGTCGCAGCCAGCCCGCACACATACAGCGCCGCCCCCGCGTTCGCGACCACAAAGTCGTGCAGCGCCGGCCGGCCCTCGCCGGCGAGCAGCGCGCGCAGCAGCGTCGCGTTCTCGGCTGCCGTCCCGCCCGCCAGCTCGCTGCGCGCGTGCGTCGCGAGGCCAAGCTCGGCCGGCGTCACCGTGCGGCGCGTCACCTCTTCGCCGCGCACCTCGAACAACGTCGTCGGCCCGCTCACCGAGATCTCGTCGAGCCCGTCCTCCGCCGTCACCACGAGTGAGTGACGCGTGCCGAGCCGCGCGAGCGCTGCGGCGAGCTTCGCCGCCAGCGCCTCGCTCGGGACGCCGAGCAGCTGGCAGTTTGCGCCCGCGGGATTCGTCAGCGGGCCCAGGATGTTGAACGCCGTGCGCACGCCCAGCTCGCGCCGCAGCGGCGCCGCGAACTTCATCGCCGGGTGGAACGCCTGCGCGAACATGAACCCCACGCCCGTCCGCTCGATGCAGTGCGCCACCTCTTCCGGCCCCAGCGCGATCTTCGCGCCCAGCGCCTCGAGCAGGTCCGCCGACCCCGACTGCGAGGTCATCGCGCGGTTGCCGTGCTTCGCTACCTTCGCGCCTACGGCCGCCGCTACGAACGACGCCGCCGTCGACACGTTGAACGTACCGCTCGCGTCGCCGCCCGTCCCGCACGTGTCGAGCAGTGGCCGCGCTTGCACCTCCACGCGCAGCGCGCGCGCGCGCATCACGCGCGCCATACCCACGATCTCGTCGACGCTCTCGCCTTTGAGCCTGAGCGCCACGACGAACGCGCCGAACTGCGCGGCCGTCGCGCCCTCGCCCATGATCTCGTCCATGCACGCCGCGGCCTCGGCTTCCGAGAGGTCGCGCCGCTCCTCGACGAGCGCGGCGATTCCCGTCTGCAGCGCGTTCACGCGCGCGCGCCCGCCCGCTGCGTCATCCCCAGGAAGTTGCGCAGCAGGTCGTGCCCGGCGCGCGTCATGATCGACTCCGGGTGGAATTGCACGCCCTCCATCGCGTACTGCCGGTGCCGCACGCCCATGATCACCCCGCTCTCCGCGCGCGCCGATACCTCGAGGTCCGCGGGCACCGACTCCGGCGCGATCGCGAGCGAATGATAGCGAATCGCCTCGAACGGGTTCGGCAGCCCCGCGAATACCCCGCGGCTGTCGTGCGTCACCGCCGAGGTCTTGCCGTGCATGATCTCCCCCGCCGGCACCACCGCCGCCCCGAACGCCTGCCCGATCGCCTGGTGCCCCAGGCACACGCCCAGCAGCGGCACGCGCCCCGCCGCCGCCCGGATCAGGTCCACCGAGATGCCCGCCTCGTCCGGCGTGCACGGCCCCGGCGACACGACGATGCGCTCCGCGCCCATCGCGAGCGCGTCCTCCACCGACAGCTGGTCGTTGCGAAACACCTCGACGTTCGCGCCCAGCTCCGAGAGGTACTGGTACAGGTTGTACGTGAACGAGTCGTAGTTATCGATTAGCAGCAGCATCGTTCACTCCTCGGGCACGCAGTCCGCGCGCGCATCTGGTGTCACACCGCTCGCACGATGCGCTTTTCTGGCGAATGAACCGCGCATTTGCCCCGTCTGCCTCGGCATCGTAGTTCCGGGGACGTTTCGCGGCTGACCAGACGAACCGCTGTCGGCTCCATAGCGGGCTGCGCGAGGGGCGCAGCCCCTCGCAAGAAGGGTGGGCGGGTGGGTCCCTCGGCCCGGAGGGCCGTACTTATCCCGGTTCGCCATCACGGCGCGACCTCCGCGCGTTCGCGCATCGCCCGCAGCTGCGCCGCGTGCTCGAGGTCGTGCGTCGCGATCGCGCGCAGCCGGTCCGCGAGCAGCACCGTGCTGCGCGCCGGGTCCGTCCCGCACAGCGCGAGCTGCTCTGGGGGCAGCCACTGCAGCGCGCGCAGCGTCTCCGTGTGCGACGCGTCGAGGGCCGCGCGCGCGGCGTCCGCGTCCGGCCGGGCGTGCAGCGCGCGTTCCAGCGCCCCCTGCCGCTCGTTCCACGGCCACCACGCCCCGCTCGGCTCCTCCGCCAGCCGCAGCGCCTCGGCGAGCTCGTAGCGCTCGACGGCTCGCGCGTGCTGCAGCACGTCGGCCGCCATCCACCCGCCGTCGAGCGCCTGCTCCCGCGCGCGCAGCGCGAGCGCGTCGAACGCCCCGAGCAACGCCCGTCGCGCCTCGACCAGCTCCGCCGCGATGGCCGCGCGATCGGCCTCGCCCGGCGACCGCACCACCGTGCTGCCCAGCCACGCCGCGACCTCGGGCAGCACCTCGAGGCTGCCGAGCCGCGCGGGCTGCAGCCACCCAGCGTCGGCGAACTCTTCGTCGCGGTACCGCGGCTCGCCGCCCCAGCCGGCGACGTCGAACACGTTCACCGCGAGCTCCGCCGCCTCCCCGGCGATCGAGAGCGTCGTCGCGAACGCGAGCGAGGCCGCCTGCAGCCGCAGCCCCTCGCGCACCAGCCGCAGCGCCGCGTCCTCTGCCGTCTCATCTTCCGGCACGAGCCGCCACGGCAGCACCCACGCCGCGGCGCCGGGCGCGCGCACGAGCAGCACCGCGCCGTCGTCGCGCTGCACGCGGACGCCCGAGGCGACGACCAGCGGGCGCGCCGGCGCCGCCGCTTCCGGCTCGATCGCCCGCTCGAGCGACGACGTCATCAGTAGCCCAGTCTCCTGCTCGGCGCGCCCTCGGCCCGCTCCGCATCGTCGATCGCCGCCAGCAGCGCGCGCGCCTTGTGCTGGCACTCCTCGAACTCGCGCTGCGGCACCGAGTCGTGCACGATGCCTGCGCCCGCCTGCACGTGCGCCCAGCCGTCCTTCATTACCAGCGTGCGGATCGTGATGCACATCTCCACGTTGCCCGACAGGTCGAAGAAGCCGACCCCGCCCGCATACGGCCCGCGCTGATCCGGCTCCAGCTCGGCGACGATCTCCATCGCGCGGATCTTCGGCGCGCCCGACACCGTGCCCGCCGGGAACGCCGAGCGCAGCGCCGCGTACGGGCTCACCCCGTCGCGCAGCCGCCCCTGCACGTGGCTCACCAGGTGCATCACGTGCGAGTACTGCTCGATGTCGAACTGTTGCGTCACCTCCACCGACCCCGGCGCCGCCACCCGTCCGACGTCGTTGCGCCCGAGGTCGAGCAGCATCACGTGCTCCGCCAGCTCTTTCGGGTCGTGGCGCAGCTCCTCGCCGAGCCGCTCGTCTTCAAGCGGCGTCGCGCCGCGCGGGCGTGTGCCGGCGATCGGGTGCACCTCGACCTTGCCCTCCTCCACCTTTACCAGCAGCTCCGGCGACGCGCCCACCACGTACGTGTCGCCGAACTGCAGGTAGTACATGTACGGCGACGGGTTGATCGCGCGCAGCGAGCGGTACACCTCGAACGGGTGCGCGCCCGTCTCGCGCGAGAAGCGCTGCGAGATCACCGTCTGGATGATGTCGCCGGCGCGGATGTACTGCTGCGTGCGCTCGACGGCGCCGATGTACGCCTCCTGCGTCCAGTTAGACTGCACTACGCGCCCCGTCGGGCCCGCGCAGGGCACGTAGGGCAGCGCGGCGAGCGGCGTCGCGAGCCGCTCCACGAGCTGGTCGATCTGCCAGCACGCGCGCTCGTACGCGGCGTCGATGTCCCCGTCCAGCGGCGCGTGTGCCACCACCTTGATCGTGTGCAGCACATGGTCGAACACCAGCAGCGCGTCCGCGAACATCAGCCACGACTCTGGCACGCCGAGCGCGTCGCGCTCCGGCGCGCCCACCCGCGGCTCGAAGTGCCGCGCCGCCTCGTAGCCCACGTAGCCCACTGCGCCGCCGTGGAAGCGCGGCAGCCCCGGCGCGGGCACTGAGCGGAAGCGCGCGAGCTCGCGCTCCACCTCCGCCAGCGGGTCGCCGCCCTCGCGGCGCCCGACCAGCACGCGGTACGGCTCCGTGCCGATGAACGAATAGCGCCCCATGCGCTCCCCGCCTTCGACCGACTCCAGCAGGAACGAGTACGCCCCGCGCGCGACCTTCAGGAACGCGGACACGGGCGTCTCCAGGTCCGCGCGCACCTCGCGGTAGATCGGCACGACGGTGCCGCGGCCGGCGAGGCCCCGCACCTCCGCGAGCGACGGGCGGTACATGGTCGAGGCAGTGCTGGTGGCCATCGCGTCACACTCCTTGCAGCCGTCGCCGGGCTTGTGGCGGGCTCACGCGCTCGCTTGCGAATGACCGCTGCGCCACCAGCGCGCCGCCGGCCACGTACGCGCGCCGCGCGCACCCGCCCTGCCGCCTCGATTGCCTGTGCGCCCGATCATCATCGCCGGCATCCCGTTCGTCGCTACATAAAGCAAAGAAGACCATCGCCCCTGGGGCGATGGTCCTCGCGGTGCCACCCAGTATCGCGCGCCTGCCCGAGCCGGGCGGTCGCGCGCTCATCGAGGGACGGCACGCCGCGCGCTCGCGCGCGGGGAGCGATCCCCTGGGCGTGGATAACGGCGCCCACACCGCCGACGCCTACTACGACCCCTCGATGGGGCGGTTCGGGCCGGGACTCCCGGGTCCATTCAGCCGCTGCTCGTCGGGCGCCGGGCTTCCACTGCCCCCGGCTCGCTTGGTCGGGCTCGCAGCGCCTCGCTGCGTACCCGGTGTGCCCCGCCTGTGCGGCCTACTACTCCCGTTCAACGTCTCTGCGTATGCCTGCCGACGTACGTTCGAGGCTAGGCGGGCGCCGGCGGCCTGTCAACGGCCGCCGCCGCCCCCGCGCTCCCGACCTGGCTAGGTGTAGTAACCACGAACCTGTGAGAGACGACTGACCGGCGGGAGGCCACCGAGCGAGCCATGAGGCTTGCGTCAGTTTGTACTACCGCAGCCAGCCGGCGAGGGCACGAGCGCGATGGGCGCTGGTGGGGTAGGCGAAGGCGTAGGCCCACGTGCGGAGCAGCACCTGGATGAAGCGTTCGGCCTTGCCGTTGGTGCGCGGCGTGTAGGGGCGGGTGCGCAGGTGACGCAGGCCAAGCGCGGCGCAGGATGCTCGCCAGGCTCCGGACAAGTACACAGGCCCGTTGTCCGTCATCACCGCCTCCACCTCGACACCTTGCTCGCCGTACCAGACGCAGGCCCGCTCGAGGAAGGCGACGGCGTCCACCGCGCGGTCGGTGCGCAGGACGTTGGC
>Ga0194132_10006358_pt1 | contig 18363 bp, 15 predicted proteins | sample TA2KigOf80mmetaG_FD_148612 | JGI IMG/M metagenome (GOLD analysis project Ga0194132, IMG submission 148612) | Freshwater microbial communities from Lake Tanganyika, Tanzania - TA2015054 Kigoma Offshore 80m | ecosystem: Environmental > Aquatic > Freshwater > Lake | place: Tanzania: Lake...
AGGCCCTGGCTGGGCGCCAACCCCGAACCACAGACAGCCGCAGTCCCACGAGGGTCGCACGTCGCTGGCCACAGCCCCCACGATTCGGCGATCTGTCCTCAACGCCGCGCTGATGACCGTGCACCGACGACGACCGCGGGGAGACTGACTCACTCGGACCAAGCGATGCACGACGTCCCGCGCCGCCGAGATCCGTTCGCCTCCTCACGGAATCCCGCCACAGTTGTCGGCGCGTCTGACGACAGCATGAATCGTCGCCCAGACGCGCGGTAGGCGCGCGGCATGTCTTGTGCTCGTGATGTGTTTGAGAAGCACCGACGACGTGCCGCGCGCGAAGCAGTCCGTCGACTAGTGGCTGCTGACGCGGGCGCTATCGGCCTCGTCGATGGGACGATGGCCGGCATCAAGGCGAGGCGAAGACTCCGCTCGAAATTCATGCGGATAGCGCTGGGACTGAGAGTCGGTTGACGTGTGTCTTTTTCACTGGCGATGGTCCGTGCGCCGACTGGTTCGGCTGTGTAGAGAGGCAGGAAACGAGATGCGAAGCCTCAGAATCGATGCAGTCAACGCGAGCGAGCCTTCAGCCAGAGGGCCGCGCCCTCGACACGGATACAGGCTGTTCTTTCTTGGCGGCGTCGCGCTGGTGGGCGCCTTTCTGACGTACCGTCCGTCCAACTCCGCCGGGTCCGTTGCGCACGCGGCCGCTCAGTCGTTACCGGGCGCGATCGACCAGTCAATTCTCCCGTCGGACTTCCGTACGAACTGGGACCCGGGCATTCCCGGCGGCATTCCGACTGATACCGATCCTGTGCGGCCGGCTAAAGTCTGGCCTGACAACGATCCCTATGGTGGCTACTCGGTCGACCCGGCGCTGAAGGGACCGGCCAATGCCCAGGCGTTCACGAACGCGTTGCAGGCCGCCATCGTCGCGGCCGGAGCTCAGGCGAAGATTGACGGCCCGGGCCACAGGAGAATAGTCAAGCTAAAGAGAGGCTGCGAACCACCGAAACCCGGGACGAGGTGCTTGCCCTCAGATAGCTATTACGTCAGCCCGCAGACGTTCCCGTTCCCGGGGCCGACGGGACAGGTCGGCATCTACGTCAACGTCGACAACGTCACGATTCGCGGCGAGGGTCCGAACACCACGCGACTGGCCGCCGCCGGCAAGATCGGCAACTTCGGCACGGTGGTGCTCTTCGGCCACCGGCGCGGCACATCCGAGGCGGACTTCGCGGTGCAGCCCCTGACGGCGACCGCCGTGCGAGGCGCGGTCGTCATCTCCGTGCAGAACGCCAGTCAGTACGCGGTCGGGGACGTCATCACCATTGACCGCCGTGACGGCGCCGCCGAGGAGGCGCCAGCCGTGCCGCCGCCGCCAGGCTCGAGCAGCCTCGGCAAAGGGCCAGCATGGCTGAACGGCGGGCCGATCTGGTTCTACGACGCCAAGTACTTCAAACGACAGCCGTCTTACGACTGGAACGGACCGGGCACCGGCGCGCCTGCGATCGGACGAATCAACAGTATCAACTCCGCCAACACGTACGCCAAGAACGTAGTGCCGGTCTGGCGCTCGAGGATGCAGACGACCGAGATCATCGCGATCGAGGGCAACACTCTCACGATCAGAGACCCCCTCCACCTCGATTTCCTGGCAGGGCCAAACGACAGCGGCGGCGATTCCCAGGTATGGCGCAACGTACCGCTCGATACGAGCGGTCCAGTGGGCAACCGCTGGTCCGGCATCGAAGACATCGCCGTCGCGGGCGGCAACAACGACTGGGGGTTTCCCGGCGGCACGGTGGCGTTCAGCTATATGGCCTACGCGTGGGCCAAGAACATCGAGGCCGACGGCGACAAGGTCAGGGGCGATCCGTCGCGTCCCGGAAAGCTTGGCTACAACATCGGCGTCGGCCGCAGCTACCGCGTCGTGATTCGCGACTCCTACGCTCACGGCTCGGCCGACATCTCCCCCGGCGGCCACGCCTACGGCATTGTCGTGGGCGTCGGCTCGTCGGCGTGCCTCGTCGAGAACAACATCTCGGTGAACAACAACAAGCCGGTCACGCTCAACTCGGATGGGGGCGGCAACGTCATCGCCTACAACTACGTCGATCGTGCGATCATCTGGAGACGAGCCGGCGTCAGCAACGGCTGGCTCGAGAACGCGATCGACGACAGCCACGGCAGCTTCACGCACCACGACCTCATCGAGGGCAACTGGGCGCCGAACATCGGCGGCGACACGACGCACGGCAATTCCGCCTGGCACACGCACCTCCGGAACTACGCGCACGGCAACAACCTGCTCGGCGGCGCGATGACGTCGAACCTGCGCGCGGTCGGGATGGACGGCTGGACGCACGATCACGCGTACATCGGTAACGTCCTCAACGTCGACGAACAAGTCTCAAACCGGGTGTACGAGACAACACCGTTCTCGAAGAACGGGACGCCCGTCTACCAGTTGGGCAACAACTACGCCGGCCTCGGCGGGAACTGGGACAACGGCTATGCGTGGGATCACATCCATCGGGACGGCAACTGGGACAACGTACGTAACTGCGTGGTCTGGAAGCATGGGTTCCATGATGAGTCTTGCGTGCCTCCCGTCCCGCCGCGCGTGATTCCGGCATCGCTCTACCTGACGACCGCCCCGGCCTTCTTCGAGGGATACACCTGGCCATGGGTGGAACCGCTGGCGGGGTTGAGGTACACGTTACCGGCGCAGGCGCGGTTCGACGCGATCTCGCCGAACGTGCCAGTTCCGTAAGGAGTCGGGTTCAGGCCCGAGAGCGTTTCGGCTCGATCGGAAGCGCCACCTCGGCGAAGCTGCACGCGGGAATGGGCGCTCGAGTTGCGCCGGGGCTGTGCGAATCCCGATCGGGGTCGGGCGTCTTGGCCTAAAATGCCCCGAACCATGCTTGCCAGGACACGCTTCGTTCTTGGATCTGCGGCGGTGGCTGTGGCCATCGGTCTTGCCGGGGTAGGGCCGTTAGGACTAGAGACGCTCGCCCAGCAGGGCGATGGAGACCGGGCGGCGCTCCGACGCTCGCTGCCACGGGTGAAAGACCTCCCGTCCGGTTTCGCGCCGATTGGCGATCTCGCCCGTTGGGGCACGTTCTACGCCGCCGGCGGCAGACCAGCGTTTCGCGTCGACGACGGCGACCACTATCACGGTTACGACGGTCCGGGCGTCTGGGCCAAGGAGCCGAAGGGCCTCCGTCCGCAGGGGGTGCTCTACGGCGTCGACGGAGACGTCGTCACGTCGGCCGGCTATCTGCTCCGTCAGGCGGATCTGCTGGCCGACAAGAGCTTCCACGGCTTGACGCTGCGTGGACTGGATGTCCCCGCCGCCCGCTCGATGACGATCGACTTCGTCGCAGGCGCGACGCCGGAAGCGAACCTGTTTCTCTTCCGCTGGCACTTCCTCCCGAGGCTTGATCCGATGGCGCCCATGCGGCCGCTCGGCGATCTGCCGCCGCTCTCGATCCTGCCTCCGCGATTTGCCGTGGCCGCCTGTGAAGCTTATCCGAAGGCCTTCTGTCCGGGCATGGGACGCCACCGCACAGACCCCAAGAAGTCGCTCTGGCGCGTGCCGGACTCGACTGGAGATGACGGGGTTCTCTACGGCGAAGCGGCCGGCAAACTGATCTTCATCGAGTATGTCATCGGTCAGTCGGAGCTGGCCGCCGGCGTGTCCTGGCCGGCGATGCCGCTCGACAGCCTTCCCATCCCGCCGATCGACAACGTCCACGTCCTGCACTTCAGATCTCCAGGGACGAAGACGGGTCGGTATACCGTGCACATGTATTTCATTCCAGAGAGCACATATCTCGGCTGGACGACGGAGCCCCAGACGCTCTGACCCCACGGTACCGTCCCGAGGCTCGGCCGGTGGACCGCGACCGCTTCGTCAGACCGCTGCCTGACGCCCGGACGCCTGCCAGCGCTGTCTCCTCGATGCTGCGTTCGGCGGGACCTCGTTCGCGCGCGTTGCCTCCAGCCGGCGCAATTCGGCCGCAGCCTCGGTTCGCGGATGCGCCGGACGGTCTGCCCGCTCAGTCGTCGTCCCCGCGTAGATTTCCTTCGCCGCCGGCGCGCCCGCGCTTGTGATAGCCGGATGCGTCGCACTTCTCGTGGTGCGCCCGTTCAGCCAGAGGCTGTTAGCAAGTACGAGGCGCTCTACCCACGCGCCGCGAAGTACATCGCACAGGCGCACGATGGCCTCTTCCAGATCGTGAAGAGCCTGGGGGAGTCCGAGCCGCAGGAACAACTGGTGGAGGCGCCGACGCTCAAGGCGTGAACCACGCAGCCTCCGAGCGCGATGCAAGGCGACCGGTCCCTCCTCGAGCGTTCGAGGCTATGCATCGGTCGAGGTGTCGGGCCGCGCGTACTCCAGAAACCATCCCAGTTGTGAAGGTCGTACAAGTGTCCCCGGGCGCAGACCCTCTGGCCGTCGGAGGGAATGCGTGGGTGTCTGCGTCTGGGAGCGAGGATCCGGTCAACCGAAGCCCCTCACCCCTCCCGTCGTCGGGAAAAACCCGCTTAGGAGCGAGGAGGACACGGCGATTTGCGAGATCCCGGCACCGCCATCAAGCTCGTCCGCACCGTTGACGCGCTCTCCGCTGGCTCCGAGGTTGCACTAAAGGTCAAGAAGTCATGACCACGTCGAACGACGTCATCGAGCACATCGGTGATAGCGATCTGCCACTGCCTCAGCGCATTCAGGCTGGGCTGGCCGCAAACGACCGGGTGAAGTACTACTTGAGCCTGCTCCAGACGGCGGTGTCCTCCGCGCGCGATCCACAGCGTGAAGGCGTCGGTTTGAGCGCCACCCGGGAGGCAAGCGGCGTCCACGATCCGACATTCGACACAGTCGTTGAGCAGAGCCGGCCGTTGGCCGATGGGTGGGTGCTCGTCCCGGAAGCGAGTCGGATTCGCGAGCTCGTGTTTGCCGACCTGCGCGAGATGTACGCGCCGCTCAAGGCGGCGCAGTCGCTGCCCGCCACGCAGAGCTCGTGTGAAGGGTTCGAGCGGCGTCTCCTCGCGCTCGAATCGACGACGCCCTCGTTCGAGGACGACCGCGTCCAGCCGCTTGCCGTCGAGTTAATGGCGGCGGTCTCACGCCGCGGCGACGACACGGTCCACCAACTCGTCATGGATCTGCATCGCGCCCTCAACGCGCTGCAAGCGCAGGTGCCGGTCCACGACGTCGCCGGCGCGAGCACCTGGGGACTGACCGAGGCGGACGAACGCCTGGTCACGGTCTTCATGGAGGGACTGGCGCGCACGGCGGCGTTGAAGTTCGACCATCCTGGCCTCGAGACCAGCGCCACCCGCGCCGGCGGGCGGCTGACGATCCAGAACGACCTTGGGACGACCACCGCTCACCTGGTGGTGCTCCGCATCGACGGTCAGACGGTCACGATCCTCTATAGCGACGTTCACCGTCGGCGCGCCAAGTTCCTCCAGACGATGCTTGCCCGCCACGATGTCGAGTGGGAGGAAGGGGCCGCGACGCCGACGGTGCCCGTGATGCTCGTCGGGCGCAAGCGCGCAGACACACAAGACGCGCTCGTTCAATTCCTGGCGTTTCTCGCCTCACGGCTCGTCTTCCTCATCGACTGGAATCGCGCGCGCAAGCAGCTCTCGCGCTTCGTACGGAAGTCAGAGGCAGTTGCCGTCCTCGAATGGGCAGCCGACCACGCTGTCGGGCACCGGGGATTCCTCCAGAGCGGCGGCGCCGGCCTGCTGTACACCGCGCTCGAACGCGCGGCACGCACGCACGCGGTGTCCGGTGGCCGGCTCGACGAGATCTTCGGTCGCGCCGACGCCACGGCGCTGCTCAAATCGGTGCTGCGGATCGCCACCGCCGGCGTCGCGGCAGGGCGATCGATCCGGCTGATCCAAGACGAGGTCGAAGCCGAGCTTCGTGCGCACCCGGCGATGGGCTCGCTCGGGGGCCTGGGTCTGGCGGCCGACCACGCGGCATATCTCTCGTCGCTCGCCGAGCGTGTGCGACGCATGCTGCTCGACGGCGCCGGCCAGACGAGCCGTGCCAAGGCGATCCGCGATGCCGCGCTGGCGAAACGGTGGGAGGCGCGGGCGGACGAGATCGTCCGTCGTCAGCGCCAGCGTCACGACCCGGCCCGCTCCGGCGCGCTCCTCCGCCGCCTGCTCCAGCAGGGCGACGATGCGGCTGATGCGCTCGAGGAAATCGCCTTCCTGCTCACTCTCGTCCCCGACCGCACGCCTGAGGCGGCACTGCGGCCGCTCACGGCGCTTGCAGATCTCACGATGAACGGCTGCCGCGACTACGTGCGGTGCCTCGAGTACGGGCGGCACGTGCCGGCCAGGCCGGCCGGATCGGATCTGGAGGATTTTCTCGTCGCGGTCGACCGGGTGCTCGAGTTCGAGCGAGCCGCCGATCGGGCCGAACGGGCGGCGCGGTCCACCATGCTCGGGACCGCCCAAGACTATCGCCAGCTACACGTGCTGACCGCCGTCGCTCGCGCCTTCGAACAAGCCGCCGACGCGCTGGCGCACGGCGCCCTCACCGCCCGCGATTACGCCCTCGGCGGCGCGACGGATCACGCATGAACATCCCTGTCTACGACATCGGGATCGGTCGCTCTCACTTCACGCCTCCGGCCGACCTCGTTGGGGGCAAAGCCGCCAACCTGATGCGTCTCGACCAACTCGGCCTGCGCGTGCCGCCAGGACTCGCGCTGGACACCTCACTGGCCAAACATTACCTGACACACGGTGTGCTCCCGTCGGAGCTCCGGTCTCAGCTCGAAGAGGCGTTCCGGCAGCTCGAGGTGGCCACCGGTCAATCAATGGGCGACGAGCGACCGCTGCTCGTCTCGATCAGATCGAGCCCGCCGGTGTCGATGCCGGGAATGCTCGAGAGCGTGCTGAACGTGGGGCTGACCGAGTCTGGGGTCAGCGCGCTGATCCGCCGCACCGGCAATCCCTGGCTCGCCTGGGACGCGTACCGCCGTCTCGTCTTGTCGTTCGCGGGCACCGTGCGCCATCAGGCGCTCGAACCATTTGCGGCGCTCGCCGCTCGGCACCTCGAGGACAACGGGGTCACCTCACTCCAGGATCTGGACCCACTGTCGATGCGACACCTGGCGCGAAAGTCGGCCGATCTCCTGGCCACGATCTCGGGGTTCCCGCTGCCCGGCGAGCCGATCGACCAGGTGCTCGCGGCGATCGAAGCGGTGCTGCGCTCGTGGTCGGCACCTCGTGCCAACGAGTACCGCCGCCTCAACCATCTCGCGAGCGAATCGGGGACGGGTGTGCTCATCCAGACCATGGTCTTTGGTAACGGCGGGCCCACGTCGGGATCAGGCGTTGGTTTCACCAGAAATCCGGCCACAGGGGACGACGAACTCTACGTCGACTTCGTTCGCAACGCCCAGGGCGAAGACATCGTCTCTGGGCGGCAGAGGCTGCACGACGCGCCGCCCCTCTCGGTTCTGCTGCCTGAAGTGTGGGCCGAGCTCGTCCACGCGAAGCCACAGATGGAGCGGCACTTCGGTGACATGCAAGACTTCGAGTTCACCGTTGACGGCGGTCAGCTCTACTTCTTGCAGACCCGCGCCGGCAAACGCACGCCGTGGGCCGCGCTGCGCATCGCGACGGCGCTCGTGGCTTCTGGTCTTCTGGAACCCTGCCAGGCCCTGGCACGGCTGGCCCCCGTCGATCTCGGGCACCTCGACCGTCTATCGCTGCACCCGGCCTCGGGCGACCTTCCCGTCGCGCGAGCGACAACGGCCAGCGCGGGCGTCGCCTCGGGCGCGCTCGTCTTCGACTCAGCAAGGGCCCAAGCGCTGTCGGCTGAACGGCCGGTCATCCTGGCACGCACCGAGCTCGTGCCTGACGACATCGGGGGGCTCGCCGCGGCAGTCGGGCTGCTGACGACCTACGGGGGGCGTACGTCACACGCGGCTGTCGTTGCCCGCCAGCTGGGGAAAGTCTGCCTCGTGGGTTGTGACGACCTCCACGTCGACCGGCTCCGCCGGTCGTGCGCCCTCGGGGCTCGGCACTTCCACGAGGGCGAGGTGGTCACGCTCGACGGCGATACCGGATTCGTCTACTCGGGATCGATTCCCACGATCAAAGAGCGCCCAGAAGCAGACCTGGCTATCGTCGCCGAATGGCGCCGCCAGATAGCCGAAGGCACGCAGACCTGATCTGCCCGTTTCCCGTCGCCCGGCCGCGCGGCCCGCGCGATTTCGGCCCGCGTTTCCGGTACGGGCGATGCAGTAGGCTTGCGTGAGGGTGAATGGAGGTAGCCATGTGGCGGTTCTGCTTACGCATGCAGCCGATCCTCCTGGTCGCTGCCCTCACGGTGGTGACGAAACCCGCTCAGGTACTTGCCCAGGAGCGATCGACGGGTGAAACCACGACGTCGGAGGCCGAGGGGTACTTCACAGAACCCAGAGCCATCGCCAAGGGCATCGATTTCGCCGTGCGCACGATGGGGGGAGGCGATGGCGACCGCAAAGACGGGTTCTACCCCGAAACGGGCGCTATGATTACCGGCGCCGGCTGGATTTCGGCAGGCCCGGGCTATCGACATCGGCTGTTCGACGACCGTGCGATCGTCGACGTGTCAGCCGCGTATTCGTGGCGCGGCTACAAGGCGGCTCAGGCGCGTTTCGAGCTTCCGAATCTCATCCGTAGTCGGCTGGCAGTCGGCACCCAGTATCGCTGGCAGGATCTGACCCAGGTCGATTACTTCGGCGAAGGGACCGAGTCGCTCGAATCGAACCGAAGCGAGTACCGGCTTCGCTCCCACAACGTCGTTGGCTACGGGCGACTGCAACCGGTCCGATGGTTGTCGTTGCAAGCGCGGACAGGCTGGCTCTACTCGCCCGAGCTGCTGTCTCCCGTCGGACACTTCAAGCGAGGATTTCCGAGCACCCTCGAGATGTTCCCGGGGGACATGGCGGTGACGCGGGGCGATCAGCCCAACTACTTGCACGGCAATCTGTCGGTCGTGGCCGACACGCGGGACCATCGCAGCCATCCGGTACGCGGAGGCGTGTACCGGGCGGAGTGGGCTACCTACAACGATCGTGACGGAGGGCTCTTCTCCTTCCGTCGCACCGAGCTCGAGGCCGCGCATTTCGTGCCACTGTCATCGGACCGCATCGTCTTCGCCCTGCGTGGGTGGGGAGTCGTGACCGATACGGACCCAGGCCGCACCATTCCCTTCTATCTCTTGCCAAGCCTCGGTGGGCACAACACCTTGCGGGGGTTCAACGACTACCGCTTCCACGACCGGAACATGCTCGTGGTGAACGCTGAGACGCGGGTGGCGATCTTCACGCACATGGACGGCGCGGTCTTTATCGACGCGGGCAACGTCGCGGCTCGTGCGCGCGACCTGAACCTCGATCGCACGTCGTACGGCATCGGCCTCAGGATGCACTCGAGTCGCGCGACGTTCGCACGATTCGACGTTGCGCGCAGCCGCGAGGGCTGGCAGATCGTCTTCAGGCTGAACGATCCGCTGCGCTTGTCTCGGCTCTCGGTGCGGACAGCCGCGGCGCCGTTCGTGCCCTGAACGACCGCACGGGGCATGGTCATGGATGCACGTCCGCGCGCCGGTTGGTTCGTCGCCGCGCTCGCGATGTACATGCCGATGTGCACGCCCGAGGTGAGGCCAACGGCGCCGACGCCGCAGGCACCGGTCGCGAGCCTCTGGCGCTCCCCAGACGACCTGGCGAACCGAGACCTCTTTCACGGCGTCTGGGGTGCGGATCGAGCGCCTCGGCCCGAAGACCGCTACATGCTCATCCGTGTGAAACGCAGCGGGGTGAATCCTGGTCTCACGGTTCGCGATGGACGCGGCCGCAAGTGGAGCGTCAAACAGCCGCTGCCTGACGCCTTGGGCGACGAGGGGCCCGTCGAAGTCACGCTCTCTCGCGTCCTGTCGGCGGTGGGCTATCATCAGCCGCCCGTCTACTTCTTGCCCAGCTTCTCGCTGACCGACGACTGGGGCACGCGGCGCGAGCCGGGCGGCCGCTTCCGGCTGGCCGACCCGTCGCTCGAGGAACTCGGCCCGTGGTCGTGGCAACAGAATCCCTTCGTGGGCAGCCAGCCGTATCAAGGACTGCTCGCGATCCTCCTGTTGCTCAAGAGCTCGGATCTCAAGAACGACAACAACTCGATCTACCGCTATCGACAGGGTGACCGCATCGAACGGTGGTACGTGGTACGCGATCTCGGGACGGCGCTCGGCGAAACGGGGCGGCTCGCGCCGCGCAAGAACGAGGTCGAGCTCTTCGAGCGCTCGCGCTTCATCATCGGCGTCACCCGCGGTTTCGTCCAGTTCGACTATCGCGGTTGGCATCAAGAGCTGGTTCGCAACCGCTTGACGCCTGAGGACGTGCGCTGGGGCGCGACGCTGCTGTTCAGGTTGACCGACCTTCAGTGGCGCGACGCCTTTCGAGCCGGCGGCTATTCCCCGGCTGTCGCGGACCGATTCATTGGGAAGATCCAGGCCAACATCGCCGAGGCGATGCGCGTCGGCGAGGAACCGAGCTCAGGCTCGGGGAGGCAGTAGCGCATGCGGAAGCTGATGACCCTTCTGCTCGTCTGGGTGGCGGCGACGACGCTGTCGGCCACCCAAGCACTGCAGTCCGACCCCTCGTCGTCGCTCAAGTTTGCCGTGATCGGCGACGCAGGAACCGGCCGGACGCCTCAGTACGAGGTCGGGGAGCGGCTCGCAGCGGCCCGCGAGACGTTCCCCTTCGAGTTCGTGCTGATGACCGGCGACAACATGTACGGGAGCCAGACGCCCAAGGACTTCGTCGTCAAGTTCGAGCGCCCGTACGCCGCGCTGCTCAAGGCAGGCGTGCCGTTCTTCGCCGCACTCGGGAACCACGACAACCAGTCGAACCGGTTCTACGAAGGCTTCAACATGCGCGGCGAGCGGTACTACACGCACGTGGTGCGACAGGTGCGGTTTGTCATCCTCGACACGAACCTCATGGACGCGCCTCAGCTCAAGTGGGTCGAGACCGTGCTCAGCCAGTCGAGCGAGCCCTGGAAGATCGTGGTCTTCCATCACCCGCTGTACTCGAACGCGCGGCGCCACGGTCCGAACGTCCAGTTGCGGGTCGTCCTCGAGCCGCTGTTCGTTCGTTACGGCGTCAGCGTGGGGTTCGCGGGCCACGAGCACGTGTACGAGCGGCTGAAGCCCCAGAAGGGGATCACGTACTTCACCGAAGGCTCGAGCGGCCAGCTCCGCAAGGGCGACATGCAGCCGTCGGACGAGACGGCGGCGTCCTTCGACCAGGATCAGACGTTCATGCTCGTCGAGATCGCCGGCGACCGGATGACCTTCCGCACCCTGTCCCGTGTGGGGCAGGTGGTCGATTCCGGTGTGGTCATGCGGAGGTCGACGAACTAGACAAGACCGGAGAACGCCATGAAACCCCGCGTCGTGTCCCCGCACGTGCTCAACCTCGCCGGCAGCGACCGGTGGCCCGGTGCCCGCGCGTACCGCTTCGTCATCGATCGGTTCCTGGTCTTACCCATCGGGGCCTTCGTGGCGGTCGTGTGGGCCAACACCGCGAGTGAAAGCTACTTTCGGTTCGCGCATGCGCTCGCCTTTCCGGTCAACCAGATCGGGATGGCGCTCTTCTTCGCCCTCCTAGCGCAGGACGTCACGGAAGCCTTGATGCCCGGTGGCGCCCTGCACCGGTGGCGGAAATGGACCCTGCCGTTCATGGCAGCCGCGGGCGGTCTCGCCGGGTCGGCCGCTGTCTACCTCTTTTACGTGTCGGCCGCCCACGAGACCGTGCTGTCGCCCGCCTGGCCGATCGCCTGCGCGATCGACATCGCGGCCGCCTACTACGTGCTCAAGACGATCGTGCGGCGGAGCGGGATGATTCCCTTTCTCGTGCTGCTCGCCGCCGCGACCGACGCGTTCGGGCTCCTCGTGGCCGCATGGCCCCGATGGGGGGAGCCCCATCCTGGGAGCCTGCTGTTGATGCTGGTCGCGCTCGGCCTGGCGTGGCGCTTGAAGCGTGGCGGTGTGCGGGCGTTCTGGCCCTATCTCGGCATCTGCGGACCGCTCTCGTGGACGGCGTTGTACCTGGCCGGTACCCATCCGGCGTTGGCCCTCATTCCGATCGTGCCGTTTCTGCCTCACGAGCCGCGACCGACCGAGGTCTTTGCCGAACCGGCTCCTGACGACGCGGTGCATCGAAGCGAGCGTGACTGGCACGAGGTCGTCCAGATCGTGCTCTTCTTCTTCGGCCTCGTGAACGCCGGCGTCCTGCTCCGCGGCTACGACACCGGTACCTGGGCGATTATGACCGCCGGTCTGGTGGGCCGACCGCTTGGCATCCTCATCGCCACCGCGCTTGCTGTGGGCCTTGGACTGCGGCTGCCGCGCGACGTCGGCTGGCGCGAGGTCATCGTCATTGCGCTGGCGACGACGAGCGGCTTCACCTTCGCCCTGTTCTTTGCCACGAGCCTCCTCCCGATGGGGGCGGTGCTGACGCAAGTCAAGATGGGAGCGCTACTGACCGTGATCGGAGCGATGGCTGCGATCGGTGTCGCGCGGCTCTTGCGGGTCGGTCGTCCGGCTCCTCGCAGATCGCATGCCGCGCGATGACCGAGTCGAGCGGAACAGGAGTCGACCGTGTCGTATCGATTGAAGCCCGAACGGCCCGCCGCAGAGGAGTTGCGGCGCGTCGTGCGCAAGCAGCTCGACCTGGCCGCAACCGAGTTGACGCCGGCGGGCCGCCGGCCCGATCCACAGGCCGTGCACGAGGCGCGACGGCACATCAGGAAGGCGCGCGCCGCCTTGCGCCTCGTGTCGGCCACGCGGAAGGCCACCAAGCGGAGCCGAAAGCTGCGGCGGGCCGCACGGCTCTTGGGTCCGATCGCTGACGCCGAAGCGGTGCTGCGCGCCTTCGACGAGCTGTGCAGGACAGGCGCCGCGGCCTGGCCGCCCTCGGCGGCCGACGCGATTCGCCGACACCTGACCCATGCGCTGGCAGTGGTGGACCGGCGCGCCGCCGATGAACAGACGCTCGAACGCGTGGTCCGACGGCTGCAAAAAGAGCGGCTGCGCGCGAACAGGTTGTCTCTCCATGGCGAAGAGTTCGCGCTCGTTGCGCCCGGCTTCGAGCGGACCGTGCGCCGGAGCGGCCGCGCCATGAAGCGGGCGCTGGCCAAGCCGTCGGCCTCGTCCTATCACGTCTGGCGGCGCCGAGCGAAAGATCACTGGCTGCAGGTCCGGCTGCTCGACGCCCGGTGCCACGGCCGGTTGGATCGAGACGCCGAGCGGCTCGCGCAGCTCGACGTCGCCCTGGGTGCGTACCACGATTTGGGGTTGCTCGCGGCGCGATTGGGGGAGGGGTTGACCCTCGCGAGACCAGACCTCGCAGCATTGCTCCGTCTGATCAGGCGAGAACAGCGGAGCCGACGCCATGAAGCCGCTGAGCTCGGCGCCCTCATCTATCGCGAAACGCCGCAGGCGACCGCCGAGCGCGCGGGTCAAGCGTGGCGCGGGGCATCGTCCGACATCGCCCGCGCGGCTCAGCCGCGTCTGCGAGCCGTCTAGACGTCCTTAGGCTGCTGCGGCTGCTGCGCCCGCACGGGCATCTGCTCGGCGCGTTCGGAGTCACATTGCTCGTAGCCTCGACGATTTCCTCGCGCCGTGGTCCTGAAGGCCAGCTGCCGGGCGGCGATGAGGACGTGATCATCGTGCTGCACGACCGCATCCAGACACATGACGAGGCGTTGGCGCTCGACGGAATCTATACGAGGGTGTCTCGCGTCCAGTTCGAGCGGCACGAACCCGAGCCGGCCACGCGGCCCGCTTGCCGAATCATCGGTGATTCGGTCAGGCGCCACCCTACAGCATGACGCAGCGCGTTCCACGCTCTGCAAGGGCATCTTCAGCCACCCGCTCCAGGAGTTGGCCAAGCGGTCCTGACTCGAGTGTGGCCCGCTTCAGGCGACACATACCCGTCTTGGCGTCGAGCTCAGGGCAGATGAGCTGAGTGACGAGTCCTTCCAGATCGGTGACCCGGACCACCGGCCCCTGAAGTACGTGACAGTGCACGTGCGTCATGCCCATGTCTCATTCCTCTCTCACCCCGAGTGACAGTGCCTGCGCCAGACGACGAGTGGATCGAGACCGGCGATCGTAGCAGGCATCACAACGAGGCTCCTGCTCGTCAGAGCTGGCCGGCCGTCTTCTGATCAGCGCGTCGTCGGATGCGCTCCTCGTTGAGGGTCGTCGCACGCGATTCTGTGCATGAGACCCGGCAAATGAACGTGGAAAGTCGTTTCGCGCCGGTCTCTCGTCGCAAGACGACCATAAATACGTATACTGACTCATTCCGTCGCCAAACCACACGAACTTCTCCGATGCTACGCATCCTGCACGTCGTAGGCGCACGCCCGAACTTCATGAAAATTGCGCCCATCCACAGTGAGCTGACCCGCCATGCCCAGGAGGTTCATCAGAAGGTCGTCCACACGGGCCAGCACTACGACCACAACATGTCCGCAGTCTTCTTCGACGAGCTGCAGCTTCCCAAGCCTGATTTCAATCTCGAGGTCGGCTCGGCCTCGCACGCGGCTCAAACCGGACTCATCATGCAACGGTTCGAACCGATTCTGCTCGACTACCAGCCCGATTGGATCGTCGTGCCCGGCGATGTCAACTCGACGCTGGCTTGTGCCCTCGTCGCCGCCAAGCTGGGGGTGAAGGTGGCGCACGTCGAGGCGGGGCTCCGTTCCTTCGACCGAACGATGCCCGAGGAGATCAACAGGGTCCTGACGGATCAGGTGAGCGACCTGCTGTTCATCCCGTCACGGGACGCCAGAGAGAACCTCCTGCGCGAGGGCATTGCCGCCGAACGCATCCGATTCGCCGGTAACGTCATGATCGACTCGCTCGTCCTGCTGCTCCCACGGATTGAGGCGCTCTGGCCAGCCGTACGCGATGCGCTTGGAATCGAGCGGTACGTGCTCGTGACCCTTCACCGGCCTTCGAACGTTGACGATCCGATGCAGCTGGCAGCGATTGTGAATCTTCTGTGTGCGCTCGCGGCTGATATGGAGGTCGTCTTTCCCGTTCACCCCCGCACACGGCAGCAGCTTCACGAGCTGCTGCCCCCCAACCACCGGATCATCCTGACCGATCCGCTCGGCTATCTGAAGTTCCTGGCACTGCAGGCGCACGCCGCCGTCGTGTTGACCGACTCCGGCGGAGTGCAGGAAGAGACGACCTTCCTCGGCGTACCTTGTCTGACGCTGCGGCCGAACACCGAGCGGCCCATCACGATCGCGGAGGGAACCAATCAACTCGTCGACCCGCGTGACAAGGGAACCGAAAGGCTCGTGCGCGCGCTTCTCGAGCGGCCGCCGTCGGCCGCTGCGAAAAGCCGCCCGGAGTTGTGGGACGGACGAGCCGCCACTCGCATCGTCCGCGACCTACGTGAGTACGCGATGAGCGCAGCGCGATGATGACCGATCGACCGCTGCGGATTGGGTACGTGATGCAGAATGGCGCCCCGGATCTCGCCACGATATCCGGTCCCCAACTCCACGTCACCGCCGTGATTCGAGGCTTGCAGCGCCGAGGGCATCAGGTACGAACGATCGCCATCCAAAACGACCGCCTTCAGTGGACCGACGACTTGCAGACGTGGCACCCGGCGGACTACGGACGAAGCCGCGCCCACGTCGTGCGCGTTGTCGAGAGCGCGCTCCGACGACTCCAGTCCGAGCTGCGACTCCCGTTTCTGAACCTGTTCGATAGCATTCATTACGCGGACGCCTGCGTCCAACTCCTTGAAGGCACGCATCTGCTGTACGAGCGACACGGGTACCTGGGATACGGAGGGCTGCTCGCCGCCCGGCGGATGAAAATTCCACTGTTCCTCGAGCTCAACGGCAACATCGTGAAGGAAATCGACGAAATGGCCGTCCCGATGTCCTCTACCCAGCGCGCGATCGGCCGCGGCATCACGGCATGGACCCTCAGGAAGGCCGATCGCGTGGTCGCCGTCTCGAACGCACTGAAGGAGGAAATCGTCCGCAACCTGCGCGTCCCCAGCGAGAACGTGTCCGTCGTGCTGAACGGCGTCGACCTCGAGCTCTTTTCGCGCGAGGGGGATCCTGCGAGTGCCCGGGGTCGTTATGCGCTCGGAGACGGTCCACTCGTCGTCTTCGTCGGCACCTTCCAGCCCTGGCATGGCGTGGAGGTGCTGGTGTCGGCATTCTCGAGCGTCGTCAGTCGCTTTCCACTGGCTCGGCTGGTCCTGGTCGGCGACGGCGCGGGACGTGACGCCATCGTCGAGCGAGTACGGCAGTCCGGAATCGAATCGAGGGCGATCCTGACGGGTCGCCTCCCACAGTCGGAGGTTGCCGGCATCGTTCAGGCTGCTGACGTGGCCGTCGCGCCGTACGGTCTCCCGACCGCTGACATCGTGGGCACTCCGCTCAAGATCATAGAGTACATGGCTGCGGGAAAGGCGATCGTCGCCTCGACGGCGCCCTATCATGAGGTCCTCGTCAACGAGGTCACGGGTCTTCGTGTCGCGCCCGCAGCCGCTGCCCCCCTCGCCGACGCCATCACGCGGCTGCTGGAGGATGCGGCCCTGCGGGCCCGCCTGGGTGCAGCGGCCAGGCTCGAGGCGCGCCGGTACTCATGGGACGCGGTCGTCGGCAGGCTGTGCGAGATCTTCGAGGCGCAGTTGAGCCCCCGGCGCTGACGAAATGCCGGCGGGTTGGAGCCGATGCGGTACGTCGCTTCCGGTGACCACCAAAAGACAAGGCCCTGCGAGTGGCAGGGCCTTGTCGTTCGTGGTTCTGATACGGGGCTGCGGTTCTCGAGATGAACCGCTGTCGAGCACAGTCAGGACTGCGGCAATGTGTCAGCCGCCGGGTGAACCGCCTCGCGGTGTACTGGCGACAGGCTCGCACGAACGGAAGTAGTCGACCGTTCGAGCAAGTCCCTCCTCGAGGGCGACGACGGGCGTCCATCCGAACTCATCGCGAGCTCTTTCCGCCTTGAGGAAGATGGCGCGGGTCTCGCCGAGCTTGGCTGGCGCATGAATCGCGTGTCGACCATAACCAGTTCGTGCCTTCAACGTGCCATAGATGTCGTTCACCGAAGTGCCGCGGCCGGACCCGAGATTGTAAATGCCGCTCTGGCCCATGGTCAGGGCCAGGAGGTTGGCGCGGGCACAATCCTCGACGTAGACGAAGTCGCGGACCTGTTCGCCATCGCCGTTGATCACGACCTGCTCGTCGGCGAGCATTTGTCCCGTGAAGATGGCGACGACGCCCGCCTCGCCGTTCGGATCCTGACGCGGTCCGTACACATTGGGATAACGAAGCACCGCGTAGTCGAGGCCGTAGTTCACCCGGTACATGAACAAATAGTGCTCGACCGTGTGCTTGCTCGCTCCGTATTGACAGATGGGGTTGATCGGATGATCTTCGTCGCACGGAAGATACACGGGCTCCCCGTACACCGCGCCGCCGGTGGAAATGTAGACGAACCGCTTGATTCAGCGATGTCCTCTGCCGCGTCGTCCGGATCAACCTCGATTCGGTGAGCGGGCTCTTCGAGGGATCGCCTGCGGCGGGCCTCGCCGAAGTCGAAGTGATCGCCGCCGGTTCGAACGATCTGACCAGTCTCCCGACTTCGCCAGAGGGCGTGCGTATCGTTCGCTGATGACCGGCCGCTCGCGTGGGACGTCCGAGAGGCCCGATCGGCACCGGGTTTCAGGTGGATGTCGTTGACGAATGGCCGCGCGATCCAGAGCTGTCGATTCACGATGCTGTGGAGGCAAGACGCAGGATCGCGCCATGACTGGTCAGAGGACAACGGGGCGTACGAAGGCTTCGGCGATCCGGTGGATCGTGCTCGGCGCCTTGCTCTGTCGCATCGCGGCGGCGCTGGTGCTAGGCGACACCGCGAGTGGGCTGTCAGGCGCGCACGACGAAATTACCTACAGCACGTTGGGCGAACGAGTCGCCAGCGGTCACGGGCTCACGTTTCCGCAGGGGTGGTACCCGTGGATTGCCGCCGACGCGCCGCAGTCGTACTTCTCTGCGACCTTTAGCTTGGCGCTCGGAGCCATCTACCGCGCGGTCGGACCCCATCCGCTGGCAGCCCGGCTCGTCATGGCCGTGTTCAGCACCGCGCTGGTCTTCGTGCTCTATGCCGTCGCACGGACGCTGTTTGAACCGAGAGTGGCACTGACGTTGTCGCCGCTCATGTAAGACCGCGGGAATCTGGACGGACCGTCGGTACGGCGGGTGGCGCCCTGGGCGTGGCTCACGGCTTCGGCCTGGACGACGGCT
>Ga0194132_10006359_pt1 | contig 18362 bp, 12 predicted proteins | sample TA2KigOf80mmetaG_FD_148612 | JGI IMG/M metagenome (GOLD analysis project Ga0194132, IMG submission 148612) | Freshwater microbial communities from Lake Tanganyika, Tanzania - TA2015054 Kigoma Offshore 80m | ecosystem: Environmental > Aquatic > Freshwater > Lake | place: Tanzania: Lake...
CCGCCGACCACTTCCGTCGCTTGCTCATGTCTCTTCCTCCGGGGGTTCTTGTTTGCACTACACCCGGAAGAGAAGGTCGGCTACTTTAGGCTGTGTGCCATTCGGGCTGAAACACTACAATCCGTGACTCAATCTACCATCATATCGTGCCCATCACCACAGATACAGCCGAATTCTTGTCTAAATCTTTAGAATACCCGGAATGAATGGCAGCGATCCAGACACCATTTCTCACGCAACTTCAAGCTACGAAAGGAAAAAGGCCTGATTTCCCATTCGATTTTCGGGTAATGTCGTCGGTTCACGAAAAATACCGCGTCATGATAGAACGCAAGACAAAGCGGAGCTTGCGCGCTGTTTTGTTTTTTTCTTGCAATCAACGGAGTTCCCGACGGGTCGCCGGTGAAGAAAAGTGTATTGTGCCAGTGCGCCCCGACCGTTGTCAAGGAAATATCGCCACGAATGACCGATTCGAGTCCGCGCTGGGCCGACTAAATGGCCCGGGATGTGGTCCACGTGAGATATGTTAGCCAGGCGCCGGGAACTGTCGGCACAACTCGCGCACTTGGCCACGCACCCGTTCGAGCACCGCCTTGTCGTTGGCATGCGACAGCGTCATGTCGATCCAGCTGGCGATTTGCCGCATCTCCGGCTCTTTCATGCCGCGCGTTGTCAGGGCAGGCGTCCCGATGCGAATGCCCGACGGATCGAGTGGAGGCCTCGGGTCGAACGGGATCTTGTTTTTGTTCACCGTGATTGCCGCGTGATCGAGCGACTCCTCGGCGATCTTTCCGGTCAAGCCGCGCGGCGTGACATCGACCAGGAGCAGGTGGTTGTCCGTGCCTCCCGAGACGACGCGATAGCCATGCCGCTGCAGCTCAAACGCAAGCATGCGGGCATTGGCGATCGTCTGGGCGGCATAAGTTTTGAACTCGGGGCGCAGCGCCTCGCCGAACGCGACGGCCTTGGCAGCGATGACGTGCATGAGCGGGCCGCCTTGTAGGCCGGGGAAGACCGCCGAGTTGATCTTTTTCTCCCACGGTTCCTTGCACATGACGACGCCGCCGCGCGGACCGCGCAGGGTCTTGTGCGTGGTCGTGGTGACGAAGTCGGCGAACGGGACCGGGCTGACATGCTGATCGGCCGCCACCAATCCCGCGATATGCGCCATGTCAACGAAGAACAAGGCGCCGACGTCCGCCGCGATCTGTTTGAACTGGGCAAAATCGATCTCGCGCGGATACGCGCTTGCCCCGGCGACGATCATGCGCGGCTTGTGTTCCTTCGCCAGCCTGGCAACCTGGTCGAAATCGATGCGCTCGTCGGATTGCCGCACGCCATAGCCGAGGACCTTGTACCATTTGCCTGAGAAGTTGAGATGCATGCCGTGCGTGAGGTGTCCGCCATGCGCCAGGTCCATGGCGAGAATCGTGTCGCCGTGCTGAAGCGACGCGAAATAGACGGCCATGTTCGCCTGCGCGCCCGAGTGCGGCTGGACATTGGCGCGATCGGCCTTGAAGAGCGTGAGCAGCCGATCGATCGCCAGCCGTTCGGCGGCATCGACGTATTCGCATCCGCCGTAATAGCGTTTGCCCGGAAGTCCCTCGGCGTATTTGTTGGTGAGGATCGATCCCTGCGCTTCCATCACGGCGCGACTGGTGTAGTTTTCGGAGGCGATCATCTCCAGGCCATCTTGCTGGCGTCTCGCTTCGAGGGCGATGGTCTGCCAGAGTTCCGGATCGGCGGATTGCAACGTGTTCATGGCGACATTATAGCGATCGCCAATTCGACTAGCGCCCGCGCTCCGACCAGAACAGGACAACGATCAATTCAGCCGGTCACCTGCGTGTGCCGGCCAATGATCAGGCCGAAGACGAACATCAGCAACAACAACAAGATGACGACGGCGAGGGACAGGAGCAACATGCCCAGCGGCAAGAAGATGCCAAGCCGAGTTTCTTGGGGCGGGACGGCCGCCGGCGGCATCGGTAGAGCCGCTGCAGGCTCTTCGGTCGCCGTTGGTTGCAGTAAGGCTTGATCGAAGTCCTTGTCTTCAAACACCGCGGCCGGAGGTGGCGGAGGCGGCGGTTCGGACGCGTCCATCCCCTCCGGCACCGGCACGATGATCTCGCCGGCGCACTTCGGGCAACGCACCACCTGCCCCGCTTTGCGCCGCGAGATCCCCATCAACTGATTGCAATACGCACAGCGAAATCGAATCGGCATAGCAGCTGGTCCGTTCCGTAGGGCACGTGAAACGCACCGCTCGGGCGGAATGGTGCGTTTCACGCACCCTACACGTGGCACACAAAACGCGATTTCTCGCAACTGGTCCTTGCATCAGGTTAGCGAATCGGCGAAAATCAAGCCAGTGGGCGCTCCGCCAAAAGCGCCCGACGCTCTTGGGGAAGAGCGAATCGGCCCGGCGGCCAGCGAGGTCTTCATGCTGCGTTCGATTCCATGGCTTCTCGTTCTCCTTGTGGCTGGCCTTCCGGGCGCTGCCAATGCCCAAAAGAAACAGCGCGACGCCATCGTCATCTACAAAGACGGATTTTACATCAAAGGCAAGATCGAGGAACGCGTCGGCACCGTCATCTACGACCGCGAGAGCGGCCGGGCTTTCCCCCTGGCGTCCGGCGAATTCACCATCGACGATCATGTCCGCAAGATCATGTTCACGCCGACCCACGTGCAGAAAGTCATCCAGCTCAAGGAAGGCGAAGTCAAGGAGCCGATGAAGATTACGAGGATCAAGTCAATTTTCCAACCGCGCGAAATTCACGCGACGTGGGAGTTCTCGAACTTCGGCAAATGGAGCGACAGCTGCGAACGAACCGTCACGATGCGCACTCAACCGTCGATGAAGTTCCCAGCAGGCGGAACGATCACCATCGAGCAAAAGATCGGTCTGCTGACGCCGCAGTACCTATTCGCCGTTTCTGACACCTACAAGTGGGACCTGAGCTATGCGACGCGCGAGTTCGAGCCGGAGATGATCCGCGGCATGTTGCTGCGCGCGTTCAAGGAGCTGAAGCAGTTCAAGGGACTGAAGGAAGGGGACAGATATTTGCAGGTTGCCGCGTTTTTGCACGAAGCCGGCTGGTACGAAGAAGCGGAGACGGATCTCGACAACCTCGTCAAGAACTATCCGGATCAAAAAAAGATCGCCGAGGAGTTGCTGGCCAAGGTGCGCAAGCAGCGGGCCGATGTATTGATCGAGAGCGCTGAGCAAGCCAAGAAAGTCGGCCAGCACAACATCGCCATCGCCCGGCTCGAACAGTACCAGCGGCAGGAGTTCGACAAGATCGTCTCGCCGAGGTATCGCGATCTCGCCACCGACCTCAAGGCCGACTACGACCGCGACAAGACCCGCATCGAGCTGGCACGCAAGTTCCTCAAGGACCTGCCGCCGCTCACCAAGAAAAAGGAAGCCCTCTGGACCAAAGCGACCGAGTCCATCCTCGATGAGTTGAACTACGACACGGTGGATCGGCTCACTGAGTTCCTATCAAGCGCCGCTCAACATGAACGTCAGCGCAAGGAGGGCCTAGCGCTCACGCAATCGACGGAGCAGGTGCTCGCCCTTGCTGTTACCGGCTGGCTACAGGGCAAACAGGCGTTCGACACCGATCCGAAGGTGGCGCTGCAGCTCTATTCGGCGCGCGAATTCCTTCGCGGCTTCCTGACGTGCGACGACATCGTCAAACGCACCTCCATGTTGAGCAACTTTCGCAAAGACAACATGCCGCCCGACGTACTGACGAGACTCATCCGCATGACGCCGCCGGCGGAGGCGCATAGCCAGATCGACACGAAGATCCAGACGATGAAACTGCCCGGCGGCGGGACCTACCTTGTGCAGTTGCCTCCGGATTACCATCATCAGCGGGCCTATCCGGTGCTGTTCGCGCTGCACAGTGGCCGTGAATCGTCGGAGGAAACGCTGAAGCGATTGAGCGAAGAAGCGGCCAAGTACGGTTTCATCCTGGTGGCGCCGAACTGGGCGGGAAATAAGTTCCTGCGCGCCCGCTATCAGTACAGCGAACGCGAACATGATGTGCTGCTCGAAGCGCTCAAGGATGCTCGCCGCAAGTTTCAAGTCGACTCCGATCGCGTCTTCTTGTTCGGCTGGGAGGACGGGGCCAACATGGCGTTTGACGTCGCCTTGGAGCATCCCGATCTGTTCGCCGGAGTCGTGCCGATGAACGGCACGTTGACGCCGTTCGCCCGGCGATTCTTCTGGACCAACGCCCAGTATCTGCCCTTCTACGTCATCGAAGGAGAACGCAACACGAGCCACACGAAGGTCATGCATTCGCTCTTCAAGGACAACTGGACCCGCGAGCCGTTCGTCTCGATGTACGTCGAGTACCGCGGCCGAATGTCCGAGTGGTTCTCGGCCGAGATTCCCAACGTCTTCAACTGGATGAGCCGAAAGAAACGCTACACGCCGGTGCGTCAAATGGGCGTGCCTGGGACGAGCGGAGGCCTGGGGGTCGAATTTCGCACCAGCCGCAATAATGACAATCGCTTCTACTGGCTCACCTACGGCGCGATCGCCGATCGGCATCGTTTTGACTGCTCCGAGAAGAAATGGCATATGAACTATCAGCCGGCGACGTTTCAGGCCGAACTCTCCGTCGGAAACCAGTTCGACAAATCGTCCAGCAAGGAACGCATCTGGAATCGCGTGACCGTGCGTGTCAGCGGCGGCAAGGGGCTCAGCTTCTGGATCATGCAAGACATGATGGACCTGTCGAAGAAGGTTGAGGTGTTCCTCAATGGCAGTGTTCTCGGCGGCATGCGCGATATATCTCCGAGCGTGGAAACTTTGCTCGACGCGCTCCAGCAGACCGGCGATCGCCAGCGGTTATTCGTGGCAAAGATCGAAATGAGGTAAGCGTGTGGGGCACGTTTCCAACGTGCCATTCATCGGAGATACGAGTATCGTGGCACGTTGAAAACGTGCCCCACAGCATCGCGCCATGCGGGCACTAAACGAAGGCCGCGGTATCATAACCCCTTCTTGGTCGGCGCCAGCGTCAGGATCGCCTCCGAGGCGTGCAGGCTAACATCCTGATCATCGTCGCCCATGGCCTTGTGCAGGGCCAGGATAGTCTGATCGGCAATCGTCTTGTCGGCTGACGGCCCGACGCGGCCCAAGGTGGCAGCCGCCTCCCGGCGGACACGCACATCACCGTCGGCCAGCGCGACGACCAGCTTCGGCACAGCTCGTGGCGCCGCCGTCCCGCCGATGCTCACCAGCGCCTTCATCGCCGCGATGCGGTTCTCAGCATCCCAATTGCGCGAGTCGGTGTCCCCATTGCCGATGACGAATGCCAGCCAATCGACCGTGTCGTGCGCTGCCGGGCCGATGGCCTCGATGGCGTCGGCGGCGGCCTTGCTGACGTCCGGATCGGAGTCGATCAGTATCGTGCCCAAGACGCGAATCGCCTCGGCATTGATCTTCGACACCGGTAGGTGCCGCATCGTCCGCGCCGCCGATGAGCGCACCATGCGGTCCGGATCGCGCAGGGCCGACGTGACGACGTCGGCCACCGGCGCCGCCTGGTCGTCGAGCTGTTCCAGGAACTCCATCGTGCCGCGGCGCAGGCGAGCATCTTCTTCATTGAGCAGCTTCACCACGGTCCTCAATTCGCGTTCGACGATCGTGCCCAAGGGATCGGGAGCGCCGAACGCCTTGAGGGTCTCCGCCGTCGTTTCGCGCTTGTCCGGATTGATCTCCTGCAGCGAATGAATGATCTTCACGCGCATGTTGGCGAGCTGATCGAGCGCATACAGCGTGGCCAGGCGAACGCGCGATTCCTTATCGAAGAGCGTCTGCACCAGGCCGCTGTTGGACGCCTGAAATGCTTGCAGAATCTTGAGCGCGTGCGGCTGAATCGCCTTGCGCTCCTCGCCGGTCAACTCTTGGCCCGACGTGTAATGATCGGCAACGATGCGGCCCGCCTCCTGTAATGCTTGAACACTGTAACCGCGAACCAACTCGTCCGTGTCGCGCAGGCCGATAGTTGCCGTCGTGATCGTTTTCTCGATCGTGTCGATGCGTTCGGCCAGATTGATCAGGTGGCGTTGGTTCTTGACGAGGTCGCTCAGGGCGTAGGCGGCAAGGCGGCGCGGGCCGACTTCGTCTTTCTGCAGCGCCGATGCGAGAACCGGGAACGCGTCGGCCGGGCTGGGCGTGATCTTTCCCAGGGCGCTCAAGGCGGCTTGCCGGACACCGAGGTCTTTTTGCTTGGCGAGCGAAAGGACGACATCGGCCAGAGCTCGCGCGAACTTGTCGCGGTCGCGGTCGACGCTCTGTTCGCTGTTGGCGATGCCGGCGATTAGGATCGCCAGAGCCTGTTGCTTGATTGCGCTGGGTTCCTGGGCCGTGGCGCGAATCGTCTTGACAAGTTGCTCGCCGACCTGGACGCGATAGCGATCCAGATCAAGCAGCGGATCTTGCTTGTCGGTCTTGATGTGATACGACCAGTGCTTCAAAAAGTAGGCGGCGCGCAATTGGGCTATGGTCTTGAGCTCGGGAAGGACGGCCTCGATCATCTTGTTGCGTTTGGCGGCCAGGGCTCGATCCGGGACTAGTTTCCCCCCCAAATCGAACTTGGTGGGCACTTCGATCATGAGCGCTTCGCGCAAGCGTTCGACGGGGTCGGTCGCGCTCGCCGCGAAGGGGACGATCAAGGTGACGGCCAGCGCGATCAGCCAGTTACGAAGTTCGGTGGAAGCAAGTCTCATGCGTGCAACGTCCTTCCAGAGGCTTTCAGCTATCAGCTATCAGCCAAAACGCATTCAGCTTGGATTGTCACGACATTGCTCGGACTTGACCAGTGTAGGCGTGTCCGGGACCTACTACGTCTGACGGATAGCTGACGGCTGATAGCTGAACGCTACAATGAAACGTAGCGCCGCGTATCTTCACTTATTATCGGGCTGTCGAGACGGCGGAATCCAGCGGTTTTTTGCGGGATGGCGGAGATAGCGGCGTCCAGGCAAGTTGGGGAACCCGTCGATGATGCAGGCCTTGCCGATGCTGGTGAACGAAGCGGAGTTCGAGCCGTCGACCCCGGTGCGGCGACTGCCGGCGTGGCTGAAACGCCCCTTGCCCGCTGGGAACGAGAATTTTTTTACGAATAATCTCTTGAAGGAACTTGGCCTCGAAACCGTTTGTGAAAACGCTCGCTGTCCCAATCGACCCGAATGTTACTCGAGGCGAACGGCCACATTCATGATCATGGGCAACATCTGCACCCGGCCATGCGGATTCTGCTCCGTGCCGCGCGGCGAACCGGATCCGCTGGAGATCGACGAGCCGCAGCGCGTGGCCGAGGCAGCCCATCGCCTGGGGCTCAAGCACGTCGTCATCACCTCGGTGACGCGTGACGACCTGCCCGACGGGGGCGCCGACCACTTTTATCGCTGCGTCTTGGCCGTGCGCGAGCGGACCGGGGCCGTCGTCGAGGTACTGACGCCCGACTTCCTGGGCGATGTGGGCGCGATCGATCGTGTGATCGAGTCGCAGCCGGAGGTGTTCAATCACAACACCGAAACCGTTCCGCGATTTTACAAAAAAGTGCGAGGCCGAGCGGAATACCAGCGAAGCCTCGACCTGTTGCGTTACGTCAAGCGGCGCGCCCCGCACCTGACGACGAAGACGGGGCTGATGCTCGGCCTGGGTGAAACACGCGAGGAGTTGCTCGATGTCCTGGGCGACATTCGCCGAACGGGCTGTGATGTTTTGACGCTGGGCCAATACTTGACGCCAACGCTCAAGCACGTGCCGGTCGTCCGCTATTTGCCGCCCGAGGAATTCGATGAGCTGGCCGTGTTGGCGCGTTCCCTCGGCTTCCAGCAAGTCGCCAGCGGCCCGTTCGTGCGCTCGAGCTACCACGCCGACGAGATGGTCGGTTGACAATAAAAGGTATCAGGACCCTTTTCACGAAAAGGGTCCTGATACCTTTTCTGGGATAGGCCATGCCCCACGGCATCTTCATTTCCCTGGACGGCGTCGATGGCGCCGGCAAGTCGACGCAGTGCCGGCTGCTGGCCGACTGGCTGCGCGGCAACGGACGCAGCGTGGTCACCTGTCATGATCCGGGCGGCACGGACTTGGGCCAAGAATTGCGCAACCTGCTCCTGCACTATCAGGGAAAGATGTCGCTGACGACCGAAGCGCTCTTGTTCATGGCGAGCCGCGCGCAACTGGTTGCCGACGTCATTCGTCCCGCACTCGCCGCCGGAAGTGTAGTGCTCTGTGATCGGTTCCTTCTCGCCAATGTCGTGTATCAGGGGCATGCCGGCGGGCTCGAACCGAACGACTTGTGGACGGTGGGGCGCTTCTGCACCGGCGGGTTGGAGCCCGATTTGACATTCGTCCTCGATTTGCCGTTGGAGGTCTCGTTCGCTCGGCGCAAGGACGGGGGCGATCGGCTCGAGAGCCGCGGCCTGGACTATTTCGTCAAGGTTCGCGCCGGCTTTCTTTCCGAGGCGCAGCGACGCCCGGATCGCATCCGCATCGTCGACGCGACAGCGCCGGCAAACGACGTGCTCGACATACTGAAAAACGACATCGCTCCGTGGCTCCACTAACCCGCAGCACACGCAAGGGCGGGCATACCCTTGCTCGCGCCGCTGGCTCGTTTTAAGATCATCTCCATGTCGTGGTCACAAATCCTGGGGCACACCGAACGCATCGACGCCTTTCGGCAACTCGTTGGCCGCAATCGGCTCGCTCACGCCTTTTTGTTTGTCGGGCCGCCCGGCGTCGGTAAGCGGCGGTTCGCGGTCGAACTCGCCAAGGCGCTACTTTGCGAAGCCCCGCGCGATACGAAATCGCTGGACGCGTGCGACCGGTGCGCCGCGTGCCATTTGGTCGATTCGCAAACGCATCCCGATCTATTCACCGTGCGTCGACCAGAGGAGATGAACGAGCTGCCGATCGAGGCGATGCGCGACTTCTGTCGGGACTTTTCATTCAAGCCGGCGCGCGGTCACGGCAAGATCGGCATCATCGAGGACGCGGACGATTTCAACGACGCCTCGGCCAACTGTTTTCTCAAGACGCTCGAGGAGCCGCCGCCGATGTCCTTGCTGATTCTCTTGGGCACGAGTCTCGATCGGCAGCTGGCGACCATTCGTTCGCGCTGCCAACTCGTGCGCTTCGCGCCGATGTCTGACAATCATGTTCGCCAACTGCTCCAAAAACAAGGCATCGACGACTCGGCCATGCTCGCCCGGCTCGTGCGCGTGGCGGCGGGCAGTCCGGGGCAAGCTCTGGAGCTGGCAGACGCCGACTTGTGGGACTTTCGCCGCACGCTCCTGCAAATGCTGACTCAGGCGAAGATCAACAGCGTTCAACTTGCCGAGGCCTTTGTCGAGTTCGTCGAGAAAGCGGGCAAGGAGTCGGCGGCCCAACGGCGACGGGTCAATCAGATGCTGAAGCTGCTCATCGACGCCTTGACCGATACGGCGCGGTTGCAGGCCGGGGCGCCGGCGCGATCGGCAGAACCAGCAGACTTGCCTCTGCTGTCATCGCTGGCGCAACGGGCGCATCCGGACAAAATCCACGCGATGCTCACACGGTGTCTGGAGACGGAGCAACACGTGGGTCGATACATTCAACTAAGCCTGATCGTCGAGGGCCTGATCGACGGGCTGGGTCAATTGCTCGACCAGCCCGGCCCAGTTCCGGTGCGATTTCAGGGATTCGATTAGCCGCGCTCTCGAAGCAGCCGTCACGGATGGACGTCATGAACCGCCGACATGGATGGACTCTTCTGGTGTGTTTCTTGGCCGGCTGCAGCACCCATCCGCTGGTCGATTTGTGCGATTTCTTCAAGCCAGGTCGGGTGGGACCGACGAAGGTGCAACCCTACGGCGGCGTGGCGATCCCGCAAGGTCCGATCGTGCCTGTCGCGCCGGTGATTCCCGGAGTCGCCCCGGTGCCGCCGGCGTTCCCTGGCGGCGTCATCCCACCTCCGGTCCCATTGCCCGGCGCCACCCAACTCCAGCCGCCGATCGGTGGCGATCTCTTCCCGCCCCTGCCGCCCGAACCGCCGCGTCCCCGGCCATGAATCGTTTGTAGCGGTTTCGCAGCGCTGCGTGCCGGTGAATCGGTGAGGATCACTTGCGCGCTTCTTGAACCATCTGCGCCTGTTGGAAGGTCTCAGTGACGAATGCGCACCGACACCTTCGCCTCCAGCAACGCGTTTTGCCGCGAGCCTCCGTGTGACTAATCTACCCCCGGCAGGAGTTGAACCTGCGACCTACGGTTTAGGAAACCGCCGCTCTATCCGCTGAGCTACGGGGGCGCGTCTTCGTCCTGTGCCGATTCATCCTACCCGAAACCCCCGGTCCCGTAAAGTTTCAGAGCCTGACGCGCAAGCAAAGAAAAAGCTTGCATCGGGCACAGTTATCCGTCATCCTTCAGTAATGCGTGCCGTCGACATTGTGCGAAAAAAGCGGGATGGCCTCGCGCTCGATCCGGGCGAGATCGACGCCTTCGTCGTCGGCGTTACCGGCGGCGAATGGCCCGACTACCAAACCTCCGCCATGCTCATGGCCATCGTCCTGCGCGGCATGAACGAAGCCGAGACGACGCACCTGACGCGGGCCATGGCGGACTCCGGCACGCGGCTCGATTGGTCCGACCTCCCCGGTCCCAAGGTCGATAAGCACTCCACCGGCGGCGTCGGCGACAAAACCTCACTCATCCTCGCTCCTCTTGCGGCGGCGTGCGGCTGCGTTGTCCCCATGATGTCCGGCCGCGGCCTCGGGCACACCGGCGGCACGCTCGACAAGCTCGAAGCCATCCCCGGTTTCCGCGTCGATCTCGATATCCCCCGCATGCGCAGCGTCCTCAGAAGCGTCGGCTGCGTCATCGTCGGGCAGACGGCCGAAATTGCGCCGGCGGACAAAATCCTCTACAGCCTGCGCGATGTCACCGCCACCATCGAAAGCGTGCCGCTCATCACCGCGTCGATCCTGAGCAAAAAAATCGCCGAGGGGATCGACGCCCTGGTGATGGATGTGAAGTGCGGCCAAGGTGCCTTCATGAAGACACACGCCGACGCCGAAAGGCTCGCTCAATCGCTCGTCAAGACGGGCCTTGGCAACGGCGTTCCCACACAGGCGCTCATCACGGCCATGGACGCTCCGCTGGGCCGAGCCGTCGGAAACGCCCTCGAGGTGCGCGAGTGCATCGACGTGCTGCGCGGCAACGGTCCAACCGATGTCACAACGCTCTCGATCGCCCTGGCGGCGCGCATGGTCCTCGTCGGCGGTCTCGCTGCGTCGCTGGACGAGGCCGAGCGACATGTGCGATCGGCCCTCGATTCCGGTCGCGGTTTGCGAACGATTCAGCGCATGATCGCCGAGCAGGGAGGCGATCCGCACGTGGTCGACGATCCGGCGTACCTCCCGCTCGCGCCTGAGCGCGTTATGGTGCGGGCCGAGCGGACAGGCTACGTCGCAGCGATCAATGCCGAACTGGTCGGCCTGGCATCGATGCTGCTGGGCGCAGGCCGCGACCGCGTGGAGGATGCCGTCGATCCCGCCGTCGGCGTCGTCGTTCACGCGCAGTGCGGATGTCGCGTCAAGCCCGGCGACGCCCTGGCCGAAGTGCATTACCGTAGCGACCTTCGCCTCGGCGAAGCGATGATCCTCTTGAAAAAAGCCTGGACTCTCGGCGACGCACCGCCACAAGAACTTCCGCTGGTGTTGAGTGAGATTTCGGCAGCGCAATCGTGAGGAACCTCCAAAGCGCAGTTATCGACGAAGAGTACCAAGAAACACGAAGAATTGCAGAGGAAAGATCAATCAGGGGCGTGTATCACAAGTGACATCGAGTGCGTCGTCGCCAACTGCCTTATCTTGCGGTCAGGCGGGAATTCGCCGCGAACGGCATCTTATTCAACTCGACTGCCACGCTCGCCTTGGACGCGGGTAAGCCATGCACCTGACATTATGGCGGTGGGGAGTCAGCCAAGAAAGCCTGACCTACGCAGTAGACCGATTTTGCAATTTTTAGTGACTAGCCTCTTGCAATTGTGAAGGAAATATTAGATGATGAGCGCATTCCTCTCCCATGACAGCTGGAACGTGAACGGCGGCACATGCCACGGGCGAGGACATGTCGGCTTCAGGACATTGGAAAATGCCTGCTCCAACCACCATCGACGGATTCATCGAGCTTGGCTTCAAAAGCGGACTGCTCGAACGCGATTCCGTTGACTCGTGCTGGGACACCTGGAATCGCCAGAGGGTCAAGCCGAATTCACCGAAGGAGTTCGCCGACGCTCTCATTAAGGAAGGGCTGCTCACGCACTTTCAGGCCGAGAAACTGATCGCCGGCCGTTGGCGGGGGTTTCTGATCTGCCAAAAGTACCGCCTGCTTGATCGGCTCGGCGCCGGCGGCATGGGGCAGGTCTATCTCTGCGAACACATCACGATGGGGCGCAAGGTCGCGCTCAAGATTCTGCCGATTCAGCAAGCCGAAGACCCCGCATCACTCGAACGCTTTTATCGTGAAGCCCGCGCCGTCGCCCGGCTCGATCATCCGAACATCGTCCGGGCCCACGACATCGATCACGACGACAAGCTGCACTTCATCGTCCTCGAATTCGTCGACGGCGTGAACCTGCACGACTTCATTCGACGCAACGGAACGCTCAAGCCGGAAAGAGCCGCGCATTACGTTCGCCAGGCGGCGCTCGGCTTGCAACATGCCCACGAATCCGGCTTGGTGCATCGCGACATCAAGCCGGGAAACCTGCTGCTCGATCGGCAGGGGGTCGTCAAGATTCTCGACATGGGCCTGGCGCGCTTCTTCCATGAAGACTCGGCTGCGTTCATCAAGGAGTATGAGGTCGGCTACATCATCGGCACCGGCGACTACATCGCGCCGGAGCAGATCATCGATAGCCGGGTCGACATTCGTGCCGATATCTACAGCCTGGGCGGCACGATGTACTACCTGCTCACCGGCAAGAGCCCATTCCAGGACGGCTCCAACGCTCAGAAGATCATTTGGCATCAGGTACGGCATCCGAAGTCGCTGCGGGTCGTGCGGCCCGATGTGCCCGAGGACTTGCTGCGCGTGTTCGAGAGGATCATCGCCAAGGAGCCGGACCGCCGCTATCAGACTCCGCTCGACCTGGCCGACGCGCTGGAGCCGTTCACGCGTGGCCCGATCCCGGCGCCGACGCTGGAAGAAATGCCCAGGTCGGTGCTGAGCTCGGTGCAGCGGCCTTTGAGCCAATCGATGCAACCGACCGCGCCGCAAACCCCCGGGACGGAGCGCGAGCCGGGCGTGGTCATCCTGCCGGGCACCCCGCAACCGAAGGCCAGGACGTCCGCGCCGATCAAGAAACAGCCGCCGAGCAAGGGGTGACACGGATCTTCGTTTAGCGTCCGCGCGACGCGAGCGCGAAACCGCAAGCGGGGTTCGCATGGTCAGGGCGAACGCCTCCGAGCTAGAGTTGTCGCCGCCGCCGCTGCCGGTTTGGGCGGCGCCGCTTGTGCCAGTCGCAATCGCGCTGACCATCGGCATCATCATCGATCGCTTCTGGATCATCCCACTCACCGCCAGCCTCGGCATCGCACTCACGTCATTGATCGCCTGGTGTGTTTTCGTCAACACAACGCAAAAATGGCTGGCGCTCGTCTACCTGTGGGGCTGCGTTGCCGGGCTCGGGGCGGCGTATCATCACGGGTATCGCTTCCACGTGGACGCGACCAACTTGAGCCACGTCGCCGACCATGACGGCAAGCCGGTGCGGCTGCGCGGCAGGGTCACCACCGCGCCGATCGCGCGCCCTGTCCAAACCGATCCGATGCGGGGCCGACCCGCGCGAGCTACTGCACGGTTTCAGGTTCAGGTCACGCAGCGCCAGGATCTCACCACTCGAACCTGGCATGCCGCATCGGGAACCACCCAGGTCACGCTGATTGGACGCGCCGACGATTTCACGGTCGGCGATGAAGTCGAAGTGCTCGGTCGCCTGGCGTTGCCCGACGAGGAAATGAACCCCGGCGAGTTCGACTACGTTTCATTCCTGCGCGATCAGGGCGTGACCACGACGTTGACCGTTTTCGAATCGGACGAAGCTCACTTAGTGCGGCGCGCTTGGCCGACATCCTTGTTCGGCTGGCTCGCCGTGGTGCGCGGCTACGGCCAACGCACGCTTGAACGCGATTTGGCGGCACAGCACAGCGTCGCGTCGGCGCTGCTTCTCGGCGAAGGCACAGTGATGACGGGTCAGGACTGGGAACTCTACCGCAAGAGCGGCGTGCTGCATGTGCTTGCGATCTCCGGCCAACATCTGGCCGTCCTCGCGTGGTTCCTCTGGCTGGCGAGCCGCGTCATCGGCTGGCGCCGCAGGAATGCGGCGGTCGCGGTCGCGATTCTCTTGATACTGTATGCTCTGATGGCGGGAGGCCGACCGCCGGTGATGCGTGCCGCCTGGATGGTCGCGGTGTATGCCGGCAGCATCGTGCTGCAGCGACCGGCATCGCATGCCAACACGTTCGCTCTGGGTTGGATTGGTGTCCTTCTGCTGAATCCCACGGATGCCCTCAACGCGGGTTGCCAATTCTCGTTTCTGGCGGTGGCGGTGCTGATGTGGGGCGTGGGGCATTGGGAAGACGTACCCGATGACCCATTGGCACGAGTCGCTCAGGAAGCACAGTCCTGGCCGATGGCAGTCGCGACTTGGGTAATGCGCACGGTTATGGTTGCTTATCTGATCAACGCCGCCGTTTGGATTGCCGTGTCGCCGCTATTGGCAGCGCACTTTCACATGTTTTCGCCGATCGCATTGCTCATCGGTCCTCCGATGGTTGTGCTGACATCGCTCGCGCTATTGACGGGATTCGCGTTCCTCTTGTTCGCCGGTTGGTGCTGGCCGATCGCGTGGCTGTTCGCCCTGCCGACGCAATGGAGTCTCGCCGGCTGCGAGTGGCTCGTTTCGGTGAGTCTGAACCTACCGGGCGCATATTGGTACGTCGCCGACGTGCCGGCCTGGTGGCTCTGGCTCTTCTACATGCCGTTGCTCATCGGCATTTGCTCGGACATCCCCTGGCAATGGAGCCGCTGGCTTTTGCTCGCCGGCTGCGTCTGGCTGGCGCTCGGCGTCGCGATGCAGCTTTGGCCTCATCGGCCCGGCGAGTTTCGCTGCACCTTCGTCGCGGTCGGGCATGGCGGCTGCACCGTCATTGAAACGCCCAATGGCCGAGTCATCGTCTACGACGCCGGCGCCACCGGAGGTCCGGATGTCACGCGCCGGCATATCGCCCCCTTCCTCTGGTCGCGCGGCATTCGCCACATCGATGACCTGATACTTTCGCATGCCGATCTCGACCATTTCAACGGCGTGCCGCAGCTCGTTGACCGATTCTCGATTGGCCGAGTGTTGTGCACGCCGACGTTCGCCAAGCGCGATCTGCCGGCGGCGCAGCTAACCGTGAACGTGCTGGAGCGGCAGCGCATCCCGATCGAGATCGTCACGCGCGGTCGGTCGTGGGAACTCGATAGCGTGGCATTCACTGTGCTTCATCCGCCTGCCGACGGCCCGCTCGGCAAAGAAAACGTTCGCAGCCTGGTCCTGCACATCACGCACGACGGCTGGTCGTTCCTGTTGACCGGCGATCTGGAAGACGCCGGCTTGAAAAACGTGCTGTCCCGCCCGGCCCCGCCCATCGACGTGCTGATGGCCCCGCACCACGGCAGCGATCGCTCCAACATCTCGGAGCTTGCCAAGTGGGCGAACCCGAAGCTCGTCGTCAGTTGCCAAACGTCGCCGACCAGCGAGCGCCTGAGCGTGAAGATGTATGAGAAGATGGGCGCCAAATACCTCGGCACCTGGCCTCACGGCGCGATCACGATCCGCCTCACCGATCAAGGCTGGACGGCCGATACGCATCGCACGAAGCTGCAATGGAGACCGAAGTAACTAACCAAATTGAATCACGAAACCTCGAAGGAACGAAAACACGAAAGCGACGCGTAAGGCGACGCTCGGTTCAGTCTCTAAGGAATCCAGGAAGAATGACCGATTCTGTTCTTCCAGTATTCCTGTTTTTCACCTGCGGTTCCATTCACGCTCGGATGACGCCGGCGTCCTGCATCTGACGCCAGGCGGCGTCGAGGGAGCCGTCGACGTTGATGCCACGGCAACCCGCTTCGATCACGGTCACTTCGAAACCGAGCCGGCGCGCGTCGAGCGCTGAATAGGCGACGCAGAAGTCGGTCGCCAGGCCAACGACATAGAGCCGAGTGAGGCCGCGCTCCCGCAGATAGCCGGCTAAACCGGTCGGCGTCTTGCGGTCGTTTTCGAAAAACGCGGAGTAGGAATCGATCTCGCGGTGAAAGCCCTTGCGAATGATCAACTCGCCGTGCTCCACTTTCAAGTCGGGATGAAACTCGGCCCCTTTCGTGCCCTCGATGCAATGATCGGGCCAAAGGATCTGCTCGCCATACGACAGCTTCACGCGATCGAGCGGTTTTTTGCCCGGATGCGACGACGCGAACGACAGATGGTCCTCGCAATGCCAGTCCTGCGTGAGAATGACGTGGGCGAAGCGGCGCGACAGCTTGTTGATGATCGAGACGACCTCGTCGCCGCCGGTGACTGCCAGAGCCCCCTTTGGACAGAAGTCGTTTTGAATGTCGACAACCAACAGCACGCGATTCTCGGTCGGCGACGCGGGGCGATACGTCGGCCCCGTGCGAAGCTGCGGGATCGTCGCCGGGCTGTTCGCCGCCGCGATCGCTTCTTTCACGTGCTCCGCGGTGTCGCCCAGCGTGTGTTGCGTCGTCTGCAAGGCGTCGATCACCTCGCCATACGTCTGGTAGCGATCCTCCGGGCGTTTCGCCATCATGCGCAGAATCACATCGCGAACGCTGTCGGGCACCTCCGAAGGGAACGGGCCCGGATCTTCTTCCTCGATCTGGCGCAGCACATCATAAAACGATCCGCCGCGAAACGGCGGCTTCCCCGTCACCATCTGAAACATCGTGGCGCCCAGCGAATAGATGTCGGCGCGATGATCGATGCGGCTCGAATCGAGGAACTGCTCCGGCGGCATGTAGCGCGGCGTGTCCAGGGCGATGCCGGTCGCCGTCTGGGCCGTGACCGCGTCGCTTACGAGCGCCTTGGCCAGGCCGAGGTCGGCGAGCTTGACCTGCCCGCTTTGCGTGAGCAAGATGTTGGCCGGCTTGACATCGCGATGGATGAGCCCGATCTGTCTGAGGCCCTCTTGCAGCGCTTCGGCCACCGCCTCGGCGATTTGAAACGCCCGGCTCACCGGCAGCGTCTCGCGCTCGCTCAGATGCGCCGACAGAGACTGCCCATCGACAAACTCCATGACGATGTAGTAATGCCCGGCCACCTCGCCGCAATCGAAGACACGCACGATGGCCGGCGATTGTAGCCTCGCCAACAGCCTCGCCTCGCGCAAGAAGCGCTCGGCATTGCCCGGCTCCTGCGTCAAATGCGGGTGTAGAAACTTGACCGCGACATCGAGATCGAGATCACGATGCCGGCCCTTGTAGACGACGCCCATGCCCCCCTGCCCGATGCGCGAGATCAGGGTGCATCGTCCAACCGTGCCAAGTCTGAGATAGGGATCGTCGCTCATGGTCTCATTGACATGTAACAGAGTTCGACGGGAATGTCAACAATCGCTGCCAGCCCAGAGCGCTACCCGCCCGGAGCGGAAGCGACGGGCATGGACCAGTCCCGTCGCTTGCGATCCGGGCGGATGAGCCCAGTTTTCTATTTCGCACGCTTCAACAGCATCCAAACGGGGCCTAGTTTATTAGCAGCCCGTTGGGAGCATCGCGCGTGGACATCGAACGCTTTCGTAGCTACCTCTTGCTCTTGGCCCAGATGAAGCTCGACCGCAAGTTGCGCGGCAAGCTCGATCCCTCCGATGTCGTACAGCAGACGCTGCTGGAGGCGCATCAGGCCATCGAGTCATTTCGCGGCGACGATCCGGCGGCCCAAGCGGCCTGGCTGCGGCAGATTCTCGCTCACAATCTCGCCAATGCCGTCCGCGACCACACCCGCGGCAAGCGCGATGTCCGCCGGGAACGCACGCTCAAGACCGATCTCGATGCCTCGGCCTCGCAGCTCGAACATTGGCTCGCCGATGATGAGCCGTCGCCGAGTCAAAAGATGGAACGCCATGAGCGGGCGCTGCAGCTCGCCGACGCCTTGACACAGTTGCCCGACAATCAGCGCGAGGCGATTCTGTTACGCCATTTTCACGGATTGTCACTGGCGGAGATTGCGGAACAACTCGAATGCTCGACCGGCGCCGGCGCGGGGCTGTTGCAGCGCGGC
>Ga0194132_10006362_pt1 | contig 18358 bp, 14 predicted proteins | sample TA2KigOf80mmetaG_FD_148612 | JGI IMG/M metagenome (GOLD analysis project Ga0194132, IMG submission 148612) | Freshwater microbial communities from Lake Tanganyika, Tanzania - TA2015054 Kigoma Offshore 80m | ecosystem: Environmental > Aquatic > Freshwater > Lake | place: Tanzania: Lake...
CAACGGCCTGCGCCGCGTTGACGAACTCGGCCGAGTTGCGCACCCCGATGTCGGTCTTGAAGCCGTTCGGGAAGCCGGCTTCGGCCAGCAGCTTCTTGGCACGGTCGAGGTCGGGCTTCTCGATCAGGTTCTTCGGCCGGTGGCCCATGATGCCGGGCGCGATGATGCCGGTCGAGCGCGTGGCGACACCGAAGAAGGCGGCATCGAGCACCATCTCGACATCGATGCCGTACTGGATCGCTTGGCGGACGCGGATGTCCTTGAACGGCCCTTCCTCCATCTGCATGCCGAGCCACCAATAGGCCAGCGACGGCTTGACGACGAGCTTCGACTTCGCCGGCAGGCGCTTCTGCAGGCGGGCGACCGAAGCGATCGGCAGATAGGCGAGGTCGATCTCGCCGGCCTCGTAGGCGATCTCGCCGGCATTGGCGTCGAGGATCACGACATAGTGGATCTCGTCATAGACGGGCCTCGCGCCCTGCCAGCCCGGATTGCGCTCGAGCACGATGAGGCGCCTGGGCTCCATCGTCTTGATCCGGTAGGGGCCGTTCACCGCGAGCACGTCGGTCGTGATCTTGTTGATGCCCTTCGCCTCCATCGCCTTCTTGGAGATGATGAGGCCTGAGCCCGCCGGCAGCGTCGAGAGCCACAGCGGCTGGAACGGCTCCTTAAGATGGATCACGCCGCTATGGGTGCCGGTGACCTCGACCCGCGCTAGCTTCTCCCAGTCGGTGCGGTATCCCATCTTGTTGTCGGGATTGGCGATGCGCTCGAAGGAGAACTTGACGTCCTCGGCGTTGACCTCGCCGTAGTGGTCGCTCCACATCACGCCTTTCCTCATCGTGAAGCGGATCTGGGTCGGGGACACCTGCTGGATGTCTTCGGCAAGCTGCTTTTCCCAGCCCCACTGGTCGCCGTCCTTGACGCCGATCAGGCCCTGCCAGACGCAGCGCATGATGTTGTCGTCGACGGTGCCGAGGCGCCAGCCCGGATCGAGGGTTTCGATCGCCTGATCGCAGCGGACCTTGAGGATCTTGAGCCCGCTCTGCGCCACGACCTCCTTGAACGGCATGCCGGCGGCGAAGGCGGCGCCGGCGCCGGCCTTGAGGAGATTCCTGCGGGAGAACGTGTTGAAAGCCATTGTCACCCCTCCTGTCGATTGCCACCTGTTGAACGGATCGAAGCCATCCGGCAAGTGCCGGATGGGGCAGGGCGGCTTCGATTTATCTTGGCACGTTCAGGGCCGTGCCACAAAGCCGCCGGCGCCTCAGTGGAACAGGGGCATCGACGACCTGAGGTGGCAACCGTCCCGGAGGGAGGCCGAGGGATTGAGCCGGGTGTACTCCCTCGTAGCGCTGCCGGTGCGGGTCCGTCCGCGCCATAGTGCTTTTCGACGGCCCGTGATGCAGTATGCCTCCTAAAAAAGTCAACGCGTCGAGGCGCTTGGCCATCGGTGCGGAGGCGGGGAGATGTGCATGGTCATTCAGCCGAAGAGCCTGCCGCCCGGCTACTACAATGCTGCGCTCGATCTGCTCGACCGCAACCTCGCGGAAGGCCGTGGCGAGCGCGTCGCGGTTATCGACGATCGCGGCCGTACCACCTACGCCGCGCTGACCGAGCGCGCCAACCGCTTCGCCAATGGGCTGACCGATCTCGGAATCCAGCGCGAGCAGCGCATCCTCGTCGTGCTCCAGGACAGCGTCGACTTCCCGACCGTGTTCCTCGGCGCGATCAAGGCTGGCGTGGTTCCGGTCGCCGTCAACACGGCGCAGATGACCAAGGACTACGACTTCATGCTCGAGGATTCGGGCGCACGCGCGCTCGTCGTCTCGCAGCCGATCCTCGAGACGATCACCCCGGTGATCGAGCGCCACCGCCCACAGCTTGCACATGTGATCGTCTCCGGCGAGAGCGGCGGAATCCGGCTCGACGAGCTGCTGGCGAAGAGCGATCCGGAACATGAGCCCGCGCGCACGGTCGCCGACGACATCGCTTTCTGGCTCTATTCCTCGGGTTCGACCGGCGCCCCGAAAGGGGCTGTGCATCTGCAGAGCCACCTGATGGAGACCTATCGCCTCTATGGCGGGCCGATCCTCGGCATCCGGGCCGATGATGTCGTGTTCTCGGCAGCGAAGCTCTTCTTCGCCTACGGCCTCGGCAACGCCATGACCTTTCCCTTCGCCGTCGGTGCGACCGCGGTGCTGATGGCGGAGCGCTCGACGCCGGCTTCCTGCGCAAAGCGCCTGATCGAGCACAGCCCGACGATGTTTTTCGGCGTGCCGACGCTCTACGCAGCGATGCTCGCCGGCAGCGATCTCGCGGAGAAGGGGCGTCTCGCGCTGCGGCGGTGCATCTCTGCCGGCGAGGCGCTGCCTCCCGAGCTTGGCGAGCGCTGGCAGAAGCGCACCGGCGTTCCGCTGCTCGACGGCATCGGCTCGACCGAGATGCTGCACATCTTCATCTCGAACCGGCCGGACGATTTCCGCTACGGCAGCTCGGGCAAGCCGGTGCCAGGCTACGAGGCGCGGCTGGTCTCGGAGAGCGGCGGCGACGTCGTGCCTGGCGAGATCGGCGATCTGCAGGTGAGCGGCCCTACCTGCTGCATCATGTACTGGCGCCGGCGCCAGAAGAGCCTGGATACCTTCATCGGCCGCTGGACCAAGACCGGCGACAAGTACCGTGTCACCGAGGACGGCTACTGGATCTACTGCGGGCGCTCGGACGACATGCTGAAGGTCTCCGGCCAGTACGTCTCGCCGTTCGAGGTCGAGGCCGCGCTGCTGAGCCACGGCGACGTGCTCGAAGCCGCGGTGGTTGGGCATGAGGATGCCGACCGCCTGATCAAGCCCAAAGCCTACATCGTTTTGAAGGACGGCTCCGTCGGCTTGGCCGCGCTCGCTGACGCGCTGAAGGCGCATGTGAAGAGCCAGCTCGCGCCGTTCAAGTACCCGCGCTGGATCGAGTTCGTGCCCTCGCTGCCCAAGACCGCGACTGGCAAGATCCAGCGCTTCAAGCTGAGGGCATCATCGTCCAAATGATCGAGGTGATCGAAAATCCGCAGTCGCCGAATCGCCAGGGGACGGACCCGCTGACGATTGAGCAGATGCTCGCCTATTTTCGCGTGCCCGCGGTCAGCGTCGCGGTCATCCATGACTTCAAGCTCGATTGGGCCAAAGCCTGGGGCATCGCGGATGTCGAGACCGGCGAGAAGGCAACCGAGAAAACGCTGTTCCAGGCGGCCTCGATCTCGAAGCCGGTCGCGGCCATGGCCTCGCTCAAGGCGATCCAGGACGGCCATTTCGGCCTCGACCAGGACATCAACACGATCCCCACGTCCTGGAAGCTTCCCGACCATCCGTTCAGGGGCGGGGTGCCGGTGACGCCGCGAACCCTCCTGAGCCATACCTCCGGCACCGGCGACGGTTTCGGCTTTCCCGGCTATGAGCCAGGCACGCCGCTGCCGACGATCCAGCAGATCCTCGACGGAGACGGGCCGGGCTGTCGCGGGCCGGTGCGCCTGGTGCCCCCGCCGCTCACGCAGTTCCACTATTCGGGCGGCGGCACGATGATCCAGCAGCTCGCCCAGACCGATGCTGTCGGTCGGTCGTTCCGCGAGATCGTGCGCGACTGGGTCCTCGATCCGATCGGCATGAAGGACAGCAGTTTCGATCTGCCGCTACCGGAGACGCTGGAGGCGCGAACGACGCGCGCGCATGATGGCCGGGGCCGGGCGATGAACGTCAAGTACCACGTCTATCCGGAAGCAGCCGCAGCCGCGCTGTGGACGACGCCGACCGATCTCGCGAAATTCGCGCTCGAGGTGCAGCGGACGTTGGACGGCAGGTCGTCGCGTGTGCTGTCGAAGACAATGATCCAGGAAATGATGACGCCGGTCGGTGTCGGCCCTTATGCAGTCGGTTTCGCCATCGCGCGTACGGGCGAAGGTTGGTACTTCAGCCATGGTGGCGGCAACTGGGGCTTCAAGTGCCGGCTCGTCGCACATCGAGCCAAGGGCTACGGCGCCGCGGTGATGACGAACGGTGACAATGGCGAAGCGCTCGTCAGCGAGGTCATCGATCGCGTCGCGCGTGCGTATGGGTGGGACACGCTCGACAAGCCGACCTTGCGTTGAGCGGCCATCCCGGAGCCTGATCATCCATGCCCTTTGTGACGATAGACGGCGCGCGCCTCGAATATGAGATGATCAAGGGGAGCCGTTCCGCCACATTGGTCTTTCTGCATGAGGGGTTGGGATCGGTCGCGCTCTGGCGCGACTTTCCGGCGAAGGTGGCGGCGGCGTCAGGCTGGCGCGCGCTGGTCTACTCGCGCCGCGGCTACGGGCAGTCCGATCCGATCGACGAGCCGCGCCCGGTGGACTACATGCACCGCGAGGCGCTTGACGTGCTGCCGAGGCTGCTCGACCGGCTCGGCGTCGAGCAGCCGGTGTTCATCGGCCATTCTGATGGCGGCTCGATCGCGCTGATCCATGCCGGCGGAATGCTGCGGCCGGTGCGCGGCATTGTCACCATGGCGGCGCACGTCTTCGTCGAGGATCTGACAATAAAGAGCATCGAGGAGGCGAAGGTCGCGTTTCAGACAACGAACCTGGGCGAGCGCATGAGCCGATATCACCGCGATGCCACGGCCGCCTTCTGGGGCTGGAACGACATCTGGCTCCATCCCGACTTCCGCGCCTGGAACATCGAGGCATTCCTGCCCAAGATCGACTGCCCGGTACTGGCCATCCAGGGTGTCGAGGACGAGTACGGCACCCCGGCCCAGGTTGACGCGATCATCCGCGGCATCGGCGCCAGGGCGCGTCCGCTGATGCTGCCCGCCTGCCGACATTCGCCGCACCGCGACCAGGCGGCGACGACGACGGCCGCGATCGCCGATTTCGTGCGGGAGCTCGCATGAGCGCGCCAGAGGTCTTCCGCTGCACCGTCACCGTCCGTTTCGGCGATTGCGACCCGGCGGCGATCGTCTTCTATCCCCGATATGTCGAGATGCTTAACAATGTCGTCGAGGAGTGGTTCGAGAAGGCTCTTGGCCTCCCCTGGGGCCGGATGCACCGGATCGACCATCACGGCATGCCGATCGTCGACCTCCAGGTGCGCTTCCTTAAGCCGAGCCGGCTCAGCGAGAAGTTGGATTTCGTTCTCTCCTTGAAGGCGTTGGGCCGCAGCGCCGTGACTCTCGATATTTTTGCGGAGTGCGACGGCGAGCGGCGGCTCGAGTCCCAGCTCAAGATCGTGCACAGTGATCTCACGGGGCCGAAGGCCGTTCCGATCCCACCCGATCTGCGCGATCGGATGAAGCCGTTTCTCCGGGCCTGACAGCGGAAGGACTGCTGATGTTCGTGTTCGACCGACATCCGAGCCAGTACCGCCACTGGAAGCTCACCTTCGACGGTCCGGTCGCGACGCTGTCGATGGACGTCGATGAAAGCGGTGGCCTGGTCGAGGGCTACGCGCTCAAGCTCAATTCGTACGATCTCGGCGTCGACATGGAGTTCGCGGATGCGCTCCAGCGCATCCGCTTCGAGCATCCGGAGGTCAGAGCAGTCGTCATCACCTCGGCCAAGGAACGCCTGTTCTGCGCCGGCGCCAACATCTACATGCTCGGCCAGTCCTCGCATGCCTGGAAGGTGAATTTCTGCAAGTTCACCAACGAGACGCGGAACGGCATCGAGGACTCCTCGCGTCATTCCGGCCTCAAGTTCCTCGCGGCGCTCAACGGCGCCTGCGCCGGCGGCGGCTATGAAATGGCGCTCGCCTGCGACGAGATCCTGATGGTCGACGACCGCTCCTCGACCGTAAGCCTGCCTGAGGTGCCGCTGCTCGGCGTGCTGCCGGGCACCGGCGGCCTCACGCGCCTGGTCGACAAGCGTCGCGTGCGACGCGACCTTGCCGACCTCTTCTGCGCCAATCCCGATGGCGTCCGCGCCGATCGCGCCAAGGCCTGGAGGCTGGTCGACGCGATCGCCTCGCGCCGCGACTTCCCCGAGCGCACACGGGCGCGCGCGCTCGAGCTGGCGCAGCTCTCTGATCGACCGGAGAAGGCCAAGGGCATCGAGCTGACGCCGCTCAACCGTCGGATCGAGAACGAGGACCGCATCGTCTACGACTGGGTCGAGGTGGAGATCGACCGCGACCGCCGGCTGGCGACGCTGACGGTGAAGGCGCCGATGGTCCCACCGGAGTCCGCGATCGCCGCGATCGAGGGCGCCGGTGCCCGATGGTGGCCGCTGGCGATGGCGCGGGATCTCGACGATGCGATCCTGATGCTGCGGCTCAACGCACTCGACATTGGTCTCTGGGTGCTCAAGACGCGCGGCAATGCAGATCATGTCGTCGCCGCTGACCAGGCGCTGACGGCTCACGCATCGCACTGGTTTGTCCGTGAGACTATCGGCATGTTGCGCCGGACCTTCGCGCGGCTCGACGTTTCCTCGCGCAGCCTCTATGCCGTGGTCGATGACGAGTCCTGCTTTGCAGGATCGCTGGCCGAGCTGCTCCTGGCCTCGGATCGCAGCTATATGATCGACCGCTCCGCCTCTGGAGAGGATGGACCGACGGTCCGGCTCTCGGCCGCCAATTTCGGCATCTGTCCGACAGTCTCTGGCCGCACGCGCCTGGCGCTCCGCTTCAATAACGACGCGACGGCGGAAGCGCTACGCGTGCGCATCGGCGAAAGCCTGGATACGCCGGCGGCGCTGGCAGCGGGGCTGGTGACGTTGACGCCTGACGACCTGGACTGGGACGAGGAACTCCGCCTTGCCCTTGACGAGCGCGCCGGCCTCTCGCCCGATGCGCTGACCGGCATGGAGGCAAGCCTCCGCTTCGCCGGCGCCGAGACGATGGAGACCAAGATCTTCGGCCGGCTCTCGGCCTGGCAGAACTGGATCTTCAATCGTCCAAACGCGGTCGGCGAGAAGGGGGCGCTCAAGCTCTTCGGCTCCGGCAGCAAGGCGCAATTCGACTGGCAGAGGGTTTGATGTCCACGCTCAACTACCAGGAACGAATTCCCAACAACGTCGATCTCGCCGGCAACCGCCAGCTTCAGCGCGCGCTCGAGCATTGGCAGCCGCGTTTTCTGAATTGGTGGAAGGAGCTAGGGCCTGAACGCTACCAGGACGCTGATGTCTATTTGCGCACGGCAATCTCGGTCGACGAGAACGGCTGGGCGAACTACGGCTATGTCAAGATGCCGGACTATCGTTGGGGCATCTTCCTCGCCGACCAGGAGCGCGACCGTAAGATCGGCTTCGGCGACCTCTATGGCCAGCCGGTCTGGCAGCAGGTGCCGGCCGAGTTCCGCTCGGTGCTTCGCCGTCTGATCGTGACCCAAGGCGACACCGAGCCGGCCTCTGTCGAGCAGCAGCGCCTGCTAGGCCTCACCTGTCCTTCGCTCTACGACCTCCGCAACCTTTTCCAGGTGAATGTGGAGGAGGGGCGGCATCTCTGGGCGATGGTCTATCTGCTGCACGCGCATTTCGGCCGAGACGGCCGCGAGGAAGCTGAAGAGCTTCTGGCGCGTCACTCCGGCGATGCCGACAAGCCGCGTATCCTCGGCACCTTCAACGAGCCGATCTCCGACTGGCTCTCCTTCTTCATGTTCACGTACTTCACCGACCGCGACGGCAAATACCAGCTCAAGAGCCTCGCCGAGAGCGCCTTCGATCCCTTGGCGCGAAGCTGCCGCTTCATGCTGATGGAAGAGGCCTATCACATGCATGTCGGCGAGAACGGCATCGGCCGCATCGTCAAGCGCACGCTCGACGTGATGAGGGAAGTTGGCAGCGAGGACCCGGAGGCGGTGCGCCGCGCCGGCGCTATCGACCTAGCCACGATCCAGCGCTACGTGAATTTCTGGTTCTCCTCTTCGCTCGATCTCTTCGGTTCCGAGCAATCGTCGAATGCGGCAAGCGCGTTTGCCAACGGCATCAAGGGACGCCCAGATGAGACATCATTCGAAGATCATCTGGCGCTTGACCAAGTTTGCGACATTGAGGTGCCGGACGGCACCGGCGGGATGCGCCACGAAGCGGTGCCGATGCGGAACGCCATGAACGAGGTGACGCGGCGTGCCTTCATCGCCGATTGCGAGGGAGGCTTCATCCGCTGGAACCGGCTGATTCAAAAATCGGGTTTCGAGACCCGCCTCTTCCTGCCATCGCCGCGTTTCCGCCGCGCGATCGGCGCCTGGAACGGTCAGCCGGTTGCGCCCGACGGATCGATCATCGCCCGCGAGGCCTGGGAGACGCGGAAGGGGGGCTGGCTTCCGACCGAGGCCGACGGCGCCTTCATCCGCTCGCTGATGCGCCAAGTCGTCGAGCCCGGCAAGGTCGCCGGCTGGATTGCTCCGCCGGCGCGCAAGGTGAACCACCTCGATGCCGACTACGAGTTTGTGAAGTTCCATTGAGCGAGTTGGTGAAGATGCGTTGAGATTGCGCGTCGCAACGCGCGATCTCACATCGGATAGGCTGTCGTTCGCTTGCGGATTGGAAAGATTTTCTGAACTTGGAACGCGCGACGATAGTGTGCGCCAAGACAATTGCACGAGTGTTCGGCGCTGCTATTCTTTGCTCGTCGGCAGGATGTCGGACGGGGGAATCCGACGCGCAGCGGGGTGGCTGCGGCGTTCCGACGTCTATTGTCAAAGGAGATGTAGATGACACTTCGCATCAATTCGGTCGCTCCGGACTTTCAGGCCCAGACCACCCAGGGCGACATCAAGTTCCATGAATGGATCGGGGATGGCTGGGCCATCCTGTTTTCGCACCCGAAGGACTTCACCCCGGTTTGCACGACCGAGCTTGGCTACATGGCCAAGCTCAAGCCGGAGTTCGATAAGCGCAGCACCAAGATCCTAGGTCTCAGCGTCGATCCGGTAGACAACCACGCCAGGTGGTCGAAGGACATCGAGGAGACCCAAGGGGCCAAAGTCACCTATCCGATGATCGGCGACCCCCAGCTCAAGGTCGCCATGGCCTATGACATGCTGCCTGAAGGCTCCGGCACGACCTCGGAAGGCCGTACCGCAGCCGACAACGCCACCGTGCGTTCTGTCTTCATCATCGGCCCGGACAAGAAGATCAAGGCGATGCTCACCTACCCGATGAGTTCCGGCCGGAACTTCGACGAGGTGCTGCGCCTGCTCGACTCCTGCCAGCTCACGGCGAAACACCAGGTGGCGACGCCGGTCAACTGGAAGCAGGGTGAGGACGTGATCATCGTCCCGTCGGTGTCGGACGAGCAGGCGAAGCAGAAATTCCCAGGTGGCTGGAAGGCGCCCAAACCCTATCTGCGGATCGTTCCGCAGCCCAGGGCCTGAACGAAGGTGCTGCTGCCCCTCGCGCTAAGCACGCGAGGGGCAGCACGTCAGAGCTCGATGACGATATTCCCGGCGGCATCCAAGTCGGCTTTGGCGCCGGGTGGGACGACGCAGGTGGCGTCGTACTCCTCGACGATCAGCGGCCCGACCTTGCCGCCGAGGAGGTCGGAGCGGCGGAGCACCGGCGTTTGCAGCCACCCGGCCTCGGCGCCGAAATAGGCCTGGCGCGGCGGCGGAGGCGTGGGCTCGGCACGGCTCGAGCGCACGCGTTCCGGCACGCCGCCACCATCACGCAATCCCATGCCTACGACCTGCATTGCCACCAGCTCGACCGGCTCTTCCGGCCCGGCGCGGTGGCCATAGGTCTTCTCGTGCTCGCGCCCGAAGCCTTCTTCCAGATGCTCCACCATGGTCTGGTCGATCGGGCCGTCCGGCATCGGCACGGTCAGCTCGTAGCTCTGCCCTTGGTAGTGGAGTGCCGCCGAGCGGCGAAGCCGAGCGCGATCTCCGGTGAAGCCCTCGCTTTTGAGCTGGCTGAGCGCCTGGCGCGCAAGCTCGCTCCATGCCGCCTCGATCTCCTTGAGGTCGGCCTTGCGCAGGAGCCGGCGAAAGGTGCGTGCGTAGTGATGCTCGACATCGGCATAGAGCAGGCCGAAGGAGGAGAAGAGCCCGGCCGAAGGCGGCACGACGATCCGCGCGATGCCGAGCGCCTTGGCCATGCCGCCGGCGAAGAGCGGACCGTTGCCGCCGAAAGCGAAGAGCGCGAATTCGCGCGGGTCGCGGCCGCGCTCGGTCGAGACCGCCTTGATCGCACGGATCATGTTGGATGCCGCGATCTGATGCGCGCCATAGGCGGCTTGCTCGATGGACATCTTGAGCGGTGCCGCCACCTTCTCGGCGAAGGCTGCCTTGGCCTTGGCCGCGCTCAGCTTCACCGCGCCGCCGACCAGGTGAGTCGGGTTGATATAGCCCAGCACGACATTCGCGTCGGTTACAGTCGGCGTCTCGCCGCCCTTGTCGTAGCAGACGGGGCCGGGTGAGGCGCCGGCGCTCTCCGGTCCAATCTGCATCGAGCCGCCGCCATCGATCCAGACCAGCGAGCCGCCGCCGGCACCGACCTCGGCGAGATCGATCGCCGGCACCTTGAGCGTGTAGCCGGCGCCGGTGAGCAGCCGCGAGCCGATCATGATGCCGGCACCGACCGAGTATTCGGCGGCGCGCGTGACCTCGCCATCCTCGACCATCGAGGCCTTCGCGGTCGTGCCGCCCATGTCGAAGGTGAGGATCTTCCGAAGGCCCTTGGCCTTGGCCAGCGCCTGGGCACCGACAACGCCACCGGCGGGACCGGACTCGATGATGTTCATCGGCCGCTCGGCCGCGGCACTGTCGGTGGTGAGCCCGCCATTCGACTGCATGAGCAGCAGACACGCCGGGATCCCGGCGCCGTCGAGGCCCTTGCGCAACGCGCGCAGATAGCGCGAAACGATGGGCATCACATAGGCGTTCACGACCACGGTCGAGGTACGCTCGTACTCCTTGATCTCCGGCAGCACCTCGTAGGAGACCGAGAGCGGCAGGGTCGGCGCCTTCTTGCGCACGATCTCCGCGATTGCCAACTCGTGCTTGGGATTGGCGAAGGAGTTGAGCAGGCAGACGGCGATCGTCTCGACCTTCTCGGCGATCAGCCCATCGACGGCGCGCTCGGCATCGGCCGGGTCGAGCGCCCGCTCGATCCGGCCTTCGGCGTTGACGCGTTCATCGACGACCTGGCGCAGGTAGCGCTCGACCAGCGGCGGCGGCTTGGTCCAGCCGATGTCGTAGAGGCGCGGCATGCGGAGCGTGCGGATCTCCAGCACGTCGCGGAAGCCCTTGGTGGTGATGAGGCCGGTGCGCGCACCCTTGTGCTCGAGAATCGCGTTGGACGCGACGGTGGTCCCGTGGCGGACCTCCTCGATCACCTTGCCGTCGAGGCCGGTTTCGCGGAACACCTGCGAGAGGCCGTCAACGATCGCGGTTGCGTAGTTCTCGACGCTGGAGGGGATCTTGGCGGTGTGGATGCTGCCGTCATCGCCCAGAAGGACAATGTCGGTGAAGGTGCCGCCGACATCGACGCCGACACGGTAGGTGGTCACGCGCGGCGCCTCGCGGGTTCGGTGGCGATCACGGGATCGAGCCATTGCACCTTCGGAACGTCGCGCCAACCGCGCGAGGCGCGCATCGCTTTGCGCCGGGCTTCGGTCGCGGCGGCATCGACCTGCCACTTCGCGGTGTCGACGGTCACGCCGTAGTCAGCTTCGGCCTTGGTCGGCGAAAGCACCTCGTTGCGCACGTCGCGCAGCACGAGGGCGGGGTCGCGCTCAAGCGGATCGCCCCAGCCTCCGGCGCCGGCGAGCACATGGCGGAAGACGTCGCCCTTGGTCACGGTCATCGTCAGCTTGCTCGGCAGCAGGCGGTTCTCACCGTCGGGGTTGAGGTAATTCTCCGAGGGGGCTCCCGGATTGCCACCATAGAGGCCGAAGGGGCGGTGGTCGCGGCGGTCGGAGCGGACCTGCAGCGTGCCTTCTGCTTCGAGGAAGCGGTAGTCGCGGCGGAAGGGCACGCCGCCGCGATGCTTGCCGGCGCCCGCCTTGTCGGGGACGAACTCGTAGGCGAGGAGCTGGATCGGGTGCTCGGCCTCGGTCACTTCGATCGAGTGTGAAGCCATGTTGGCGAACATGTGCGAGTTGCCGTCGAGCCCGTCGGCCCAGGGGCGCGCGCCCCAGGCACCGCAGGTGAAGTCGACGTAGATGAAGGGCGAGCGGTCGGCATGATAGCCTCCGATCGAGATGCCGGTGTTACCGCCATCGCCGGCGGCCTTGACCTTGTCGGGCAGCATCATCGCCAGCGCGCCGAACATGCAGTCGGTCATACGGAATCCGGTCAAGCCCCGCGCGGCGCAGGCCGCCGGCAGCACGCCGTTGCCGACCGTGCCGGGCGGGCAGATCACGTCGATGGCGCGGAACACGCCTTCGTTGTTGGGAATGCCGTTGGGCAGCACCGAGCGCACGCCGCAATACGAGGCGGCCTTGGTGAAGGAGAGCGTGTTGTTGATGGCTCCCTTCACCTGCGGGTTGGTGCCGGTCCAGTCGACCACCATATGGTCGCCCTTCTTCCGGATGGTCACGAAGAGCCGGATCGGCTTGCCGTAGTCGACGCCGTCATCGTCGATCCAGTCCTCGAAGCTCCATTCGCCATCGGGGAGTTTCGTGAGCTCGGCGCGCGTCAGCCGTTCGGCATAGTCGATCGTCTCCTGCATATAGGCCTTGGTGTCGGCCGGGCCGTGCTTGGCGACAAGCTCGGCGAATTGCTTCTCGGCGATGTGGCAGGCCGCGAGCTGGGCGCGGAGATCGCCGAAGACCTTCACCGGCACGCGCACGTTTCGTTCGATGAAGGTCATGATCGTCTTGTTGATCTTACCGGCCTCGTAGAGCTTGAGCGGCGCGATCCTGAGGCCCTCGGCATAGATCTCGGTCGAGTCCGATGCGTTCGAGCCGGCGACGCGGCCACCGACATCGGTGTGGTGGCAGACCGTGGCGGCGAAGGCGAGACGCTCGCCCCGGTGGTAGAGCGGCTTGAAGACGAAGATGTCCGGCAGGTGCATGCCGCCGTCGAAGGGGTCGTTCATGATGAAGACATCGCCTTCGGCCATGTCCTGGCCATAGTGTTTCATGATCGAGGCAAGCGCCGTCGGCACCGATCCGAGATGGCCGGGAAGGGTGAGCCCTTGCGCGACCAGCTTGCCTTCGGCATCGGCAAGGCCGGTCGAATAATCCATGTTGTCCTTGAGCACGCCCGAATAGGTCGTGCGGAATACGGTCAGCGCCATCTCGTCGGCGATCGAGAAGACGGCATTTTTGAACAGCTCGAAGGCGATCGGGTCGCGGATCTCGGGCATCTGGTTCCTTCCTCATCGCCAGCTTGGCCGCGGGCGAGGTGGGGAGCAAGCGCTGGTCACTCAAGGCGAAAGCAGTTTACTTCCTTTGTTGGAAGGAGCGCGAGGCGCGGGTGCGCTACACCACGACCGGCGCCACGGCGCCATCCATCGAGACGATGACGCCGGTGACGTAGCTGGCGCGCGGCGAGGCCAGGAACAGAACGAGGTTCGCGATCTCTTCGGGCTCGGCCATGCGGCCCATGGGAATGCGCTGGATCGCGCGCTTCAGCGCCTCGTCCTCGCTGATGTTGTTGAGCTTGGCATCCGATTTGAGGCCCTCGGCGACACGCTCGGTGTTGGTCAGGCCCGGATTGATGCCGACGACGCGCACGCCCTTGGCGGCATAGGCCGAGGCGAGGCCGGCGGTCGCCAGCATCAGCGCGGCGTTGGCGGCCCCGCCCGGCAGATGCGTCGGCGTTGCGACCTTGCCGCCATTGCCGATGACGTTGACGATCACGCCGCTCCCGCGCTTGCCCATGCGGCGGACCACCGGATCGAAGACGTTGACGTAGGAGAAATACTTGGCGTCCATCGCCGCCTTCCACGCGGCCGGCGTCAGGTCGTCCGGCGCGGTCCGCTTCGCGGCACCGGCGGAGTTGACCAGGATGTCGATCGGCCCGATCGCCTTCTCCATGCCGTCGACCATCCTTCCGGCCGCCTCGGCGTCGATCAGGTCGGCGGCGATACCGTGCGCGCCTTTGAGCGTGGCCAGCGCCTTGTCGATATTCGACTGGAAGCGAGAGGCGATGCCGACCTTCGCGCCTTCATCGAGGAAGGCGCGCGCGCAGGCGAGGCCGATACCCTTCGATCCGCCGGTGACCAGGACGACCTTGCCCTTGAGATCGAGATTCATCGGGTGCTCCTCATGAGCCGTGATACATGCCGCCATTCACATGGATGGTCTGGCCGGTGACGTATCGTCCCTGCGGCCCCACCAGCCAGCGCACCGTGGACGCGATCTCGTCGGGCCTCCCGCGGCGACCGACCAGCGGCTTGTGCGTCGCGTGATGGCTCGGCGCGCGGCCACCGGCACGCGCGGTGTCGATCTGGCCGGGGACGACGCAGTTGGCGGTGATGGCGTCGCCGGCAAGGTCATGCGCCAGCGCGCGGGTGAAACCGACGAGGCCGAGCTTCGCTGTCAGCACATGGGCGCGGTCGGAAGCACCGGTATGCGCGCTGACCCCGCCGATATTGACGATCGCGCCCTGACCGCTCGCCTTGAGCGCGGCATGCGCCGCCTTGGTGCAGTGGAAGGCGCCGTCGAGGCAGACGCCGAGGACCGCGCGCCACTTGGCGAAGTCGAGCTCGGCGAAGGGAATCTCGCCGCGTACCGCAGCGTTGTTGACCAGAATGTCGAGGCGGCCGAAGCGCGAGGTCGCCGCATCTACCATGCGCCTGACCGCCTCGGGATCGGCGACGTCGCCGAGCGCCGCGACGGCCTTGCCGCCGCCATCGACGATCGCCGTCACCGCGGCGTCGGCCTCCGCCTTGTTGGAGCGCGCGTTCACCACGACCGCGGCTCCCGCCTTGGCGAGATCGAGCGCGATCGCGAGGCCTATGTTGCGTCCGGCGCCTGTGACCAGCGCGACGCGTCCGTCGAGTTCCATGGCTACCCCCTGAACGGCGTGAGGTCGATGCGCTCGGCCGTGAAAGCGCGGCGCGCGAAGGCGAGGAATTGGTCGGCGCGCACCTCGGTCCAGCCGCCGTAGCGCGCGTTCGAGATGAATTTCGCTTCGATCTCGTGGCGCGGCAGGGGTTCGGAGGCGCCGCCGCGGAAGTGCGGCTGACGTAGCTCGGCGACCCGGCCATCGGCAAGCGTTGCGCGGATATGGCCGGTGAACCGCTTCGGGTAGGGGTCGTTCGGGTCGATGCGGTAGCGCACCTTTGCCGCCACCGCGCGCAGGCGCGGATCGGCGGCGCGGTCGTCGGTGAAGGCATCGAGCCCGGCATCGCCGAGCACGAGACCGGCGGCGATGCAGTAGGGGATCGAGAACTTGCCGGCGTAGCCGTTCGGCACACGCTGCTTGTCGGCGAGCGGCTCCCATAGCCGATGCACATAGCCCTCGGCGGTGTCGCAATCGATCGCGAGGATCTGATCGGGCACGACGCCTTGGTCGCGAAGCCGCCGGGCGCAGTCGATATAAGGGTGCGTCATGGTTCCGCAGGCATATGGCTTGAACGCGATCGTCTCGCTGACCCAGCGCCGACCGAAGCCGTCGAGCAGCGCATCCCAGTCGCCGTCGCGTGAATGCGCGAAGCCCTGGAAGAGCCCGTGCTTGCCTTCGAGGACGGTGCGCGGACCGACGAAATTGGACCTCGCCAGCATCGCCGCGCGATAGCCGCTCTGCGCCGCCCAGCCGGGATGAAGGCGCTTGGTCCAGGTGCCCTCGGTCAGGTACTCGATAATGCCCGAGGCCATGCTCCCGGCGATGCCGAGCGCGTTGACGAGCTCGGCCGGCTTCGACCGCAACGCTGCGCCGACGCCGGCGGCGGCGCCCATCGCACCGAACACCGCGGTCGGATGAAAGCCTGCCTTGTGTACCGCCTTCGGGATCACGGTCGAAAGACGGCAAGTGACTTCCAGCCCGACGGCGATGCCGCGGAGCGCATCGGCCCCGGAAAGCCCATGGCGATCGGCCGCGGCAAGCACCGCCGGTAGGATGACGGCGCCGGCATGCACGGGACCGCCCTCGAAGGTGTCGTCGAAATCCTCGCCATGCGCGGCGGTGCCGTTGAGGATCGCGGCGCCGGCGGGATCGAAGCCGCCCTCATGGCCGATTGCCGTGCAGAGTCCGCCGGTATCGAGCGCCGCCTTCACCGATTTCACATAGTCGAGGCGGCGTGCGGCAACACAGAGCCCGGCATAGTCGATCAGCAGGCTCTCGCAGGTTTCTCTGAGCTTGGGAGGCAGCGCGTCGGCGGAGATCGGCTCGATGGCAAACGCGAGCTGTTCGGCGCGGGCGGTATCCGGCATCAGGCGATGGCTTCCTTGGACTGAGGCCTCAGGTATTCGCGCCAGACCGAGTAGGCGGTGAGCGCCAGCGCCGCCAGCAGCAGGCCGAGCGAGACCGGATCCTCGATGAAGATGGAGTGATCGCCGCGGGAGATCACGAGGCTGCGGCGGTAGTTCGACTCGACGAGGAATCCGAGGACGCCGCCGAGCACCATCGGCAGCATCGGCATGCCGCAGCGACGCATGACGTAGCCGACGACACCGGCAGCGAGCACGATGCCGAGGTCGAAGACGCTGTTGTCGATGGCGTAGACACCCGACATGACGAGCGCGAGGATGAAAGCGATCAGCCAGGGCTTCGGCCGGTTCACCAGCCAGATGCACGGCGTCAGGATCACGAGGCCGACCAGAACCATGAGGATGTTGGCGGCAAAGAGGCCGACATAGAGGCCATAGATGACGTCGGGCGCCTTCACGAACAGCATCGGTCCCGGGATCAGCCCATGGATCAGAAACCCGCCGAGAAGGATTGCCGCCGAGTTCGAGCCCGGAATGCCGAGGCTGAGGAGCGGCACCAAAGCGGTTGCCGTCACGACGTTGTTGGCGGCCTCGGGCGCGGCGACGCCTTCGACCGATCCCCTGCCGAACTCGTCGGGCTTGGCGGACCAGCGCCGCGCCTCGTTGTAGGCCATGAACGCGGCAATGGTGCCGCCGGCACCGGGGGTCACGCCCTCGAAGGTGCCGATGGCGCAGCCGATCGCCTGCGGCTTCCACAGGCGCCGCCACATCGGAAGGTTCGGCAGCTTGAGGCGGGTATCGCGGCGTTCGGCTCTGTCCCAGGCCGGCTTGGAGATCTGCTCCAGCATTTCGGCGACGGCGAAGAGCCCGACCATGATCAGGATCGGACGGATGCCGGAGAGGAGGTCAGGCACGCCCATGGTGAAGCGTGACACGCCGGAGACGGGATCGGTGCCGACGGTCGCAACCATGAGTCCGAGAATCCCGGCGATCAGACCCTTGACGAGCGATCGCCCCGACAGGCTGGCGATGACGGAGAGGCCGAGGATGCCGAGCGCGCAATAAGCGGGCGGCGTGAAGGCGAGGGCCACCCGCGCAAGTGGCTCGGTGGCGAGAACGAGGACTACGAGGCCGAACAAGCCTCCGACCAGGCCCGACATCAGCGAGATGCCGAGCGCCTCGCCGGCGCGGCCCTGCCTCGCCATCTCGAATCCGTCGATCGTGGTCGCCGCGGCCGAGTTGGTGCCGGGCGTGCGGATCAGGATGGCGGGGATCGAGCCGCCGTACTCGGCGCCGACATAGACCGAGGCGAGCATGACGAGCGCTACCGTCGGGTCCATGCCGTAGGTGAAGGGCAGGAGGAGCGCCATCGCGATCGAGGGCGAGATGCCCGGAAGGGCGCCGCCGAAGATGCCCCAGATCACGCCGCCGAGCGCGGCCAGCATCACCCAGCCGTTCGTCAGGGTAGCCAGCGCGGAGAGAGTTGCCTCCATCGATCAGAATCCCACGGCCCAGATTCCGGACGGCAAGCCGACGCCGAGAACCTTGACGAAGAAGGTCCAGAAGACGGCGCTACCGGCGACGGCGATGCCGGCGACGGCCGGCTTGACCGCGGTGCCGCCGTAGATCGCGACGCCAGCGATGAGGAGCGCGATCGCAACCGGATAGCCGAGAACGGGCAGGAGCAGGAGATAGACGGCGAGGCCGGCGAGAAGACCTGAAGCCCGGAGATGCGTTCGCGCGCCGCCGGTCGAGGCTTCTTCCGTTGCCTGCTGCTTGCGGCGCGATGTCGCGACAAGCAGGCCGCCGCAAACGCCGAGGGCCACGGCCAGAACCTTCGGTACGCCGTCGGCGCCGACGGTATCGGAGAGAAGGCTGACGGGAATCCGGTCGGCGGCGGCCCAGTAGGCCGCCGCCAAAACGATCATGCCGAGACCGAGGACGTCGTCCCGGCTCAACCTCACTTGATCACTCCGAGCTCGGTCAGCGAAGCCTTCACCTCTTCCGCGAACTTCGCGGTAAAGGCGCGCGCCTGCTCGCGCCCCATGCCGACGGGCTCGAGCGCCTCTTTGGCGTAG
>Ga0194132_10006365_pt1 | contig 18351 bp, 19 predicted proteins | sample TA2KigOf80mmetaG_FD_148612 | JGI IMG/M metagenome (GOLD analysis project Ga0194132, IMG submission 148612) | Freshwater microbial communities from Lake Tanganyika, Tanzania - TA2015054 Kigoma Offshore 80m | ecosystem: Environmental > Aquatic > Freshwater > Lake | place: Tanzania: Lake...
AGCACTTGTCCATTGGTCCCAGACAATGAAAGATTTGTTAGCGCATTGTTTGCTGCCGGAAGCGCGTCTTGAATTTGGGCTACACCCCAATATTTACTACCATCATAAAACAACGAAATTAAATCAACATCCCCGGTGGTATCGGAAAGAGTCGGCGCACCCACAGCACCCCAAGATACTTCAGCGGGCCAGTTAATCGTTTGTTGAGGTGAACTTCCTTGTTCAATTCGCAACATATAAAATGCGCCAATAGTAGGGTTGGACAGACTTACTGTAGGTGCACTCCCACTTATAAGAAGTTTTTGCGTTGCTCCGTTCGCAAAGTTAATCGCGAAGTTAGAACCAGCATCGTAAATACCACTAGCGTCACCAGCCGCAGCGGCCCATACAGGAACGCCGGACTGAATCGTAAGAACTTGACCATTGGAGCCATTTGCTAACGAAACTATATTATTTGACGTATCAGTTTTTAAAATAGTTAAAGCGGTTAAAGAGGCCAGATTTAAACTAGTTTTAATATAAGCACTGTCTGGTCTGCCACCTCCAGCAGCCATACCAATATTGCCGCCGCCATCTGTATTCCATAAAATATCGGCACCAGAAGCTGTCATTAATTTAACTGAACCAGCAGACTCTACTTGGAATTTATTAGAGCCGCCTGTAGAAAAACTTAGCGTGTCGGGAGCAGACCTGTAAATGCCTGTATTAGAATCGCTAGTAAATGAATAAGCAGGCACAGAAGCGGCTCCATCAAGACCCAATAAAACTTGATTAATGGCCGTAGGAGAAAGCAAGTTGCTTAAATATGGATTAGCACTAGCTGGAACAGAGATAGTAGCCCATATGCCATCTGCACGTAAAAAGCTAGATGTTCCACCGCCAGATGCTGGAACTAATCCTTGTAAAGTATCGGTAAAAATGTTTAAAAGGGCTGTTGCGTCTGCTTGAGTTAAATTTTCTACATTGCCTGTACCAGCGGTTTTCCTGCCTTTAATTGTCCCATAATCAACTTGAGATAACTTGGAATTTGTAACTGCGTTATTTGTAATTGCAGCAGAAGCAGAACCTGGGCCGGAAGCTGTAATTTCGCCAGTTAACTGAGTGATATAGTTACCAATGTCTTGTTTTAGTGCCAATGCATCGTAAACAGCGTTTTGAGTAGGTGAACGTAATAATTCGTTATCAGTAATTGCATTGTGTGGCTTAATATACGACATTTTTTACCCTTTTTTGTAAAAACCTTGCATTTTAAAGATTAAGTTGCTAAAATTTGTTTTTTTAATTGGAAGACAAAAAATAGCCTCTGCAGAAACCCACAAAGGTTATTGAAATTATTAAAGAATTTTAATTTAATTTTTTTATGTTAAAAATACACCCCTTTTTTTTCGTTCTTGGGGGGCGATTGATTCTTGATGAATATTTTGTTGAACAATAACTTTGTTCATTAAAAGCTGCTGTTTACGTTTACCCAATTGCCCCCACCTTTATCTTTATTAATTTTTGCTGATCTATTTGTAGAATCACCTCAAACCCCTGGGGTTTCAAATTTAGGGCACCAGCTGCTATGTTTAGAGGAACCCACTTTTTCTGAACCACATTCGCATTTAGTTGAAAACGTAGACCCAAACCAATCTAAGCCGTCATCCTCTTTAAAAATATCTTTAAATCTATCAAATTGATCGCCATACTCGGAAGTGTTAAATGTTGTTATTTCTTCTTTACACTTATCACAAAGTTCTGTATAGTACTTTTTATTTTTACAGCAAGCCATATTAAAAATCAAAAACCAATATTGTGGTAATAGCTGCAGCCTGGCCAACTGTATTTGCTAGGATATCTTTTTTATCAATTTTGCTGCTGGCAAAAGTTTCCCATAAAACCCCAGCGGCAAACATACCAAGACTTGAAATTATTAAGGAGTCTATTTGGTCTAACTTCATTTGTTTTTTAGCGATACCGTATAATACAGTCTGTCCGGCATAAGCTATACCAAAATGAGCGAATTTGTCCGTTTCTATACCAAAGTGCCCATTTTCCGCCTTTACTGTTGTGCATAAAAACATTGAAGCGGCCAGCAAAACAATACCAATTTTAAATTTCATATTTTCCCTTTTGTAAGTTTTATTTGAACACATACGACATTATAAAACTATTTAAAACTAAAAACAATATCAAAAAATAACACTATAGCTATTTAATATTATTAATTAATTTTTATTTAAAAAAACATTTGACAATGGCACATATTTTGCTATATTGATACTATCAACTTTATTAAAAGGAGACATGTAAATGAAATTAAACGCAATTGTTTCGGCCAGGTTTAGCGAAGCATTAAACAAATTAGTAAAAGCAGAAATTCCTATTGCAACAGCTTACAAACTTAAGACAGTTGTTGTTAGGACGGGGGAAGAACATAAAAAATTTGAAGATATGCGAACAGAGCTTATTAATAAATATGCCCCAAAAAACAAAAAGGGTGAAATTATTAAAAATGAAGATGGTGGATATTCAGTATCAGAAAAAAACAAGGACGACTTTTTTAAAGAAATCCAAGAACTTCTTGAAGTTGAAATTGAGTTGCCAAAAATTAAAATTGCGGATCTTGGAGACAAGCTTCAAATAAGCGTCCAAGATTTAGTTTTGTTAGAAGGATTACTAGAAGAATAAAGTTCCCATGCAAGTAAGTAGTCTCCCTGAACAACACGGACGCGGTAGGATTAAAAATCTTGCCGCGTTTTTTATTTTTTAAAAAATTTAATTTTACTTGGGTGTTTATAGCATGCGCCAGTAAAGTACCAGCCAACTTTAGGATAGTCTAAATTAGCTTCAATAGGAAGAATATAATCCCATTCTTGTTTTTTGATTGTATTAAAATCGTTATCTTCACGTTTTAAAATATGCTGGACAATCTTGTTTTTAATAAATACATATTTAAATTCTTTTTGAGACAAAATAACCCCTTATTTTAATTAAGTTATTTTAAATAGATTAAGATTTACCTACGTTTTTTGGATGATTTTCTTCTTAGACTGGGTACAAATTTTTTCTGCAAATATCCCACTACTTTTAATTTTGCTCCAGGTGTCTTAATAATTAAAAACCCCTCATTATTATCATCAGCCAAGTTGTCACCAAATATCCAGTTAGCTAAATACCAAGCGTTTTTTGTTTCGGCAAATAAAATACCAATAGCTTTAAATTCCATACCCCCTTCGTTAAGAGCATTTGGTTTATCCATACAATGATCTACTGCGGTTATTACTACTATAGGTAATTTTTCATGAAACTTTTTAGACACTTATTCTCCTTATTAAACACTTTCATAGGGCATTACAACCTTCCAAAAAATTGTCGGACAAGATAATTATAGGGTTGTAATGTCCTATTTAACAATCATTATAAAGCTAAACGATTACATAAGTCAATATTTTTTATTCATTAATAATATTAAATAGTTATGTTTTTAATTGACGTTTTGGCATTAAAGGTGTATAAATACTTATTTATGGACAAGAATAAAGAACAGTTTGGAAAAGTATTAAAGTTTCCTTATAGCAAGTTCAGATTTTTAAATTTATATTTAAGGCAGGCCAGAGCAAGAAAAAAAGCTCTTTTTATATCATCCATTGTCATTTTGGTTTTTAATATTGCTTTGTTAATAGCAGCTTTTACGTCAATATTTTGTGTTGTTAATTAAATAATTAGATGATAAGATGTGTAAATTAATACATCAAAGGATGGTCAATGAAAATTAAAACTAAAAATCTAAAAGAATTTATGGAATATATAGAAGATGAAAACCCAGAAGAACTTGATATAGTTACGATAGAAAATGGATTTGCAGTTAGTTTTGCTTTTTTTGATAAAGAAAATAGAGAGTGCAAAGTTGTTATATATGAATCAAGCATATCTGACAGTCAACCAGTAGAATTAATTAAAAAAATGAAACTTAGAACAAGATTACCTAAAGAGCAAGACGGGGATAAATAAAATGGGCAGACAAGCTAGAATTAAAAAATACCGTAATCAAATTGTTAAAAAACTAGAAGAATCGGGTTTAAAAAACGAACTTAAAAAAGTTCCTACGGGCAAAACCGCACCCATGGTTAAATTTGAAACCGATGAAAAAGGTAATCAAATTTTTGATGAACTTAATAACCCCAAATACAGCCTTGTTATGGTTGAGCAAACTAGATTGTCAAATCCATTTAAATCTACCCTAAGAAGACTTTTAAGAGAAGAAGAGGCCGTAATTAAGCAGTTTCTAAAACAGTAGGATTAATTTATGGATACAAATCAAAATTTAAAAGAAGTTGAAGCGATAGAGGTATATGAAGGTAACGATGACCTTTTTACTTTTACTGTTGACTTTATATACCCATCTATCGAAAGAACCGTATCTTACCCTATTTATATGGAAGACAGCGATAGTTTGGTAGGGTTTTTCTCTTACAAGGAGCTAAACTCTATCAGGTGCGTAGTTAATGCTAAAAGCAAGCCTTTGTCGCTTTTTGTTAGCTCTAACCAAAGCCTATTTTTTACCATGATGAAAGATCATAAAAATAACGATAGTTTTTGCGGCGTTTTATCAGAAGCGCCTATTAATGTTACTAGCATTAAAGTATCATTTTAATTTACTTAATTAAAACAATTACTTATATTAAGGTGCTATTGTCTTAATCTTATATTGGGGTATTATATGAAATTAGCCTTAATAGCTTTAAAAAATTACAGTAACATCAATAGTTTTCAAGAAGTTACGGAAATAAGCCTTCAGCAAGGAAATCCGAGCACTTTATACTTCAGAATAGTTGATTTGGATCAAAGTCCTGGAGACGGTAATTATTTTAGATTTGTACCGTCTAGTAACGCAACAATGACAGTAATTTTAACCGATCTTGATATAAATAACACGGTTATTAAAGCGGCTTCAATGCCAGCATCTCTTGATGATAGATCAGTCTGGAGTATTCCAATTCTATCTACAGATAGAATCACTAAAAATAGCTTAATAGCAACTCTCACTACTAGCGGCGTAACTTACACTATTTATTTTGAATCTGAAGTTTCACAAGATCCTTCAGGCGCAGATAAGTTCTTTTGTTAATAGGAATATAAAATGTCAAAAGATTTAAAAAAAGCCAAAAAAGGTACTGCGTCAGTTTTCCCTGATGGGGCATATGATGCAGCTAGCGGTCAGGATAGGGTTGAGGCGTTCTTAACACCTGAATTATTTGTATCTAGATTTCTATGGGGCATTCCATTAGTTTCTCCAATTACTAAGCAAAAGCTAACTAACGAAGATATTAAAGATTATATTAATAGGGGTGCTAACCAATTAGAGTTTGACGCACAAGTAGATATTTTTCCAGTTATTAGAAGACACAGGCTCCCATTTGATCCAAACCTATACTACCAATGGATCAACTTAGAAGTACCTAATAAGCCTATACAGAAAGTAGTAAGGGCGGCCATTTGCTCAGCTTCCTATCTAGACACGGGCACAGAGAATGAAAATTTAAAATACCCAAGCGGAGCCAATATTTACCAATTGCCTAATGACTGGATTGAAATGGGTAATGCTAGACGCGGCGTTTTAAATGTTATTCCTATTAACCCAGCTTTTACAGCGATTGGAACAGGCGATGCAGTAGGTGCCGCTGGTGCCGCTATTTTGGCTTTTATTGGTCAAATGGGCTGGGTACCTTCATATTGGACAGTTGAATGTGTGCATGGTTTTTGTTCGGAAGATGGTAAAGTGCCCCAAATCGTAAACGAAGCTATTGGTATGGCCGCAGCGATCAAAGTATTAAGCAATTTATACCCTTTGTTTAGAATTACAAGTCAAAACCTTTCTATTGATGGTTTAGGGCAATCAAATACTGATCAGTTACAACAGTTATTGCAAGCTAAAATACAGCAATTGCAAGCTGACTATCAAAAAATTGTCAATAGAATTAAAGCTATGGTCAGCAACAAAATGTTTAGCTCTAATGTTTAGTTTATGGATGACAATTTTAAACATAGACTTAAAAATTGGGTGGACAAAAGAGAAGCCCAAAATAGAATGCGCATAAAAGATATTACGCATGTTGTAGATCCAGGCAGACTCATACCTAAAGAAGACCAAGAAGATAAAGACCATAATTATCAAGGCCGAAAAATCAGAGAATACGTCACAAAACGATTAAATGAACTTGTCGTAAATAAATCAGAAGAGTTAGATAAGGGTGCAAAAGGCGATTGGCAAAAAGAAGGATACAGATTAGAGCACGGTATAGATAGACACGGATTTCATGACATTACCGCATATGATTCAAAATCCAATCCAGTTGGATATGCCAAATTTTCTTTTGAATATGCCCCAGATGAATTAGAAACTGGTCTTGTTGCAACCGATCTTAAAGGATGGGATGTATACGTTCATCCAGACCATCAAAGAAAAGGTCTGGCATCTGCTATGTATAAACTTGCAGAAGAAAAAACTGGCAAAAAGATTACGCAAGGTTTAACTACTCCCGAAGGTTCAGCGTTTTGGTCACAACTTAACAGATCTTTTGGTAAACATGAATCTTTAGAAAAAGGCGCAAAAGAACTTAAAGCAATGTACGGCACCAATATACAACCGCATCAAGAAGATTTCGTTAATTGGGCTACGCAAAAACTACCTGGTAACAATAATTGGCAAAAATGGGCAGTTAAGAATCACGCAAAAAATCCAGATCAGTTTAATAAAGAAACCATGCAAGCTATTGAACATTATGGTCAAGCTGGTCAACATATACCAGATGTCAAAAGCGTTAAGTTTTTAGAGCATAATATTAAACAAGGATTACAAGCGTTTAAAGATGCAGAAAACAAATATAATGCAAAAGCTTTGAGCAATCCCCAGTTAATAGTACCAGATAAAAAAACTACTAAATTAATGGATGTAGGTGATGGATATGCTTGGTTTAACTTAAATACTTATAAATGCGATAAAGAAAGTAAAGCCATGGGGCACTGTGGCACCGCAGCCAAAGAAAATCAAAAATTGTTATCATTAAGAAGGGTTATAAAAGCTGGCGGTAAGGAGTATCATGAACCTGCCGTAACAGCATCTTTAAGTCCAGATGGTAGTTTGGGCCAAATGAAGGGTAGAGCCAATTTAATACCGCAACAAAAATACCATAAGTATGTTTCTGAACTTTTTGCCAGGACTAAAATAACTCCGCCAAAAGGAGATGAATATTTGCCAGGTAACAATTTTAACTTAGATGATTTATCGCACGAAGAACACGATGCTTTATTAGCAAAAAGACCTGAACTTAGAGTTTACTCCAGCAGAATAAGTCCAGAAAAACATATTGAGTTATCTAAAAATCCTAAAAATCATTTAAACCTCGCACTAAACCCCAACCTCCACCCAGAAGCGCAAGCCAAATTAGCGCAAAGCCAAAATGAAGACGTGCAGCGCGGCCTCGCACTAAACCCCAACCTCCACCCAGAAGCGCAAACCAAATTAGCGCAAAGCCACGACGAACTCGTGCAACGCTACCTCGCAGGAAACCCCAACCTCCACCCAGAGCTGCAAACCAAACTAGCGCAAAGCCAATACGTAGACGTGCAGCGCAGCCTCGCACTAAACCCCAACCTCCACCCAGAGCTGCAAACCAAATTAGCGCAAAGCCAAAACAAATACGTGCAACGCTACCTCGCAGAAAACCCCAACCTCCACCCAGAGCTGCAAACCAAACTAGCGCAAAGCCAAGACGAATACGTGCATTACAGCCTCGCAGGAAACCCCAACCTCCACCCAGAGCTGCAAACCAAATTAGCGCAAAGCCAAAGCGAACTCGTGCAGCGCAGCCTCGCAAAAAACCCCAACCTCCTCCCAGAGCTGCAAACCAAACTAGCGCAAAGCCAAGACAAAGACGTGCAGCGCAGCCTCGCACTAAACCCCAACCTCCACCCAGAAGCGCAAACCAAATTAGCGCAAAGCCAAGACGAATACGTGCAACGCTACCTCGCAGAAAACCCCAACCTCCACCCAGAAGCGCAAACCAAACTAGCGCAAAGCCAATACGAATACGTGCAGCGCGGCCTCGCAGGAAACCCCAACCTCCACCCAGAGCTGCAAACCAAACTAGCGCAAAGCCAATACTCAGAAGTGCAACACGACCTCGCAGAAAACCCCAACCTCCACCCAGAGCTGCAAACCAAATTAGCGCAAAGCCCAAACGAATTTGTGCAGCACAGCCTCGCACGAAACCCCAACCTCCTCCCAGAGCTGCAAACCAAATTAGCGCAAAGCCAAAACAAATACGTGCAGCGCGGCCTCGCACTAAACCCCAAAGTTGATCCAAAAATCAAAAAACAAGCTATTAAAAAATTACAGGAACTAAATCCAGAATTAGCAGAAGAAACAATAAACAAATTAAAGCTAGAAAAAATAAAGCTAGAAAGCGATAATAATCTTAAAGCTAGAGAACTTAGAGTTAAAGAATATTTTGATAGATTTAAAGAAAAAGCATAAACATGAAGATTAGTAAAGAAATGATTAAAAAGAAGAAGTTCGTGGGTACCACAGGAAAAGGTGCGCCAATTCTTCTTGTAGAGACTCACGGAGGTCTTTACGCTTGTTTTGCTCAAAATGATAAAGGCGAAATAGAAACCCTGGCAGCCTCACCTCATAAAGCCATTACTTTGTTTTTAGCTGAAAAGAAAGGTAAAAATTTAAAATGGCGAGAAGAACTAGATGAACTAGTTAAATCAAAAGAAGCAGAATTAAGTAAAAACTTAAAACAAAAAATGTTTGCACCGTCAGCTTTAACTAAAAGTGAAATAGATTGTTATTTAGTTTATGATTTTGATGAAGATAGCATTATTATCACAAAAGCAGAAGATTTATTAGAATTACATAAGAATAAAGAAATTAAACCTAATTCATTAATTAGAAAGCCAGATTTAAGCAAAGAGCCTGTTTTTGCAAAAGATTTTGATTTTGAATCACTTCAAAAAGGCGCAAAAGAACTTAAAGCAATGTACGGCACCAATATACAACCGCATCAAGAAGATTTCGTTAATTGGGCTACGCAAAAACTACCTAATGGTAACTGGCAGCAATGGGCTGTTAAAAATCATATATCAAATCCTAAACAGTTTAATGATAAAGCAATTAAAGCTATTGAGCATTATGCTAGTTCTAAGCATATTCCAAATATAGCAAATCTTAGATTCGATAAACATAATGTTAAAGAAGGATTACAAGCGTTTAAAGGTGCAGAAGACCAGTATAACGCCAAAGCTTTAAATAATCCGCAACTAGTAGCCCCAGATAAAAAAACTACTAAATTAATGGATGTAGGCGATGGATATTCCTGGTATAAATTAAGCAGAGCTACTTGCAATAATGAAGGTTCTGCTATGGGTCATTGCGGAAATAAAGGTAACCCAAAAAAGGGGCAAAATATACTTTCTTTAAGAAGAGAAATTAAAATAGGTGATAAAATATATCATGAACCAGCAGCTACTTTTATTTTAGAGCCAGATGGAAAAACTATAGGAGAAATGAAGGGGAGAGCTAATTTAATACCGCAACAAAAATACCATAAGTATATTTCGCAGCTTTTTTCAAATTCTAATTTTTTACCTCATGGGGGCGGTTATTTGCCAGGTAACAATTTTAACTTAGATGATTTATCGCACGAAGAACACGATGCTTTATTAGCAAAAAGACCTGAACTTGGAGCTTACTCCAGCAGAATAAGTCCAGAAAAACATATTGAGTTATCTAAAAATCCTAAAAATCATTTAAACCTCGCAGGAAACCCCAACCTCCACCCAGAAGCGCAAACCAAACTAGCGCAAAGCCAAAACGAACTCGTGCAGCGCAACCTCGCAGAAAACCCCAACCTCCACCCAGAGCTGCAAACCAAACTAGCGCAAAGCCAAAACAAATTCGTGCAACAAGGCCTCGCACTAAACCCCAACCTCCACCCAGAAGCGCAAACCAAATTAGCGCAAAGCCAAGACGAATTCGTGCAACGCGGCCTCGCAAAAAACCCCAACCTCCTCCCAGAGCTGCAAACCAAACTAGCGCAAAGCCAAAACAAATTCGTGCAACAAGGCCTCGCAAAAAACCCCAACCTCCACCCAGAAGCGCAAACCAAACTAGCGCAAAGCCAATACGTAGACGTGCAATGCGACCTCGCAGAAAACCCCAACCTCCACCCAGAAGCGCAAACCAAATTAGCGCAAAGCCAAGACGAATACGTGCAACGCTACCTCGCACTAAACCCCAACCTCCCCCCAGAGCTGCAAACCAAATTAGCGCAAAGCCCAAACGAATACGTGCAACGCTACCTCGCACTAAACCCCAACCTCCACCCAGAGCTGCAAACCAAATTAGCGCAAAGCCAAAACGAATACGTGCAACGCTACCTCGCACTAAACCCCAACCTCCACCCAGAAGCGCAAACCAAATTAGCGCAAAGCCAAGACGAATACGTGCAACGCTACCTCGCAGAAAACCCCAACCTCCACCCAGAGCTGCAAACCAAATTAGCGCAAAGCCCAAACGAATTTGTGCAGCGCAACCTCGCAGGAAACCCCAAAGTTGATCCAAAAATCAAAAAACAAGCTATTAAAAAATTACAGGAACTAAATCCAGAATTAGCAGAAGAAATAATAAACAAATTAAAGCTAGAAAAATTAAAGCTAGAAAGCGATAATAATCTTAAAGCTAGAGAACTTAGAGTTAAAGAATATTTTGATAAACTTAAAAGGTAATTTTTATGGATAAAAATGGACCAAGAGGAAGAAGAGGCAGAAAAACAATAGGGACCCAAGCACCTATTAATTTAAATGAGGTGCAAGTTTCTTTTGATAAAGATGCGTTTATACATGCGATTAAAACGCATGGAGTTTACTTTATGCATTATCGTTCTATACCAGATCCAACTGGAATGCAATCTAAGGGCGACAGCCATGCAGTAGGTAATGGAAACCTGCGTTCAAACTCAGATGGATTCATATATAACAAAGTAGGCGAATTTAGAGCGCTTTTTATGCTCAATTCTAATTATTCCAATCAATTCCCTGAAGGCCATATTAGTTTTGCTACAGCTTACGTGACTTTACCAGAATTTTATGAAGATTGCCCAAAAGAACCAATAATTCTAGCACCTTATGACAGGCTCTATTTAAAAGACATTGAAGCTAGGGTAATACATAGACAATACGTTGAGGCTACTACCGTAGGAATAGATAAACTACAATTTCCAGCTACCTGTGTTGAAGCTTTAGTTGATGCTAATGGCGTTTCTTATAAAGAGAATATTGACTTCGCTATCACGCCTGAAGGCCACATTAAATGGCTAACTCAAAAGCGACCAGGATGGAACGTAGCCGTAAATAAGGGTACTGTATATTCAATTAGGTATAGATATACACCATTTTTTGTCGTGGCTAGAATAATCCATGAAATCAGGGTAGCCAATGTAACTAATTTTCAAGATTTTACTAATGAAAACAGAAAGTTAGAAAGAATGCCGTATCAAGTTCAAGTAATTAGAGAAAACGTCTACTACGATACAAACTTAGATCCGCTCAAGCCTGTACCTGCTCCAGATAGATTAGTAGAACAACCAATAGAAGGTGCCCTAAATGAAGTCAATCCAGGTGGCTCTTTAGGACCTAAAAACGGTTCGGATTAAACTTAATCTATATTATAATAGAGGACATCATGATTAAGATTAGAGAAAAAATTGCTCTAAAATTAAAAAGTTACGCTAAAGCACTTGATATAGCATATAACGATGCTTCTGGTGCGCTAAAAACAGTACCATCGGGGCATAAGCTTTCAAATGGTGGTCAAGCTTTAAATGCTGCAGTTGGTTTTGATTTTGGCAAAATTGTAGCGGTGTTTAATAACAGTAATACAGTTTGTTTTGTAAAAACCGGTAGTTCTTCCGCAGTAGCAGCCCCAACGGGCCCTACTAATGGAATTCCAGTTTCAGCTTATAGCTGGCAATATGTATCTTTGGGCGATGACTGTTATATCATTAGTAACAGCGCAAGCGTTTTCGCTTTCAGCGTTGACGATGATACATATGTTCAATAAGGTGTAATATGGCTAAATATCCAAAAGAAAAACAACAAAAAGAGATGGAAGAGGACAATAAAGTCCACGAATCCAAATCTCCTGAGCAAATTTTAAAAGAACTTGTTGATGCTTACGCCAAAGACAAACAAGTTAAAAAGCCAGTTCCATCCATTTCTCAATTTGAACAAGGAAAATTTAGAAGAAAGACTCAACCATATCAAGGTGAAAAACCTGAAAAAGCTGCCAAATCAGAAGAAGTTCAAAAAAATATCGGCATGCCTTTAATGACTTCTGAGAAAAAAGAAGAAGCTAAAAAAGCCGAAGATAAAAAATATCCTAAAAAGTTAGATTCCAAAAACGTTGAAGCTCATATGAAACGTTTAAAAGAAGATCCTAGCAAATATCCAGGCGGCAAAAAACAAGCTATTGCAATTGGTTCATCACAAGCACGTGAAGGCACAAAAGAGCCAATGCCTAAAAAAGAATTAGATAAAGCTGGTGAAATGCCTGCAGGCGCAGCAAAACCAAAAATGCCTAAAATGCCAATTCCACCTGCAACGCCATCTAAAAAGCCTGTTTCTTTAGCTACACAGCAAGCTCAAGCTTCTGCTGGTGGTAAACAAGCAATGCCAAAACCACCAAAGCCAGGCGCACCAAAAAAACAAGCAGCACCTGGAATGGCTATCAAAGCAGAAAAACAAGCTGAAGAAAAAGTCACTAAAAACGAATTTATAATCACCGAAGCAGAACTAAGCAATAAATGTACAGATTGCAATAAACCGCAATTTACATTGACTAAAAATGAACACAAGTTTACACCATGCATTTGCTTTGCTTCAGAAAATCAAAATAAAGAACCTTTTGTTAAATTAATTAAAACTGAAACTGGTTCAAAACTTTATTTTAATTCTAAAGCAGATCCAGAATCTGTTAAGTCTTTCTTACTCACATTAAAATTGGGACTTCTGGCGAAGAAGATCTCAAAATAAAGAGATCTTTTATGGTTTGGATAGTTATAAATGCTACCAATATCAGTAATACTTTAAACAGTCTTATTGATAAAGGAAATTTTAAAGACTCCCAATCTGTAAAATATTACCTAGACAATTTCCTTAAAAAACTAAAAAGCGTTTGCCAGACTCATGGCGGAAACGTTCATTTGATGTTATATGAACGTATAATACTAGAAGTTTCTTTAGAAGTAGCCGAACAAATCCCAAATATTATTGAAAATTACATGCCTAATTTAAGCAGCAAAATGGGTATTGGAATTGGAATGGATTTTGAAGAAGCTAATGAAGCATCTAAAAAATCTCTACAAACTAAAAAAATCGAACTCTATGAAAGCTCACATAAACCATCAGAATATATTAAAAATGAATTAATGAAAGATGATGAGCTGGTAAGGCCTGCAGTGAATATACCTACAAATGTTTTTGACCCAGAATTACCCGATAGCAAAAACATAACAACACAAGTAATAGCACCTAAAAGGCCTATTCAAGATGGTCAATATAGATTAAATCAAGTAAAGCCAGATAAGCCGCAATTAAAACCAAATGCAGAACAAGAAGCTCAAGGTCAAAAAAGTTTAATTGATAAAACATTAGACGAGCTCCTTTTCCCTAAAAAAGAAATCCAGCAGCAAGCTCAATTAATACAACAAATGGCTCAGCAGCAGCAAATGGCTCAACAACAGATGCAGGCTCAGCAAGAAAAAGAACAAGCTACTCAGGATTTGCAAAATGTCCCAGAAGAACAAGCAATGCAGCAACCAGCAGAGAAAGATGAATTAGAAGGAACTCCAGTAATACACGGAGAAGATCAAGATTTAACAAAAGAAACTATACCGCAAGAAGCTGGTCCAGAAGAAGACGAGCACGATAAGGTTTCTTTAAAGCTTTTAAATTTTTTAGGGCAATTAAAAGAACAAATGCCAGATTTAATGAGGCTTCATGAATCTAACCCAGATGCTTTTAAACAGGTTATGGGGCTAATTAATAAAATGCTTAAACTTTCTAGAAGCAAAATTCAAAAAAGTGATATATCTTTAGCAGAAGAATTAGAAAAAAATATCAGAAAAAGAATCAAAAGAGCTAAGGGCACTGGCTATCCAATAGGAACACTAAAGGGAAGAAAAATAAAAGTTTTAGTTAATGATAAACCAGTTTGGAGATCAGTAGCATCTGGTATCGTTAGAGACAATAAAGGCAATCCAATATCAATCAAATCTAGAAACCTAGAAAAAGAATAGTATGCGCTTTAAATTGGAACACGATTTTTCTGATTTAGCAGCAAAAGTATCATCTGACATAGAAAAATTAAAAGCAAGAGCAGATGAAGAATCAAGAACAATAGCTGCTCAAGTAAGGGCTTTTATTATCGGTAAAGCTTTAAACGAATTAAATACCTTTCAACAGCAAGCGTATCTCGGAAAAGACCATGAAAACGTTAAAATGAGTAAATTGGGTGACGGCATCTATTTAATCGAGCTAGACAATAAGGCACTTGAGATAGAAAACGGTTCACCTAAAAAGTTTATGCGTTGGCTTATTGATAAGAACCCTAAAGCCAAAACAGCTAAAGATGGTAGCAGGTATGCAAGTATACCATTTTCTCACAGCGGATTCAGTAAAAAAGGTACTACATCAAAAGTAAACGATCCCAGAGCTGCTTTTTTTGACATAGTAAGTAAAACATTAAAAGATCAAAACATTGATTTAAAAAAAATTGAAACAAATACTGACGGAACTCCAAAGCTAGGTGTTTTACATAAAGTAGACATGTCAGGCTTTATAGCCGATGATAAAAATAGAGCTAATTTTTCTACACCAAGAAGTCAAGAAGTGGCGGCCAAAATTGCATTGCAGCCACATTCTGGGATACATAAGCTACAAGGTTTAGCAGTTACCCAAAGAATGGGCAAAGACGGCAAGGTAATTAAGGAAGCTTTAACTTTTAGGACAATATCAACTAAGCATGAGGCTGAAGGCAGGTGGTATTATCCAGAACAAAAGCCTTTAAATGCCTTTCCAGCCGCACATGACTTTGCTAAAACTTTAATGGATGAAGCCATTAGGCGAATTAACCAAGAATTTGGCGGTAGGTAGCCAGTCTTAATCTAATAGGTATGGCCATTATACCTACAGATATATTAGTCAAAACAGCCCTTGAAGCTGGTTTAAATGACCTCAGAAAGAATAATTTCATCCTAGATGACGTGATAGCTGGACTAGCTACAGACACACTTTCTAAAACCGAATACGGTTATAAAGAGATACACGCCTATAAACAATGGTTTTTAACCAATAAAATTCCAGTTTACTTAGATTTTAGGATAGATTCACCCGAAATGCCTTGTATTACCATAACAAGCTCACCAAGGGTAGAATTATTGCCTAGAACTGCTTTAGGCGATACATTGGGCGGACCAGAAGACATAAGTACTGAAAAAGTTTCAATAAATCCTATTAAAGTTTACGAAAACTTCACCCCTTCAGAATACAATAAAGAAAACGGTATAGTGACCTTTCCTAGCGGAATTACTACAGAATATGCTGTAGTAGGTCAATTTTTAGTATCTTCTAGGACTGGTAAAGCTTATCAAATACTCGAAATTGTTGGAAATACTCAATTTAGAATCAAAGAAAATGTAAATGAAGATTTTACCGATGCTTATGTTGTTCCACCAGTGTCAGTATGGAATTTGCAAAGAGAAGTAACCTTTGTAAGTGAAACTGTTTATATAGGTGTACACACGCAATCAGATCCAGTGCAAAATCAATGGCTTCATGATACAATATGGTACATTCTACTAAGATGTAAAGAAGTTTACTTTGAAGGCAGAGGGTTTGAATTAAGTACTATGCAATCAGATGCAATGTATTTAAATCCAAATTTTAAAGAGACTGACCGCATTTTTAGTAGAAATATAGTTTTATCAGGTCAAGTAGAGATTAACTTTATTAAATATGCCGCACCAAAACTCCAAGATGTGCGTGGCGTTATTAGAATTGCAGATGGCCCTAAAACACCACCAGGAGCAAACCCCAAAGATTATTCACCAACTTGGGAAATGGAAGACGACGAGTAATAATTGGTATTAAAATGGGTGATCCAAAAGACAAAAAACCACCAGTAGCTTCTGCCGTTGTCATTAGACATAGCGAATTTCCAGATCTTATTTTACACGGCAAAAGAAAAGACACTAATGAATGGAGCATTCCAGGTGGACACGTACATAATGAAGAATCTTTAAAAGATGCTGCAGTTAGAGAAACTAAAGAAGAAACTGGATTAGAATTAAACCTAAATGATTTAGAGCATATCGGAGCAGAGCATTACAATACTCAAGAAGATAAAAATTTAACTGTTCATTTGTTTGTTTGTAAAAAACCATACCATCACGAGAGTATGGATTTTACTGGCGACAAAGATGAAGAATTTAAAGAGTTAAAATTTATTAATCCATTAGAGCACGACGACCTATACCAGCCTAACGGTGAAAACATAGTAGTCACTTATTTAAAAGGTGAACTTAAAAAACCCGAAATCAAAAAAGCTGAAGAAGACTACAAAGGTGAACACGAAGCTCCAAAAAATGACGGCTTTTCAAAACCTATTCATAATTTAAAAGATATATATCCAGATGATATTTACGGCTCAAACGCTGCTAAATACTACGGTCATGGTGTACCATACGATCAAGAATCTATTAATCATTTGCATGGCGTTAAAGATAAACCGAATAAAATGGTCAGAATTTATAGAGCTGTTCCGCATAAGCAATTACCTAAAGAGAGAATGGCTGAAATAGAGAGCCATAAAGCTTATATTTTAAAAACTGGAAAAATACCTAAAGGCGTTAATGCCAGTGATAGATCTAACTATTACAATCAAATAAGCGATGAGTATGAAAAATTAAAAACATTACCAGATCAACCGGCAAAAAAACTTAATATCAATCCTGGTGATTGGGTTACTTTAAATAGAAAGTATGCAAAAGAGCATGGTCAGGCTAATCTTGGTAACAAGTACAAAATAGTAAGCAAAGTAGTTCCAGCTAAGCATGTGTATACCGATTCCAATTCTATTCATGAATTTGGTTACGATCCAAGCAATTTAAATGAAACTAACAAATCAGAATTTAAAAACATAGAAATTTATCAATTTTTCCACAATGTTATAGATAATTTAATTAAAGTTGAAGTTAAAGATAAAAATAATTTGCAAGTAGCTAAGGCAGACTTTAAAATAGAGTTTGGTGATTTAGTATTACCGCAAACTATTGAAATTCAAAACAATCATAGTAATACTGGATTATCAAAAGAAATATATAAATACGTTAATGAAATCGTAAGTTTAGCTAAAGAAGAGTTAATTAAAATGTCTCAACCAGCTTTAAGATTTAAAGGGCTTAAAAAGCTACCTACTAGACCAGAGCAGGACGTTAAGTTTATTTCTGACGAACCTCTCGAAGTACCTTCTATAACTGAAGAAGATAAAGCAATTGAAGCCATGGCAGGCGGACCTAGAATCATTTCTAGACAAACGCTAGAAAATAAAAAAACAGCCAATAAGATTTTAATGGCACAACCTCGGGCTAAAGAAGCTACTCCAAAACATAGAGAATCACAAAGAAAAGCCGCTGAATCAGCGGTTAGCGGTCAGTCTGATATTAAGGTTACCCCAGAAGGAACTTTTATAACCCGAGGTTATACTGAAGCCTATAAGGATGATTTTAGTCAACCGTACATAAAACCAGAAGCCTTTAAAGCAGGCAAAGCTCATGTTGTTCAAGAGCATGAAGCTGCCCATCATTTATTAAATATTTTACGAGCTAAATACGGCGAAGATACTAAAAATAGATTGGTAGATCATTTATTAAATGTACATCTGCATCCTAATGAAAGAGAAGCTATTGAAAAATTTGTTAGATCAAAACCTTCATATAAAGATTTACCTGAAAATGAAATCAATGAAGAAATTTTAACGCATACAAGAGATTTACTGACGAATAAAATAAAAAGACAAGAGCACAATGCTTTAAAAAAAGAAAATCCTGCAAATTGGCAGCCAATAGATTACAATAGATTAAAAGCCTCTTGGAAACAATTGACCAGAAAAGCTAAAAAAAATACCGAAGAAGATTTAAATAGGCTCATGGCCAAAAAGTCAGAAGTAAATATAGACATACTTTTTAAGGCTAGAAAGCCAAAACTTAAAAAGTTTAAACGGTTTTATTTAAACAGGAAAGAAGATCA
>Ga0194132_10006366_pt1 | contig 18350 bp, 20 predicted proteins | sample TA2KigOf80mmetaG_FD_148612 | JGI IMG/M metagenome (GOLD analysis project Ga0194132, IMG submission 148612) | Freshwater microbial communities from Lake Tanganyika, Tanzania - TA2015054 Kigoma Offshore 80m | ecosystem: Environmental > Aquatic > Freshwater > Lake | place: Tanzania: Lake...
ACGCGCGGGCCGCCGGTCGCGGTCAGGTCGCCGCCCAATCCTCGTCGGGTGCCGGGCCGCGGCGCGGCGCCGGCGGCGCGTCGGGCTTCCGGCGCGGAATGACGATGTTGCCGTTCTCGTCGAGGGTCGGACGCTCGAACTGGGGGAGCGTCCGCATCAGCTCGCGGAGCGTGTCGATCGCGCGGTCCATGCCACGGCGCACCTCGCGCTCGATGTCGCGCCCGAGATCGCGTCCCGGATCGCGGCCGTGCTGCGCGGGCTCGGCGCGGGCGGTCGAGGTGGCGGCGGCGAGCATGAGGGCTGAGACCGCGATCGCGGCGAGACGGGGGCTCGAATTCATCCAATGTCCTCCCGGTTCGAGGTCACGCGGCTGGCTGACCGCACGCGGGTTTGGTATGTGTCCCGACCCGTCTCTTGCAACGGCGCCGGGCCCATGCCGATCCTGAGTGTACTCGATCAGTCGCCGATCCGCAGCGGCGCGACGCCGGCCCAGGCGGTCGCCGAGACGCTGGCGCTCGCCGAGCTCGCCGACCGGCTCGGCTATCACCGCTACTGGCTCGCCGAGCACCACAACAGCCGCGGCCTCGCCGGCACCGCGCCCGAGATCCTGATCGGCCAGATCGCGGCCAGGACGCGCGGGCTACGGGTCGGCTCGGGCGGGGTGATGCTGAGCCACTACAGCGCGCTCAAGGTGGCCGAGAGCTTCCGCATGCTGGAGACCCTGTTCCCCGGCCGGATCGATCTCGGGATCGGCCGCGCGCCGGGCTCGGACGGGGTCACCGCGATGGCGCTCCAGCACGGCCCCGGCGCGCTCGGGATCGAGCATTTCCCCGCCCAGATCCGCGACCTTCTCGGCTATCTGCACGATGCGCTGCCGGCCGACCATCGCTTCGCCCGGGTCCGCGCGATGCCGGCGACCGACGCCGCGCCCGATCTCTGGCTCCTCGGCTCGAGCGATCAGAGCGCCGCCTACGCCGCCCATTTCGGGCTGCCGTTCTCGTTCGCGCATTTCATCAACCACCAGGGCGGCGAGCTGGTGATGGAGGCCTATCGGCGCCACTTCGATCCCTCGCCGGATGTCGCCCGGCCGCTCGGCAATATCGGGGTGTTCTGCGTCGCGGCCGAGACCGCGGCGGAGGCCGAGCGGCTCAGGGCCTGTCGCGAGCTCTGGATGCTCCGCCTCTATCGCGGCGAGATGAACACCTATCCGACCGTCGAGGAGGCGCTCGCCTATCCCTATAGCGCCCGCGAGCGCGCCTTCCTCGACCACCAGGCCGGGCGCACGATCGTCGGCACGCCCGACCAGGTGCGCGACCAGCTCCTCGCGCTCGGTCGGCTCTATGGCGTCGACGAGTTCGTGGTGATCACGATCTGCCCCGAGTTCGACCAGCGCCGGCGCTCCTACGAGCTCATGGCCGAGGCGTTCGGCCTCGAGCGACGGAAAGCCCCCTAGCACGTCTCGGATCAAGCGCGACCATCGCCGACGGCCGCTATTCGACGTCGATCGCGGTCTGATCGACGCGCTTGCCGACATGCGGCACCAGCCGCGGCACGAGCTTGATCGCCATCTCCCACGCCTCGAGGCCGCGCAAGTGATGGACCGCCTCGCCCTGCCACAGGCACTTGCCGTCGTCGCGGTCGTGCACGTAGAGCGTGAAGCGAACCGCGTCGGTCGGCCGCGCCTGTGCCGGCGCGCGGATACCGGGGAACACCGTCCGCACGTCGCCGGTCCACACCGGCACGCGCACGCGCTCCTGGCCTTCGCGATAGGTCTCGATGTCGGCCTGGTCGACGCCCTGGCCGCGCGCCGGTCCGCTGTCGCGCCGGGTCTCGATCTCGAACGTCACGCGGACCCGGCCGCGCTCGACGACGGGATGTCCGGCGCGGCCGAGCGCATCGGCGACCGCGCGGTTGACATCGAGGATCTCGCGCGCGTTGTCGGGCGGCACGACCTCGACCGCGGCCGCGGCGGGCACGAGCCCGCAATTGAGCGCGACGATGTAGCCCTCGTCCTTGGCCGCCGCGCCGCCGGCGCCGATCGCGAGAACGGTCGCCGCGAGCGCGGCCCGCCTTCCGAAACCCCGCATGGTCCCCTCCCGGCGCGGCCCGCGCGCTGTTCACCCCACCGACGACATGTAAGCCCCCGCCGCCGCCGTTGAAAGGGCGAACGCGCGGCCAGACGGCTCACCAATTGTTAACCGCCGGGGCGTCAGAGTAGCGGGCAGCATCGGGAACGTAGCATGAACCAGCCAGCGTTCGATCTCGCGGCTGCGAAGCATGTCGCGAAGGAAGGAACAGCGGACGAGAAGGCGGCGCTCGCCGCCCGCCGCGACCTGCCGCCCGAGTTCCTCTATTTCCTCGCCGAGGCGCCGGAGGCCGAGGTGCGCGCGGCGTCGCCGCCAATCCGGCGACGCCGCGCCAGGCCGATACCCTCCTCGCGCGCGACGCCGATGTCTCGGTGCGCTGTGCGCTCGCCCGCAAGCTGGTCGGCGCCGGGCTGCCCGACGACGAGCGCCGCTCGATGTGGCGGATGACGTTCACGATGCTCGAGGCGCTCGCGACCGACACCGTGGTCCGCGTGCGGCGGACGATCTCGGACGCGATCCAGCGCTTCGTCGACGCGCCGCGGCCGGTGATCCTGACGCTCGCGAAGGACGACTTCCCCGACGTTGCGACGCCGGTTCTGCGCTGTTCGCCCGTCCTCACCGACGACGATCTGATCGAGCTCGTCGACCGCGGCGCGCCGGACTGGGCGCAGGCGGCGATCGCCGACCGCCCGACCGTCTCGCCCGCGCTCGCCGAGAAACTCGCCGCGTCCGGCTCGGTGCCTGCGGTCGCCAGTCTCCTCAACAATCGCGGCGCCCGGATCGGCGAGGCGACGCTCGAGCGCATCATCGAGCGCGCGCCGCGGATCGAGGCGTGGCACGCGCCGCTGGTCAACCGGCCGGACATCCCGAAGGGCTTCGTCGACCGCATCGCGAGCTTCGTCGCGGCGCCGCTCGCGGCCGTTCTCCTCCGCGGCCCGCGACGGTCGGCCAAGGGCTTCCAGCCGCCCTCGGTCAGCAAGGGCCCGCCCCGCATGCAGAAGTCGACCGACTGGGCGCGCGGCACCAGCGCCGAGCGCTCGGCGCGCGGCTGGGAATCGCCGGCCGAGCGGGCGCGGCGGCTCTACGCGTCGAACCAGCTCACCGAGGAGCTCGTCGCCATGGCGCTCGACAGCGGCCAGCGCGATTTCGCGGTCGAGGCGCTGTCGATCAAATCGGGCCTCGGCGGCGACGCGGTCCGCCGCATCGTCGAGTCCAGAAGCGCGCGCTCGGTGACGGCGCTGTGCTGAAAGGCGGGCTTCTCGATGCGCTTCGCGATGGAGGCGCAGCGCCGGCTCGCCGGCATCCCGGCGACCGGCATCCTCAACGCCCGGAACGGCGTCGACTATCCCCTCAGCCATCAGCAGATGGCCGTCCAGCTCGCGATGTTCGCGGCCTGAACCGGCGCCTGCGCCATCCTTGCCTCACTGCGCCGTCCAGCCGCCGTCGACCGGCAGCGCCGTCCCGGTGATCGTCGCCGCATCGTCGGTGCAGAGGAAACGCACCATCGCGCCGATATGCTCGGGCGTCGAGAACTTGAGCATCGGCTGCTTCTCGGCGAGAAGGAGCGCCTCCTCGGCGCCGGTCTCGACGCCCTTGGCCCGCGCCCGGTCGGCGATTTGACGCTCGACCAGCGGTGTCAGCACCCAGCCCGGGCAGACGGCGTTGACCGAGACGCCGGCATTGGCGAGCTCGATCGCGGCCACCTTGGTCAGCCCGACGAGGCCGTGCTTGGCCGCGACATAGGCCGATTTCTGCGCGCTCGCGACGAGCCCGTGGGCGGAGGCGATGTTGACGATGCGGCCCCAGCCGCGCGCCTTCATGCCGGGGATCGCCGCCCGCATAGTGTGGAAGGCGGCGGTGAGGTTGAGCGCGATGATCGCGTCCCAGCGCTCGGGCGGGAACGCCTCGACCGGCGCCGTGTGCTGGATCCCGGCATTGTTGACCAAGATGTCGATGCGCCCGAGCACACGCTCGGCCTCGACGATCAGCCGCGTACAGCCGTCCGCCTTGCCGAGATCGGCCCCGACAAAGGCGGCGCGGACGCCGTGGTCGGCCGCGATCCCGGCCTGGGCCTTCTCGATCTTGGCGGCCTCGCCGAAGCCGTTGAGCACGATATCGGCGCCCGCGGTGGCGAGGACCCGGGCGATGCCGAGCCCGATGCCGCTGGTCGAGCCGGTCACCAGCGCGATCCGCCCGCCGAGCGGGCCGCTCGCCATGGCCGGGTGGAATTCGTTCGGTCGTGCGCGTCCCATCGCCATCTCCGGGTGCTTGCGGCCGGGCCGGAACGGCCGCGGCTTCATCCTCCGGTAATCATGCCCATGCAGGTATTTCTGCTTCGTAACGGCGGGCGCGGAGAAACGGCGATGGATGGCGGCACGGCTTACAGGCGGCCGCGCGAGTTGTGGCGGCCGGAGCGCTGCGACCGCGTGGCGCTGGTGCTCCAGGGCGGCGGCGCGCTCGGCGCCTACCAGGCCGGCGTCTGGCAGGCGCTCGACGAGGCCGGTCTCGAGCTCGACTGGATCTCGGGCGTCTCGATCGGGGCGATCAACGCGGCGCTGATCGCGGGCAACCCGCCCGAGCTCCGCCTCGAGCGGCTCCGGCAGTTCTGGGAACGCATCACGGCGCGGAAGATCTGGTGGATCACGCCCGACGGCGACATCTACCGCCACATGCGGAACGCCTGGTCGGCCTGGCTCACGATGAGCCTCGGCCAGCCCGGCTTCTTCGAGCCCAACATGCCCGGCCCTTGGATGGTGCCGGCCGGCGCGCGCAACGCGACGAGCTACTACGACACCAGCGCGCTCCGCGAGACGCTCGAGGAGTTCGTCGACTTCTTGATGATCAACACCACCGGCCCGCGCTTCTCGGTCGGCGCGGTCAACGTCGCGACCGGCAACTTCACCTATTTCGACAGCCTCAAGACCGAGATCGCGCCCGAGCACGTGATGGCCTCCGGCGCGCTGCCGCCGGCGCTACCGATGATCCGCGTCGGCACCGATTTCTACTGGGACGGCGGCATCGTCTCCAACACGCCGCTCCAGCACCTCCTGCAGCAGGACGACCATCTCAACACGCTCGTGTTCCAGGTCGATCTGTTCTCCGCGCGCGGGCCGCTGCCGCGCGACATCCAGGACGTGATGGGCCGGCACAAGGACATCCAGTACTCGAGCCGCACCCGCTACACGACCGACATGTTCCGGCGGATGCACCAGATGAAGCTCGAGATCAAGCGCGCGCTCGACAAGGTGCCCGAGGACGCGCTCGACGACAACCAGCGCGTCCTCAAGGCGCGGCTCGCCGATCTGCCCGAGATCACCATCCTCCATCTCATCTATCAGCAGCGCGCCTATGAGGGCCATGCCAAGGACTACGAGTTCTCCGGCACCTCGATGCGCGAGCACTGGGAATCGGGCTATCACGACACGAGGCGGACGCTGGCGCGGAAGGACTGGCTGACGATGCCGCCCGACGATTCGGGCGTCGTCGTGCACGACGTCCACCGCGCCGAGGACTTCTGAGCCGGCCTCAGCGCACCGGATGGCACGCCGCGAGGCGGTCGATCTCGGCCTCGCTCATCGGCCAGCCCAGCATCTCGCTCCGCATGCGGACGCGCTGGACGCTGACCTCGTGGAGCGCCTTCTTCATCCGCGCGAGATCGGCCGGCGAGCCGACGGCCGTGGCGGCGGCGGTCGCGGCCTCGCCGTAGTGGTCCTTCTCGTCGACATAGATCACCTGCATCGCCTGGGCGAGGCGGTCCTCGAGCGGGCCGCCCGAGAGCTTCGCCATCTCGCGGAAGGTCGACGAGCCGCCGCCCTCGGTGAGCCCCATGACCGCCCTGAGGCAAGGATCGCCGGATTCGACGTGAGCCCGGCGCATGGCGTTGAGCTTCTTGTCCTCGGGAAGCTGCTCCGGGTCGTCGCGGGTGAGCTTCCGTCCGAGCACGAACTCGAGCACCTCGGCCAGCACCAGATAATGGTTGAACTCCTCCGTCATCACGTGGAGGTGGTGATAGAGCTCGCGCCGGTCGACGCTCGCATCGAGGCCCTTGAACATGTCGACGATCTTCGCGAACTCCATGTGGAGCCCGCAGGCGAAGCCGGTGGTCGGGCCGTAGCCGATCGCGGGGTTGAGCTCCTTGTAGACCGCGGCGCGGAGATAGCGAATCCAGTCCTCGCGCGAGGGCTTCTTGGCGAAGAAGCGATGGGCGACCTCGGCCTCGGCATCCCAGAACGGCCGCGCGACCGCGATCAGCTCCGCTTTGTACCCGCTCCTGTCCATTCCGCGCTCCGGTGCTCCGCGATTCGTGCTTTGATGGCCGGCCGATTGTCGGGTCTCGGGAGCTTCGATGCAATCCTCCGCTGCGCTCCGCGGCGTTGCCTGGATGGTCGCCTCGGGCTTCGTCTACTCGATGTCGACGGGCATCGTGCGCTATCTCGCGGACTATATGACGCCGGCCGAGATCGTGTTCTGGCGCTCGGTGACCGGGCTCGCGGTGATGCTGCCCTGGGCGATCCGGGCCGGCGGCGCGGCGCTCAAGACCAGCGCCTGGTCGCTCCTCGGGCTCCGCTCGATCGCGAGCTATCTCGGCATGCTGTGCTCGTTCTACGCCTATTCCAAGATCGCGATCGCGGACGCGGTGGCGCTCCAGTTCACGCTGCCGCTGTTCACGATCCTGCTGGCCGGCGTGCTCCTCGGCGAGCGCATCGGCCGGCACGGCTTCCTCGCCTGCGTGATCGGCTTCGTCGGTGCGCTGGTCATCGTTCGGCCCGGGTTCGAGACGGTGACGCTCGCGACCATCGCTGCGCTCGGCGCGGCGGTCTTCTACGCCTGCACCAACGTCGTCATCAAGCTCCTGTCGCGCTCGGTCTCGACCTACGCCATGACCTTCTACATCAACGTCATGGTGCTGCCGCTCGCGCTGCCGCTCACGGTCTATCTATGGTCGGGGCTGAGCTGGGCGATCGTGCCGTGGATCGTCGCCTTCGGCGCCATCAACACGGTCGCCCAGATCTGCCTCACCAACGCGATCCGGGCCGCCGACGCCCGCATCGTCCAGCCTTTCGACTTCCTGCGGCTGCCGTTCGGCGCGGCGATCGGCTATCTCGCCTTCGACCAGACCGCCGACGTCCTCACCTTCGTCGGCGCGGCGATCATCTGCGCCGCCGCCTATTACGCGCTTCTCCGCGAGGGGCGGGCGCCGGCTTGACAGGCCCTGCCGGCTGGCCGACCATCCCCGTGTCGCGTCCGAGACGGAGGGCCACACTCATGGCGGCGGTCCCCAACCAGGGTTTCAGCTACGACACCCAGGACCACGGCCTCAGCGAGGCCGAGCGGACCTGGCGCAATCGGCTGGGCGATGCGCTCGAGATCGTGCTCGGCACCGGCGCCGACGACATCGACGCGATCGCGGACGGGCTCAACGCCATCGACCACAAGGGACCCGGCGGCGAACGCTGGACGGGGGCGCTCCTCGAGGCCGAGCTCAACCGGCTGTCGCGCTGAACGCGGGAACGGAGGCGACCATGCCCGACGGCGCCGTCGACATCGATGACCTGCTCGAGACCGGGCTCATCAACAACTGGTATCTCGTGTGCCGCGACACCGATCTCGGCGACACGCCGCTCGCCCTGAAGCGCCTCGCGCGCGACATCGTGCTGTGGCGCGACGGCAAGGGCGGCGTCCACTGCGTCGAGGATTTCTGCCCGCACCGTGGCGCCAGGCTCTCGATCGGGCAGGTGTGCGACGGTTTCCTGACCTGCGCCTATCACGGGCTCCAGTTCGACGGCCGCGGCACGGTCGTCGCCACTCCGCCGACGCCCGCGAGCCCCATCGTCGGCCAGCGTCTCGCGCGGTCTTTTCCGGCTGAGGAGGCGCACGGCGTCATCTGGGTGTTCTTCGGCGACGCCCTTCACGACGACCCGCCGCCGCTCGTCTTCCCGGACGAGTTCTCGACCGGCGAATGGTCGGGCTTCGTCGACATCCGCGTGTTCGAGTGCAACTACCAGCTCGTGCGCGACAACCAGCTCGATCCGATCCACGGCAGCTACCTCCATGCCGGCACGCATGCGCTCTCGTGGGGCAGGAAGGACGCCGATTTCGGCTTCGAGAAGACGGCCGACGGCTTCGTCATCTGGCGCACCAACCAGCAGGGCGTGAACCTCGACCGGACCTGGGTGTTCCACCGCGAGGGCTCGGGCTACTGGGCGATCTCGGATCTGCCGTTCCCGAAGAACGAGGGCGGCGGGATGGTGCGGCTGTTCCGCTATCCGACGCCGATCGACCGCGACCATTCCCTGGTGTGGAACTATCGGCTCCAGAAGCGGACCGGCTGGCGCCGCGATCTGTGGCGCTTCATGTACAAGAACCGCGTCCACGACCGCGGCGCCGAGGTGATGGAGCAGGACCGTCTCGCGCTGTCCTCGATCCCGCGCGATGCCCGAAAGCGCGAGAACCTTCTCCCGTGCGACATCGGGGTCGCGCGCATCCGGCGGCTCTATCGCGACGAGATGGCGCGCCACGTCGAGGCGCTCGCCGCTGCCGGGCTCGCCGCCGAATAGAAGGCGCGCCGCCCGCGCGCCGCCCGCGCGCCGTCCCCCACGCCGCGACAAGGAAGCGCGCATGAAAATCGGTTTCGTCGGTCTCGGTCGGATGGGCGCGCCGATGTCGACCAATCTCGCCAAGGCGGGCCATGCGCTCGTCGTCTACGATGTGCGTGCGAGCGCGGTGCACGCGCTCGCCGCGAGCGGGATGACGGCGGCGGCCTCGCCGGCCGCGGTCGCGCGCGCGAGCGAGGTCGTGTTCCTGAGCGTGCCCGGGCCCGAGGAGGTCGACGCCGCGCTTCTCGCCTCAGACGGCGTCTTCGCCGGCGCCGGCCGTGGTCTCCTCGTCGTCAACACCTCGACCATCACGCCGGCGCAATCCATCGCGCTCGCCAAGCGCGCCGCCGCCGCCGGGATCGAGTTCCTCGACGCGCCGGTCTCGGGCGCGGTCCACGGCGCCGTCGCCGGCACGCTGACCGTGATGGTCGGCGGCAGCGAGACGGCCTTCGCGCGGGCGCGGCCGCTCCTCGAGAGCCTCGGCTCCAAGGTCCGCCATGTCGGCGCCGTCGGCGCGGCGAGTGCGCTCAAGCTCGTCAACCAGGCGGTCTACGTCTCCTATCTCGCGACCTTCGCCGAGGGCCTCGCGCTCGGCGAGCGCTTCGGGCTCTCGGTCGACGCCATGCTCGACGTGCTCGGCACCTCGGCCGCCGGCCACCCGATGATCGCGACCAAATACGACGAGATCCGCGGCGTCTCGACATCGCCCGGCTTCGCGATCGAACGCGCGCTTCTCTTCCTCGATCTGACCGAGGCGACCAGGTCGGGCGTCGCTGCGACGACGCCGGTGTTCGATGCGGTGGCCGCCTCGCTCCGCCGCGCCGAGGCGCTCGGTCTCGCGGCCGAGGACGTGATCGTCGCCCGCAACCGCTATCTCAAGTGATCCGACACCGCCGACAAGGAGACGGTCCCGTGCTATTCCGGCGCCTCGCCTCAGCGTTCGCCACGGCTGCGGTCCTCGCCCTCGTGCCGCTCGCTTCGTCCGCCCAGGCCTATCCGTCGAAGCCGGTGCGCGTCCTGATCGGCTTCGCGCCCGGCGGCCCGGCCGACGTCGTCGCCCGCCTGCTCGCGGATCTCCTTGGCTCCCGCCTCGGCCAGCCCTTCGTCGTCGAGCCGCGCACGGGTGCGGCCGGCATCGTCGCCGGCCAGCAGCTCATCGCCTCGCCCGCCGACGGCCACACGCTCTATGTCGTGTCCTTCGCGCTGCTCGCCGCCGCGCCGGCGCTCTACGACACCATGGCCTATGACCCGGCGACCGCGTTCCTGCCGGTCACCAATCTCGTCCTCCAGCCGCTCGCGCTCGAGGTGCCGGCGCAATCGCCGGTGCGATCCTATCGCGAGTTCACCGATTTCCTGAAGGCCAACTCGGGCAAGCTCAACCACGGCTCCGCCGGGGTCGGCACGCAGACCCATCTCGTCGCCGAGCTGTTCCGCCAGAAGCTCGGCTTCGACAGCCAGCACATCGCCTATCGCGGCTCGGGGCCGTATGGCCAGGCGATGAACCAGGGCGAGCTGCAATGGGGCTTCGGCTCGCTCAACGCGACGCTGCAGTTCGTGCGCTCGGGCGTCGTGCGCGTGCTCGGGGTCTCGGGCCGGAACCGCTGGCCCTCGCTCCCCGACGTGCCGACGCTGGCCGAGCACGGGCTCGCCGATTCCGACTGGGTGAATTTCTTCGCCCTCGTCGTCGTCGCCGGCACACCGCGGCCGATCATCGACCGCCTCCACGGCGAGATCGCCCATGGCTGGAAGGCGCCGCAATACGCCGATCGCCTCCGCGAGATCGGCTTCGAGCCGGTGTCGCCGACGCCGGAGGAGACCGCGCGCTATTTCGCCGCCGAACGCGCGCGCTGGACCGCGGTGATCAAGGCGAACAACATCAAGGCCGAATGATGGGCACCGGCGCCGACGCCGCGCCTACTCGATCGCCGCCTTGAACTTGGCGATGATGTCGGGCGGGGTCGCGACCGTCTTTTCGACGATCTTCTGCAGCTCGATCCCCGTCATCGTGTCGAGGTCCATCTTCCGCTTCTCGGCCTCCGCGATGAACTCCGGATCCTTCATTGTCGCGTCGAACGCGCGCCGGAGCGCCGCGACCCGGTCGGCCGGCACGCCGGGGGGCGCGATGAAGGCACGCCCGACCGCGGTGGAGGAGGCCATCAGCTCCATGATCGCGCGGCTCTCGGGCGTCTTGGCGAGCTCCATCAGCGTCGGCACGTTGGGGAGGTCGGCCGTGCGCTGAAGCGCGACCATGGCGACCGGGATGATCTTCTTCTCGGCGAGATTGTGCGTATACACCGACTTGACGCTCGCCCAGCTATTGGCCATGGCGTGGATCTCGCCGCGCTCGATCGCGATGTTGATCTCCTTCGAGCCGGGATAGCCGAGGACGACGCGGTATTTGAGCCCGAGCAGGTTCCGCATCAGCGACGGGTTCATGTAGTCCTGCGCCGCCTTGCCGGAGCCGCCGAAGATCGTCTCCTTGGTCTCCATGTCCTTGAGGTTGGTGGCCGGCGCCGTGTGCCAGACCATGATCGCGCTGTTCATGTTGTCGATGCGCCCGAGCGCTCTAAAGGACTGCGCCTCGTAGCGGACCGCGTTATCGCCGAGCGCCTGGCTGAGCGCATAGGTGTTGGACGGCATGGCGACGAAGAGCCCGTCCTTGGGCGCGGCGGCGAAGACGTGATTGGTCGCCCGCGTGCCGCCCGCCCCCGGCATGAACTGGGTGATGACGTTGGGTTTGCCGGGGATGTGCTTGCCCCAGAACTGGGCGAGCGTGCGGGCATAGAGCCCGTAGCCGCCGCCGGCATCGAAGGCGACGACGATCGTGATGTCCTTGCCCTTGTAGAAATCGGCGACCGCGTCGGCGCGCGCGCTGCCGGGACCGGCGATGAGGCCGGCGAGGCCGGTGAGGCCGGTGAGGGCGACGAGGGCGGCGAAGGCTCGGATCGGCATCGGGTGCTCCCTGGACATCTGCCGTCTTATGTAGCGGCGGGGCGGCCGCTGTCCAGACGGCGGCGAGCATTGACGCCGCCGGAGCCGGCGCCGATCATGCCGGGCGTCAGCCGGGAACGACCGATCATGGCCACCAGGACCAAGCCCGCCGCGCCGCCCGCGCGCGGCTATCGCGACCTCCACGACCATATCGCGGCGCTCGATGCGGCGGGGCTCCTGAGGACCATCCGCGAGCCGGTCAACAAGGACACCGAGCTCCATCCGCTGGTGCGCTGGCAGTTCCGCGGCGGCATCCCGGAGAGGGACCGCAAGGCCTTCCTGTTCACCCATGTCGTCGATTCCACGGGCCGCCGTTTCGCGATGCCGGTCGTTGTCGGCGCGCTCGCGACCAATCCGGACATCTACGCAATCGGCATGAACGCGCCGGTCGCCGAGATCGGCCGGGTCTGGACGCGGGCGATGGCCGCGCCGATCGCGCCCCGCGTCGTCGACCGGGCGCCGTGCCAGGAGGTGGTGATCGAGGGCGCGGCGCTCGACGGCGAGGGCAACGGCCTCGATGCGCTGCCGGTGCCGATCTCGACGCCGGGCTTCGATGCGGCGCCGTTCCTGACCGCGACCTGCTGCATCAGCCGCGACCCCGAGACGGGGGTGCAGAACATGGGCACCTATCGCTGCCAGCTCAAGGCGCCGCGCCGGCTCGGGCTCAAGATGTTCCTGTCGATCCGTGCCGGCGGCTACGTGCACTGGAAGAAGTACAAGGCGATGGGCCGGCCGATGCCGATGGCGATCGTCGTCGGCGCGCCGCCCGCGGTCGCCTATCTCGGGCCGCAGAAGCTGCCCGAGGACATCGACGAGCTCAATGTCGCGGGCGGCATCGCCGGCGCGCCGATCCACGTCGTCCGCGCCCGCACCGTCGATCTCCTCGTCCCGGCCGAGGCCGAGATCGTGATCGAGGGCCATGTCGACACCGAGTTCCTCGAGCCCGAAGGCCCGTTCGGCGAGAGCCATGGCCACATCAATCTCGAGGAGTACAATTTCGTCGTGGACGTGACCGCGATCACCCACCGGCGCGACGCGGTCTTCACCTCGATCATCTCGCAGGTGACGCCGTCGGAATCCTCCGTCATCAAGCGCGTCGCCTACGAGCCGCGCTTCCTCAACCATCTGCGCGACCAGCTCGGCATCAAGGGCGTGCGCCGGGTCTCGATGCACGAGCCCTTGACCAATCTCCGCCGCGTCATGGTCGTGCAGTTCGACCACGGCGTGCCGCGCGCCGAGGTGTGGCGCGCGCTCTATGGCGCGGCGAGCTACGATTCGGTCTGCGGTAAGTACCTGATCGGGGTGAGCGAGGACATCGACCCCGACAACCCCGACGCGGTCTTCTGGTCGATGGCCTACCGCGCCGATCCGGGGCTCGATTCGCAGCTCCTCGCGCACCGGCCGCCCGGCCACGGCCCGCGCAGCGAGCGCGGCGGCGGCGAGGAATCGGCGCTCCTGATCGATGCGACCCTCAAGCACGCGAGCGCGCCGGTCGCGCTGCCGACCCGGCCCTACATGGAGAACGCGAAGGCGCTGTGGGAACGTCTCGGCCTGCCGGCGCTCAAGCCCGAATCGCCCTGGCACGGCTATTCGCTCGGCGACTGGTCGGACAAGTGGGAGGCGGACGCGGCGCGCGCGGCGGCGAGTGGCTATCTCGAGACCGGGCGGCGTGCGCACCAGCGACGGCGCAGCGACGCCGGCCCCAACATCTATGTCGAGCGCGACGACGACTGAGCCGGAAAGAAAGAGGGGCGCCCGAGGCCATGGCTCGTGGCCGCGGACGCCCCCAGATCACGCGGGGCTACGCGTGAACGCTCGCGCCCTCAGCCGTGCGCCCGGGCGGCATCGGCGTTGCGCGTCTTGAACAGCGAGAACACGATCCCGCCCAGGATCAGCGCGAACGTGACCGAGAGCGAGATCACCGGGTCGAGCTTGCCGTAGATCTGGTTGTAGAAGATCTTGCCGCCGATGAAGATCAGCACGATCGAAAGCGCGTATTTGAGATACACGAAGCGGTGGATCATCGCCAACAGCACGAAATAGAGCGCGCGCAGCCCGAGGATCGCGAAGATGTTCGAGGTGTAGACGATGAACGTGTCGGTGGTGATCGCGAAGATCGCCGGCACGCTGTCGACCGCGAAGATCACGTCGGCGACGTTGACGAGGACGAGGACGAGCGGCGTCGCGTGGCGCACCATCGCGCCGGTCGTCGGGTCGGGCTTGGTGACGAAGAACCGCTCGCCGTGGATCTCGTCGGTCACCCGCATCCGCTTGCGGAGGTAACGGATCACCGGGTTGTTCTCGATCTTGGACTCGGAATCGGCGATCACCAGCATCTTGATCCCGGTCAGGATCAGGAAGGCGCCGAACACGTAGAGGATCCAGGCGAACTCGGCGACCAGCGTCGAGCCGAGCCCGATCATGATCGCGCGCAGCACGATCACGCCGAGGATGCCCCAGAACAGCACCCGGTGGTGATAGAGCCGCGGCACCGCGAAATAGGTGAAGATCAGCGAGAACACGAACACGTTATCGAGCGACAGCGACTTCTCGATCAGGAAGCCGGTGAAATAGTTCATGCCGTCCTCGGCGCCGTTCTGCCACCACACCCAGGTGCCGAACGCGACCGCCATCGCGATGTAGAACGCGGTGAGGAGAAGGCTCTCGGTGACGCCGATCTCGTGCGTCTTGCGGTGGAGGACGCCGAGGTCGAACACCATCAGCGCGATCACGATCGCGCCGAACGCGATCCAGAACCAGACCAGCGTGCCGAGAAAGTCCGTGAGCAGGAAAGCCATGTCTCGCCCCCTCTGTCGGCCGCGGTGGATCCGCGGCGCGCACGCGCGATCCGACATCGCAGCCGTCGTGACGGCTGCCAGAGGGGCCCGGATTGCAGGTCGATGTGGGAAGTGGGACGCGGGCTCTCTAGGGTCAAGTCCCTAGTGGTTTGCCACAGTCATTATCGGCGCGGCACGGCCGCGAAGCGGCGGATCATGCCGTCATATTTGGTGAGGACGTAGATCTCGCCATCCTCGCCCCGGCCGAAGCGGAGATCGGCGCGCGGTGCGTCGCCGAGAAGCTCGAGGAGGTGGATCGGCCGGCCGTTCCGGGTCGGCGTCAGCTCGACGATTGTCGCCGGCCCGCCGCGCGCGAGGACCGCGAACGGGATGTGGAACAGGCGACCCAGCATCAGGTCGCCGAACACGTAATGCCCGGCGAGCGCCGGTGCGTGCCGGCCGCGATAGACATAGCCGCCGACGATCGCGCGCCCCTCGTCGTGGTCGTACTGGGCGAGCGGGTAGTCGAAGCCGTGGCGGGCGTCGTCGCCGGGCAGGGCATAGAGTGTCTCGGGGTTGTTGCGGTCGAGGACGAAGCGGCCCTCGCGCAAGGGCCAGCCATAGTTCGCGCCGGCGCGGCCGCGGTTGATCTCCTCGACATGGTCCTCGCCGATATCGGCGATCAGCATCGTGCCGCCGTCGCCCCACGCGAAGCGCTGCTGGTTGCGGAGCCCGAGCGCCCAGATCTCGGGAAGTGCGCCGGGGCGGCCGACGAACGGGTTGTCCGCCGGCACGCGGTAGGGCCGGCCGTCTTGCGTCGGCAGGGGATCGATGCGAAGGATCTTGCCGAGCGGCGCGGCGAGGCTCTGGGCGAAGTCGTGGCTCGGGTGATAGGTGCCGTCGCCGATGCCGATATGGAGGAGGCCGTGGCCGTCGCCGCCCGGCGGCGCGGTCGGATCGAAGGCGAGCTGGCCGACATTGTGGCCGATCCCCGGCATCGCGACCCGGAGCACGATGCGGCGCGTGGCCGGATCGACCCGCTCGCGCGCGCGCGGATCGACGCGCCATTCCGTCACCACGTCGATGTGGTCGTGCGCCGGCCGGTCGGGCTCGGCCGCGAGCGTGACGACACCCGGCTCGGCCGGATTGTCCGCTGCGCGCTCGGAATGGACGGTGTAGAGCCGGCCCTCACCGCGCGCGCCGCGGCGCGCGAAGTCGGGATGGAACGCGATCGTCTTCGCGCCCTTCTCGCGGCTGTCGTCGCGGAAGTGGTCGGGGCGCGCGCGCCGGATGTCGAGGAAGACGGCAGGCGGGGCGCCGGCGCGGAGCACGTAGACGAGCCCCCGCATGTCGACGACGAAGAGCCGGCCCGAGCCGTCGCCGGCGTGGGTGAGGAAGTCGAGCCGGGCGGCCGGCGGCGCATCGCTCGAGGGCGGGATGCGCGCGACATCGACGAGCTCGACCGCGACGCCGCTCCGCGCGATGCGCTCGGGGATCGGATCGGGCGTCGCCGGCGGCTCGGCCGCTGCCACCGGCACGCCGCGACGGCGAGCGCGGCCACCCAGCGCCCGATCACGATTGCTCGCGCCCGCCGCGGTCGCCGCGGGCACGGCTCTCCCAGCGCGTGTTGAGATAGGCCGACGCGAAAATGATCGCGCCGCCCGCGAAGGCCCACAGGTCCGGCATTTCGGCATAGAGCATGATGCCGACGGCGGCGTTCATGGGCAGCCGGAGGAAGTCGAGCGGCATGATCGCCGCGGCATCGACGAGGCGGACGGCGCGCGCGAACAGATAGGGCGCGAGCGTCCCCGACACGCCGAGGATCGCGAGCCCCTGGATTGCGCGCCAGTCGGGCGTCACCCAGAACCAGATCGTCGGCACCAGCGTGAAGCCCATCAGCCAGAGATGGCCGTGGAACGTCGTGAGGCCGGGCTCGTCGCTCCGCGAGATGATCTTGAGGAGGATCACCGAGGCCGCGTAGCAGGCCGCCGACACGATGAGCCCGATCGCCGCCGTCCCGATCGGCGCCGCGCCGGGGCGGAGGATCACGAGAACGCCCGCGAAGCCGACCAGCGTCGCGAACAGCCGGCCGCGATTGAGCCGCTCGCCGAGGAAGATCGCGGCGAGCACCACCGCGAACAGCGGCAGCGTGAAATGGAGCGCGACCGCCTGGTCGAGCGGCAGCACGGTCATGCCCCAGAACCACAGCACCATGCCGAAGCCGTTGATCGCGGCGCGCGCGGCATAGAGCTTCGTGTTGCGGGTGCGGAGCCGGACCAGCCCGCTCCGGATGTAGAACGGCAGGACGCAGAGGACGGCCAACGCGCCGCGGAAGCAGACCACCTCGACCGTCGGCAGCGTCTCGGAGGCCATGCGCACGCCGATCGGCACGATCGCGAACATCACGGTCGCCAGCACGCACCAGAAGGCGGCGCGGGTCATGGGCGATAGGGACTCGAAGCGGCGGACGGCGCCGTGCAGGCGGGACATCGACCGAGTGTAGCCGAACGCGGGCGGCGCCGGGCCGGGAACTCAGCCTTCGGCGGGCCGTCTCAGGACGACGAGCGTCGCCTCGCCGCGCGAGTTGTAGCGCACCGGCAGGCTCGAGACGCCGACGCCGGGGCTGGTGTAGCCGACCATCTCGCCGCACCGCCAGAGCCCGTTGCTGAACGCGTGGTGGTCGGTGAGGTTGCTCACGATCGCTCGCCCGCCGGGCAGGCACACCTGGCCGCCATGGGTGTGGCCGGTGAGGTAGAGCGAGACGCCGGCCGCGGCGGCTTGGGTGGCGAACTCGGGCGAATGGACGAGCCCGACATGGAACCCGTCGGGCACGGTCTCGAGCGGCGCCACCATCTCGACCGTGTCGTGGTTGCCGAGCGTGGCGAAGACGCCGTCGCGGGTCCGGAGCGCGTCGAGGACGTCGCCGATCTGGTCGATCGCGTGGTCGTGCGGGCCGCGCTTCCGGAACCGGTAGTCGCCCGTCATCACGCAGAGATCGACCGTCATCCCCGCGACCAGCGCGTGGAGCCGCGCCGGGAGCTCGGGCAACGCATCGATGTGGAGGTCGGTCAGATGCAGGGTCTCGTAGCCGTCGAAGGCGGCGGGCAGATCCTCGAACACGAGCTCGATCCGGTGAGCCGGATGTCGAGCGCGTTCCTGATGCCGCGCTCGTAGAGGCCCAGGCACCACAGACCCCAGCCGAGCTGATGGGTCACCGCATCGAAGATCTCCCACGGGCGAAAGCGGCTTCGCCCGTCGGGGGTGCGCTTCTCGAAGCGGGCCTCCATCCGCGCGCGCGCGATCGCCCAGCGCGTGAACAGCGACGGATGGCGCGGCAGGATGACGTTGTCGTTGGCGAACTCGGTGAGATAGGGGCTCGCCCGCGAGGCGACCGTCTCGATATCCCACAGCCTGACGTGGCGGCCCGACATGCTAGCCCTGCTCGACCCGTCGTTGGCCCGAGAGCCTAGGGGCTCTTGGTGAAGCGCCGATGAATCAAGTTTGGTTCGGGCGCCCTCGGTCGGCGTTCGTTTCGCACCCGGCGGTGTCGAAATCGAGGCGGCGTGGGGCGGCGGCGGTCAGGAGCCCGGCGGGGTCGGGATGCAGCCCTGCTTGGGCGCCTGTTGCCGCAGATCGGCGCACAGCGCATTGGCCTGGTCGCGGCCGCTGAACGGCCCGACATACACCCGTGTGAAGACGCCGCGGGCGCCGAGATCGACGGTGCGGAATGTCGCGTCGAACCGGCCGAGGACGGGCGACAGCGATGCCTTCATCTCGGCCCAGGACTTCCGCGCCTGCGCCTCGTTCGGGAGCGAGGCGAGCTGCACCAGCCACTGCCCGGTCGGCGCGGCGGCGGCGGCACGGGCCGGGGCGGACGGGCTGGCGGCGGCCACGGGGGC
>Ga0194132_10006367_pt1 | contig 18347 bp, 14 predicted proteins | sample TA2KigOf80mmetaG_FD_148612 | JGI IMG/M metagenome (GOLD analysis project Ga0194132, IMG submission 148612) | Freshwater microbial communities from Lake Tanganyika, Tanzania - TA2015054 Kigoma Offshore 80m | ecosystem: Environmental > Aquatic > Freshwater > Lake | place: Tanzania: Lake...
TCCATGCGCGAGCAGGCGAGTTCTTCGCCAGGCTGGCTCGAGAGCACCATGAGGCACACCCACTTCAATTGGTCGACGTCGAGTTCGGTGGAGTCGAGGGCCAACAGGCGCTCAATGACGATCTCGCGTTGCTGGGCCGAAAGGATGCCGATGCGCTCGAGCTCGAGCAGGTAACCCCGGCAGTCGACGGGTACATTGGCGAGTTCGCCATCGGTGAATACGCGCATCGCGCGGCCGCCGGGCTCGTCAAGTGAGGGTCGGTCGCGTTCGCCGGCAAGGTCGGCAAGCCAGTCGAGGGCGCGCTCGACGCTCTCGCCAGGGAAGCCGGCCTCGGTCAAATCAGACGCCAGCGCATCGCGCTCCGGGACGTTCGGGGCGTCAGCCAGCATGTAGCGGTCGAAGACATATATGAGGATGTCGAGGACGCTGCCGTTGTCGGTCGTTTGGGTCATTCGATCAGATTCGGGACTCGGTAGTAGCGGCCGGCGGAGTCCGATGCAACGCGTCCGCCTTGTTCAAGGACGAGGAGCAGGGACGCTACAGATGTGCTGGAGAGGCCGGTGCTCGCGACGAGCGCATCGAGGCTCGCGGACTCGAAGCCGAGCGCATCTAACAGGATTTCGGCGAGGTTGTCCAACCGCCCACGCTCCTCGTCGGGGGGTTGAGGGACGATTAGACCATTCTTAAATAACTGATTTGAACGAGGATTTTTGATTTCGCAGAGGACGTCGTCGGCATTTTCCACGAGCACGGCGCCTTGTCGTAGCAATTGGTGGCAGCCACGCGACTACGGGCGGTGGATGGATCCGGGCACGGCGAACACCTCGCGACCCTGCTCGCCGGCGTGTCTGGCGGTGGTCAGGGAGCCGCTGCGAGCCGCCGCCTCGACCACCAAAACGCCCAACGAAAGGCCACTTATCAGACGATTTCGTTGCACGAAATGCCGGGCGATCGGCGGGGTGCCTGGGGGGAACTCGCTGAGCAGCGCGCCGCGCGCTTGGATGCGCTCGGCAAGGCCGGCGTGAGCCTCGGGGTAGAGGCGGTCGAGCCCCGTCGCGCAGACCGCGATGGTGATCCCCTCTGCGGCGAGGGCGCCACCGTGGCTGGCTACATCGATGCCGACGGCGAGGCCACTCGTGATCGCGAGGCCGTGGCTGGCGAAATGAAAAGCGAGATCTCGAGCGGTTCGGGCGCCGTTGGCGGTCGGATGGCGGCTGCCGACCATGGCCAGTTGCGGCTCGTGCAGCGCGGTGCGGTTGCCGAGCAGAAACAACACCCTGGGGGCCCCGGGGATTTGGCGCAGTTGTGGCGGGTAGTCGGCTTCTTCGGCGCCGATGACCGTGATCTGTTGCCGTTGCAGGATTTCGCGGTCGGCGTCGTGCTGCGCCTGATCGAAGTTGCGTAGTGCCTCGAGTGCACGCAGTGGCAAGCCAAGCGCTTCGAGGGGTGAAGCCGTGAACGGCGCTGCGGCGCGTGCGAGGTCGGCCGGTGCATGCTTCGCCAAGCGGATGAGTTCGAGTGGGGAGCCGAGCTGCCGACCCACGCGGCACAGGGTGGCGGCGTCGAGTTTCGGGATGCGTGCGAAAACGCTGTATTCGAGACTGGCCATGGGCGCGCAAGCCTAAGCCCGAGCCCGCGCGTAGCCACGCGGAATAAGTCGCGGAACCCGGCTGATATACTGCTGGTCCACGAACTACGTTGCGCGTATAAGGACCCGCCCCATGGCGTTGTTAGAGATTCTCGAGTTTCCCGACCCACGGTTGCGTACCCGCGCCGTGCCGATTACCGAATACGATGACGCGCTGTCGCGCCTCATCGATGACATGTTCGAGACCATGTATGCGGCACCCGGAATCGGTTTGGCCGCCTCGCAGGTCGATGTTCATCGCCAGCTCATCGTCATGGACTGCAGCGCCGATCGCAGCGAGCCGCTAGTATTCATCAACCCGGAAATCCTCGCCCGCGACGAAGTCGGTGTGATGGAGGAGGGTTGTCTGTCGGTGCCCGGAATCTTTGACGAGGTGGAGCGTGCGCAGCGGGTACGCGCCCGCGCCCGCGATCGCAAGGGCAAGGATTTCGAGTGCGAACTCGACGGTATTCGTGCGGTGTGTCTGCAGCACGAGATGGACCATCTCGATGGCAAGCTGTTCGTCGACTATCTGTCGATGCTGAAGCGCGATCGTATCCGTCGCAAGCTCGAGAAAGATCGTCGCGAACGCCTCGCGAAGGTGCCCGCGGGCGCGGCAGCGAGCCGCTGAACCGTGCGCATTGCTTTCGCCGGTACGCCGGAGTTCGCGGTGCCGCCGCTGGCTGCGCTCAACTCATCACGGCACCAACTCGTCGGGGTACTCACCCAGCCCGATCGGCCAGTGGGTCGCGGTCGCAAGCTTGCGGCCAGCGCCGTCAAAGAATTCGCCGTTGCGCAGGGTTTGACCGTGGCGCAACCGGCAACCTTGCGCACCGCAGAGGGTCGAGCAGCACTCGGCGCGTGGCAGTCCGACGTGCTGGTGGTGGTCGCCTATGGATTGATTTTGCCACCCGAGGCACTTGCCGTGTCGCGGCTGGGTTGCATCAACATTCACGCATCGCTGCTGCCGCGGTGGCGCGGTGCTGCACCGGTGCAGCGCGCGATTCTGGCGGGCGACGCCCTGACTGGCGTCACCCTCATGCAAATGGATGCCGGGCTAGATACCGGGCCGATATTTCTGCAGCGCGAGTTGCCGATTTCTTTGACAGACGACACGCAAAGTCTGCTGACCGCACTAGCCGCCCTCGGAGCGCTGGCCTTGCTCGAAGTGCTCGATGGGCTCGAAGCCGGCACGGGCGTGCCGCGGCCGCAGCCCACCCTCGGCGTGAGCTATGCCGCAAAGATCGACAAGGCAGAGGCGCGTATCGATTGGCGCGAGTCGGCGCTGGCCATCGATCGACGTATCCGCGCGTTTCGGCCTTGGCCGATCGCCGAGACGACCTATCACGGCGAGCAAGTGCGGATCCATCGCGCCAGCGTGATCGCGCAGGGAGCATCGGCTCGTCAGGTCGACAGCGCAGCGCCCGGCACCATACTCGGACTGCGCGATGATCTCCTGCTCGTGATCTGCGGCAAAGATTTTCTGGGTATTGCTGAACTGCAACGCGCTGGTCGGCGCAGCATGACTGCACGTGAATTTGCCAACGGCCTGCGGGCCACGGGCGAGGTATTCGAGTGAACGAAGCGGCGATCGAGTTTCAACAGGGCACGGACTCTACGCCGGGCACTGCCATCACGAAGGGCACTGGTCTCGCGCCGGGAGCCGCGACGCTGGCGGCGGCGGTGATCGCCGTGAGTGCGGTGGCTCACGAGGGACGTTCGGCAGACAGCGCACTGCAGTCCGCTGACGAGCGCGGCGATCGCGCGGCGGTGCGAGCGATTGCGCTCGGTACGCTGCGCTGGTATCTGCGTCTCGCGCCCGCGCTTACCAAACTCGTCAATCGACCAGCGCTCGACATGCCGCCCTTGTTGCGCGGCTTGCTGATCGCCGCGGCGCATCAGATCGAGTACTCACGCGCGGCTCCCGAGGTCTGCGTGCATCTGGCCGTCGATGCGGCGCGCGCACTCGGACTGCCCCGCGCAACCGGGTTCGTGAACGCAGTGCTGCGTCGATTCGTCCGCGAGCGAGTGGAACTGCTCGCAGCAGTCGATGCCGATCTCGCGACGCGCCACGCCTACCCTGAGTGGCTGACCCTGCAGCTCATGACCGCGTGGCCCGAGCATTGCGCGGTGATTTTGCAGGCTAGCAACGAGCACCCGCCGATGACCTTGCGCGTGGCCACGGCGGCCGCTCGTGAGCCGTATCTCGCCGAACTCGCGGCAGCAGGTTGTGAGGGTGAACTCATCAAAGATTTCGCGGAGGCGGTGCTGCTGCGACACTCGGCGCCGGTGACGGCACTACCCGGCTTCGCCGAGGGTCGAGTGTCGGTACAAGATGCCGGCGCGCAGCTTGCGGCGCTGTTGCTCGACGCGCGTGCCGGCGATTGCGTGCTCGACGCGTGTGCGGCACCGGGTGGAAAAAGCGCCCATATTTTGCAGCGTCAGCCCAAGGTCGATCTTTTGGCCGTCGATGATGATTCGGCCAGGCTCGCGCTCGTGACTGCGACCTTTTCGCGGATCGGTGCCAAACCGCAGTCGGCACGCACGCGGCTCGTCGATCTGACGCAGAGCGACGCACTCGCCGACGAAGCATTTTTCGACCGTATTCTCGTTGATGCACCGTGCTCGGCTACGGGCGTTATCCGTCGTCACCCCGATATCAAATTGCTGCGCCGTAGCGAGGACATCGCAGGCTTTGCACGGCTGCAGCGGCGCATCCTCGAACGCTGCTTTGCAAGACTCGCCCCGGGCGGACGGCTCGTGTACTCGACCTGCTCGATCTTGCCGGCCGAAAATGAACGGATGCTTGGCGATTTCCTTGAGGCGACGCCCTCGGCCCGAGTGCTGCCCTGGCCGTCGGGGCTGGCCCTGCCGAGCGGCGCTATTCGGCAAAACATTGGCGTGCAGTTGCTGCCCGGGTGTGGGCCGGCGTCGACCGATGGCTTCTATTATGCTTGCCTAGGTCGGGTTGAAGACGCATGAGCAACTATTATCGACAGATCCGGCGTCCGCGCATGGGCCTGCTGGCCGCGGTCTGCCTGTGGCTGCTCGCCGCGTTGTCTTGGCAGTCGACGCCCGCCCATGCCGATCCGCTCGAGGGTGCCCTCGAAATCCAGTCGGCGTTCGTCAACGTGGTCGGCGGTGTGTATCAGCTGCATGTGCGTACCCGTTATCCCGCGAACGAAGAAACCGTCGCTGCGCTGCGCGACGGTAGTGCGCTTTCTTATGACGTCGATGTCGAGGTAACGCGCGAGCGGCGTTTCTGGACGGATGCGACCATCGTTACCTTACGTCTCGAACGTGAGCTCAGCTACCACTCGGTGAGCGAGCGCTATGTGGTGCGCGATCCGCTCGTCGAAGGCGAACAGAAATCTTACGCGACACTCGAAGAGGCCCTGGCTGATCTCGGCAGCGTCGATAGTTGGCCGATACTCGTCGCGTCGCAGCTCGCCGAGCCCGGCGACTATGTGGTCAGCGTGCGAGCGAGCGTGCGCCGCGGCCGACTCACCGATGCGCTGCGCGCCCTCATGTTCTGGTCCGATGACTGGCAGCGCGAGAGCGAGTGGTATTCATGGTCGCTGCCACGCTGAAAAACCGGCGTACCACCATCTTGGCCGCGATTTGGGTCGCGGTCGTTCTCGGCGCGCTGTTTGCGCTGTTCATCTCCTCGCAAAACTCTGCGCAGTTCGGTCGCTTGCAACCTTGGATATTGTTGGCGAGTGCGATTGCAGTCGTTGTCATCATCGTGTTGCTCGCCCGCAAGATCGCGCAGCTCGTCAAGGCGTATCGCGGCGGCGTCCCGGGTTCGCGGCTGACCTCGCGAACGGTACTGGTGTTTGGTGCACTGGTCGCGCTGCCCCTGCTCACGGTCTATGTGTTCTCGCTTGAATTTTTGAACCGCGGTATCGACAGCTGGTTTCGAGTGGAGATCAAGCAGGGTCTGAACGATGCCGTGGTGCTGTCGCGCTCGACGCTGGATCTTCGTATGCGTGAGCACGACCAACGCACGCAGCGCTTTGCGGCAACGCTTGCTGCACAGGGCTCAACCGGTGTTTTCTTTGCTCTCGAAGAAGAGCTGCGCAATTCCGGCGCCAGCGAGATCGTGCTGTACGGCGAGCACGCGCGCGTCATCGGCGCTGCAACTCGGGGAGTATCCGATTCTTTGCCCGCCCGCCCGCCCGCCGATCTGGTGCGCCGGGTCAGCAGCGGCGCGTCCTATGTCAGTCTCGAACCCGTGGGTAATTCCCAATATTTGATTCGTACCGCTGCGCCGCTGCCGGGCGCGCCGCTCGCCACAGGGGATGCGCGCTATGTGGTGGCGATCTACGAGTTGCCGCGACAGCTCGCCGAGCTGACCGACGCCGTGCAGCGTTCGTATTCGCAGTACGGCGATCTTGCCGAGCTGCGCGAACCACTCAAATACAGCTTCCGGCTAACGCTCACCATGGTGCTGCTCGTCACCTTGCTCGGAGCAATTTACGGCGCGATCTACTCGGCCGAGGTGTTGTTCAAGCCCGTACAAGATCTGATGGCGGGCACACGCGCCGTAGCCAAGGGAGATTTCGGCACGCGTGTGCCGCTCACTTCGCACGACGAGATGGGCTTTCTCGTGCATTCGTTCAATGACATGACCAAGCGCTTGCGGCGGGCACGCGAAGAAACGGAATGCAGCCGGCTGGCGGTCGATCGCGAGCGTGAGCGACTCGAGATCATCCTTGCGCGTCTGTCCGCAGGCGTCATCACCGTCAACCGCGAGCTCATCGTCCAGCGCGTCAATGAATCTGCCAGCAGTATTCTCGGTGTGAATCTCGCCGATGCGGCGGGGCGCTCGCTCGCGGAGGTCGCTGCTGCCGTCGAAGGCGGCGTGCTGACTGCCTTCGTCAATGAATTGCGGACGCGCTTTGCGACCGGTCGTGACGATTGGCGCGAGCAGATCGAGTTGCGCGGTACTCAGGGGAAAACTGGCTCGAGGGTGCTGGTTTGCGCCTGCGTACCATTGCCGCAAGCCGCAGATGATCCGGAGCAATTCGTGATCGTGTTCGATGATGTCACGCACTTGCTGCAGGCCCAGCGCGACGCCGCCTGGGGCGAGGTTGCGCGTCGACTCGCGCACGAGATCAAAAATCCTTTGACGCCGATCCAGCTGTCGGCTGAGCGCATGCGGCGCAAGCTGCTGCCGGGATTGACCGGTCAGGATGCCGATATGGTCGACCGCTCGACGCACACCATCGTGCAGCAGGTCGAATCCATGAAGCAGATGGTCAACGATTTCAGCGAGTACGCACGGGCGCCATCGCTGCAGTTGGGCGCCTTCGATTTCAACCGCTTGGTCGTCGAGGTGTCGGATCTCTATCGTGCACAGGAGGCGGGTATCGAGATCGTCACCCGCCTCGATCCCGCGCTCGGTGCTGTGGAGGCCGACCGCTCGCGAGTGCGGCAGGTACTGAACAATCTGCTGACCAACGCCTTCGAGGCGCTGGAGGGTCTGCGCCCGGCCAGAATCGAGTTGCAGACGGCGTTGCGCGAGGTCGAGGGGCAGCCCGCTGTCGAATTGACCGTGACCGATACCGGCCCGGGGTTCCAGAGCGAGCTGATCGAGCGTATTTTCGACCCTTATGTGACCACGAAGCCGCATGGCACGGGCTTGGGCCTTGCCATCGTCAAGAAGATCGTCGACGACCACGGTGGCCGGATCGAGGCCGAGAATCGGCGCGAGGGCGGAGCCCTCGTCCATGTTATGTTGCCAATGCGGGATCGGTCTAGGTCGGTGGTGACGCGAGCCGTACGACCGGAGTCGAGGAGGGAGCGGGCATGAGTGCTGCAAGCATTCTGGTGGTGGACGACGAGGCGGACATCCGCAGTCTCGTCAAAGAAATCCTCAGCGAAGAAGGCTATGAGGTCGAGGTCGCGAGCAATGGTGCCGAGGCACGCAGCTTGCGCCAACGGCAGCAGCCCGACCTGATCCTGCTCGATATCTGGATGCCGGATGTCGATGGCATCACCTTGCTGCGCGAATGGTCGACCACGACCGACGACGTTTGTCCGGTGGTGATGATGTCCGGGCACGGCACAGTCGAAACCGCTGTCGAGGCGACGCGTCTCGGCGCAGTCGATTTCGTCGAGAAACCGCTGTCGATCGCCAAATTACTGCGTACGGTCGAGCGCGGTCTCGGGGACGCACGCAGCCGCCGCGCTGCGGGTCGACTGCTCGCTTCCGGCACGGCAGTGCCGGTCGGCAAAAGTCAGTCGATGCAGCAGCTGCGCAGCGAACTCACCCGCATCGCTGCGGGCAACAGTGCCGTGTTGCTGCAGGGCGAGCACGGCTCGGGACGCGAGGCTTTTGCGCGCTTTCTGCACGATCACAGCGCGCGTGCTGCCAAGCCCTTTGTGGTGATGGTGGCGAGTGCACTGCGCGAGTCCGACGCCGAAGCGATGCTCTTCGGTCGTGCCGGCGATGACGCGGCCGCCGGGCTTCTCGAGCAGGCCGGTGACGGCACGCTGTTCATCAACGAATTGGGCGATCTGCCCGCCGCTGCACAGCGTTGTCTGCAAGGCGTGCTCGAGAGCGACAGTTTCATGCGGCTCGGCGAGACCAAGGCACGGCCCCTGCGTGCACGGCTCGTCTCCTCGGCGCAACCAGACATCGAGCTCGGTACGGGCAACGGAGTCCGGCGCGATCTGCTGGCGCACCTCAATGTCGTGGTGGTGCGGGTGCCGCCGCTGCGCGAATACGCTGAGGATGTGCCAGATCTGCTGCGCCATTATGTCGATCGCTTGGTCGATGCCGAGGGTCTGAAGTTTCGGCGCTTTGGCGTGGCCGCACAGAATCGCCTGCGCAATTACCCCTGGCCCGGCAACGTGCAGGAATTGCGCTCCATGGTGCGGCGTCTGCTGACGCAGGCCGGCAGCGAAGAAATCACGCTCGAAGAAATCGAACGCGAGCTCGCACAGGCAGCACCGCTCGGCGAGACGCTGGTCAAGCAAGATCTGCTGGCGCTGGGCTTGCGCGAAGCGCGCGAGCACTTCGAGCGCGCGTATCTGCAGCAGCAGTTGTTGTTATGTCACGGCAAGGTGGGGCAACTCGCCAAACGCGTCGGAATGGAACGCACCCACCTCTATCGCAAGTTGCGCGCGCTGGGTGTGGATTTTCGCAGCGGTACCGATGACGGCGACGCTTAGTCGCCGACGCGGATCACCACCACGTCGATATCGGCGCGCTGCAAGGTGGCGCGATAACGGTTGAGCTCGCTCAAATCATTGATCGGACCGACGCGCAGCCGATGAAACACATCGTTGTCGATCGCAACGCGCTGAATGATGGAGCTGACGCCGAGACGCAGCAGTTTGGCCCGTAGTTGTTCCGCTTCCTGCAGGTTTTTGAAGACTCCGGGCTGCAACACGTACACACCCGGACGCTCGATGGGCGAGCTCGGCAGATTGGGCACTGGCGCCTTCGGGTCCGTTTCGGGGACTACCACTTCGCTGCGCGGCAGCATGTCGTAGAAGCCGTACTTCGGTGGCGGCTCTTCGGCTTCGGTGCCGACGGAGTCGCGACGGACCACCTGCGGTTTCGGCTGCGAGGGTTCGGCGGCATCGGCTGCCTGACGAATCACTTGCTGCTGCCAAACAAAAACTCCGGCAGCCACCAACAGCCCTAGCCCCAGGCCGACAAAGAATTCGCGACTGAAATGGAATTCGGCACGACCACGCTTTCCCGCGCGCTTGAAGTCGCGACCGATCGGCGTAGTGCTCACATCGACTCTGGCGCCGAGGCCCCGAGGATGGCGAGCCCATTACGCAGCACTTGCTGCACGGCTAGCAGTGCGTAGAGACGCGCGCTACGCAGCGCGTCGTCGGCAACCAGAATACGTTCGGCGTTATAGAACGCGTGCAAGGTGGTGGCGAGTTCGCGCAGATAGTTTACGAGCGCGTGTGGCGCGCGCTGCGCCGCCGCCTGCAGAATGACTTCGGGATAGCGCGACAGCGCCGCGAGCATGGCCTCGGCCTGCGCGCCGGCAAGCAGTGTTGCACCCTGCGCGAGCATGATCTGCCGTGCCTGCGCGCCATCATAGGCAAAGCCTCGTCCGGCGAGCTCCTTCATGACGCTGGCCACACGAGCGTGGGCATACTGAATATAAAACACTGGATTTTCATTGGTCTTCGACTTGGCCAGCTCGAGATCGAAGTCCAGCGACTGATCATTGCTGCGCATCAAATAGAAGATTCGGCAGGCATCGTTGCCCACCTCTTCGCGTAGCTGGCGCAGCGTGACGAAGTTGGCCTCGCGCTTGCCCATCGACATCTTCACGCCATTACGGAACAACGCTACCAGCTGAATGAGGGGCGCCTCGAGACAATCGCCCGGATGTCCGAAAGCCTGCAGCCCGCCACGCACGCGCGTCACATAGCCGTGATGATCTGCGCCGAGCACATCGATGAGTACGTCGAAATCGCGCTCGCGCTTGTCGAGGTGATAGGCGATATCCGATGCAAAATAGGTTTTGACACCGTTCTCGCGTACCACGACACGATCTTCGTCATCGCCGAACTGGGTGGCCTTGAACCAGGTGGCACCGTCTTTGACGTACAGCAGATCGCGCTCGCGCAGACGTTGCAACGCGCGATCGATGGCGCCGCTGTCGGTGAAGGCGCGTTCCGAAACCCAGTTGTCAAAGTGCACGCCATAGCCATCGAGATCATTGCGGATCTCATCGAGCATCGCCGCGATGCTGGTCTGCAGCAGACGCTGCCATGCGGTCTCGCCGATGAGCGCGCGACAGCGTGCGATCACGGCATCAATGTATTTGTCTTTGTCGCCCGCCGGGGCATCAGTCGGCAGATCGGCAAAGACGATGGTCGCCGCATGGCGCAGGGTGGTGCCTTCGCGTGCGTGCAAGGATTGGGCAACTGGGCGCAGGTAATCGCCGCGATAGCCGTTCTCCGGAAACTGCAAAGTTTCGCCGCAGACCTCGAGGTAGCGCAGCCATACCGAGACGGCAAGGATTTCGGTCTGTCGGCCGGCATCGTTGATGTAGTACTCGCGACTGACTTGATCACCGGCGGCAGCGAGCAGATTGCCGAGCGCATCGCCGAAGGCCGCTTGTCGGCCATGACCCACGTGCATGGGGCCGGTGGGATTCGCGGAGACGAACTCCAGCAATACTTTGCGTGGTGGCGGTGGCCGCCCGCGTCCATAGCCCGCGCCTTCGTCATGCACGCGGGCCACTTCGCGAGCATACAAATCTTTGGCCAGGAAAAAATTGATGAACCCGGCACCAGCAACTTCGGCACGAGTGAGGAAAGGCGAGGTGGGCAGCGCAGCGATGATCGCCTCGGCGAGCACACACGGCGGTTTGCCGGCGCCCTTGGCGAGGCGCATGGCGATGTTCGAGGCGAAATCGCCGTGGGCGGGATCGCGAGTACGCTCGAGTGTGATCCAGTGCGGATCTACGGGTTGCCCAAGCAGCGAGCCTTCGAGTGATTGCAGCGCGCGCTGCAGCAGGAGTTGCAGGTCTTCTTTCACGGCCGCGATTCTACCGGGTCAATTCCACCGGGTCAGAAGAGTTCGAGTGGATCGACGTCGAGTGCCCAGCGAACGCGTCGGGCCTCTTGCAGAGTTTCGATCTCGGGCAGCCAACGCTCGAGCAGCCGGTGCAGCGCGGGGCGGTCGACACTTTCCAGCAGCAACTGCGCGTGATGGCGATCAGCGCGTCGCGCCATGGCCGCGGGCGCCGGGCCGAGCAGACGCACCATGGCACCCCGTCCCGCGATGCGCTCGGCGAGGCGGCGTGCGGCATCGAGAAACTCGATCGCCATTTCGGGGCGGGTCGCCGAGGCGCGCAGCGCCGCAAGTCTTGCGAAAGGCGGCCAGCCTGCGCTGCGACGCTCCTCGAGAGCGGCGTTTGCGAAGGCGTCGTAACCCCCGGTGAGCAGACCCGAGAGCAGCGGATGTTCGGGATACTCGGTCTGGATCAACACTTCACCCGCACGCTCGGCGCGACCCGCGCGACCCGCGACCTGAATGATGGTTTGTGCCAGCCGTTCCGCCGCACGAAAGTCGGTGCTGAAAAGTCCTTGATCGGCATTGAGCACCACGACCAACGTGAGCGCCGGAAAATCATGGCCCTTGGCGACCATCTGCGTGCCGACCAAAATTCGCGCCGCACCGCTCGACACGCGGCGCATGACCGCTTCCAGTTCATCGCTGTGACGCACTACGTCACGATCGAGTCTTGCGATGCCGACACTCGGAAACAGTTCAGCGAGATTTTCTTCGACCCGCTCCGTGCCCTGGCCCACGGTTTTGACTGCGTAACCACACACAGGACACTGCCGCGGCAGTTCACGATCAGCGCCGCAGTGATGACAGCGCAGGCGTGCCGCCTGCCGATAGACCGTCAGTCGAGCATCGCAGGAGAGACAAGGCGCAATCCAGCCGCAGGCTGTACAGGCGAGCGTCGGCGCGTAGCCGCGGCGATTGATGTACACGAGTACCTGCCCGTCGGCAGCGAGGTGACGTTGGATGCTGCTCGCCGCGGTGGTCGACAGACCTGCGTGGACACGTTCGCCGCGCAGATCGAGCAAGCGCAAGGTCGGCCGTGCGGCCGCAGCCGCACGCTCGGGCAAGGCGAGCCGCGTCAGCCGACCCGCGCTCACGTTGTGCAGCGACTCGAATGAGGGTGTCGCTGAGCCGAGCATCACCGGAATATCGAGCATGCGTGCGCGCACCAGCGCGAGGTCGCGCGCCGAATAGCGAAACCCGCCTTCCTGCTGTTTGAAGGAGGCATCGTGCTCCTCATCGACGATGATCAAGCCGAGTTCAGGCACCGGCGCGAACACTGCCGAGCGCGTGCCGATGACGAGTTGCGCACGGCCCGAGTGCGCGAGTCGCCAGGCGGCGAGCCGCTCGCTGTCGGTCAGCCCGGAATGCAGGATGGCGAGCACTGCCTGCGGAAAGCGTTGTGCGAAGCGGCCGACAAGTTGCGGCGTGAGCCCGATCTCCGGGACGAGTACGAGCACTCGGCGGCCGAGTTCGAGTTGCCGCTCGGCAAGACGCAGATAGACCTCGGTTTTGCCGCTGCCCGTCACGCCGTGCAGCAGCCAGCCACGGTAGCCGCGATCGCCGGCAGTCAACACCGTGGTCAGCACGGTACTTTGCGCCGCCGTCAGTTCGGGTGTTGCGGGCGGCCTGGCTGCCGGTGCGCTTGCAGCCGGGCTCGCTGCGCGTTGCTCGCAGCGGATCCAACCGCGAGCCAGTAGCGCACGCGCGGCCTCGCGCCAACCCGCTTGCCATTCATGCAGCGTTGAACTCGCGAGGCCCTCAGGCCCCGCAGCGACGAGCTGTTCCAGCAGGACGCGTTGCTTCGGCGCACGTCGCGGCTCGCCGCCTTGGTGCGCGGCCACACCCTGCTCATCGACCGTCCAATATTCGGTAATCGCAGTGAGCGTTGCGCCCTCGCGGGCAAGCTTGGGCAGGGCGGTGGCGAGCACTTCGCCGATGGGGTGATGGTAATAATCCGTCGCCCACCGCAGCAGCTCGAGCAACGGCGCGTCAAAGGTGGGTTCGGGGTCGATAATCCCCGAAATTCGTTTCAATTTAGACGGATCGACGTCTGATTGACTCTCCAACGACTCAATAATCCCGACGAGTCGCCGGCGTCCGAAGGGTACTTCCACCCGCATGCCCATCGTCGGCAGCGGACCGCTGGCGGGGGGCAAATAATCAAAACAACGGCGCAAAGGGGTGTCGATCGCCACCCGGTAAAACGCCGTCTCGATACCCGCCGGATTTTCCACAGAGGGTGTGGATAACGTTGTGGACAGCCTGCTTTTCAAGCGCAAAATCTCGGTATTTTTAGCGGTTTTTCGTTCCGCTGATCAATAATTAACCAATTCACGGAATAATAAACGAAATCAATGACTTGAAATTTTGAAAGCCTGCAATGGACGCTTCTTAGGTCGCTTTCGTGACGCCGTTTCTCCGCCGCGCATCGCAAGTGCCTGATTTGCCGTGACCTGCCAACCCCGCGGCGGCGGTACCCTCAGCGAGCGCGGCTCCAGTTGGTCAGTGACACCCCGGCCAGCGCTACCAGCCCCCCAACGACCATCGACGCCAGCAACACTTCGTCCAGCAGCAAGGTGCCGAGCAGCACGCCGAATACCGGCACCAAGTTGTTGAATACCGCGGTGCGCGCAGCCCCAAGCTGCTGCAGGTCCTGCGCGTACCAGACAAAGCCCAAGGCCGTGCCGCCGGCGCCAAGATAGACGATCGAGGCCCAAGCCGCGACCGAGACCGCGCTCGCCTGCCATTGCGACCACTCGAAGGGCATGCCCAACGAGAGCATCGAGGCGCCCCAGAACGTGGTCACGGTGATCAGCGCGAGCGGCGAGACCGGCGCTTCACCTTCGAGCGCGAACCGACCGAGCACCGATTAGAGCGCCCAGCAGGCTGCGCCACCCAGCATCAACAATTCGCCGCGTCCCACCCGTTGCAACAGCAAGGTCGGGTTACCTTTGGCGAGCACGATCACCACACCGCTGAGCGCCATGAAAATGCCGAGCCAGCGAAACGCCGGCAGGCGTTCACCGCATACCAGCGCCATGGTGACGGCGGTCAGAATCGGGTTCAGGGCGACAACGAGCGTGGTGCGACCGGCAGGAATCAACTCCAGCGCACCTAAAAACAGCAGGTTGTAGGTCACGAGTCCGCTCAGCGCGAGTAGCGCGGAGTAGACGAGATCACGGCGACCTAGGCGTGGCAGACCGCGTTCGCTTAATAAAAGCAGTGGCAGCAAGATGACGAACGCGGTCCAGAATCGCAGTGCCGAAATCGTGAAGTGCGGCAGCGTGGGCGCCGCGATACGGCCGGCGATGAAAGTGCCGCCCCAAAGAGCGGCGACCCCGGTCAAACGCAGATATAAGCTGATCGGCGCGGCAGTCACGATGCGCGCTGCTCGCGCCGGGCCACGTAGATGCCGGCGGCGATGACCAGCGAGGCGCCGCCCAGTACGGTGCTGTTCGGCCACAGCGACCACGCTATCCAGTCGAGACCGATACCCCAGAGCAAGGCTGTGTATTCGACCGGAGCCACGACGGCAGCTGGGGCGTGACGAAACGCCTCGGTGATGTAGTGCTGCCCTGCTGCACCGAAAGCGCCGGCAGCCACGATCAGCCACCAGTCACTGTCGCGAATCGGCAGCCAATTCGGCAAGGCAACAGCACCGGCGACCACGGCGATGATCAATAAAAACGAGAACACGATCGCGGGCGATTTTTCGCTGCGCGTCAGGATTCGCGCCGTGATCGCTGCGAATGCATAGCACAGCGCGGATGACGCAGCCGTCAACCCGGCGAGCAGCGGTAGGCCACCGGGCCGCGGCTGCAGGATGATCAGCACCCCGATCAAGCCCACCACGATCGCCAGCCAGCGACCGAGATCCACTTTTTCTTTGAGGAGCAGGGCTGCGAGTACGGCGATCAGCAGCGGGGCCGACATATACAGCGAATAGACGGAGGAGAGCGAGGCGTCACGCAATGCCATGATGAAGGTCACGAGCATCAGGATGCCGAGCGCACCGCGGAGTAGATGCAGCCCGATACGCCGCGGTCGCAACTCGGCGAGCCTGCCCCGATACCAGAGCGGTACCAATAGAAAAGGCAAAGAGGCGAGGGCGCGGATCGCGGTCACCTGAATGGGGGGATAGTGCGCAGCAAATAATTTGAGCAGCGCGTCCATGAAGGAAAAGGCGGCGACGGCGACGAACATCGCCGTTACGCCTCTAGCGGATTCGGTCATCGCGAACGACTGCGCCGCCCTTCATGACGAAGCCCACGCGCTCGAGGGCGCGAATATCATTGAGCGGATCGTTGCTGGTCGCGATGAGGTCGGCATAGGCGCCGGGTTTGAGCGTGCCGATCTGCTCGGCCAAGCCGATTGCATCAGCGCCATTGACGGTTGCGGCCTGTATGGCCTGCATGGGTGTCATGCCATAGCGCACCATGACTGCGAGTTGGCGCGCGTTATCACCGTGCGGGTAGATACCCGCGTCCGTGCCGAAAGTCATGCGGATGCCGGCCTTGAGCGCCCGCTCGAAGTTGCGGCGCTGAATCTCGCCGATCACCGCGTCTTTGCGGATGAACTCCGGCAGCTCGCCGCGGCGCTTGGATTCACTTTGCGTGTAATCGGTGTTGTAGATATCCATCGAGAAATACACTTTATAATTCGTTGCGAGGTCGATGCCTTCGTCATCGATCAGGCTCGCATGCTCGATGGTATCGACCCCTGCGCGCAGTGCCACCTTGATGCCACTCGCACCGTGCGCATGCACCGCAACCTTGCGGCCTTGCATGTGCGCTTCGTCGACGAGCGCGGCTACTTCCTCGGGCGTGGACTGCTGCATCCCGGGCTGCGTGCCCTTCGAAAATACCCCGCCCGTCCCGCAATATTTGATGACATCGGCGCCGTAGCGGACGTTCTGCCGCACCGCCTTGCGTACCTCGTCCGGGCCATCTGCGGTGCCCAGCGAGGTTTGGCGAAACTCCGGTGCCAGCAGGTTGCTGCCGCAATGTCCGCCGGTGATGCCGATGCCCGGGCCCGATACCACCAGACGCGGGCCAGGCACATCGCCTGCATGGATGGCATCACGCAGCGCGACATCGGCGTAGCCATCAGCGCCAAGATTACGCACCGTGGTGAAGCCTGCCTCAAGCGTACGTCGCGCATTGGCGGCACCGATCAGTGCCAGCCGCGGAATCGACAGTCCGAGCCGTTCGTAGCGCAGGATGGTCGGGTCCGAGGTGAGATGGGTGTGGGTGTCGATCATCCCCGGCATCACCGTTGCCGCCGAAAGATCGATCACGCGCGCGCAGTCGCGGGTTGCCGAGTCGCTATCGGCGCTGACACCAAGAATTCGCTCGCCGGCGATCCGCACCACCTGTTGGCGAAGTACCGTGCCGCGGTCCGGATCGATCAGCCGCCCAGCCTTGATGGCGATGGTGCAGGTCGCGGGTTCTGCACCTGCGATCTGTGCGCTCAGGGGCGCGGCGGCGAGGCCAAAGAATGTACCGAATAGCACGGCGATCGACATAGCCAAAGGGATCGTCGGGCGTGCAAGGGTGTGGTCAAAACCCTGGCAGTAAATTTTTGTTTTTTCCATTACTTTGTTCCTGACAGTCCTCAAAAACTGTAACCCCTATAATTAGGCAAATTCATCAAAGTTGTGGGTAAGAAAAAGCCATCAATATGATCAATTATTTAGTGGCTCGGGACGACCATCATCACACCATAATTCGCCCTCGGGGTTGTGAAGGTTGGCCCCAAAACTATAAGACTATGAATCGAAATGAATAAAAACAAAATCAATGGGGCCGATGCCATAACGCCGCCGCGGCCGAGGACGCCCGAGCTCACCGCCGATTCGGCTTTTATACCGGCTTTGATACTGGCGGCGGCGCATGAATCGGCCTCGATCTCGGAGCTGGTGATTGTCTATCGCCAAAGCGGTCTCGGTGGCGAGCGGTCCTGCGGCAAGCTGATACATCGGCTGGAGCGCTTGAAGTTGCTGCCAATCGACTCCGGCTCGCGCGACGACCGCCGCGAAAAATCGGTTTGCCTCACCGCTCAGTCACGCGCGGTGTTGGTGTCGGTTCACGACTACCTCGGGGCTTTGGGGTTCTCAACTCAGGGGTCGTCGACTGAATAACCCCGCGCCCGCATCCGGGCAATCACGCCATTGCGTCCGAAGAGCTCGCTGATCGGTACGACCGCCAATGCGACGTCGTGCGTCTCGACCGCCGTGACCGCGAGCTTGAACCACTCGTCCTCGAACTGCTGACGGATCGCAGCGATTTTCGGGCTTTGTTGCAGCGCCGACCAGCAGGCCTCTTGCTGGTCGCTGCTGGCGCGCGAACGCAAGGCCTCGATGTCGCCCACCGCCCAGGCTTCGGCGCGGCGCCGGGCGCTGTCGAGATCGCTTTCCATGCGGCCCAGCGTGGAGCGCATGCACGCCACTTCGGAATCACGCGAGATCAGGCCAACCTCGGCGAGGGCTGCTTTGGGGTCGTCGATGAAGATCTTCGGCAGCACGATCGGCACCTTGCTTGACTTGGCGAGCTTTTCGACTTTCCGGCTGACATCGTTACGGCCGGTGAGACCGCTGCGCGATAGCGCTTCGCTCCACAGTTCGCCGGCGGCGAGCAGCGGGCGACGCTGTAGCATGTCGCGCTCGCGGAGCGCATATTTTTGGCGCAGACCCTCGAAGCGCTGATAAAGATCAGCGGGCAGAACTTGTTCCAGCGTTTGTTTGTCCTCGTTGCCGCGCAGCTTGCGGTACTGCATGTACAGCTGTACGACCTTGATCGGTCCGATGTCGGCGACGACGTCGCTGCGCGCCGGAATCACCTGCTTCGCGCGTGACAGTACGCTTTCGACTTCACGTGAACGCCATTCCATTTTCTTTGGCAACGGGCTCAGCGTGCCGAGGATGTAGAGCGTGTTGTCGCCGTTACGAACCTTCCAGAGACCGGGTCCCGCCGCCTCGCCGACGATGGTGACTTCCTCGATTTCAGACTCGATTTCAGGCTCAGTGGCAGAGCCGACAGGGGTGGCTTCGGTCTGCGCCCAAGCGGGACTCGAAGCGATCGACAAGCAAGCGAGCGCCAACGTGCTGACCGCGGCCAGCGGGGCGATGATCCGCGCTGCGAGTCGAAACACCGCGACCTC
>Ga0194132_10006369_pt1 | contig 18344 bp, 18 predicted proteins | sample TA2KigOf80mmetaG_FD_148612 | JGI IMG/M metagenome (GOLD analysis project Ga0194132, IMG submission 148612) | Freshwater microbial communities from Lake Tanganyika, Tanzania - TA2015054 Kigoma Offshore 80m | ecosystem: Environmental > Aquatic > Freshwater > Lake | place: Tanzania: Lake...
ATGCCGCCGAGCGCGAGCTCGTCGAGCAGGTATTTCTTTGGCTGATCGATGCGGCGCTCGCGCAGCCGGTCGTTTTCGTGCACCGCGATTACCACTCGCGCAATCTCATGCTATTGCCGGGTGATGCCACGGGTGTCATCGACTTTCAGGATGCGCTGGCCGGCCCCGTGGGTTATGACCTGGTCTCGTTACTCAAAGATTGCTACATCGGTTGGCCGCGGGCGCAAGTCGAGAGCTGGGTTCGTGAATATCGGGTGCGGCTGCTGCGCCGCGGCGCTGTGGCACTGTGCGGTCGTGACGATCGTGAATTCCTGCGCTGGTTCGATCTGACCGGGGTGCAGCGACACATCAAGGTGCTCGGCATCTTTGCGCGGCTTTGGTGGCGCGATCGCAAGATCGGCTATCTCGATGATCTGCCGCTGACCCTCGATTACCTGCGCGACAGCAGCGCGCGTTACCCCGAGTTGCGCGAGTTTGCGCGCTGGCTGGAGCGTCGCGTCGTCCCGCAACTGGCGATCGCGAACCTGCGTGCCAAGCAGGCGGCGTCGAAATGAAAGCGATGATTTTGGCCGCTGGGCGCGGTGAGCGCATGCGACCGTTGACCGACCACTGTCCGAAACCTTTGCTCGAGGTAGGGGGCCGGTCGTTGCTCGCGTGGCATCTGGCGGCGCTTGCGCGTGCTGGTGTCCGCGACATTGTCATCAACCATGCCTGGCTCGGCGCACAGATCGAGTCAGCCCTTGGTAACGGTCGTCGTTACGACGTGCGTATCGTCTACAGTGACGAACACGGTGAGGCACTCGAGACCGCAGGCGGCATCGTCAACGCGCTGCCGCTATTGGGCGACGAACCCTTTTTGGTGGTCAATGGCGATATCTGGACCGACTTCGATCACGCACACCCGCCACGACTCGATGCCGCGGCAACCGCCAGCCTGATCCTGGTGCCCAATCCGCCTCAGCACCCGCACGGCGACTTTGCATTGCTGCCCCGAGATGCGCGCGAGGATAGCTGTGACGTGCTCGCCGATCTTGAGCGGCTCGCCGCGCCCGATGCGCCGCCGCGATACACGTTTTCGGGTATCGCCATGTACCGCCCCGAGTTCTTTGCCGGCTGCAAGCCCGGGCGTTTCCCGTTGTTGCCGCTGCTGCGGCAAGCGGCAGCCGCGGGGCGTTTGCGCGGCCGTCTGTACCAGGGACTTTGGTCGGATATAGGCACGCCCGAGCGGCTACGCGAACTCGATGAACGGCTCGCCGGAGGGGCGAACGGCTGAGTCTGCGGTGCGTCGCACCCGGTAAAGCGCGACCGCGGTCGCGTAAACTGCGGCCATGACCGAAAAGGAAAAAGTCGTCGCTGTGTCGTCACTCGTGCGTAGCGGCGAGAAGTACCGCACGGAACGAGGTTTTTCCGCGATCCGCGACGGCATTAAGGCGACTGCCGGCGCGCCGCAGCGTGTACCGGGCGGCAAGCCGCGCTGGCTCAAGGCACCACTCGCTGCAGGCGAGAACTATGATTTCGTGCGCCGCACGGTGCGCGAGCATCGTCTAGTCACGGTCTGCGAGGAAGCGAAGTGCCCGAATATCGGCGAATGCTGGAACGCGGGTACGGCGACCATCATGCTGATGGGGGAGGTCTGCACGCGAGCCTGTCGTTTTTGTGCAGTCGACACCGGCAATCCGCGCGGCTGGCTGGACCCCGAAGAGGCACGTAACACCGCGCGCACGGTGGCGCTTATGCGCCTGCGTTATGTCGTGCTCACTTCCGTGAACCGTGACGATCTGCCGGATGGCGGGGCCGCGCATTTTGCAGCGGCGGTGAGGGCTATCAAAGAAATCTCGCCGCAGACGGCAGTCGAGGCGTTGACGCCGGATTTTCAGGGTGTACTTGCCGATGTAGAGACGGTAGTCGATTCCGGACTCGAAGTCTTTGCGCAAAACGTCGAGACCGTGCGGCGGCTGACTTATCCGGTGCGCGATCCTCGCGCCGGCTACGAACAGACCTTGCGCGTGCTCGCTCATGCCAAGCGTCATCGGTCTGTGATCTTGACCAAAACCAGCCTGATGCTCGGACTCGGTGAGACCGATCAAGAAATCATAGCCACCATGGATGATTTGCGTGCGCACGACGTCGACCTGCTCACCCTTGGGCAATACCTGCAGCCGACCGCAAATCATTTGCCGATGGCAAGATTCGTCACACCGGAGGAGTTCGATCGCTATCGCGAGTGGGCACTGGCGCGCGGTTTTCGTGAATGCGTATCGGGGCCGCTCGTGCGCTCGAGCTATCGCGCCGAGCAGGCGCTCGTCGGCAACAACGCCGGGCTCGACAACGCGGCGCTCGCGGCTGGTGTACCGCCTCGTCCGTAATCTCGGTCGCGCCGAGTACCTGCCGGTCTGGCAGGCGATGCAGCGCTTCACCGATGAGCGCACGTTTGACACCGCAGATGAAATCTGGGTGCTCGAGCATGAACCCGTATTCACCCTTGGTATTAACGCCGACCCGACGCATGTGCTCGCTGCGGGGGACATTCCGGTGGTGCGCGCTGATCGCGGGGGTCAGGTCACCTACCACGGGCCCGGGCAATTGGTTGTGTATCCGCTCATCGATCTGCGACGCGCCGGGCTCGGGGTGCGTGATCTCGTGACGGCGCTCGAGCAGTCGACCATCGACTGCCTCGCCGGGTATAGCATTTCGGCCGCCACGCGGCCAAAGGCGCCGGGTGTGTATGTGGACGGACGCAAAATCGCCAGCGTCGGCATCCGGGTGCGGCGGGGCGCGAGTTATCATGGCTTGGCGTTGAACGTGGCCATGGATCTGGCGCCGTTCGAGCGCATCAACCCCTGCGGCTACAAAGGGCTCGCAATGACCCAGCTGGCGGTGCTAGGCGCCCCGACCGGTATGTCGCGTGTGGCCACCGACCTGCTGACCGAACTGCAACGTAGGTTGTCGAGGACCCGCCATGACCCCTCCGAAGCCGGTACCGACCAAGAAAGAAATCGAGATGGTTCGCAACCTTCTCACCTACATCGGTGAAGATCCGGACCGCGAAGGCCTGCTCGAAACTCCAGCGCGTTTTTTGAAGGCCTGGGAGGAATACACCCGCGGATATCGCGAGAAGCCCGAAGAGATCCTCAAATCTTTTGAGGACGGCGCCCAGAGCTGTGATGAGATGGTCATCGTACGAGATATCCCGGTGTACTCGCTCTGCGAACATCACCTCGCGCCATTTTTCGGCAAGGCGTATGTCGGCTATGTGCCTGATAAGCGCATTCTCGGTTTGTCAAAGATTTCGCGACTGGTGGAAATCTATGGCCGACGTCTGCAGGTGCAGGAGCGGCTCACCAACCAGATCGCCGACGCGCTCGACACCCATCTGCAGCCGCTCGGGGTTGCCGTGGTCATCGAGTGTCGTCACATGTGCATGGAATCGCGCGGGGTACGGCACACCGGCACGGCGACCGTAAGTTCGGCGCTGCGGGGTTCGATCAAAACCAATGCCGATACGCGCCGCGAGTTTCTGTCGCTGATTGGGCGCTGATCGGGCTCAGATCACCAGCATCACGCCTTCGGTGGCGACCAGCGCACCGACCAGCGCCGTTACTTGTTCGCGGCTTTCGGCGACGATGGTATACGTAATCGAAATGAAGTTTCCGGCACCACTTGCGCGCTCGCTGACGCGATCCGTCGAGAGCGAGGAGCTGTACTGCGTGATCACTGCATCGATGCGGGCGCGGAAATCACGCGAGGTTCGCCCGACCACCTTGATCGGGTAGTCGGTCGGAAATTGCAGCGGACTCGCTGCTGGATCGGTCGTGCTCACCACGGTTGGGTCGCGAGCGCGCGCCGCAGGTCGTCGATGCCTTGGCGCATCTTCTGCCATACGGGCCCGGGTTTGCCGCTACCAACGAGCTGACCGTCGAGAGTCGTCACCGCGGAGACGGTGCGTGTCGATGAAGAGATCCAGACTTCTTCCGCACGGCGCAGCTCGGCTTCGCTAACTGCGCGGGTCGCGCGCGCGATTTTCAATCGATCGGCGACTTCTTCGACGACACTGCGTGTGGTGCCCGGAAGAATGGCGGTCGAGTTGGGCGGCGTGACTATGGTGCCGGCGAGTACCACGTGTGCGGTCGAGGTGGTGGCCTCCATCATCTGGCCATCACGCAGCAGAATGGTCTCGTCGGCGCCGACATCACAGCTCAGTTGTCTTTGCAGCACGTTGCCGAGCAGAGCGACCGATTTAATATCACAGCGCGCCCAGCGGATATCGGGCGCCGTAACGCAGTTGATGCCGCGCGCGAGTTCCTCGGCGCCGGGTTCGCTTAGCGGTGCCGCAAAACCGAACACCGTGGGCGGAATCTGCGGCAACGGAGCATGGGAGCGTTCGCTATCGGCGCCGCGCGAGATCTGCAAATAGACATACAGGTCGCCGCTTTCGTTACGCTCCATGAGTCCGCGCACGATGGTGCGCCAGCCGTCGCGATCATGCGGGTCGCGCAGCCGCAGCGCGGCGCAACTACGACTCAGGCGATCGACGTGTTCGTCGAAGCGGAACGGTCGCCCGGCAAACACCGGCACCACCTCGTACACGCCATCCCCGAATAGGAAGCTGCGATCGAGCGGCGAAATCTTTGCCTCGGCGAGTGGCAGCCATTCGCCATTCAGATAGCAGATCGGCAGGGGTGCCGGCATCTCAGCGCATCCACATCGCGACGGTGTCCCGCACGCGCGCCCACACGCCGCCCGCTGGCAAATCTTTGCTGGTCATAAGCGGGACTCGACGGATGACAGCGTCGCCGTCCTGAACGCGTAATTCGCCGACCTGCTGCCCCGCCTTGAGCGGCGCGACTAAGGGTTCGTTTAAATTGGTGGCAACCCGAAGCTTCTCCGCCCTACCGCGCACCACCGTAACTGCTACGTTGCTCTGCGGGGTGATCGATACGTACTGCTCGGTGCCTTTGTAGACGCGCGGTCGCAGCACCATCTCACCGGCCCTGCGCAGCGTGACGGTTTCATAGAAAGCGAAGCCGTAGTTGAGGATACCCGCGCTCGTCCGTTCGCGGATTTTCGGTGAGTCGGTACCGAAGACGGCTGATATCATGCGGGTTCCGTTGCGTTCCGCCGAGCTCACGAGGCAATAGCCTGCGGTGTCGGTGTGGCCCGTCTTAATGCCATCGACGGTCGGATCTTGATAGAGCAAGCCGTTGCGATTTCCTTGACGGATTTTGTTCCAGACGAATTCTTTCTGTGAGTACCAACGGTAATATTGTGGAAATTCGTGGATCAGGGCGCGCGCGAGGATCGCGATGTCGCGTGCCGTCGTGTAGAGCGCTTGATCAGGCAGACCGGTTGCATTAGCGAAGCTGCTGTTCTTCATGCCGAGGGCCTTCGCCTGCTGCGTCATCAGCTGCGCGAAAACGTCTTCGGAACCTGCAAGTCTCTCGGCGAGCGCGATGGCTGCATCGTTGCCTGACTGCACGATCATGCCCTGCAGCAGGACTTCCACGGGCACTTTGTCGCCTACCTGCAGAAAGGTGCGCGAGCCCTCGGCACGCCAGGCTTTTTCGCTGATGGTGATCGGCTCCTGCAGCTGCAGGCGTCCTTCGGCCAGCGCGCGAAAAGCGACATAAGCGGTCATTACTTTGGTGACGCTGGCGGGCTCGACACGCAGATCTTCGTTTTGTCCGGCGAGGCGGCGTCCGGTGGCCTGATCCATGAGGATCCAGGATTTGGCTTCGACGGCGGGTTCCGGCGGGACGGCCGAGGTGATGGCCGCTACGGGTTGTGCTGCAAAGAATGACAGCGCGAGTGCACAGACAAACAGGACGGGTCGGGACAAGCGAGCGGTGGACAGCGACTGTAACAACAAGATGTAGCTCCTGCGGATGATGCGGATCAGAGTCCGCCGAGAATTGTAAACGTGTTACTCGTGTGCGGGACGAGCATCTGGGACGCCGGCGACCCGCAGCCGCTCGATCATGTCAGCGGCCTCGACGGCGTTGTCGAGCGGTCCGACTCGCACGCGAAACACCGCGCGTTCGCCGAGACGGGCCTCGCGTACGCTGGCATTGCGGATCCCGGAACGCGCGAGCACGTTTACCATAGCCTCTGCATTATCGCGCGCCGCGAACGATCCGGTTTGCAGGTAACGCGAGCTGACGCCGATGTCGACAGCTAACGATGACGAAGCCGCCGCAGGTGCTACCGCTGCGGCAGTGATAAGCACAGGCGTTGGCGGCGGCTCATCGCCTGCTTCGATAACGCGGAGCTCGACCGAGGCGGTACCTTTTCTCACCATGTCGAGTTTGTGCGCCGCCGTGTAAGAGAGGTCGATGATGCGATCGCCTACGAACGGTCCACGATCATTGACCCGCACCACCACGGCGCGCCCGTTCTCGAGATTAGTCACGCGGACGTACACCGGAATGGGCAGCGTCTTGTGAGCCGCGGTCATGGCGTACATGTCGTAAGGTTCACCGCTCGAAGTGCGTTCGGCATGAAAGCCGGGGCCATACCACGAGGCTGTGCCGCGCTCGATGTGGTCACTAGCGTTACGCTTCACACGATAGGTGCGACCGAAAACTTCATAGGTTTCGGGATTGCCGTAGCGGCTGCGCGGTTCTTTGCGCGGCACGGCGTCGGGGATGTCGTCGATGCGGCGTGGCGGTTTGACTGCACCCGCATGAACTGTGGCCCGCGGCAAAGGCTCCAGCCCACGATCCAAGCTGCCGCAAGCCTGCAGCCACAGGGCCGCTAACGCAAGCAAGGACAGCGCGCGACTTTTGCAGATCACAAGGGTCAAAACATTATCTAGTTGTGGAGATCGCCAGCGGCGCCGACTTGGCAAGTTCCGCAGCAATCGCGGTCGCGAGGTCATGCGCCGCCATGGCGTACAAAATACTGCGGTTATAGCGCGTGATGACGTAAAAATTGCGCAAGCCGATCCGCACGTTTGCGCGGTCGACGAGTTCGGCGGGTATCAAAATGACTCGCGTGTCATCGCTGATCGACTCCGGCAGTACAAAGCCGCGCGCGCGTGCACCCACTGCGGTTTCATTGAGTTCGAGGTTGCGGCGATCGAGGGTCGGTATCACCGTCGCCATGGTGTCTGCATTGGCCTCGGCGTCGATGATCGCGGTTTGCTCGCGCTGCCAACCGTGCTCCATCAAATAATTGGCGACACTGCCGATCACATCATCCCAGTTGTCGAAGAGGTCGCGCCGGGCATTGCTCTCGCCATCGAGTGCGCCATTGACCGCGTAACGCCGGTAACTCGAAGGCATGAACTGTGGAGCACCCATCGCCCCCGCATAAGAGCCAAGAGTCGCCAGTGGATCGAGTTTTTCCTCGCGCACCAGCAGCAAGAATTGCTCGAGTTCGGTGCGGAAGAAGCGGCTGCGTGGTGGGTAGTTGAAACCCAGCGTCATGAGTGCATCAAGTACGCGCCACGTCCCTTTGTTTCGACCATAGTTGGTTTCAATACCGATGATGGCGACGATATATGCCGGCGACACGCCGGTCTTGGCGTGCACGGCCTCGAGGCGTGCGCTTTGGCCGAGAGCGAACTCGACCCCACGGGCGATACGCTCGGCGCTCACCAAGCGGTTACTGTATTCGAACCAGCGCAGCACGTTCTCGGCAGGGCGGGTGATGGCGGCAATGATGCGTGGCTGGTGCATGCCCTGCGCAAGCAGGGCGCGGATATCGGCGACCGGAATGGAATTTTTGGTCGAGATCTCATCGATAAAGGCGCGGATGTCTTCGCGCCCGAGATCGAATGGGGTCGGAGCCTCGGGTAGCGGTGAGGCGACAACAGTTGGCGGCACTGCTGGCGCAGCGACAGGCGTTGGCGCAACGATGAATGCGTCCGCAGCCGTCACTGCTTTCTTGGGCGGTGAGGCACACGCCCCGAGCGCTAGTAAGAGGAGCAGGACGGGAGCGTAGAGACTTCGGCGGAGTGCAGCGTTGACGATCATCATCAGGCGGCGAGTTTCCGGTTCGCGTATAGCGACATTAACATACCGAAGCCGGCGAGCAAGGTCACCATGGAAGTGCCGCCGTAGCTCACGAGCGGCAGCGGCACACCGACCACGGGCAGGAGGCCACTCACCATGCCGGCGTTAATGAATACATACAAAAAGAAAGTTGCGGCAAGACTGCCCGACAGCAAACGCGCGAAGGTGTCGCGCATCTGCGAAGCGAGGAACAAGGCGCGCAGTGTGACAAAGACGTAGAGACCAAGCAGCAGCGTAACACCAACGAGACCCAGTTCTTCGCCGATCACGGCGAAGACGAAATCGGTGGCTCGCTCGGGTAGAAAATCGAGTTGCCCTTGTGTTCCTTGCAAGAAACCCTTGCCGTAGAGTCCGCCCGAGCCGATGGCGATGGTCGACTGGATGATGTGATAACCGGCGCCGAGCGGATCCGCCTGCGGATCGAGAAAAGTCAGCACGCGTTGCCGCTGATAATCGTGCAGGAAAAACCAGCCGATCGTGGCGGCGGCGATACCACTGGCCGCCAGCAGCAAGATGTAACGCAACGCGAGACCGCCGAGCAGCACTACGATGAAACCGGCCGTTAAAATAAGCAGTCCCGTACCGAGATCGGGTTGCAGGATGGTGAGTACGGTCGGCACCAGAATCACTGCAGCAAGCAGCAGCAAGGTGCGCGGACCCGGCGGCAGTGGCCGCTCACGCAGCAGCCAAGCGCAAGCCATGGGCACTGCGATCTTCATGATTTCCGAGGGTTGAAAGCGCACGAAGCCGAGATCCAGCCAGCGCTGCGCGCCCTTGCCGATGAAGCCGATGGCATCGACGATTATGAGCAGCACGAGTCCTGCGAAATACAGCCAGGGCGTAATCCGCCGCAGGGCGCCGGGTCGCAATTGTGCGAGCGCCAGCATCAGCACGGCGCCTAGCCCGAGCCGAATGCTGCTGCGCAGAACCGACTCCCAATCACCACCCGATGAACTGAGGAGTATGACTTGTCCGTAGAGCGCGATTGCGGCGAGCCCCGCCAGCAGCGGACCATCGAGACGCAGTGTGCCGAGCAGCCGCGCCGTGCGGGTCAGGGTCCGTTGCGTAGCGCTTTCGACATCTTCACGCAGCATACTCACTCCTCGGTCGCATCGACCGTGCCCGCGACCGCGCGTTCGTCTGCGGCGGGCGGCGGCGGAAATTTGCGCAGCAGATAAGCATCCAGCACCTTGCGCGCAATCGGCGCTGCGGTGCCGCTGCCGCTACGGCCATTTTCGATGATGACCGCGAGCGCAATCTTTGGAGCCTCGACGGGCGCAAAGGCCACGAACCACGCGTGGTCGTGCAATCGTTCGGAGATTGCCGCCTCGTTGTAGCGTGTATTTTGTGCGATCGTGAACACCTGTGCCGTACCGGTTTTTCCGGCGATGCTGTACGGCGCTCCGGCAGCCGCTTGACTCGCCGTGCCGCCTTGCATCACCGCGAGCATGCCATCGATGACTCGCTCCCAATCCTCGGGCTTGCCAGCTTCGGGCTTTGGCAGCGGCCGCGGCGCGAGCGCGGTGACTTTCTGGGTTTCAGGATCGCGCATTGCCCGTACGAGACGCGGTCGATAGTTATTACCGCGGGTGGCGAGCACTGCTGTCATATGCGCAAGTTGCAGCGGCGTACTCGTCATATAGCCCTGTCCGATGCCAAAGATTACGGTCTCGCCGGGGAACCATACCTGTTCCGCTTTCTTTTTGAAGAACGTCTTTTTCCAGTCGGGTGAGGGTAGGATGCCGACTTTCTCGCCGCCGATATCGATGCCGGTGGGTTCGCCGAGACCGAACTCGGCCATGAAATCATGCAGCCGGCGGACACCGATCTTGTTCGAGATATCGTAAAAATAAGTATCGCAGGACTGCGCGATCGCCGTGCGCAGGTTGATCGTGCCGTGCCCGCGCGGTCGCCAGTCGCGGAAGCGATGACTGCTGCCGGGCAGCGAAAACCAGCCTGCGCAGAAGTGCGGCTTGGTCGGTTGGACGACGCCGTGGGTCAGTCCGGCAAGCGCCACCACGGGCTTGATCGTCGAACCCGGCGGATAAGTGCCGTGCAGCGCACGATTGAACAGCGGCTGATCGCGGTTTTCATTGAGCGCCCGAAACTCCGGGCGGGTCAGGCCGCGCGCAAACATGTTGGGGTCGAAGCCAGGCCGACTGACGAGCGCGATGATATCGCCATTGTTTGGATCCAGTGCGACGATAGCTGCGCGCTGATCACGCACGGCGTCCTCGGCAACACGCTGTACCTCAAGATCGATTGTCAGCATGAGATCGGTGCCAGGATCGCCCGGTATCGCGGCGAGTTGTATCTCGAGTCCACCGGCTTTTTCGACCGAGCGGCCGCGCGCATTGACCATGATTTCGCGTCGACCGTTACGGCCGCGCAGTTGTTCTTCAAACGCCGCCTCTACCCCGACTTTGCCGATGGTCGAGGTGCCCGCGTACTGCTCACGATCGATGCGCGCGAGATCGCTCTCTGAGATGGAGCCGACATAGCCAAGCGCATGGACTGCGACTTCGCCCTGCGGATAACTACGCGCGAGGCGAGTACGAATGTCGACGCCCGGAAAATCGAAGCGGTTCACAGCGAACCGTGCCATATCCTCATCGTTTAGGAAGAGTCGGATCGGCACACTGTCGAACGGTCTGCGTGAGCGCACGATCCGACGCAGGCCATCGATGTCGTCGGCTTCGATCAGGCCGATCCGCGCGAGACCCTGCAGCGTCTCTTCGAGATCCGATACTTCTTCGGGGACGAGTTCAAGCTGATAAGCCGGCTTATTCTCGGCGAGGATCGCACCGCTGCGATCGTAAATAATGCCGCGCGGGGCCGGCTGCGGCTCGATCCGCACACGATTACCCTGTGCGAGATCGGTGTATTCGTCATGACGCAGTACTTGCAGCCAGACCAGTCTGCCGAGCAGTACCAGCGTGAGGGCGGCGACGATGAACACCGTGGCGATCACGCGCTGCTCGAACAATTTTTGTTCGATCCAAAAATCTTTGATACGCCTGCGGATATTCATCGTTAGTGCCGGTACCGCCCCCGCGCTCAGCGCCGCGCGCGATTTTCGCTCGCCTGCCAGGCGGCGGTCAGCGGCCAAAGCAGTGAGCCTACGAAAATGGGCAGCCAGCGTATCCAGCCACCCGCAGCATGGCCGGTCCAACCGTCGATCGCCCAACTGACCGCTTCGCTCGCGAACAGCAAGGCGGCGGCGAAAACGGTTTGCTCGAACAGCGGTTTGTTGCGCACCAGCAAGTGCTGGCGAACTGCGATATAAACCACCAGCGACAGCGCGAGAGCGTGCTGACCAAAGACCGAACCGCGATAGACATCGAGTGCGAGACCGGTGACGAAGCCGAGCGTGATGCCGCCGACGCGGGGTACGATCAAAGACCAAAAAATTACGGCTATCACCGCGAGCGGCGGGCGGACCGCAGCTAGCCAGAATGGCAGTGGCAGCACTTGCAGCACGAACGCGGCGAGCGTCGTCAGCACCAGCCGACTGCGAACGGTACTCGTGATCATGGCGGTGTGGCGGCCGCCGCAGGCGGCGCTGTTATGGGCTGGACGGTCGGCGGTGCGGCGGGATGCGCCGGATTGAACCAAAGAAATGCGACCACGCGATCGCGATCGACTTTGGCTGTGACCGTTGCCGTGACCTGGGCCAGTGGTGAGGCGCCATCGCGACGCACTGCGCTGACGCTGCCGACTGGGTAGCCCGCCGGCAAGGTCTTGCCGAGGCCCGAGGTAACGAGCAGATCGCCTTCGCGGATGTCGGATTGCAGGGGCAAAAAGGGCAGGCTGAGCTCACTGTCACGACCGGTGCCGAGCGCCACGGTGCGCTGCCCGGTACGGGCAATCTGCACGGGCACCGCATGTTCGGGATCGGCGAGCAGAATGACTTCGGTACTCCATGGTCCGACGCGTAACGCTTGACCGACGAGACCTTCGCCGGCAATCACCGTCTGACCTTTGCTGATGCCGTGCACTGTCCCGCGATCTACCGTGTAGCGCTGTCGCAAGCGGTTGGTCTCGACGGCGATTACGCGCGCTACCAGCCAGCGATTGGCCACATCGGCCGCGGCGCTGCGCAGGTTGCGCAGCTCGAAGTTCTCGCGCTCTAGATCGGCGCGTCGCATGGCCAGCAATTCGAACTCGCGCAGACGTTCGCGCAACGCACGATTTTCCTGTTGTAGCATCGTGCGTTGCTCAAAGTTTTCGCGGGTCCAATCCCAAGCGGCCGCTGGCGAAGCAAGCGCCATCTGCAGTGGATAGGCGACTGCCTGCAGCGTAAAGCGCACGGTGTCGAGCCAGCCGCCACGCTGGTCGAGCCACATGATGCTCAGCGAGATAGCCGCGTAGACGAAGAAGCGCAGCCCCGCCGGGGCACGGCGTGAGGGGATGTTGCGGCTGGCAGCCGTGTTACTCAAGCCCGAAGTTGCCGGGGCCGAGCTCATCCATCAGTTCGAGGATGCGTCCACCGCCGCGCGCCACGCAGGTGAGCGGGTCCTCGGCGATGACGACTGGCACGCCGGTCTCCTCGGTGATCAGTTTGTCGATATCGCGGAGCAGCGCGCCGCCGCCCGTGACCACGATGCCGCGTTCGGCCACATCCGAACCGAGTTCGGGCGGGGTTTGTTCGAGCGCCTGCTTGACGGCACCGATAATGCCCTGCAGCGGCTCTTGCAGCGCTTCAAGGATCTCGTTGCTGTTGAGCGTGAAGGCGCGCGGCACACCCTCGGAGAGGTTGCGCCCCTTGACCGAGATTTCGCGCACGCTCTGCCCGGGATAGGCCGATCCGATTTGGATCTTAATGCGTTCGGCGGTCGTTTCACCGATGAGGATACCGTAATTGCGACGCACGTAGTTCATGATCGCTTCATCGAAGCGATCACCACCGATGCGTGCTGATTGCGCATAGACGATGCCGTTCAAAGAAATGACTGCTACTTCGGACGTGCCGCCACCGATGTCGAGTACCATCGAACCGCGCGCTTCTTGCACCGGCAGTCCCGCGCCGACGGCGGCCGCCATGGGTTCGCTGACGATGGCCACCGTGCGCGCACCCGCGCCCTCGGCTGACTCGCGGATCGCCCGGCGCTCGACCTGCGTCGAACCCACCGGCACGCACACGAGCACACGCGGCGAGGGTTTGAGCAGACGGTTGTCGTGCACCTTAGCGATGAAGTACTGCAGCATCTTCTCGGTGTAGGTAAAGTCGGCGATGACTCCGTCTTTCATAGGGCGCACGGCCGTGATGTTGCCGGGCGTACGGCCGAGCATGTTCTTGGCTTCCGAGCCGACGGCAACGATGACTCTTCCACCGCGGCTGAAGTCATCTTGAACCGCGACCACCGACGGCTCGTTGAGCACGATGCCGCGGTCACGCACATAGATCAACGTGTTCGCCGTGCCGAGGTCGATCGAAATATCGCTGGAAAAATAGCCGCGCAGGCGCTTGAACATCTTGTGGTACCGGGAAAATCTGGTGGAGGGAAAAGGGCCGAGAAAACCCGGGCAATTTAGCAATCCGCGGGCTCGCCCACAAGGTAAGGATGATATGATTTTCCTGTCTTACAGCCCTGGTGCTAGACCATGAGCCTCAGCCGAGCAGACATCGAAAACATTGCGCGTCTCGCGCGCCTCGAGCTCACGGAGGCCGAGATCCCGGTCTACGTTGACTCGCTCTCTAAGATTTTTGCCTTCGTTGGCGAGCTCGATCGCGCGCCGACCAGCGGCATCGCACCCATGGCGCATCCGCTGCCCGGGCTTGCCCAGCGCTTGCGCACCGACGAGGTCCGCGAGCCCAACTGCCGTGACACCTACCAGCAGAACGCCCCGCAGGTCGAAGCCGGCCTCTATCTCGTACCGAAGGTGATCGAATGAGTGCTCCGGCAGCTACCGTCGCGGCGCTTGCCAAGGGTCTGGCGGCGGGCGAGTACTCAAGTGTCGAGTTGACCCGCGCCTACCTCGAGCGCATCGCCGCGGCGCAGCCCGCGCTCAATGCCTTCGTGACCATCACTAGCGAAGCCGCCCTGGCCGCCGCCGCTGCGGCCGATGCCGCACGCGCCAAGAGCCAGACTGGTCGACTGACCGGCGTGCCGATCGCCCATAAAGACATATTCTGCACCGAGGGTATACGCACCACCTGCGGTTCGAAGATGCTGGCAAATTTCGTCTCGCCTTACGACGCCTCGGTGGTCGCGGGTTTGCGCGGCGCCGGTACTGTGATGCTCGGCAAACTCAACATGGACGAGTTCGCCATGGGCTCATCGAACGAGACCAGTTTCTTTGGGGCGGTGCACAATCCCTGGGATACCACAATGGTCCCCGGTGGTTCGTCCGGTGGTTCGGCCGCATCGGTCGCCGCGCGGATCGTGCCGGCGGCGACCGCTACCGACACTGGCGGCTCCATCCGCCAGCCCGCCGCTCTTTGCGGTGTTACGGGCATCAAGCCTACTTACGGGCGCTGCAGCCGCTACGGCATGATTGCCTTCGCCTCGAGTCTCGATCAGGCGGGCCTCATCACTGTCAGTGCCGAAGACGCCGCGCTGCTGCTCGGGCCGATGTCAGGATTCGATCCGCGCGATTCGACCAGCGTCGAGCGCGCCGTACCCGATTACACGACCACCCTCGGCGATTCGCTCGAGGGGCTGACCATAGGGCTCGTCAAAGAATTCTTCGATAAGGGGCTCGATGCCACTAACGAACAGCGCATTCGCGATGCTATCGCCGTATTCGAAAAACTCGGTGCTCGCGCGCGCGAAGTGAGCTGTCCTCATCTGCCCTTATCGGTGCCCACTTATTACGTGGTGGCGCCCGCCGAGTGTTCATCGAACCTCGCGCGCTTTGACGGTGTGCGCTTCGGTCATCGCTGCGAGTCGCCAAAGAATCTGCTCGATCTCTACTGTCGTTCCCGCGGCGAGGGCTTCGGTGCCGAGGTGAAGCGGCGCATCATGACCGGTACCTACGTGCTGTCGGCCGGCTATTACGATGCCTATTACCTCAAGGCGCAGCGCGTGCGGCAGCTGATCAGCGCCGATTTCGCCCAGGCCTTCCAGAGCTGCGATCTGCTCTTTGGTCCGACATCGCCGACGCCGGCATTTGCGATCGGCGCCAAGTTCGACGATCCCATTACCATGTACCTTAACGACATCTATACCATTGGCGCCAATCTGGCAGGCCTGCCCGGAATGTCCATTCCCTGTGGGTTCGTCGACGGCTTGCCAGTGGGACTGCAGATCCTCGGGCCACATTTTTCCGAGGCGCGCATGCTCAACGCCGCGCATCGTTATCAGCAGGAAACCGACTGGCATCTTCGCGTGCCGGCGGCGTTTGCCTGAGAATTTGCCATGGAATGGGAAACCGTCATCGGTCTCGAAATCCACGCCCAGCTCGCCACCCGCTCAAAGATTTTTTCGGGCTCGGCGACCGCTTATGGTGCCGAGCCGAATACGCAGGCGAATCTGGTCGACCTCGGCTACCCCGGGGTGTTGCCGGTGCTCAATGGCGAGGCGGTGCGTATGGCTGTGCGCTTTGGACTCGCGATCGGCGCGCGTATTGCGCCGTGCTCGGTGTTTGCGCGCAAAAATTATTTCTACCCCGATCTGCCCAAGGGCTATCAAATCAGTCAGTACGAATTGCCGATCGTCGCCGAAGGTGCGCTTGACGTCATGCTCGATGACGGCACGCGCAAGCGTATCGGAATTACCCGGGCGCATCTCGAAGAAGACGCCGGCAAGTCGCTGCACGAGGGATCGCCCGGCGTCAGTGGTATCGACCTCAATCGTGCTGGCACGCCGCTCATAGAAATCGTTAGCGAGCCCGATCTGCGCTCGGCCAAAGAAGCCATCGCCTACATGAAGAAAGTACACACGCTGGTGCGCTATCTTGGAATCTGTGACGGCAACATGCAGGAAGGCTCGTTCCGTTGCGATGCTAACGTTTCCGTGCGTCACAAGGGCGCCGAGAAATTCGGCACTCGCGCTGAGATAAAAAATCTCAACTCTTTCCGCTTCGTCGAAAAAGCGATCAACTACGAAGTCGAGCGGCAAATCGAGATTATCGAAAGCGGTGGCATAGTGGTGCAGGAGACGCGCCTTTACGACCCGGAAAAGGGCGAGACGCGCTCGATGCGCTCCAAAGAAGAGGCCAACGATTACCGATATTTCCCCGACCCCGACCTGCTCCCGGTGGTGCTCGGTGACAGCTTCATCGCCGGTGTCAAGGCCACGCTGCCCGAGCTACCCGACGAAAAAGCCGAGCGTTTCGTACGCGATTACGGACTCTCCCAATACGACGCCGGCGTGCTGACGGCCAGTCGCGAACTGGGGGCCTTTTATGAAGAGGTGGTGCGACGCGTCGGCAGCGAGCCCAAGCTTTGCGCCAACTGGGTCATGGGTGATCTTGCTGCCTTGCTCAACAATGATAACCTCGAGATCAATCAATCGAAGGTTGATGCGGCGGCGCTCGCGGGCCTTGTAGTACGTATCGTCGACTCGACCATCTCCGGTAAGATCGCCAAAGATGTCTTTGAGGCGATGTGGGCCTCGGGTGAGGGTGCCGACGCGATCATTGAACAAAAGGGTTTGCGGCAGATCACCGATACCGGCGCTATTGCGAAGGCCATCGAAGAGGTCATGGCAAAAAATGCGGGTCAGCTTGCCGACTATCGGTCCGGAAAAGATAAGCTGTTCGGATTTTTTGTGGGTCAGGTGATGAAGGCGACCGGCGGCAAGGCGAACCCCGCGCAGCTTAACGAGCTGCTCAAGAAAAAACTGGCTGGCTGATCGCCGCCGCAAGGACGCGGAAAGCATGCAGCAGCCTGCAGCGGGTCGCGCCCGTATCGATATCGTGCAGCGCTTTGCCGTCGAACAGCAGTCTGTGCGCGGTCAGTTTGTGCGCCTGGGGCCCGCATGGCTTGCGCTGCGCGAGCATGGTGATTACCCCAAGCCGGTGCGGCGCATTCTCGGCGAGGCAGTCACTGCGGCCGTGCTGCTGGCCTCCACGCTCAAGTTCCAAGGCGAACTTACGCTGCAACTGCAGGGCGATGGCGCCGTTCGCTTGTTAGTCGCGCAGTGCACCAACAAATTTTGCATTCGTGCCGTCGCGCGCTTCGATCGCGGGCGAGTCGAGGCGAACCTGCGCGACTCCGCTGCACTCACCGACCCGTTTGCTGTGCTCGCGGGCGCTGGCACCCTAGTTGTTACCATCGAAGCTGATCAGCTCGCTTCGCGTTACCAGGGCGTTGTGCCGATCACCGGTGGCTCGCTCGCAGCCTCACTTGAGCATTACTTTGAAAGCTCCGAGCAGTTGCCGACGGCGGTCGTACTCGGCGCTGACGACTTCGGTACGGCGGGGCTCTTGGTACAACGTATGCCGCGTCATGGCGGCATCGTGACCGCGTCCGTGGATACCGCCGATCACACTTTTGCTGCCGCACGCGCGGCGATCGATGGCATGCAGCGCGATGAGTTGCTGGCCCGTCCGCCCGAAGATTTGATGCGGCGCGCGTTCAACGGGCTCGATTTGCGCGTGTACGACTCGCATCCGGTCGGCTTTCGCTGTCGCTGCAGTCGCGAGCGAGTTTCGGGGATGCTGCGTTCGCTCGGCCTCGAGGAAGTCCGCTCCATCATCGCCGAGCAGCAGTCGGTCACGGTCACTTGCGAGTTTTGCCATCGACCCTGGCGCTTCGACCCGGTCGATGCGCTAGGGCTTTTTGGTGCCGCGGTCGATCAGGTGCCGAGTTCGACCACGCTCAACTGACGGCATCGCGTCAGCTTCGGTGTGCGCTCGTGAGGTACTCCTCGCTCTGCATCTCGATGAGGCGACTTGCCGTGCGCTCGAATTCGAAGCGCAAGCGCTCGCTCTGATAGAGCTGCATCGGCGCAGCGGCCGCCGAGATCACGAGATTCACGCGGCGGTCATAGAATTCGTCGACCGCGGCGATGAAGCGTCGCGCAGCATCTTCGCTCGCCGCGGCGAAGACGGGCACGTTCGAGAGCAGCACGGTCTGGAACTCGCGGGCGATGCTGACATAGTCGTTTTGGCTGCGCGGTCCCTCGCAGAGCGCACGGAAGTCGAACCACACCACGTTGTCGCAGACCCGTAATACTTCTATCTCGCGCCCCTCAACATCGATACTGCCGCCCGTCTTGCCGAGTCCGTCAGCAAGATCCTCGAATATCTCGGTCAAGGCGCTGGCGGTCCGCTTCGAGTCGCTTTGCAGATAAATCGGCATGCGCGTGAGTTGGCGCAACCGATAATCGGTACCGCCATCGACACTGACGAGTGCGCAGTGACGCTCCAACAAGGTGATCGCCG